>Ga0335084_10004170_pt1 | contig 14231 bp, 14 predicted proteins | sample Lox_Sample_44_FD_206721 | JGI IMG/M metagenome (GOLD analysis project Ga0335084, IMG submission 206721) | Soil microbial communities from Loxahatchee National Wildlife Refuge, Florida, United States - Lox_Sample_4.4 | ecosystem: Environmental > Terrestrial > Soil > Wetlands | place: USA...
TCGCACCGGGCCGTTCCTTGACTCGACCCCCACCCGCGGGTAGCGTCGAAACCGGCAAGACGAAAGGAGTTCCTGCCCGTGCGGCTCCTCTCCGCCCTCCTCGTCCTCGGCACGCTGGTGGGCTGCGGTCCCGTCCAGTCCACCGCGACGCTCATCGACGCCGAGGTGGCCCTGGAGGCCGCCCGCACGGCGGGCGCCCGCGAGAACGCGGCGTACGAGTACGCGCTCGCCGAGGCCTACCTCACGAAGGCCAAGGAGACGGTGAACCGCGCCCGCTACGAGTCGGCGACCGAGTTCGCCCACAAGGCCAAGGAACTCGCCAACGAGGCCCGCAAGAAGGCCGCATCCGCCTCGAACAGCAGCGGAGCGACGCCCTGATGCGCCATCGCGCCCTGGTCCTGGTCGCCCTGGCGGCCGCCTCCTGCGTCACGAGCGGCAAGCTGCGCGAGTCGGCCACGTCCCTCCGCGCCGAGGTGGACAAGGCGAAACGCTCCGGTGCGGCGAAGTGCGCGCCGAAGGAGCTGGCCCTCGCCGAGAGCAACGTGGACTTCGCCGACGCGGAGCTCGCCTCGGGCGACCCGCGCCGCGCCAAGCAGCACCTCGACGTGGCCGAGGTCAACGTCACGAAGGCGCTCGACATGTCGAAGACCTGCGCGCCCACGCAGGTCATCATCGCGAAGAAGGAGGAGCCGAAGGCGGTCCGCATCGAGAAGATCGACACCGACGGCGACGGCATCCCCGACATCGACGATCAGTGCCCCAACGAGCCCGGCCCGCCGGAGAACCACGGCTGCCCGCTCGTGAAGGACACCGACGGCGACGGCATCCCGGACGAGATCGACCGCTGCCCGCTCGACCCCGAGGACTTCGACGGCTGGCAGGACGAGGACGGCTGCCCCGACCCCGACAACGACGGCGACGGCATCGTGGACAAGAACGACGCCTGCCCCAACGAGCCCGGCCCCATCGAGAACAAGGGCTGCCCGGTGGGCGACAAGGACCTCGACGGGGTCCCGGACAACCTCGACAAGTGCCCCAACGACCCCGGACCGCCGCCCGACGGTTGCCCCAGGCACTACTCGCTCATCGAGGTCCAGAAGGACCAGATCGTCACGAAGGTCCAGGTGAAGTACGCGACGGCCAAGTACCGGGTCCTCCCGGAGTCGTACAAGCTCCTGAACCAGATCGTGCAGGCGATGAACGACTACCCGAAGATGAAGGTGCTGGTCGCCGGCCACACCGACAGCAGGGGCAAGCAGGCTTCGAACATGAAGCTGTCGCAGCGCCGGGCCGAATCGGTGGTGGACTACCTCGTGACGAAGGGCATCTCACAGGACCGCCTGCAGGCCATCGGCTACGGCCCGACGCAGCCGGTCGCGTCCAACAAGACGAACACGGGCCGGGCCAAGAACCGCAGGACCGAGTTCAAGATCGTCTCCATGGAGTAGACGATGCCGCGCTACGAGGTGTTCGTTCCGGCCGCGCCGCCGGCCCTGCCGATGGACGTCACGCTCCGCATCGAGGCGGAGCACTGGCTGGCGGCGCTGAAGTCGGGCCTCCAGAAGATCGGCGGCGCGCAGATGACGAGCAACGTCCTCTGCGACATCCAGGACGACGGCTCCATCCACGTCACCGACTCCACGAGCGGCCGCGTCTTCCGGATCCAGGAGATGGCCGCCGTCCCGGCGCCAGCAGCCGCTCCGCCCGCGCCGCCACCCGCGGCCGCCTCTCCGCCGGCCCCCAGGGCCGCCGCCCCGGCGCCCCGGCCACCCCCTCCGGCGGCGCCGCCTCCCGCCGCCGCTCCTCCAGCGGCGAGGCCCGCACCTCCGCCCCCGGCGACGGCGAAGCCCGCTCCCCCTCCCGCCGCCGCTCCGCAAGCCTCGAGGCCGGCGCCTCCGCCTGCCGCCGCCGCGAAACCGGCACCGCCTCCAGCCGCGAAGCCGCCTGCGCCGCCGCCCGCCCCCGCCGCCGCGCCGGCGCCGGCCGCACGCGCCGCCCCGGCCGCCCCGGCCGCGCGCCCGCGCCCGTCCTCCGAGCCGAGCGCGGTCGAGCAGGTGGCGAAGCCCTCGCAGCCGCCGCCCGCCCGCATTGGCCGCACGCATCGCGAGGCGCGCGAGGACCTGCTCGCCGAGCTGTTCGAGGCGGTGAGCCGTCTCCAGGGCCAGCGCGATCGCAAGGCGGGCCTCGGCTTCCTGCTCGACCTCGCCATGGAGAAGCTGCAATGCGAGTCCGGGACGGTGTTCCTCTCGGCGCTCGCGGACGACGACCTCGAGTTTGCGGTCGTGCGCGGCCCGCGCGCCACCGAGCTCAGCACCGCGAAGATGACCGTGCCGGTGGGCGTCGGCATCGTCGGCTTCTGCGCGCAGGAGAACGTGTGCCTGGCCGTCTCGGACGCGCAGAAGGACAAACGCTTCCACAGGGCCATCTCGGACGCGATCGGATACGAGACTCGGTCGCTGCTTTGCGCCCCCGTCGCCCGCGAGGGCCGCGTGCTCGGCGCCATCGAGGTGATGAACAAGGCCGGCGGCGCGGTGTTCGGCGAGGGCGATCTCGCCGTGCTCGCGTACCTGGCCGCGCAGGCTGCTGAGTTCCTCCACAGACTGGACGTCCGCTGAGAATCGGCACGCACCCGGATGGTGGCCAGGTCGGGAGTACGGCTCGCGCGAGCGGGCCGCTGACCTGCAGCGCCCGTCGGTGATCCCCGTCACGACGCCGATCGCGCCCCCTCCCCCAAAGGGTCGCTCCCTCGTTTCTCCGGCCAGCGTCAGGCCACGAGGCGAAGATCGGTCCCGGATGGACGACAAGCGCAGAAGCCCGAGGAGGCGGAGGCGCTACCGCGTGACGGTGGGTCCCACCTCTTGGTTCACGACCGATCTCGGCGAGGGCGGGTTCGGCGCGGAGACGACGCGCGCCCCGGCACCGGGGACCGCGGTCTCTGGCCTCATCCACGGCAAGGCCGTCGACGGGAACGAGATCGACGTGCCGTTCACCGGGCGTGTGGCCTGGGCGCTGCGCGGCAACATGCACATCAACGTGCGCAGCCGCACCGGCATCCACTTCACCCGCGTCGGCCCGACGGTGGCGAAGCTGCTCGTCAACGGCGAGTCGCACTGAGTTGCCGCGGGTACCTCGACTCCGGCCCGTGGAGAGACCACGTGCCTACGCTCGGCATGAGCGGACCGTTCGGACCGCTCGGAGCGAGCCGAGCACGCTCCCCCCGGACGCGGCTATTCCCCCTCCTCCGGCAGATCCGCCTCCGCCTTCACGAGCTCCCGCATGACCACCGTCGCGTAGGACCCGCGCGGCAGCTCGAACCGCGCCCGGTAGCCGTCTCCCCCGGCCAGCGGCTCGACCTCCACGGCCACGGGAAGCCGCGCCGCCCGGCGCGTGCCCTCCGCCTCGCCCCCGCCGCGCGCGAAGTCCTCGAGGCGGATGCCCTCCGCGGCGAGCAGGCGCTCCTCGCGCGCGAGCGCGTCGCCCGCGGCCGCGCGCAACCTGTGACCGAACATCGGCCCCGCGGGCGAGATCTCGAAGCTCGCCACCCGCGGCCCGTCCACCGCCGGGTCCTCGCACGTGAAGAGGCCGCCCGAGTCGAGCTTCTTCATGACGTCGCCGCGGAGCGCGGCCGCGAGGAGCCCGTCGGCCATCCGCTCCGCGAGCCAGCGGTTGAAGAGGAGCGACTGGTAGGCCGAGAGGGAGAGCCGGCGCAGGAAGCGGTCGCGCGCGGCGCGGCGCGCCTCGGGCGGCGGATCGGCCGAGAGGAGGGCGCGGCCGAGGGAGGCGTTGTCGCCGGCCGCACCGAAGCGCTGGGGGCCGAAGAAGTTGGGCAGGCCGCGCTCGCGGAGGGCCGCCGCGCAGGCGCGAGCCCGTCCGGGGTCGCCACCGCGCACGGCGAGGTCGAAGCGGTTCGCGCGCACGTGCCCGGCGCGGAGCTTGTTCGCGTGGCGGGAGACCTCCAGCACCGTCACGCCCGGCAGGGCGAGCGAGGCCGGGTCGGGGTCGCGCGCCACCGGGAACGAGAGCCACTGGGTCGTGACGGCGTCGCGGTCCTTCAGGCCGGCGTAGCCGGCGTCGCGCTCGGGCACGCCCAGCGCGCGCGCGAGCGAGCGGAGGACGTCGCGGGTCGTCCGCCCCCGCTTCTCGACCCGGAGATAGAGGTGCGGTCCGGCGCCGGTCGGCAGGTAGGCGGGCACCTCGTCCACGCGGAAGTCCTCGGGCGAGGCGCGCAGCACGCCGCCCGAGCCGGGCAGGTCCGCGGTGACGCGCGGAAGCTCCCCGGCGCTCGCCACGGCGACCTCCGTCAGAACAGCGCCTCGGCCCGCGCCAGCCGCTCGCGCGTGGCGACCGAGAGCGCCTCGTCCTGCTCGGGGGTGAGCCGCTCGCCCACCACGAAGAGCCCGAAGAAGAGCACGTCGCGCAGCGCCCGCAGCAGCAGGGCGGCGCGGTCGCCCGAGGAGTCCAGGGAGGCGACCGCGGAATCGCCGAGCTCCGCGGCGCGGGCCACCACCGCCTCCACGTCGAGACCTCCCGCGGACGAGAGCGCGAGCCGGCCCAGCACCGGGGCGTGGGGCGAGCCGCCGTCGGCGAGGAAGGTGCGCAGCGAGGCGATGTACCCGGGTCGCGCCTTGTCGGGGAGGACGCCGGCCACGCCGCGCAGCGCCTCGTCCAGGACCTCGGCCACCTTCCGGAGGCGGACGCCGGGCTCGATCGGCGCCGGCCCGGCACTCGCCTCGACGTAGCCCGCCTCGGCGAGGTGGAAGAGCACCTTCGTCGCGTCGAACTCGTTCACGTGGGCGGCTCGAGCGATCTCGGCCACGCTGCGGCCGTCCACGAGCGCGAGGAGCTGGTTCTCGGAGGGCTTCAGCGAGATCGGGCGGCGCGGGTTGCGCCGGTACAGGCGGGCGTCGGGCCCCGGGATGCGCGCCCTGAAGAGGCTCATCTCGTCGATGCGGCGGATCCCGTCCATGAGCAGCGTCTGCGTGTTCACGGTGAGCGGAGCGCCGCGCTCGGGCACGTCCTCGTCGATGAGGTGAAAGGTCCCGGAGCGGGCCATGAGGATGGCCTGGAACACCGTCGCCACCTGCTCGTGCAGGCACTTCCAGAGGTCGGTCGCCGAGACGAAGCCCATGTCCACGAGCGGCTTGCCGATGGGCTTGCCTCCGGTGCCCGCCTGGGCGACCTGGGCCTCGGTGGCGAAGCCGAGCCGGACCGCGACGTCGCCGAGCCGCTCGCCCGCCGCCGAGGAGCGCACCGAGCGGACCTCGCCGTCGCGGAAGGCGAGGGCGCGCTCGGCCGCGCCGGACGCCACCGTGAGCACGCCGGTGAGCCGGGACTGCTGCATGAAGGCGATGAGGTCGCCGATGGAGAGGGCCGAAAGGTCCCCGGCGAGCGCGCAGCGCGGCCGCGCCGCGACGTCGCCCGCCGCGGGCGTCCTCCGGAGGACCAGGAGATCGGGCGCGGAGGGCAGGAGCGCGAAGCGCCCGGCCCGGTCGGCCAGGCCGCGCCGCGCGTCGTCCGACTGAGGGATCAGTCGGCCGTGCGGGTCGATGTCCACGAGCAGACCGGCCATGCATGCCTCAGTCCCGCTCCCAGCCCCCGTGCTGGACCCACTCCTCCTCGTCCTCGAGCGCGAAGGAGAGGCCGTCCTCGCTGACGTCCTCGATCTTGCGGCCGTTCAGGAACAGGGTGGGCGTGCCGGTGAGGCCCGCGTCGCGGGCCTCCACCTGGGAGCTCGTCACCCGCTGCCTGTAACGCCCGGACTGGAGCGCCGCGCGCAGATCGCCCACGTCACCGCCGAGGCGGCCGACGACCGCGGCCATGCGGTCGGCGGTGGGCTCCTCGTCCGAGGCGTACAGCAACCCCTGCAGGTCCCAGTAGATGCCCTTGTCCCGCGCCCACTCCGCCGTCTCGGCCGCCACGTCGGCGCCGGGGTGAGCGGCGATGGGGTAGGGCTTCGCGTAGAGGCTCACGCGGTCGGACCGGGCCTTCGCGAAGTCCTCGATGGTGGGGACGGTGATCTTGCAAAACGGGCAGGTGAAGTCGGAGATGACGACGAAGGTGAGCTTCGCCTGGGGGTTGCCGAGAGGCGGGCCGTACTCGCGCACGTCGAGCCGCTTCCGGCGGTCGAAGCCTGCGTAGTAGGCCTCGACGTACTTGTTCACGTCGGGGAGGGTGGCACCCTTCTTCACGAGGCCGGTCGCGAGCTTCACCATCCGTGCGGCATGGTGGCAGGTCTTGTGGCCGGCGAGGCACGAGGAGACCGTGTGCGGGCACCCGCAGGCGCAGAAGGTTTCCCGCGCCCAGGCGGCGAGCACCTCCTTCTGCGGATCGGTGAGGCCGGAGAGGTCCACGCCGGGCAGCGTCTCCTCGGGCGTCTTCGGCGCCTCGGGGGTGGCGGCCTGGCCGGGCTTCTCGAGCCGCGGAGTCTTCGTGGTCCCGGAGGTGACCGAGCAGGAAAGCGCGAGCAGTGCGAGGAGGGCGGTCGAGGCGGGGTGCGGTCGCATTCGTGGGTCCTCCGGGTCCCGCCCATGGGTAGCACGGCGGCCGGTTTGGTGGCTCCGGTCACGGACCGGCCCGCGCTATAACCTCCGGGAGGGACCCAAGAGGACGGGACCGACGAGGAGGAGAACCCCCGGAGGATGGAACCGAGGACCCAGGAGCGCGGCGCGGTGGTGAAGGATCCCGGCGGGAAGCTCCGGGTCGCCCTCGTGTACCCGAACGTCTACCGCCTCGGCATGGCCAACCTGGGCCTGCACGCCGTCTACCGCCTCCTCAACGACGACCCGCACACCGCCTGCGAGCGGATCTTCCTGCCCGAGCCGGGCGACGCGGCCGAGCCGCGCTCGGTGGAGTCGGGCGCGCCGCTGCGCGTCTTCGACGTCGTGGCCGTCTCGCTCTCGTTCGAGGACGACTACCCGAACCTGCTCGCGCTCCTCGACCGGGCTGGCCTCCCGCTCCGCTCCTCCGCGCGCGACGGCCGCCATCCGCTCGTGGTGGCCGGCGGGATCGCCGTGCAGATCAACCCCGAGCCGGTGGCGCCGTTCGTGGACGCGTTCCTCGTCGGCGAGGGCGAGGTGCTGGTTGGCCCGTTCGCCTCGCTCGTCCGGGAGCGCGCCGGCGCCGAGCGCTCCGAGCTGCTGCGCGCCATCGCCGGCCTTCCCGGCGGCTACGTGCCGTCGCTCCTCGACGTGGAGTACGCCGACACGCGCGCCGGCCCGACCGGAGGCCCGGCCTGGGTGGTCCGGAGCGAAGCGAGGGACGGCGCGCCCCGCCGCGTGAAGCGCGTCTACGTGGAGGACCTGCGCCGGGTGGCCACCTCGCGCGTGGTGGACACGCCCGACGCGCAGTTCGGCGACCTCTTCCTCACCGAGGTGGCGCGCGGCTGCCTCTGGGGATGCCGCTTCTGCGCGGCGGGGTTCGTCCAGCGCCCGTACCGCGAGGTGGACCTCGACGTGCTGCGCGCCGAGGCGGCGAAGGGCGTCGCGCGGGGCCTGCGCGTGGGCCTCGTGGGCCCGGACACGAGCGACCACACCGGGCTCGCCTCGCTCACCTGCGACATCGCCGCCGGCGGAGGGACCTTCAGCCCCTCCTCGCTCCGGGTGGACGCCATCACGCCGGAGCTCGCTGGCCGGATGGCGGAGGGCGGCGAGCGATCCATCACCCTCGCTCCGGAGGCGGGCACCGACCGGCTGCGCAAGGTCGTCAACAAGGACTTCCCGGACGACCTCGTGGTCGCCGCCGCAGAGAACGCCATCGCGGCCGGCATGCACAACGTGAAGATGTACTTCCTGTGCGGCCTCCCCACCGAGACCGACGAGGACGTCCTCGGCATGGCCGGGCTCGCCCTGCGTATCCGCGAGGAGGTCATGCTCCCCTGGGCGCGCCGCCGCGGCCGCATGGGGCGCATCACGCTGTCCGTGAACCCCTTCGTGCCGAAGCCGTGGACGCCGTTCCAGTGGCAGCCGTTCGCGCCGCGCCGGGCGCTCGAGGCGAAGCGGAAGCTCCTCGAGCGCACGCTCCGCCCGAGGGGCATCGCCGTGGACTTCTTCTCCCCCCGCGAGGCCTGGATGCAGGCGCTCCTCTCGCGCGGGGACCGGCGGGTGGCCGACCTCCTCGAGATCGCCCACCGCGAGACCGGGGGCGACCTCGCGAGGGCGCTCCGGCTCTGGCCGCACGACCCGGAGTTCTTCGTGTCGCGGGAGGCCGACGTGCACGAGGTGCTGCCCTGGGACTTCATCGACCAGGGGCTCGAGAAGGGCTACCTCGCGCGCGAGCGGCGGCGAGGCCTCGGCGCGAAGGTGACGGCCAAGTGCGCGGTCGAGCGCTGCCGGGCCTGCGGGCTCGACTGCGCGGACCACCCCGAGCTCGTCACGCCGACCCCTGCGGCGAGGCTGTCCCTGCCCGTCGTGGCCTCGACCGCGTGACCGGCCGCCTCGACGCGAGGGAGCAGGAGCGGCGTGCTGCCGCCCGCGGCGTCTCCCGGCGCGCTCCGGCGCTGGCGGTGGCCGGCGGCACGGGCGAGGCGCTCGCCATGCTGGCGCGGAGGGGCCTCCACCCGCGGCTCGCACGCCCGGACCTTCCGTTCCCGAGGGACCTCGAGCCCGAGGCCGCCGGCCGCATCGCCGAGAAGCTCGGGCACTACGGGTTTCGCCTCTTCCTGCGCGGCGCCATCCTGGCGGGCGGGCCGTTCCGCCCCGAGGACGCGACGCGGTACCTCGAGCCGGCCGCGGCGCGGCGCGCCGGCGAGGCGCTCGTGGCGCTCGGGCTCGCGGTCGAGCTCGACGGGAGGCTCCGCCTCCGCCAGCCGGCCCGCAGCTTCGGCGGGACGCTGGAGTGGTGGGTCGCGCGGGAGCTCTCCCGGAGGCTCGCCGTGGACGTGGCCTGGGGCGTCCGCTCGGGCGCGCCGGGCGTGGGAGGCGACCTCGACGTGGTGGCGGCCGCCGAGGGGAAGCTCGCCTACCTCGAGCTGAAGTCCGGCCCGCCGAAGCACCTCATGCCCACCGAGGTCTCCTCGTTCTTCCGGCGGCTGCGGGCGCTCCGCCCGCACTTCTCCGTCCTGGTGCTCGACACCGCCCTCAGGCTCTCGGACAAGGTGCTGCCCATGCTCTCGGAGGCGCTCTCGCGCCCTGGCCCTCCCGAGCGGATCCGCCGGGACGTCTGGCGGGTCGCCCCGGGCCTCTACGCGGCGAGCGCCCGCGGCGACCTCATGGAGAACGTCTGCCTCGCGTTCGGGGATGGCCTCGCGGCGCTGGCGCCCGACCCGCCGTGAGCGTGGCGGCGGCCGGGCTCGCCCGGTATCGTCCGCCCGTGGCCGACCCCAGGGACGTCCTGCTCGTGATGGCCGACATCAGCGGCTACACGCGCTTCATGGTGGCGAACGCCGCCGAGCTCGGCCACGGCCAGGCGATCATCACGGCGTTGCTCGAGGCCGTCCTCGCCCGCGTGGAGCTGCCCATGCGCGTCGCCAAGCTGGAGGGCGACGCGGTGTTCCTCTACGCGGAGCGTGGCGCCGCCGGCTATCCGCGGGAGCTGGGCGCGGGGCTGCTCCGCTTCTTCGATGCGTTCGCCGAGGCGCTGGCGCGCATCGCCCACGCCGACGTCTGCACCTGCGGCGCCTGCAAGAACGCGCCGCTGCTCCGGCTCAAGGTGATCGCCCACGCCGGGAAGGCGCTGCCCCACCGCGTGGGGGAGCTCGAGGAGCTGGCCGGCGTGGACGTCATCGTGGTGCACCGCCTGCTCAAGAACTCGGTGGGCGCCGCCGAGTACCTGCTGCTCTCGGAGGCCGCGGCGGGCGTCCTCACCGGCCTCGAGGGCCTCTCGTTCGACGAGTACACCGAGCGTTACGACGAGATCGGGCCGGTGAAGGTGCGCGTGCACGTGCGCGGGGAGTCGCAGCGGGCCGCGGCCGAGGAGGCCTGGAGGGGAGCCCTCTGGCCGAGGCGGTTCGTGTTCGCGCGTCGCTGGCTCTCGCGCCTGCGCCGGGCGCCGGCGCCGTGACCGACCTCGAGGCGATGCGGGAGGCGCTCGACCTGGCCCGCTCGGCCGGGGCCCGCGGCGAGGTGCCGGTGGGTGCGGTGGCGGTCCACGAGGGCCTCGTGGTGGGGCACGGCGCGAACGCGCGCGAGGCAGCGTGCGACCCCACCGCGCACGCCGAGCTGGCCGCCCTCCAGCGGGCGGCGCGCAAGCTGGGCCGCTGGCGGCTCACCGGGGTGACGCTCTACGTGACCCTCGAGCCCTGCGCCATGTGCGCCGGGGCGATGGTGCTCGCCCGGATCGACCGCCTCGTCTACGCGGCGGGCGACCCCAGGGCCGGCGCGGCGGGATCCCTCATGGACCTCACCGCCGACCCGCGGCTCAACCACCGCTTTCCCGTCGAGCGCGGGCTCTGCGCCGAGGAGGCGGGCGACCTGCTCCGGGCCTTCTTCAAGGCCCGGCGCGGCGGGGACGGGGAGGAGACGGGGCAAGGGTAGGGGATGGGCGGCGCCGACGCACGGAGGCGCCGGCCGCCCGGGCGGCGCTCAGGCTGCGACGAGGTCCGGGGCCGTGAGAGGCGTTCAAGCAGCTGCTTGGCTTCGCCGGGAGGATCGGGTAAATCCGCCCGCGGAGAGCTGGCCGAGCCTGGTCGAAGGCGCCTGACTCGAAATCAGGTGTACCGGCAACGGTACCGGGGGTTCGAATCCCTCGCTCTCCGCCACCTTATGGAGAGGTGACCGAGCGGTTGAAGGTGCACGACTGGAAATCGTGTGTACCGGGAACGGTACCGTGGGTTCAAATCCCACCCTCTCCGCCAGCAGAGTGGTGCCACCGCGGTTAGATGGGTGGTCGCCGGCGGATGTCAGCGAGCCGGCCCAGAATCCTCGGGCGACGTGGGGGCTGCCGAACCCCGCCAGGCCCGGAAGGGAGCAACGGTAGGTGGTCTTCCGTGCGCCCGGGGATTGTGGGCCGGCTCCGTAGTTTCCGGAGATCAGCCCGAGGCCGGTCACGAACATGACGACGCCGACGCCCGACACGCCGTACCTCGTCCTCGCCCGCAAGTATCGCCCCCAGCAGTTCGGCGAGATGTCGGGGCAGGACCACGTGGTCCGCACGCTGCGGAACGCGCTCCGCACCGGCCAGCTGGCCCACGCCTTCCTCTTCACCGGCCCGCGCGGCGTGGGCAAGACCACCACCGCCCGCCTCGTGGCGAAGGCCCTCGATTGCGAGAAGGGCCCCACCGCCGAGCCGTGCGGCGTCTGCGCGCCCTGCGTGGAGATCGCCGAGGGCCGGTCGGTGGACGTCGTGGAGATCGACGCGGCCTCGAACAACGGCGTGGACAACGTGCGCGACATCGTGGAGGCGGTGAAGTACCGGCCGGCGCGCGACCGGTTCAAGGTGTTCGTGGTGGACGAGGTCCACATGCTCTCCACCGGCGCGTTCAACGCGCTCCTGAAGACGCTGGAGGAGCCTCCACCGCACGTGAAGTTCGTGCTGGCCACCACCGACGTCCACAAGGTGCCCGAGACCATCGTCTCCCGCTGCCAGCGGTTCGACTTCCGGCGCCTCACCGTGCAGCAGATCGCCGACCAGCTCGGCAAGGTGGCGGCGGCGGAGGGCATCCGGGTCTCGCCGGCCGCGCTCGCGCTCGTGGCCCGCCAGGCCGAGGGCGGCATGCGCGACGCCCTGTCGATGCTCGACCAGGTGCGGGCGGCCTGCGGCGACCAGGCCGACGACGCGGCGGTGGCGGAGGCGCTCGGCGCGGTGGACGCCGCGGCCATCTCCCGCATCGGCGCAGCGCTCCTGCGACGCGACGGGGCGGCGGTGCTGGCCGAGATCGACGCGCTCCACGCGCGCGGGCTGGAGATGAAGCGGGTGGCCGAGGAGCTGGCGCGCCACCTCCGGAACGTGCTCGTCGCCCGGCTCGTCCCCGACTCGCCCCTCGACCTTCCCGACGCAGAGGCGGCCGAGGTGCGGGAGCAGGCCGCCGGGGCCGACCCGGCCCAGCTGACGCGCCTCTTCGACCTTGCCCAGCGCGCCGTGAACGACGTGAAGCTGGCCGAGGGATCCCGCCACGCCCTGGAGGTAGCGCTGCTCGAGGGCGTGTTCCTCGCCCCGGGCGCGCAGGTCGCGGAGCTGGTCGCGCGGCTGGATGCGATGGCGAGGGGAGCGGGGGCGGGATCGGGATCGGGAGTGCGACCGGGAGGGGGATCGGGACCGGGAGTGAGATCGGGATCCGGATCGGGATCTGCCTCCGGTTCCGGTCCCGGCCCGACCCCCGGATCTGCCTCCGGCCCCGGATCGGGATCCGCCTCTGCCTCCGGATCCATCTCCTTCGGCTCCCCCGGCTGCGCCGCAGGCCCCCCCGCTCCCGCCGGAACCGACCAGGAGCGCTGGCGCGCGGCGGTGGACGCCGTCGAGAAGGTGAGCCCCATGGCGGCGCCGGCCCTGAAGCAGGCGGCCCTGCTTCGCCTCTCCGAGGGCGAGGTGTCGGTCCAGCTCGCCCCCGGGCTCTACGTCCAGGCCGCCGAGAAGAGGCGCGCCGAGATCGAGGCCGAGCTGGGCCGGTTCTTCGGCCGCCCGACGCGGCTCGCCGTCACGGTGTCGGCGGCGCCGCCGCCGGCGCCGGTGGAGGACGCCCCGGCCGCGCCCGCCTCGATCGCGGAGGTGGAGGCGGCCGAGCGGCAGGCCCGCTCCGCCCGCTTGCGCGAGACGGCCCGCGGCAACGAGAACATCCGCGAGGCGGCCCGCATCCTGGGCGGCGGCATCGAGAAGATCGAGGAGCTCTAGGCGATGGACATCCAGTACCTCATGCGGCAGGCGAGGAAGCTCGAGAAGGCCGTCGCCGAGGCGAAGGAGCAGCTGGGCACGCTGTCCGTGGAGGCCGAGAGCGGCGGCGGGCTGGTGAAGGTGGTCATGAACGGGCGCTGCGAGGTGACCCGCATCTCCATCGACCCGAAGGCGATCGCCCCCGACGACCGGCCCATGCTGGAGGACCTCGTGGCCGCCGCGGTCAACTCCGCCACCGCCCTGGCCCGCGCGGCGGCCGACGCGCACCTCGACAAGGCCACCGGCGGGATCAAGATCCCCGGGCTCGGCTAGCCGCCCGATGGCCGTCGCCGACCCCATTGCACGCCTGGTGAAGGAGCTCGCCAAGCTCCCCGGCATCGGCGAGAAGACCGCCCAGCGGCTCGCCTTCCACGTGCTCGAGGCCGGCCCGGGCTACGCCGGCGAGCTGGCCGCCGCCATCGCAGGCGTGGTGCGCGACGTCCGGCTCTGCTCCTCGTGCCAGACGCTCACCGACCGTGATCCCTGCCCCATCTGCGCCGACTCGGACCGCGACGCCCGGACGATCTGCGTGGTGGAGGGCGTCCCGGACCTCATCGCCGTGGAGCGGACCCACGAGTTCCGCGGGCGATATCACGTCCTGCACGGGGCGCTCTCCCCGCTCGACGGCGTGGGCCCGGGCGACCTGAAGGTGCGAGAGCTCCTGCTCCGGCTGGAGGCCTCGCCCGTGGACGAGGTGATCGTCGCCACCAATCCCGACGTGGAGGGCGAGGCCACGGCCCTCTACCTGACGAAGCTCCTGAAGCCACTGGGCGTAAAGGTCACGCGCATCGCGCAGGGCGTGCCGATGGGCGGCGACCTCGAATACGCGGACCAGGTGACTCTGGCGCGGGCGCTGGCGGGCCGGCGCGAGCTGTGAGACGACGCCTTTGCCGCGGGGCGGGAGCCCCCCGGACCCGCGGTTCGCGGGCCAAAGGATTGAATCCCCCCCGTTTCCCTGGTATTCGGCCAGGGACTCGGACCAGCGCGGAGAGCCAGAGCGCATGAATTCCGGCTTGGTGATGTACGAGGAAGAGTTCCGGCTCATCGCCGGGATCTGCGATCGGCTGACGCGCGACGCGAACGCCAAGGTCGTCTTCCTCGTAGACAAGAACGGTCAGCTCATCGCCTCGAGCGGCCAGGCCCAGAACCTGGACACCACCTCGCTCGCCTCGCTCACCGCCGGCAACGTTGCCGCCATGGGGGGACTCGCCAAGCTCATCGGCGAGAAGGAGTTCCCCAACCAGTTCCACGAGGGGGAGCGCGAGTCGCTCCACATGAGCATCGTGGGTGGCCGGGTCGTCCTGGTCGTGATCTTCGACGCGAAGAGCTCCCTCGGGCTCGTTCGCCTCAGGGTGAAGAAGGCCGGCGAGGAGCTGGCCAAGGTCTTCGAGGTCCTGGCCCAGAAGCAGGCCTCGCCCGGGAGCGCCAGC
>Ga0335084_10004172_pt1 | contig 14229 bp, 9 predicted proteins | sample Lox_Sample_44_FD_206721 | JGI IMG/M metagenome (GOLD analysis project Ga0335084, IMG submission 206721) | Soil microbial communities from Loxahatchee National Wildlife Refuge, Florida, United States - Lox_Sample_4.4 | ecosystem: Environmental > Terrestrial > Soil > Wetlands | place: USA: Florida...
ACCAGAATCGATCCCAGATAAATCCACCGCTTCATTTCTCCTCTTCATGTCTTGCTTGTTTCGGATGACCCCACAGGCTTGCTTGTCAATCCAGCACGCCGGCTTCCGTTAGCCCCCGCCCCCGTTCTTGTGGCACTGATAACAATTCACGCTGTTGTACACGTAGCCACGGACGCCGTTGTGCTTCGGGTCGGTCTGGGACTTCGTGTGACAGTTCGTACAGGTGAACACAGTGAAGTCGTTCGGGTTTGTATGGCACGTCGTGCACACGCCGTTGGCGCCGCCATGGTTCATCGGGAACCAGGTGTGATTGAACTTGCCGTCAGCCCACTTGATCGTGTCATGACAGGTTTCACACGTGGTCGGGAAGCCGGCGGCGATGTGGTTCGGGTTGGTTGCGTTCTGATAGTCCGTTTTGTGACAGCCGTAGCACGCGGTTGGCAGCGTGGTGTAGTTGTTGTTGACGTGGCAGTCGGCGCAAACGCGCGGCGGTACTGTGTGGGATCCCGTCAGCGGGAACCCGGTTTTGCTATGGTCAAACGTCGCGTCAGTCCACTTCACCGTGTCGTGACAGACCTCACACGTCTGTGGGAACCCGGCCGATACGTGATTCGGACTCGTCGTGTTATTGAAATCGTTCAAGTGACACGTGACGCACGCCGTCTGTGTCAGCTTGTAGTTGTTGCCGACGTGACAGTCGGTGCAAGCACGCGGCGGCACCGTATGCGAGCCGGTTAGAGCCCATCCGGTCGTTGAGTGATCGAACTTGCCGTTGTTCCAGTTAACGGTGTCGTGACACGTCTCACAGGTCGTCGGGAAGTTGGCGGTGATGTGGTCGACGGGCGACTTCGCGTTGTTGTAGTCCTGCTGGTGGCAGCTGACGCACGTCGTCTGCGTAATGCTGTAGTTACTGCCAACGTGACAATCGGTACAGGCGCGTGGCGGTACTGTATGCGAGCCGGTTAGGGCCCATCCGGTCGTGGAGTGATCGAACTTGCCATTGTTCCAGCTGACGGTGTCGTGGCAGGTCTCGCAGGTCGTCGCGAACTTCGCCGCGATGTGATCGACAGGCGATTTGGCGTTGTTGTAATCCTGCTGGTGGCAACTGACGCACGCGGTCTGCGTGATGGTGTAGTTGTTATTAATGTGACAGTCAGCGCATTGACGCGGCGGTACCGTGTGTGAACCAGTCAGCGGGAATCCCGACTTGGAATGATCGAAACTCGCCGGCTGCCACGCCGTCGTGGTGTGACAGGTCTCACAGGTTTGAGGGAAGCCCGCACCGACGTGATCGGGGTTCTTGGCGCCCTGAAAATCGTTCAAATGGCACGACACGCATGCGGTCTGCGTGATCGTGTAGTTATTCCCGACGTGGCAGTCGGTGCACTGGCGGGGCGGCACGGTGTGGGCGCCAGTCAGAGGAAAGCCCGTCTTGCTGTGGTCGTAGTTCGCCGGTTGCCACGCGGTGGTTGAGTGGCAGACATCGCAGGTCTGCGGAATGCCCTGCTGCGTGTGGTTCGGATTATTCGTGCTCTGGTAGTCGTTCAGGTGGCACGAGACGCATGCCGTCTGCGTGAGTGTGTAATTGTTCCCGACATGGCAATCGGAACACTGGCGGGGCGGCACCATGTGTGCGCCAGTCAAGGGGAATCCGGACTTGCTGTGATCGAAGTTTGCGGGAGACCAGGCCACGGTCGTGTGGCAGGCTTCGCAGCTCTGCGAAAATCCCTGCTGCGCATGGTTGGGGTTGGTTGTGTTCTGGAAATCTTTTAAGTGACAACCGACGCAGGCGGTCTGCTGCAGGTTGTAGTTGTTGTTGACGTGACAGTCTTCGCACTGGCGGGGTGGGACCGCATGGCCACCGGTCAGAGGAAATCCAGTCAGGCTGTGATCAAACTTGGCGTTAAGCCAGGTGTCGACGGTGTGGCATCCCTCGCACGTGGTCGCGAACCTTCCTGCGGCATGGTTCGGATTCGCGGCTGCTGCGTAGTCCTTCTGATGGCAGCTGTAGCACGCGGTGGACAGCCCTTTGAACTGACCCACCGCTCCACTCTTGTGGCAGTCCTCGCAACCCAGGGCCGCGTGCGCACCGGTCAGCGGGAACCGGTTCATGTGCTCTTTGATCTGCTGCAACGAGACGTTCCATCCGCGGACGGTGTGGCACGATTCGCAGGCAGCACCCATCTGGCCCTTGTGGATGTCGGCGTGGCAGTCGGCGCACTTGTTGCCGACGTTGGAGAACACCATCTTCGTATGACAGGCGGTGCAGGAGACTCCCTCGTGCATGCCTCGCAGCGGATAGCGGGTCTGGCTATGATCAAACTCAGGTATCGCTCGGATCGGCTTCCAGCCATAGACGGTGTGGCAGTTCTGACAAGGGAGATTGAGGCTACCGTGAGGGCTGCGAGTATTTTGCGCGGGGGGGCGCGTTGTGCCCCAAGCCAGCGGGAGCAGCAACAATAACAACATCAACCTAGTGGTCAGACGTGGAACCAAGCACTCCCGCCTTAAACAGAAGCGTCAACCCCGACGAACCTTTAGTGGAAAAGGTTCTCACCCCAGTGCAATCTGCGATCCATAGAGGATAGTGTCGGCCCTTAAGAGTGACTACGTTACGGCAGTGAATGTTCCCTGGTACAGAGACCTGCTCAGCTCGCTAGACCGCACCTGTGTTGTAGAACTCAACGGTAAGTTATTCCCTGTCTCGCGCAGAATTTACGGATTTCATGCCGTGTCCAACTGAATTTGTACGGGCCGCTACGAGTTTCAGAGGCTGGTGTCAGACCGAGTTGCAGGACGCATTTGATCAATTCCCAGACTGGAATTTGGCGTCCGTACCGTGGCAATCCTTGCAGTCTTTCGGTGTGGGCTTGTAGTAAAGGACCTGCTTCCCTTCAAACTCACGAAATAGTTTATGGCAGTCGCCACAGCGAACATTTCTATGGGCCCCCGCCAGAGAGAACTGCGTTCGTTTGTCGTGGTCGAACGTCGAGGGTTTCCACTTGGCGCTGTTGTGGCAGTCGGCGCAGGCAGTCACATTGTCCTTGGCGAACTGTCGGCCGTGCGGATCGGCATGGCATTCCTCGCACTTGAGCGGCGCGTCGGTGAAGTTGGCGTCGATCAGTTTGGTGCTGAGGTTTGCCGGCTTATGGCAATCGATGCAGGCCACGGCGCGATGCGCGCCGATGAGCGCAAATTTCGTTTTCGCGTGATCGAAACGGATCAGATCCTTCCAGCCTTTCGTAGAGTGGCAGGCCTCGCAGCCGATCGGCGTTCCGTCTGTTCGAAGCGCTTTCATCCGCTCGGCAAATTGATTGTTGTGCGGATCTTTGTGGCACGTGGTGCATGCCTGCTCCTTGAAATGGAAAACGGCCGTCGTTCCGTAGTGCGACGGTTCGGGAACGGCCACATTCTGCACCGCAGCCGATGCCGGGAACAGGACCGCAGTGGCAAAGGCCGAGGCAGGTTTGTGGCACTCGCTACACAGGACGGCAAGGTGCCCGTTGTTGAGTGGAAAGCGCGTCTGCTTATGTTTGGAGAGAGAGAACGTGGACGGCTTGAATCCTTCGACCGAGTGACACTGCTCGCACTGGTTGAGCCAGGGCGCGGCGGCGAACTGTGTCTGATGCTCATCGCGATGACAATCCAAGCACCGCCCACACTTGATCGCATATAGCGTGTCTTTGCCTTTAGGGAGGTGACATTGCGCGCACTCGAGTTTGGCGTGCTTGCCCTCCAGCGCATACTGCGTCGAGGCGTGCGCCTTCACATCAAACTTCGACGGCTTCCAACCATTGACGTCGTGGCATGACTCGCAGGCGCCGCGATCGGCGCGTTTGGCGAATTGACCGTTGTGCTGGTCCTTGTGGCAATTCGTGCAATTGGCGAACTGTAGAGGCTTTTTGAAATCGCCGTTTTGGTGACAAGCGGTACACTCCACAGCCTTATGCTTGCCTTCGAGCGGGTACTTCGTTTTTGAGTGATCAAAATTCTCGTTCAGACCTTGCGTGACCCGCTTCCAGCCTAGGGTCGTATGGCACGTGGCGCAGGTTTGCGTAAAGCTGCCATGATGCGGGTCCTTGTGGCAGTCGTCGCATTTTCCGAAAGGAATGCCCTGGTAGCGCGGCTGATTGCCAGGACCAGGGGTATGGCATCTTTCGCACTTGACTTGCTGGTGCTGGCCTGTGAGGGAGTAGCGTGTCTTCGAGTGGTCGAAGGTTGCAGTAACGTTCTTCCAATCGTCGAAGTTATGACAGGTTTCGCACTTGGCGCCGAGGCGTCCCTGATGGAAGTCTTTGTGGCAAGTCGCACACGTTTGGGGGATTCCAATAAGCGTGCGGCTGAGGTCCTTGATCTCGATCAGGGCACGCGCTTCAGCCGGAATATGTTCGGGCGTGTGGCACTTCCTGCAATCCACACCTGCATGCTTTCCTTCAAGAGCGTATCCGGTCTGTTTGTGATCGAAAGTCCTGGTATCCCATTTGATTAGCGGGAAGTCGACGCCGTTATGTTCCGAATGGCAGTTGACGCAACCCTGGCTCGATCCGGGCTGCAGACCATAAGAGGAATGTAGTCCTTTGTGTGCATTCAGCCGGGACGCGATCTCAGTGTGGCAGTCGAGACACTTGAAAACGGGTTCACCGCCAAGCTTATGACATGTCGTGCAACGGGTAGCGCCTTCGAGGTCTTTGTGAGCGCGCGCCAGCGGACCAGGCGAGATTTGTGTAACCCCATACGATGAAAGAAAGGCCAGGGCCAGAACTAGGACACCGTTGCGCCAGGACATGGATGTCCAGCGGCGAGCACGCGAGGAACCACTCTTCTCGGACAGTCCCAAGTGAGTGCCGGCCAAGCCTGCCTCGCCAAGCGAAATGGAAAGAAGCCGCGGCAAGTTGCTACGTTTCGCTATCCTCAGATGTACTTGGGTTTTGCGTTTTGCGGAAGTTACTCGGGAACTACGACCTTGGGACCAAAACCCATTTCAGTACGGTCTAAAACGGGAATGACGCCGCTAATGATGGGCTTAATGAAGCAGAATTGGCGGAAGCGTGTGCGAGTCGAACGCACCATTGACGGTTATAACCGCCAATCGCCGGTTTTGAAGACCGGGACGATCACCGGACCGCATGCGCTCCCGCTTATGCAACAGCATTCTAATCGGTTTGGATTGACACGTCCGTCCCGATTCCGTCACAACGTGGCAGCTTTGGAAGTGCAGCGCCCCGTCTCGCAGCCGCATGGATCGATGCAGCCCATTGCACGGCCCCATTCCCCTGCTCGCGTCAGCGAACAAAACGAACTTCTGCCGGCGCGTCCCGGACGCCCCTTGATTCAAACGGTGAACATGTAGTCGTATCGGAACTCAGAGTCGACGACCGCGCGCTCTTGATTCAGTTCCTTGTGCCTAAAGCAACTCTTGAGCTTCAATCCACAGCCTGTCGCGAGCTCAACGAACCTGTCGTGAGGCATGTGAAAAACACCAGCCGAATTCAGAACAATTTGCTGCTGCCCAAAAACGGCCTTCCACCAGAGACGGATCATCCCCAAAAAAGAACGTAACCCATTTCGCGTCAGCAAATGCCACAGATAGGCAAGCATTGAGCTTCCCCGGTACATCCCGTAATGCTTATATTCGTCGACCTCAGGGATCTCTCCCACCAGAATCGTCGCACCCGGACGCGCAATCCTCGCGATTTCACGGAGGGCAGCCTTCACTCGCTCTTCAGAAGGCAGGTACAGCAAGACTGCGTTGCAGACGATCTTGTTTGCGGCGGCCGATTCCAGCGGAATACACCCGACATCTGCGACAGTGATCGACAGGCCAGGGAACGCGGCGTCGAGCTTTTCTTTCTCCTCGCTGGTGCTCACGATTCCAACTGATTTTGCAGTCCGTCCTGCACTCATGCGCAGCAGCGCAGCGTCGCCACAGCCGATGTCCACCAGAAAGTCACCTGGCTCGACTTGCAGGATCTCGAGAATCCTGCGATTCACAAATTCTGTGACGTGTTTCTTGTTGGGCCGCGCCGCGAGCTCGTGGATATCTGCCGCCCGCGCTCTCAAGCGGTATGCGTCGCAATAATTGTCCACCCGCAGTACCGGCATCGAGTTCTGACCTTCCAACACAGCCTATTGCCGCGCGCGTGCTTTGGTCGTTGCCAGCTCAGGCCGTTGTTCTATCGGCAAAAGTATCTCACGCGACTTTGTCGTAGTAGCACGGATTCGAGCAATCGTATCGAGCGCGTCTATAGCGGACCCGCCGTTCGTCTGCGCGGAAGCGAGCTGCAAGGCATCGACTAGCTCTCTGCCGCGCTCCATGCGATAGCGCATGGCCAGGATCGGAATGAATCGCTTTCTCCAGCAGATCTCGGGCGGCAAACCCGTCATGCGTGCGCAGCTTCGCAAGTCCGCCGAAAGGGCAGCCTCGCGTCAATCAGGATCAAGCGGTCTATCAGGGCCGCAGTTCGCCTTCATCGAGCGCGACGTCTTCTGAAAATGGCGCTTGGCACAGGGCGGGCGGACTGAACACGGGCGCAGCGCCCGTGCACAGTCCCATCATCTCGAAACCAGCTGTTACTCCGGCTGGGCAACCACACGCAGATAGGGTTTCAGCGTCTTCCAGCCCTGCGGGAACTTGGCTCTCGCTTGCTCGTCAGAAACGGCGGGCGGAATGATCACATCTTCGCCCGGCTTCCAGTTCACCGGCGTCGCGACATTGTGTTTTGCGGTCAGTTGCATCGAATCGAGCACGCGCAGCACTTCGTCGAAGTTGCGACCGGTACTCATCGGATAGCTCAACATCAGTTTGATCTTCTTGTCCGGCCCGATCACGAACACCGTCCGCACGGTAGCATTGTCCGCCGCCGTACGGCCCGCGCAGGTCTCCCCTGCCTCGGCGGGCAGCATGTCGTAGAGTTTGGCAACATTAAGGTCGGTGTCTCCGATCATCGGATAGTTCACCTTGTGGCCCTGGGTCTCCTCGATATCGGCAGCCCACTTGCCATGATTGGTAACCGGATCCACGCTGAGACCGATGATCTTGGTGTTGCGCTTCGCGAATTCTTGCTGTAACCCGGCCATGTATCCGAGTTCGGTGGTGCATACCGGCGTAAAGTCCTTGGGATGTGAAAAGAGAATGGCCCAGCCGTTGCCGATCCACTGGTGGAAGTCGATCTTCCCTTGCGTGGTTTCAGCCGTGAAGTTAGGAGCTTCGGAATTGATGCGCAATGACATGTGATGTTCTCCCCTAGTGCGATGAAATTCCTCAGGATGGCAGGCGCCGGCCCCAATCCGTAATCCCTACTAAACTTGTAGGGAATAAGATATCCAACGCCTCCGCGGTGGTCAACCGCGTGGAAATGTTTTGTGCTGCCAATATGTTATCGCAAGGCTCTCGAACTATGCCAAGCCCGGTAGAATTTCTGGCATGACTTCTTCGTCACGAAAGCTCGCGATGGTGCAGGTGGATGTGTTCACCGATCGCGCTCTCACCGGCAATGCGCTTGCCGTTTTCCTCGACGGCCGCGGACTCAGTACGGATCAGATGCAGGCTCTCGCGCGGGAGATGAACCTTTCCGAGACCACGTTCATCCTGCCGTCCGATCCAGCCGCGGAAACAGAGCGCGGCGTTCGCGTTCGCATTTTTACCGTCAAGGAAGAACTCCCCTTCGCCGGCCATCCCACGCTCGGGACGGCGTATGTCCTGCATCGCTTCGGCGGCGAGAGAGAGATTCGCCTCGACCTCAACGTGGGCACGGTGCCGGTCCGCTTCGAGTGCCAGCCCGGCCAGTCTCCGTTTGGAGAAATGACGCAGAAGAATCCGGAGTTTGGAAGCACGCATTCCATCGATACGATTGCCGCTTTCACGAACCTAGAGCCGGCGGATTTTGACTCTGCGTTACCGATCCAGAATGTCTCAACCGGACTGGTCTACACTGTCACCGCCATCCGTTCGTTGGAGAAGCTTCGTAACCTCCGCATCGATCTGCCCAGGGCGAGCGAATACCTCGAGCGAACGGGCGGCCGTTTCTTCTACTTCGTCTCTCGTGAAACGGTTGATCCGAAAGCTCGGCTCCACGCCCGCATGCTGTTCTACAACGGCGAGGATCCCGCAACCGGCTCGGCTGCCGGATGTTGCGCTTCCTGGGCGGTCGCTCACGGGGTCGCAGCCAGCAATGAGCGCATTTTGATCGAGCAAGGAGTCGAAATGCACCGCCCCAGCCGCATTTTCGTGCGCGCCACCAGGCAGGATAACCAGATAATCAATGTGCGTGTCGGTGGAAATTGTGTGGAAGTTCTCCGCGGCGAGGTCACGCTCGCGGGCTGACTCGCGAATCACCGCTGCAGTTGCGGCTCTTCGCTGACTGCACGAGGTTGCCATACACGCGAGTGCCATTGGCATGCGCGGCACTTTACGCGCGCGCCGATTCCTTTTAGCATGCAGTTCGCTCTCATTCTCTAAAGAAAAAGTTTTCGAGTACAGACTCCCGAGTTCCCCAATGAAGCCGAAGAAGACAATCCTTTGCGTCGACGATAATGAACAAGCGCTTTCCATCCGCAAGATCCTGCTCGAGACCCGCGGCTATCGCGTCGTCGCCTGCAGCAACGGACAGCAGGCGCTGGAAGCCTTCCAACGCGGAGGCATCGACCTGGTATTGACAGATCTGGTGATGCCGGGTGTCGACGGCTCGCAATTGATCCAGGAAATTAAGGAAGTTTCTCCCCAGACGCCTGCCGTGCTCATTTCGGGGCGCGTCAAGATCTATGAGCGCGACACGTTGGCCGACGTTTTCCTGCCCAAGGGAATGTACGAACCGGTCGACTTGCTGGAACGCATCCGGCTTTTGCTCGTGCGCAAGCGTGGACCCAAGCGGCATCACGAGTCTGCGGCGCGCGCAACTGCGCAGGCAGGAGCCGCCTGAGCGTCCGCCTGAAGCACAGGTTCACAACAGCTCTGAGTGCTGTGCCTCCACCGCGCCGCCTGCTCCGCTGTGATATCGTTGCAGTTGGATGAGCGTCTTCATCGAGGCGAAAGAACTGCGCAAGACCTATCGCGTGGGCAGGGTGGATGTGCCGGCCCTGCGTGGAATCTCCTTCGAAGTCCACCGCGGCGAGTTTGTGACCGTAGTAGGTCCCTCGGGTAGCGGCAAGTCAACGCTCTTTTATCTGCTGGGCGGGCTGACCCGCACCGACGCCGGCAGCGTCACGATCGACGGAACTGATTTTTCGACTCTCTCCGACAGCGAGCGCACCAAGCTGCGGAAGAGCAAGATCGGATTCGTCTTCCAGAAATTCAACCTGCTCCCGACCCTGAGCGCACGGGAGAATATAGAGATCGCCGCCGACATCGCCGGCCGCGCGAGACCCGACGTCGACTTCCTGCACAAAATCACAGGCATGCTCGGCATCGATCGCCGGCTCGACCACCGCCCTTCCGAACTCTCCGGAGGCGAGCAGCAGCGGGTGGCACTCGCGCGCGCCCTCATCAACCGGCCCGCGATCGTGCTTGCCGACGAACCCACGGGCAATCTCGATTCCAAGAACTCCGCCATCGTGCTCAACATGCTGCGTCAGTCCAACAAGGAACTGGGACAGACCGTGCTGATGATCACACATAACCCGGAAGCCGCCGATTACGGCGACCGCGTCATTCACATGCGCGACGGACAGATCGTAGGACCCGACCAGGACCCGCAGTGGTCGCCCCATCATGCTGCCGAAGAAGCGCGGCCCTAGACGCGCTCCGGAGTCAGGCTCGAATTCTCCCGGTTTACTAACTGAGACACTACCCTGCCGCGGTCCGCATTGACTCCAGGCGGCTTCTGAGGTTGGATGGAAGCGTGACCTCGGAGCCTTTCATTCCCGATGTCCAACCGCGGCGTTTCGATTGGCTTGACGCCGTCTGGCTGGTCTTGCTGGTAGGGCTGGCGCTGCTGCCGCCGCGTACTGAATTACACAAGCAGCTCATCCTGATCGCTTTTGGAATTGCGCAGCTGGTCGAGGGTCGTCTAATCCGTCGTCTTCCCGGCGAAGGTCCCATCCTCGCCGTCATCACCAAAATCGTGCTTGCAGCCGTATTGATCAATCACACCAGCGTTGAAGGCGAGCCCGGAATCAACAGCTGGTACTATCCGATCTACTACCTTCCGGTGGCGACCGCGGCGCTCTACTTCAAACCCCTGGCAACGCTGGCTTGGACGGCCCTGGCCTCGGCAACGTATTGTGCCTATCTTTATCCTGCATCCAAGGACTTTGAAATCACCCCGTCCAGCATTGCACAACTGATGTTGCGGGTGATGTTTTTCTTCCTGGCGGCGATGCTGGTAAACCGGTTTGCCCAGGAAAGCCGCCGGCAAACGCGCCTTTACCAGGACCTGGCGGAAGAACTCGCAGAAACGAACCGCCAACTGAAACTAGCCCAGGAAGAAGCGCGGCGCTCCGAGCGGCTGGCGGCGTTGGGGCAACTCTCAGCGGGCTTGGCACACGAGATCCGCAATCCGCTTGGCGTCATCAAGGGTTCCGCAGAGATGTTGAATCAGAAACTGCAGGGCTCCGATGAACTCTCCCGTGAACTCGCTGGATACATTTCCAGCGAAGTCAACCGGCTTAGTGCCCTGGTCACGCAGTTTCTGAGTTTTGCCCGACCACTTCAGGCGAACCCGCACGCCGCAGATTTGACAACCCTGCTGGATCGCGTGCTAAAGAATGTCGCCGATCACTGGAAGGGCCAGCCGGTCCAGGTGGAGCGTGACTATGCTCCAGGTCTGCCGCAGCTTCCGCTCGATGAAAGCCTGTGCGAGCAGGCCTTCGTCAACCTGGTGCAGAACGCCTACGAAGCGATGGAAGAACATGGAGGAAGGTTGCGCCTCGAGGCCAAACCCGCGATGCAGGGCAGTCGGAGAGGCATCGCTGTACGCATCACCGACAGCGGACCGGGCATTTCCGATGACATGCGGGAACAGATTTTCAACCCTTTTGTTACCACGAAGAAGACCGGTGTCGGGCTGGGGCTATCGATTGTCTCGAAGATCATTGACGGCCACAATGGTTCGATCCGTCTCGAGAAGAGTCCGCAAGGCGGTGCTTCGTTCATTATTTTCCTTCCGTTGGAGGAAACCCTGGAGCCGCAATCCACGTCGGAGGCCCCGGCAACATAGCCCATCCCTATGGCGACCATCCTCATTGTCGAAGACGAAGCCAAGATGCGGCGTCTGCTTGAACTGAATCTCGGCGAGGACGGGTTCAAGACCCTCTCCGCGGGCGACGCCGAAACCGGCCTCAAGATGCTGGCATCGGAGGCCGTCGATCTCGTAATCACCGATCTCAAGCTGCCGGGCAAAAGCGGCCTTGAGCTTCTCCAGGCTATCAAGCAACAGGACGAGACACTTCCCGTTGTCGTCATGACCGCATTCGGCTCTGTCGAAACGGCCGTGGACGCCATGAAGAACGGCGCGAGCGACTACGTCTTGAAGCCCTTCTCGCTGACGGAAATGCGGATGGTCGTGCACAAAGAGCTCGACGTCTCACGCCTGCGCGAAGAGAACCGGTCGCTGCGCGAAGCGCTGGGGGAGAAGTACAGCCATCCCAACATCATTGCGGGTGGTCCGAAGATGCAGGAGGTGCTCGCGAAGGTCGAACGCGTGGCGCCCACGAATTCCACCGTCCTTCTCGGCGGTGAAAGCGGAGTCGGTAAGGACTTGATCGGGCGTGCCATTCACGAGAAATCCCGGCGCGCCTCAGGACCATTCATCAAGATCAACAGCACGGCGATTCCCGAAAATCTGCTGGAGAGCGAACTGTTCGGCTACGAGAAAGGTGCGTTCACGGGCGCCAACACTAGCAAGCCAGGAAAATTCGAACTCGCCGACAAAGGCACGATGTTTCTCGACGAAATTGGCGACGTGCCTCCCGCCACCCAGGTGAAGCTTCTGCGTGTGCTGCAGGAGCGGGAATTCGAGCGTCTGGGAGGGACTCGAACAATTAAAGTCGATGTACGCCTGATCGCCGCGACCAACCGCGACCTGCGCGCTGCCCTGGAAGATGGAACATTCCGTGAAGACCTCTATTACCGTTTGAATGTCGTCCCAATCGATATCCCGCCGCTGCGCGAACACAAAGAGGATATCCCGGATCTGGTCAGCCTGTTCCTCCGGCGGTTTTCCAGCGAGTCCGGACGGCAGGTGACCGGGATCTCGCGCGAGGCCATGAACCTGTTGCTGAGCCACCACTGGCCGGGAAACATTCGAGAGCTGCAAAACATTATCGAGCGCGCCTGTGCTCTGGCGAAAACGAGCAAATTAGAAGCCGAAGACATTCACTTCGACACGCCGCGAAGCCGTACCACCGGCACCAGCAACCATTTCCTGCCTGAGGGCATGACGCTTGACCAGTGGGAAGACGAGATGATCCGAGAGGCCTTGAAACGCGCCAACGGAAACAAGTCGCAGGCGGCGCGCCTGCTTGGACTCTCCCGGAACGCGTTGCGCTACCGCTTGTCGAAGATCGGGATCGCCGACGAACCCGAAGGCGAATGAGCTCGCTGCCCACCGTGTCGGCCCCGCTGTTCTGCTAAGATGCGGAACGGTCGCGGGGATAAGTCCGGGGGCGGGCTTGGCTGATTCATCAAATTCGGAGCGGCGGATCCTCGTCAAGCGCGTTTTTGACGAAACGGTCGCTCTTCCTCCCGCCGAGCGTACTGCCTATCTCGGACGCACCTGCGCTGGCGATTCCGCCCTCAAACGCGACGTGGAGTCACTGCTCGCAAGCTCTCAGACAATCGACAGCAGCATCGCGACCACCGCTCCGCTCAACCAGCCTTTGACTGCGCCCAGTTCGTCCACCCGCCTCGGCAGCCGGGTTGGAGTGTATGAGATCGTCGCCGAAATCGGCAGTGGCGGCATGGGCGACGTCTATCGCGCCGCGCGTGCCGACGGCCAGTTTGAAAAAGAAGTCGCCATCAAGCTCGTGCGGCACGGAATGAACCTCCGCGTTGTGCTCGACCGGTTTCGCATGGAGCGCCAGATTCTGGCAGGGCTTGACCATCCGAATATTGCACGACTGCTCGATGGTGGCACCACGGCGGACGGACTTCCTTACCTGGTGATGGAACTTGTCGCCGGCGTCCCTATCGACAGCTACTGCGACCAGCGCCGCCTCAACATCGCCCAGCGCCTGCGCCTGTTTGAAAAAGTGTGCGCCGCCGTGCAATACGCCCACCAGCGTCTGGTCATCCATCGTGACATCAAGCCCAACAACATTCTCGTCGGCGAAGACGGCGCTCCCAAGCTGCTCGATTTCGGAATTGCCAAACTACTTGACCCGGCCGCGAGCGCCGACGCGGTAACACTGCAGGCAATGACTCCCGAATACGCCAGTCCCGAACAGATCCGCGGCGAATCCATCACCACCGCCACTGACGTATATTCGCTCGGCGTACTGCTTTACCAGTTGCTCACCGGGCGCTCGCCATATGCCAGCGACACGCGATCGCCGCATGGACTGGCCAATGCGATCTGCGAGATCGAGCCGCCCCTGCCCAGCGAACGCGTGCTGCGAACAGAGAAATTCGAAGGCAGACCGGAACTTTCGCCCGAGGCGCTCAGCACGCCGCGCGAGGGCTCTCCCGCAAAATTGCAGCGGCGGCTCGCCGGCGATCTCGACACCATCGTTCTTAAGGCACTGCGCAAGGAACCGGAGCGCCGCTATCACTCGGTCGAACAGTTTGCCGACGATGTGGTCCGGCATCTCGAAGGCCAGCCAGTCATCGCGCGCAAGGACTCCTGGAGCTACCGCGCCGGGAAGTTTGTGCGGCGGCATCGCGTGGCCGCGGCCGCCGTCTCATTCGCGGGCGTAGTGTTGGTGGCAGGCGTGTTGGCGGTGCTGCGGGAAAATCGCGTCGCCCGTGTCAACCGCGAACGCGCCGAACGGCGATTCAATCAAGTCCGGCAATTGGCGAATTCGTTCCTGTTTGACTTCCACGACGCCATCCAACACCTGCCCGGTTCAACGCCGGCGCGGGAATTGGTTGTCAAACGAGCGCTCGAGTACCTGGACAGCCTCGCAGCGGAAGCGGCCAACGACCCACAACTGCAACGGGAACTCGCCGGCGCGTATGACAAAGTTGCCAACGTGCAGGGAGCTCCCTACCGCAGCAATCTCGGCAATTACCCTGGCGCTCTCGCCAGCTATCGCAAAGCGATTGCCATCCGGGAACAACTGGCGCAATCGAGCTCC
>Ga0335084_10004173_pt1 | contig 14228 bp, 13 predicted proteins | sample Lox_Sample_44_FD_206721 | JGI IMG/M metagenome (GOLD analysis project Ga0335084, IMG submission 206721) | Soil microbial communities from Loxahatchee National Wildlife Refuge, Florida, United States - Lox_Sample_4.4 | ecosystem: Environmental > Terrestrial > Soil > Wetlands | place: USA...
GTCCAGCTGTGAAGAGGGGCACGGCAGAACGCCGTGTCCTTTTGCATTTAATAGAGGAGAGAAACGATGAGTCGTAAAGAAGTACACACAGTGCCAAATCCCGAAGGCCAGGGATGGGTTAATGAAGTAAACGGCAGAATCACAAGCGAGCATCGGAAGCAGTCGACGGCAATCGAAGAAGGCCGCCGTCAGGCAATCGATCTCGAAACGGAACACGTGATTCATAATCGACACGGCCAGATTCGAGACAAGAATAGCTACGGCAACGATCCATATCCTCCGAAGGGATAGGCGGTCGTTACTGACCCGGGGCTGAAGCCCCCATCTTAATTTTGACTCTTAACGCGGCGCTAAAGCGCCGCTCTTCCACCAAAACCCTCACATCAATACCCCTCACAAACGTTTGCGCCACCGTGGAAGAGCGGCCCTTCAGGGCCGCGTCCCGTTCGCCTCATATTTAGGCCTTTAGGCCCTGGTGTTGTCGTCGGCTGAAGCTCTCCTCAAATGTCGATCGTTTGACGCCGGGCTCAAGCCCGGCTCTTCCACCAACACCACATCCGAAATGAGCGCTCAAGGCCAGCTCTTCCACCAAGACCTGAGAAAATAATTGAACATTCTTGACGTGATACCCCTCACATCTTCATCCGCGCTATCGAACTACGATGCGCGAAATGGACCGCACGTTCTTCATCACCGCTGTGACCGCGCAACGGAGAACCCTCTTCCAGCGCGACGAAGCTGCGGATCTGTTCGTGGACGTGCTACTTCACTATCGCGGCCAGCGCAAATACCTGCTCCACGAATTCGTGGTGATGCCCGATCACTTTCATGTGCTGATCACGCCAGCGTATGAAATCTCGCTGGAACGGGCGGTGCAGCTGATCAAGGGAGGGTTCTCGTATCGGCTAAAGTCGGACCTGCCAGTGTGGCAGGCAAGTTTCACGAATCATCGAGTTCACGATGACGTCGATTTTGAGCGGCATCGCGAATACATCTGGATGAATCCGGTACGGGCGGGATTGGTGGCCAAAGCCGAGGATTATCCGTATTCGTCCGGGAGTGGAAGATTTGTGCTCGACCCAATGCCGCCGGGGCTAAAGCCCGTTTCGATTACCGCCTGAACGCCGGGCTGAAGCCCGGCTCTTCCACCAAAACCAGGTGTCGGGTGTCAGGAAAACCTTGACCCGTGGGCTGCGTGCAAGATCGGCTCCTCCTCAAACCCCATTTTCAACCGGATATCCCCACGCCCCGCCTTCGGCATCCCACCATCGGGCCTGCTCGTTCTGCCGTTCTTCCAAAATCCGTAAGAGGAGCTGCTATGTTCGGTTCCGGTCTTGCGTCTGCCGCATCCGTGCTGTTTGTCCTGAGTTTCTCTCCGACTTCCACGCTCCCTCCGATCACACCAACGGAGATGCCGCTGTCCCAAACAACATCTACCCCCAGTGCTCATCCAGCGCAGGATCAATCTGCCCGCGAGAAGTCGACTTCCCCGCCCCCGGCATCTCCCGCAGCCCAGCAGGACGATCCGCTGAAGCGGCCCCTGCCGTCGAAAAAGAAAAGGTCCGGCAAGGACGCGATGTCGAAGGTGGAATCGGCATACAAACACTGGCCGGAAGAGGTGCAGTGGATCATCACTGACGAGGAGCGGCAAGCCTTCCAATTGCTGAGTAACGACGAAGAGCGGGAACACTTCGTCGAGATCTTCTGGCAGCATCGCGATCCCACGCCCGACACGGTGGAAAACGAATTCCGCGATGAATACTTTCGGCGCGTCGTGTATGCCAACGAGCGGTTCAGCGCCGGGATCCCGGGCGCGAAGACCGACCGTGGGCGGATCTACATCGTGTATGGGCCGCCGGACGAGATCGAAGCCCATCCCTCGGGCGGCCAGTATGAATACCCGGCAAGCCAGGGTGGAGGCTCGACGACAACCTATCCCTTCGAGACCTGGCGCTACCGCTACCTTGAAGATATCGGGTCGGACATCGTGATCGAGTTCGTGGACACGTGCATGTGCGGCGACTATCACATGACGATGGATCCCAACGAGAAGGATGCGCTGGCGCATGTTCCATCGGGACAGCAACGGCTGCAGAAGTTCTCGAAAGACAACAGCAAGATATTTGACGACCTCGATCGCTTCGCTCGCTTGAACCGGCCGCCGAAGTTCAGGGAATTACAGGAAATCGTCAACACCAGGATCAACTATCACACCATGCCGTTTGAGGTGGTCGCCAACTACGTGAAAGCAACCAGCAACATCACGCTTGTTCCCGTCACGCTCCAGATCAAGAACCAGGACATGACCTACACGAACGAGAATGGAGTCGCGCGTGGACAGGTCAATATCTATGGGCAAGTGACGACGATCGGCGGACGGATTGCCCAGACGTTTGAAGACACCGTGCAGATGGATGTGCCCCAGGGCTTTCTGCCGAACATGCTGGACAAGTCCTCGGTCTACGGCAAATCGCTGCCGCTGGCGCCGGGACGGTACCTGCTGGAAATCGTCGTCAAGGACCTGCACAGCGACCATGTCGGCACATGGCGCCAGAGCCTGGAAGTGCCGAACTTCGATGAAGAGTTGTCTGCGTCGTCGGTGATTCTTGCCGACAAGATGGAACGTGTACCGGCAAAAGACATGGGCCACGGTCCGTTTGTGATCGGGGACACGCTGGTGCGGCCACGGGTTCCCGACATGATGTCGAAGGCTGCAGTTTTCAGGCGCGGAGAGAAGCTCAACGTCTGGATGCAGATCTACAACCTGGCAGTGGACGAGAAGAGCGGCCGGTCGGATGCGAACGTCGAGTTCGATGTTGTGCAGGAGGGGACGCAGAAGACGGTCCTGCACGCGACGCAACCCGCGGACACGAGGCCGGGCGGTCAGTTAACGCTCGAAAAGACGCTCTCCGCCAGTGAGCTGGCACCGGGTGTCTATCGGTTGAAAGTGCATGTGCGGGACCAGATCGCAAAACAGGGAGTCGATCCCGAAGCCATATTCGCGATCGAGTAGCAGGTATTTCCTGGTCCGGTGCGGCCCTCGAAACATGAGGCTGGCGCCCAACGCTTACTCGGGTCACCAAAGTACTCTATACAGACTTAGCGCCAACTTATAGATAATGGTTTGGACCGAGGGGTCACGGGGTGTCCGTGACCCTTTCGTTTTGCAGGTGCGATTTATGGAAGTTTGCTCCAGGAGGATTTATGAAATTCCGCGTATGCGCGCCGATCTTCGTGCTAGGGATTACCAGTCTCGCGGCGGCCCAAGCGATCAATCCGGCCGACGAGAAACCGCGCGTTTTCGTCACCGACAGCCAGTCCTGGGAAATCAGCGGCGGCGGCGGGGGCACGAGCGAAGGTTTCGGGGGAGGCACACGCGGCGGCGCGCGTCCGCAGACGGCGGAAATCATCAAGACGTTTGGTGAGCGGTGCCCACAGGCAATCGTGAACAACAAGAAAGAGAAGGCCGACTACATCGTGCTGCTCGATCACGAGGGCGGAAAGGGCATCATCCGCCGCGACAACAAAGTGGCCGTGTTCAATAAAGACGGCGACTCGATCGTGAGCCACTCGACGGCGTCGCTGGGCAATGCCGTGAAAGACGCGTGCGAGGCGATCGTGAAAGATTGGCCCAGGTCCGCAGCCCGGCTGCGCGCTCCGGAAGCCGCGCCTGCGGCGGCTCCGACGGCAACTCCCGCTTCGGCAGTAGCGGAAGCTCCAGCCGTGAACCGGATTTCCGTCTCTTCCAACCCGCAGGGCGCGGACATTGAGATTGACGGCAGCTTCGTCGGGAACACGCCTTCAGTGGTGGAAGTAGCGGCGGGCGAACATGAGATCGCGATCAAGAAAGCCGGATACCAGACCTGGCAGCGGAACATGAAGATCATGAGCGGGAATATCAACGTGTCCGCGGAGCTGGAGAAGGCACAGTGAGAGCTGCCTGCCTTGGTCTCGGTATGTTTACCAGGGAGTAGATCATCCAGACAGTAACCGGGGAAGCACCGCGACTTGTGATCGAGGTCACGGTTTATAGATCGAGAGAGCCGCTAAGATCGCGACACTAACATCTCCAGAAAGGGCTTACCTATGCGCCATGTCTTCACAAAGAGTCTTGCCATGTTTCTTTCCTTCTCTCTGCTGGCCTACGGGCAGGGCAACACGTTCACGCGAGTGCGTTACAACGGCGGTTCAGTGGCGTCGAAGGTTGATCCGAAGGACTGGAACAACAAGATGATTGTGACGTCGGACGCAATCACGCTGGAATTCAAAGACGGTCAGAAACTGGTGATCGCGCCGAAGTCGGTGATGTCACTGAGTTATGGGCAGGAAGCACACCGACGCGTGGGCACGATGGTGGCTTTGGCGATCCTGGTCGCTCCGGTGGCGCTGTTTGGACTGTTCCACAAGACGCGGCTGCACTACATCGGTATTCAGTACGCGACGCCCGACACAAAGAATGCGGGCATCCTGCTACAGGGCGACAAGGACAATTACCGGGCGATGCTCGTGGCCCTGCAGGGCGTGACCGGCGTTCCGGTGTCGGTTGGCGAAAAAGAACGTGGATTCATTCCAGTGGGCGTGACGACGTCAGTGACGAAGGAATCGGAAGGGACAAAGCCGGCCGAGAAGACAGCTGCGGCGAGTCCGGCAGAGAAACCAGCAACGAAAGAGACAGCTCCGGCGGCGGAGACTGCTGCTGCGACCGCGACGAGCGCGGCGCCGGCGGTTGCAGCCCCCACGGACGCGACTGGTACGGTCAGCGTGACGAGCACTCCAGATGCAGCCGAGGTGTACGTCGATGGTTCGTTCTATGGGAATAGTCCGGTAACGCTGAAGATGAAGCCGGGCAAACACACCATCAGCGTCAAGATGTCGGGATACAAGGAGTGGTCGCGGGAGATCACCACTGACGCGGGCAGCGAGGCACACCTGGCGGCCACGCTAGAGAAGGCAGAGTAAGGGCCTTACTTCTTCACGAACCCGTCATCCTCCCAGATGTGGCCACACTGGTCACAGGTCCAGCGAAATCGTGTGCGCGGGCCGGACGATCCGCCGGTGAGGGTCTCGAAAACGATTTCCGCCGATTCGCATCTGGGGCAGCGCACCGGAAGCTCTTCCCATTCCTTTAACTCTTCCGGTTCCGGTGGCGGCTGGTCGAATGGTTCGTAACTCTGCAAGGCCTGTCCGGCCCACGTCCAGCCGACCTGCATGACCTGCACGCTCACGCCGGCCGCCAGATTCGACGTCACGGCGTCGACGTTGGTGGCTTTCTCCGGTCCCATGAAAAATGGGATCCCGGCGCGGTCGAGGAGGTATTGAACCTGACGGGCATCGCGCAGGCCCCAGACCTTGCAGAGTTCGACCAGCTTACGTTCTTCGGCGTAGGGGTCGTCTTCGACGGAAGCGCTGGGCGGCTCGATCTCCGCGGATGGTTCCTTTCCTGATACGGCAGGCAGGTTTGCGGGTGCAGGGGCGGCGGAGCCAGCCTCGGGTTCGAGTTTCAGGCCGCGGCTGCGCATCTCGCTGCCCAGCGCCTGCAGGGCATAGTCGGCCAGACCGAAACTTTCCCGCGCCAGCTGTAACAGTTCTTCGGCCGTCATCCGGCGATAGTGTTCGGCGATGCGGAGCATTTCTCCGGCAGGATTGACGGCGTCCATGGTGGCCACACATGATACTCCGAGATGGAGGATTTCCAGGCGATGGTCCTCACGAAGCATTGCAGAAGTGTGCTGCTGGTGGCGTTGACGCTGGCTGCCTTGTGGGCGCGAGCGCAGCAAAGTTCGGCGGGCACACAGGTCGTGGTGCTGGGGACGGGAACGCCGCTTGCGGATCCCGAGCGGTCGGGCCCGGCGATTGCCATCGTCGTGAACGGCGCGGCGTACCTGGTGGATTGTGGTCCGGGAGTGGTGCGCCGAGCTGCGGCAGCCGAGAAGAACGGCATCCAGGCGCTGGCAGTCGACAAATTGAAGATCGTGTTCATCACGCATCTGCACTCCGATCACACACTCGGATATCCGGACCTGATCTTTTCACCGTGGGTGCTCGATCGGGCGGAGCCGCTGGAGGCGTATGGTCCGCCGGGGTTGAAGAAGATGACCGAGCACATCGGGAAAGCCTGGGCGGAGGACGTGAAGCTGAGGCTGGGCGGGCTGGAAGAGGCGAACACGACCGGTTACAAGGTGAACGTGCACGAGATTCGGCTTGCCGGTGACACGCGGACAGGAGTGTCCGCGCTACGCGAAATCTATCGCGACGCGAATGTCACGGTGTCGGCCTTCCCGGTGAGGCATGGCGCATGGAAGTACGCATATGGATATCGGTTCGACACCAAGGACCGGCGGATTGTGATCTCGGGCGACACCGCTCCGACGGACGAAGTCGTGAAAGCGTGCGATGGTTGCGACGTGCTGCTGCATGAAGTGTTCAATCCGTTGCGGAAGAAGATCGTCGAGAATAAAACCAAGCAACAGTATTTCAAGGAGTTCCACACGTCACCAGAGGAGCTGGGAGAGATTGCGCGACGGGCGCGTCCGAAGCTGCTGGTGCTGGTTCACCAGGTGATGGGAGAGAGGCCGGAAGAGGAACTGGTGGAGCAGGTGCGGAAGTACTATTCGGGCGCGTTCGTGTCGGCGAAAGATTTGGGAGTGTATTGAATTGCAGATTGCAGAAGGCTGATTGCAGAAGTAGCTCTCAGCTGCAAGCTCTCAGCAATGGTAAGGACTTTTCATCACGAGGCGCTGGCTGGATGGGGGCAGCAAGAGCCCAGTTCTTCTGAGAACTGAGAACCGTCAGTTTGCCGGCTTCGCTTCCGTTGTCTTCGGCTTCGCTAGCGAGCGCGTGTAGTTCACCAGGTCCCAGAGCTGCTCGGTCTTGACGCGATTGCCCTCGGCGGGCATGTCGCCGCGTCCAGTCTTGATCACGTAGAAAACTTCGCCGTCGGTGCGGTCTTTGAGTGCAGCCGGATCGCTGAGGTCGGGGAGTTTCAAGTCCTGCGCGACAGCGGTCTTGCCATCGCCGGTGGCGCCATGGCAGCTGGCGCACTCGTAGCTGTAGATCTTCTTGCCGGACTCAAGGGACTCAGGCGTCGGCTTGACCGGATTGGGCTGGCGAGCGTCGGCGACGGGAACCGGATGATAGGCGGTTTTAGGTGCGGGCTTGGTGGCCTGGGTCACAGCCAAGACGGCGGCAAAGAGCAGAAGCAAAACCAGCGTGGGATTGCGCATAACGGCCTCCCCGCAGACGGTGAATACATCTTTACCAAGATTGTATTCCCGGAGTGCAACAGGGCGGACAGGAATGTCCGCCCCACACAGGCTTCAGCTACTTTCTGCTGGCAGCGTAGCGCTTGTTAATTTCGTCCCAGTTGACGACGTTCCACCAGGCCTGCAGATATTCGGGACGACGGTTGTTGTATTTCAGGTAATAGGCGTGCTCCCAGACGTCGTTGCCGAAAATCGGATAGAGGCCCTGGGAAAGGGGGCTGTCCTGGTTAGGGGTGGAGATGATTTTGACTTCGCCCTTGGAATCGCCCGCAAGCCAGACCCATCCGCTGCCGAACTGGCCGACGCCGGCGGCGTTGAATTTTTCCTGAAAGGTTTTGAAGTCGCCGAAGGTTTTCTTGATCACGTCGGCAATGGGGCCGATTGGGTCGCCTCCGCCTTTGGGCTTCATGATCTGCCAGAACATGGTGTGGTTGACGTGACCTCCGCCGTTGTTGCGGACCGCGCCGCGAATGTCTTCAGGGACGGCGTTGAGGTCGCGGATGAGATCTTCGGCTTTCTTGGCGTGCAGTTCGGGATGCTTATCGAGGGCCGCGTTCAGGTTCTTGACGTAGGCAGCGTGGTGCATGTCGTGATGCAGGTGCATCGTTTTTTCGTCGATCGTCGGTTCGAGGGCCGTGTAGTCATACGGCAACGGGGGTAGTTCGTGCGCCATTCAGTTCCTCCAAAGAATAAGGGATGTCAGAGTAGTCCGGAAAGATTCAGATGCGACAGACGAATGAAAGGCCGTTCCCCATCTCTATATTTGTAACATTTCCAGCGGGATTGGGGCTCCGTCGGCAGGGAGCAACGACCAATCCGATGGCAACGAGAGCCGGACGGTTTGGCCTTTATAATTCTTGGCTACAGGTTTTGAGACGAGCCATCGGGAGGATTCTTGAAGGTTCTATTACTGGAGAACATCAGCGGCGTCGCCGTGACGCAATTTACGGAAGGGGGCTATCAGGTCGAAGCACTGAAAGGCGCGCTGGACGAGAAGGAACTGGTTGCCAAGGTGCGCGGGTGTTCGATTCTGGGCGTGCGGTCGAAGACGCGGATTACGCCGGCTGTGCTGGAGGCCGCGCCGGAACTGGTGTCGGTGGGCGCGTTCTGCATTGGCGTGGACAAGATTGACCGTAACGCGTGCAGCGATCGCGGCATTGCGGTGTTCAACGATCCGCACTCGAACAGCCGGTCGGTCGCAGAACTGGCGATGGGAGAAATCATCCTGCTGGTGCGGCGCGTGTTTGAATTGAGCACGCTGATGCATCGCGGGACGTGGAATAAATCGTCGGCCGGGTCGCATGAGGTGCGAGGCCTGACACTGGGAATCGTCGGGTACGGCAAGATCGGATCGCAGGTTTCTGACCTTGCCGAAGCGATGGGCATGCGCGTGGTCTTCAACGACATCGCGCATGTGCTGGCGCGCGGGAACGCGCGGCCGGTGAGTTTCCGCGAACTGCTGCAGACGGCCGACGTCATCACCCTGCACGTGGACGGCAAGGCGCAGAACCGAGACCTGTTCGGCGAGGAAGAATTCCAACGGATGAAAGACGGCGCATGCCTGGTCAATCTGAGCCGCGGGTTCGTGATCGATCATGACGCACTGGCGAAGCACCTGAAGAGCGGCAAGGTGGCTGGCGCGGCGGTTGACGTGTTCCCACAGGAACCGGAGACGGGCGGAGAATTCAAGAGCGCGTTGCAGGGGCTGCCGAACGTGATTTTGACGCCACATGTCGGCGGGAGCACGGAAGAAGCACAGCAGAACATCGGGCAATTCGTCTCGGCGCGCATGGTGGACTATGTCGCGAGCGGCAATTCGCTGCTCAGCGTGAACCTGCCGCATTGCCATTTGGACTACGAGCCGGGATCGCACCGGCTGATGCACATCCATCACAACGTGCCGGGCATTCTGCGGGCGATCAACGACATTCTGGCGGACCAGGGGATCAATATCGAGCGGCAGGTGCTGGATACGCGCGGGACGATCGGCTATGCGATCTATGACATCAATCGTCCTTGCGACGAAAAGCTGACGAAACAACTGCGGGCCGTGCCACACACGATACGGGTGAGAACGGCAGGGAGCTAGTTCATTGCAGAAGGCAGATTGAAGACTGCAGAAGTGAAGAATCAGTTGCCGGGGACCAAGAGCGTCCCCATTTTACGCGGGTTGCTTCAATGAAGTTTGGACGTGTCACGACACAGCTGGTATTAGGCCCCGCTCCTCTCGATGAAGATGATTTCCGGCAATTGAAGAGGGCGAAAGTAACTGCTGTCGTCAGTCTGCAAACGGAAGAAGACGAGACCGACGGTGGGGAAAATGAACGCAGCCTGGCGGAAGCCTGCGGGATGAAGTTCGTCTCCGCGCCAGTGATGGATTTTGACAAGCTGGAGCTGATCCGAAAGTTGCCCGCGTGCGTGGATGAGGTCGAGCGCCTCATCGTCGGCGGCGATGTTGTGTATCTGCATTGCACGGCGGGTGTAAATAGGTCGCCGACGGTGGCGGTTGCCTATCTCCACCGGAAGCTGCAGTGGCCACTGGAGAAGGCCCTCGACCACGTACAGAAATGCCGGCGATGCGTCCCGGATGGGGACGCGATCCGGAGGGCAGGCAGGGGGGCAGCACCATGACCACAAAGCGCGAAAATCAACGATTTGTTTGAAGTCGCGGCCGCACGAGCGAATCGTTGTCAGCTACCGAGTTTTAGTTCACGAACCGCATCGCCCGCCCCACTCAGATCCGCCAGTCTCATTTCGGAATACTTGCGAGAGAGGATCACGCCGGGCGCGCCCGCGTGGAACGCGGCGGTGACCGCCGCCTTTACACTTTGCGGCGTGGACTTACTGTTCTGGGACTCGGTAGGGATGTCGATATCAATGCCAGGCCAGATCAGAGTCCGGGTGCCGGCAACGCCTTCGAGCGCGCGTTTGGTCTCACGGAAGACGTAATCGGGAGAGAGTCCGGTTTGCGGGATCTGGTCGTAATCACCTTCCCTGAAGCCCATCACGGCGTAGTTGAAATCGAGCAGAGCCTGCCGGGAGAGATCGGCGTAAAGGGTCGAGCCGACATTGTCGGCATAAAGCGCCATGCGCTCGCCGCCACAGTTGTTGTACATCACGACCTTGATGAAATCCGAATAGTTCGAGAGTTCGTGCAGGTCCTGCTCGGCGCGGTAAATCGGATTAAAAGAGTTGTTGTGCCAGATATGCCAGCCGACGGGAAGCTCCGGTTTGGCGGTTTTCACTGTTTTGTAAATGGCAGCATAGGTTTCGCGAAGGCTGTCGGTCCAGAGCATTTCCCAGGCGGCGAGTTCCGGGTAGCGCAAGAGCAGACGCCAGAATTGGACGAAGTATCCATCGACGGGACGGTGCCCGGCGCGTGCTGAGCGGACGAACTTCTCGAGTTCCAGAAATCCTTGCCGGGTGCGGTCCGCGTTAATGCCGCCTTCCTTGGCCTTGTTCCGGCAGAATTGGCAGAAGCACGTTACCTGTCCCGGGTCTACCGGCGGCATGTCATGGGTCAATCCCAGGCTGTCGCACAACGCGCCCTGGCGTTCCGATCCCCACATAATTCCGTCGATGTCGTAGGAACGGGAGTAGTCCTCAACAAGACCGGTCAAGAAATTCCGGTAGTCGGGATTGTTGACACAGAGCGTTTCTGCATTCCGTCCGTGCAGGTCGCGCTCCTGCAGTTTCTCGATGTTCGGCAGGTCGGTGCGAAAGACGTCCTCAAGCCAGCAGATGACTCTCATGCCGCGCTTCTTGGCGGCGGGGATGACTTCGGCCAGGATGTCGAGAGTGCCGTGGTCGGGAGCGCGCGTGTCCTTGAGAACTGTGTTCTTGTAGTACTGCGGATGAGGCGTAGCAAAGTTTCCGCCGTGAAAATTGAGGTCGTACTCCTGCTTGCCGTGATCCGGCAAGGGCTGGCCTGGGATCTGCCTGCCAGCGATCCCTCGACCGTAGGTGAAAACCGCCAGAAACAGCGTGTTCACGCAAGCGCGTTCCTGAAGCACGTCGAGAACTCTCTCGGTCCCTTCATCGACAAACGAGACTGCGCCAACCTGGATGCCGATCATTTTGGTAGACGCGGCGGCATATCCTTGGGCCGGCATGGCGAGAGCGGCACCGGCGCCAGCGGCGATGCGCAGAAATTCGCGGCGGTTTACGTCGAATCTCAGCATGGATTGCTCCTCATCGAGCTTACGGGCATGGGATGCTTCGGTGTCCGTCGGGGGACGATGGGCCCCGGAACGTCGCATCATGGCGTTGTCACCAGTGGCAACTCAACGAAGCTCGCTTCGCCTGCGGTGTGGTACACGCGCTGCGTTGCTTTCCGGTAGTCGTCGGGCTTGGCCCAGAAGATGCTTGGGACGAATGTCTGCGGATTACGGTCGTAGAGGGGGAACCAGCTTGATTGCACCTGCACCATGATGCGGTGGCCGGGCAGAAAGACGTGATTCGCGGTGGGCAGAGCGAAGCGGTAGAGCAGCGGCTGATTCGACGCGATTGCCTTGGGCGTTTCGAGGCTCTCGCGGTAGCGTCCGCGGAAGATGTCGGCGGAGACCATGAGCTGGTAGCCGCCCATCTCGGGCTGATCGGCGACTTCGTCGGGATAGAGGTCGATCAATTTCACAACCCAGTCGGAGTCTGTGCCGCTGGTCGAAGCGACAAGATTGGCGATGGGCTGGCCACTGATCTTGACGGGTGCGGTCAGGACATCGGAGGTAAAGGCCAGCACATCCGGGCGGCCGGATACCTCTCTTTGATCGCTGACCAGCCACTGCTTCCAAGTCATACCTTCACCGTACGCGACCGGCTGACTCGGACGTCCGTTATAGGGTACGGGTTTGGCGGGGTCGGAAACGTATTCCTCAAATTGCGCGTCGCCGGACTTCGGTGCAGTGAAACTCAATTTCAATCCAGCATTGAGATATAGCGGAGCTGGTCTCACGGCGCAGCCGCTTGGACATCCTGCAGGCCACGAAGGCAAGCGGCGCCACATATTGGTACCGGTCTCGAACGCGTTTACCGCTGCGAGGTCGGCCTTGGGAGCACCGTCCTTCAGGTACTGATCGAGGAATGGCCGCAGAATCTGCTGGCGGAAATAGAGAGCGGTGTTGCTGTTGAAGCGCAGCGCGCCGAGAGTGCGCCCGTCAATAATTTCCTGTCCATGGTGCCAGGGTCCCATCACCAGGAACACTTTGTCGTTTGCCGTGTCTTTCGGCTTGATGGCTTTGTAGGCGGCGATGGCGCCGTAGATGTCTTCCTGATCCCAGAGACTAGCGACGATCATGATCGGAATCTTCAGCGGCTGCGCGGCGAGAACCTTGTCGACAGCCTGGTCGCGCCAGAAGGCGTCATAGCTGGGGTGCTCGAGAATTTTGCGCCAGAAACCCATCTGCTCCAGGCCATGGCTGCGGCCAATTTCGCCGGCTGAGCCGCCCTGCATGTAGAAGTCATAGTCGTCAAAATAGCCGGACCACCACTTCAGATTGTCGTCGGATCCGCGCGCGGCTTCCTGATTGAAGATGTAAGGCATCATTTGCTCGCGAAATGCGCCGTTGTGGAACCAGTCGTCACCCATCCAGCCGTCGACCATGGGGTTCATCGGGACAGACACTTTGAGCGCCGGGTGCGGGTTGACCAGCGCCATCAAGGGCAGAAAGCCGTCGTAGGAGATGCCGAGGATTCCGACCTTGCCGTTCGTTTCGGGAATGTTCTTCACCAGCCAGTCGATGGTGTCGTAGGTGTCGGTGGAGTGGTCCACAGGCGTGGGATTCTGTGGACCGTGCAGCGGGCGGTTCATGATGTAGTCGCCCTCAGATCCGTGTTTGCCGCGGACATCCTGCACGACGCGGATATAGGCGCCTTCGACGATCACGTCAGTTGCGTTGTCGTATCCATAAAGCGTAGGCCCGAGATGTGGGCTGTTCTTGTGGCTGACAAGATCGTTGGCACCATACGGAGTCCGCGTGAGGAGGATCGGCGCGTTCTTCGCTCCCTTCGGGACAAGAATCACGGTATGGAGCTTGACTCCGTCGCGCATGGGGATCATGACGTCGCGCTTGGCGTAGTCGAAGCTCGAGGTGACAGGCGCGCCGCTAGCGGGTATCTCGCTGGGAAAATCAGGATATTGAGGTTGCTGAGCCGGCGAGAAGGCAGCGAGCACGAAAAAAGAAAAGGTGGCGAGGAAAGTCTTGGATCTGGACATAGATTTTCTCGGAAGACCACGGATTATACAGCGTCGGGAAATCAGATTTAGGCAGGGAGAATCGCGCTGCACATCAACCTACTTTGAAGCGGCGCGGCGCAGGCGATCGTGGACCGCCTCCCATTCGGGCGTGTCGGGCGGGAGGTCGACGGCGATCCAGTCGCGATCGGCGCTGTCGGCGCGATGGAGAGTCTCATAAAGCGCCGCGGCATAGTCTGGTACGGTGAGCGGCATCTCAATCACTTCAACGGCGAAACGCGCCGGCAGGTGCTGATGCTGGAGATAAATACCTTCGCCGTGTTCGGGGACATCGCCGTTGGCCACCAGCAGAAGCGACGTACGCGGGCTGTAGTGGCGGGCGTGCATTCCGGGGGAAGGATGAGCGCCGTCCGGGAGATCGGCGACTGCGACGACCGGCCCGATTTCCGATTCGAGATCCTGCCGCGAGACGCCGCCCGGACGGAGGAGCAGAGGTTCTGGCCCGGCCAGAGAGAGCACGGTGGACTCGATGCCTACGTGGCAAGGGCCGCCGTCGAGGATGTAGTCCACATCCTCTCCAAGGCCAGCGCGTACGTGGTCTGCAATCGTCGGAGAAAGTTGGGTGAACCGGTTGGCGCTGGGAGCAGCGACCGGTACTCCGGCAGCCCGGATGAGCGCGAGCGCTATCGGGTGCGAAGGCATGCGAATGCCCACTGTCGGAAGTCCGGCGGTGACGATCGAAGGAATGATCGGAGAAGCTGCCAAATTCCACTCCG
>Ga0335084_10004174_pt1 | contig 14227 bp, 11 predicted proteins | sample Lox_Sample_44_FD_206721 | JGI IMG/M metagenome (GOLD analysis project Ga0335084, IMG submission 206721) | Soil microbial communities from Loxahatchee National Wildlife Refuge, Florida, United States - Lox_Sample_4.4 | ecosystem: Environmental > Terrestrial > Soil > Wetlands | place: USA...
CCTTCGCGAGCTCGTGCCAAAGGCGCGGGTTGCGCGGCTCGATGCGCAGCGCGCGCTCGAGGCTCGCCGCGGCGCTGCCGAGGCGGCCGGCGGCGGCGTCGCTGCGCGCGCTTTCCAGGAGTCCCGCGATGGCGGGCGATTCCGCGCGGGCGACGACCTGCGGCTGCGGTTGCGGCGTTTCGACCGGCGCCGGGGTCTGGTAGGTGGTGGCGCAGCCCGACAGCGCGAGCAATCCCAGGATCCGGTATCTCATCGTCCGAATAGTCTCTCAAACCAGCTCTTCGCGCGCTCCTTAGCCTGCTCGACGACGACGCCGACCTCGGAGGCGCACGGCGCCCGCTCGGCCGGCGCCGAGCCCTGCGTGAAGGGCAGCTCGCGCGCGCCGCTGCAGCTCATGTCGGCGCGCAGGCCGGTGGCGGGATCGATGAGGATGTTTTCGACGCCGTCGGGCTTGGGAATCGAGAGCGGCTCGGGATTGAGCGAGGCCATCAGCTCGGCCCACACCGGCAGCGCCGAGGCGGCGCCGGAGAGCTTCGCGGCGCGGTTGTCGTCGTAGCCTACCCACACCACCGCGACGTGATCGCCGGTGAACCCGGCAAACCAGGCGTCGCGCTGCTCGTCGGTGGTGCCGGTCTTGCCGGCGATGTTGAGCTCGGGCGCGAGCCAGTTCTTCGTGCCCTGGCCGGTGCCTTCGCGCACGACGTCCTGCATGGCGGCGGCGAGGAGATACATCGGCTCGGGCGCGAACGCCTGCTCGACCGCGAGCGGGTAGCGGCGGATCGGCGTGCCGTCGGCAAGCGTCACCTCGCGGATCGCCTTCAGCGGGGTGCGGAAGCCGCCGGCGGCGATGGTCTGGTACATCTGCGCCACCTCGAACGGGCTGAGATCGGTGGCGCCGAGCAGCGTCGCGGCGTAGGGGCTGAGCTCGCGCTCGACGCCGAGGCGGCGGATGTTGGCGAGCACCTTGTCGATGCCGATCTCGGTGCCGAGGCGCGCGGTCGCCGCGTTGTAGGACTGGGCGAGCGCGGTGCGCAGCGGCACCATGCCGTGGAATTTGCGGTCGTAGTTCTTCGGCGTCCAGTCGGGCGCGCCGCGGCTCTTCCACACGAATGGCCCGTCGTCGATCGGCGTGACGAGCGTATAGCGCGACGGCTCGGCGAGCGCGGTCAGGTAGATCGCGGGCTTGAGCAGCGAGCCGACGGGCCGCGCGGCGTCGAGCGCGCGGTTGAAGCCGCGGTAGAGCGGGTCGCGGTCGCCGACCAGCGCCTGCACTTCGCCCGCCTGGCCGTCGGTGACCACCACCGCGCCCTGCAGGCCGGGCTCGCCGAAGCGCTTCTCCTTGTCGAACTGCGCGAGCTTGCGCGCGAGCACGCGCTCGGCGGCCTGCTGCACGCGCGGGTCGAGCGTGGTGAACACGCGCAGGCCTTCCGAGCGCAGGTCCTTCTCGTCGTACTCGCGCCGCAGCTGCCGGTGCACGAGCTGCAGGAAAGCCGGATGCGGCGAGGTCCCTACGCCCGCCTTCGGATTGATGCCGAGCGGGGCGCTGCGCGCCGCGGCGTACTGCTGCATCGTCGCGTAGCCCTGGTCGCGCGTCTCGCGCAGCACGAGATTGCGCCGCTCGAGCGCGCGCTCGGGATGGCGGTAGGGATCGTAGACGGCCGGGCCGCGCACCAATCCGACGAGCAGGGCGCTCTCCGCGAGCGACAGGTGCTCGACCGGCTTGGCGAAATAGTGCAGCGACGCGAGGCCGACGCCGTGGATCGCGCGGTCGCGGTCCTGGCCGAGGTAGATCTCGTTCAGGTAAGTCTCGAGGATCTCTTCCTTGGTGTAGTGCGCCTCGAGCAGCACCGCCATGATCAGCTCGGTGGCCTTGCGCGTCAGCGTGCGCTCGGGCGTGAGGAAGAAGTTCTTCACCAGCTGCTGCGTGAGCGTGCTGCCACCCTGCAGGCGATCGCCGCGCACCGCGCTCCAGGCGGCGCGGGCGATGCCGCGCGGGTCGAAGCCGTGGTGCGTGTAGAAGCTGCGGTCCTCGGTCGCGATCAGCGCCTGCACCAGGTGCTTCGGCACCTCGTTCAGCCGCACCAGCACGCGGTCTTCGTTGTTCGCCGGATAGATGCCGCCGATGGCGAGCGGCTCCAGGCGCGCGAGCGGCACCTCCTGCCCTTTGTCGTCGCGCACCGACATTACTACCCCGCCGTCGAAGGCGACGCGGAGGCGGCGCGCAGGCTGCGCACCGTCCCAGAACATGAAGGGACGCAGCGAGATGTCGAGGTCGTTGCTGCCGCTCCTTGCGAACCAGCCCGGCTCGCCGCCTTCGCGCGCGCCCTCCCGGTAGCCCGCGTCGCGCAGCTCGTCGGCGACGTCGGCGAGGCCGACGCGCAGGCCCGCGTGCAGCTCGAGCGGGCGCGCGTAGATGCGCGCGGGCAGCGCGAAGCGCCGCCCTTCGAACTCGTGCCGCACGCGGAAATCGAGGTAGAGCGTGAAGCCGGAGACCGCCAGGACGACCGTGAGCAAAGCGAAGCGGAGGAACCGCCAGAGCTTTCTGCGACGCGCCATCAGGCCGCTATTCTACGTTCCCGATTCGGGCGGAATTCTGACGGCAATCTTGTGGAAACAATCACATGACGCAGGGCGTAGTTGCGCCTCTACAGCATTTTCGGGTCGCCGCGACATACAACCGGCGGGTGAAGGAAGAAACTGGCCGTCCCCCTTGAGCCATTCCTTCCCTCCCTTGGGTTTGGCTCATCCCCTGAGAGGCCGCCTTCGGGCGGCCTCTTTTTTTCCCCGCTGAAAGAATGCTATATAGGCACAGGGGAGGGAAGCCTGAATGCAGATTCGTGCCGCCTTGCGCCGGTTCGCGCCGCTGGTGGTCGCCGCTCTTGCAGCGCCGCTCGCCGGCAGGGCCGACGAAGGCGCAAAGGCGTACTCGTTCGGGGTCGTAAACCAGCGCAGCCCCGTGCTGCATGCGCAGTGCTGGAACCCCATTCTGCGCTACGTCAGCCAGAAGAGCGGGGTGGCGCTTCAGCTCAAGCTCGCCAAGACCGCGCCGGACCACTCGGCGATGATCGGGCGCGGCGAGTTCGACTTCATCTACTCGAATCACAATTTCACGCCCGCGAACGAGCACGTGGGCTATCGCGTGATCGCCCGGCCGGCGGCTGCCGCCATCACCGGGCAGATCGTGGTGCCCGACGGCTCCGCCGTGAAGACGCTTTCCGATCTCGACGGCAAGGAAGTGGCATTCCCCTCACGCGCGGCCTTCGTCGGTTACTACGTGCCGATGGACGCGCTTCTGCGTGCTGGGATTCACGTGCAGCCGCTGTTCGCCGGCAACCAGGAAGGCGCGATGGGGCAGCTCAAGTCCGGCCGCGTGCCCGCCGTCGCCGTCAACTCCCGGGTGATGCGCGACTACGGCGAGCGCGAGCGCTTCGCCTACCGCGTGATCTGGAGCTCGGAGCCGTTCCTGAACATCCCGATCTCCGCGCATCCATCGGTGCCGCCGGACAAGGTGCGGGCGGTGCGCGCCGCCCTGGTCGGGATGGCGCAGGATGCCGAAGGAGCGAAAATCCTCGCGGCGAGCGCCGAGCTGATCAAGCAGGAGCCGCCGCACGGATTCGTCGCCGCCGATGATCGCGATTTCGAGAACTACCGCCGGTTCTTCCGCAACGCGCTGGTGAAGAACTAGCGATGCGGCACGCGACGCTGCTGCCGCGCGCCTGGGAGAAGCTCACCATCTCGGAGCGGCTGGTGATCTCTTCGGGTCTCGCGCTTGCACTGGTGAGCGCCTGTCTTCTCTATACCATCGTCGCGAGCGACATCGAGCGCGACCGCCGGCAGCTCGCCGAGAAGCTCAGCGACGAGATCGAGTTCATCGTGCCGGCGATCGCCGAGCAGGCGGTCATCGGCGACTATTCCCTGATCGAGCAGATGCTCAAGGCCAGGGTCGAGCAGCCGCAGATTGCGCGCGCCGGCTGGATCGACAGCCTGGGCAATCAGGTCATCGCCAGAGGCGCCGGCACCGCGCGCCGAGCGCCAGCATGGTTCATCGACTGGGCGGCTTTGCCGAGCGAGGAAGTTTCGAGGACGATCGAGGTGGGCGGCGATTCCTACGGCAGGGTATTCCTGCAGATTGACCCCGCTTCCACGCTCAACGCCAGCTGGGACCGTTCGGTGGAGGTGCTCAAGCTGGTGCTGATCGGTATCTGGCTGCTGTTCGTCATCATTTTCGCCGTGACGCGCAATAGCCTGAGGCCGCTCGCCAACCTGGCGCAGGGCGCCGCGCGCTTCGGCCAAGGCGACTACTCCGCGCGGATCGACGACGGCGGTCCGCCCGAGGTCAGGGCGAGCATCGCGGCGTTCAACAGCATGGCCGCCCGGCTGCAGGAAGCCTATGTCGACCTCGAGAAGAAGGTCGAGATCCGGACCGGCGAGCTCGCGCAGTCGGTGGCGGAGCTGCGGGCGCTGGGCGAGGTGAGCCAGGCGGTCAATTCGACCATCGACCTCAACACCGTGCTGACCACCATCGTCGCCAAGGCGGTCGAGCTGTCGGGGACCGACGCCGGCGAGATCTCCGAGTTCGACGAGGAGCGCCAGGAGTTCCTGCTGCGCGCCACCTATGGCATGAGCGAAGCGATGATCGCCGGACTCAAGGACCACCATCTGGGGACCGGCGAACTGGTGCGCCAGGCGGCGGCGCAGCGCGAGCCGATCCAGATCGCCAATATGCGGCGGCAGCCGGCGTCGGCAGCGCGTGACATCGTGCTGGATGCGGGGCATCGGGCGCTGCTGATCGTGCCGCTGCTGCGTCCGGACCGCGTCGCGGCCGCGCTGGTGGTGCGGCGCAAGAAGCCGGGCGCCTTCGCCGCGCGGACCGTCGATCTGCTGCAGACCTTCGCTACGCAGTCGGTCTTGGCGATCCGCAACGCGCAGCTGTTCGCCCAGATCGAGGAGAAGCGGCGCCAGCTCGAGGTCGCCGGCCGGCAGAAATCCCATTTCTTCGCCACTGCGAGCCACGACCTGCGCCAGCCCATGCACGCGTTATCGCTGTACAGCGACACGCTCAAGCTGCGGGCGCCCGGCGGCGCCATCGGCGAGATCGCGGGCCACATCGACAAGGCGGTCGGCTCGCTCTCGGCGCTGGTGGATTCGCTGCTCGACATATCGCGCCTCGACGCCGGCGTGGTGCTGCCCGAGTTGCAGCCCGTGTCGGTGCGCATGCTGCTCGAATCGATCGAAGTCGGCTACCGCCCGGTGGCGCGGGAGAAGGGGCTGGAATTCCGCATCGAGGCTGCCGATGGCCTGGTGAGCACAGACCCGGTGCTGCTCGAGCGTTTGGTGCGCAATCTGGTCGACAACGCCTTCAAGTGCACCGTCGCCGGGCGCATTACGCTGCGAGCAGAGGTCGCCGGATCCGCGGTCCGCATCGCGGTGCGCGACAGCGGTCCCGGCATTCCCGCATCGGAACGCGAGCGCATCTTCGAGGAGTTCTACCAGATCGGCAACCCGGAGCGCGACCGCTCGCGGGGCCTGGGCCTGGGCCTCGCGATCGTGCGCCGCCTGGCGCGGTTGCTCAAGCTGCAGATCACGGTCGAGTCGGAGCTCGGCTGCGGCTCCACGTTCACCGTCGCGATGCCGCTGCTGGCGGAGAAGCCCGCCTCACGCCGCGCGCCGGCGGCCCCGCTGGATGCGGGGGGGCTGGCGGGAACCCGGGTCCTCGTCATCGACGACGAGCCCGAAGTGCGCACCGGCATGCAGATGCTGCTCGAGCAGGCGGGCTGCCGGGTGGCCATCTGCGGCGGTCTTGCGGAGGCCGAGCAGCTGCTCGACCGGCAGTTACTCGACGTGCAGCTCATCATCGCCGATTTCCGTCTGCGGCAGAACGAGAGCGGGATCGACACGGTACGGCGCTTGCGGGCGCGTCTGGGAAATGTGCCGGCACTACTCCTGAGCGGCGACACCGCGCCCGAACGGTTGCGCGAGGCCCAGTCAAGCGGTCTGAGGCTCCTGCACAAGCCCTTGTCTGCGGACCGGCTGAAGAAGAGCATGCTCGCCGCGCTGCAGGGCTAGTATCCTCGGCCCGTGCAGAAGGTGAACGTGCTTTCCGTCCGCGACGTCCTCGCCGGGCGGGCGCCGCCGGGCCAGCCGGTATCGGTGCGCGGATGGATCCGCACGCGGCGGGATTCGAAGGCCGGCTTCTCGTTCCTGAGCGTCTCCGACGGCTCGACCTTCCATCCGCTCCAGATCGTTGTTCCTAAGTCGGTAGAAAACTACGACCACGACGTGCTGCGCCTGACGTCGGGCTGCGCGGTTGAGGCGAGCGGGACGATCGTGCCTTCGCCGGCGAAGGGCCAGCCGTTCGAGATGCAGGCGGCGCAAGTGAGGGTGGTGGGCTGGGTCGAGGACCCCGACCATTATCCGATCCAGCCCAAGCCGCACTCGCTCGAGTTCCTGCGCGAGGTCGCGCACCTGCGGCCGCGCACCAACGTCATCGCCGCCGCGACGCGAGTACGGCACACCGTCGCGAAGGCCATCCACGGCTTCTTCGACGAGCGTGGCTTCGTCTGGGTCAACACGCCGATCATCACCGCGGCGGACGCCGAGGGCGCCGGCGCGCTGTTCCGGGTTTCCACGCTCGATCTCGCGAACGGAAAACCCGATTTCTCGAAAGACTTCTTCGGCCGCGAGACGTTCCTGACGGTGTCCGGCCAGCTGAACGTCGAGGCGTATTGCCTGGCCCTGTCGAAGGTCTACACCTTCGGCCCGACCTTCCGCGCCGAGAACTCCAACACCAGCCGCCACCTCGCCGAGTTCTGGATGATCGAGCCGGAGATCGCCTTTGCCGATTTGAACGACGACGCCGATCTGGCCGAGGCCTTGCTGAAGCACGTCTTCCAGGCGTTGCTGACGGAGCGGCCGGAGGACATGACGTTCTTCGATGAACGGATCGAAAAAGGCCTCATCGCGAAGCTCGAGAGCATCGTCAAAGCCGAATTCGAGCGCATGGATTACACGGAGGCGATCGATATCCTCGAGCGCTCGAAGGAGCAGTTCGAGTTCGCGGTGAAGTGGGGCATCGACCTGCAGTCCGAGCACGAGCGCTACCTGACCGAGAAGCACGCGAAGAGGCCGGTCATCGTCATGAACTACCCGAAGGCGATCAAGGCTTTCTACATGCGGCAGAACGACGACGGCCGCACGGTGGCGGCGATGGACGTGCTCGCCCCCGGCATCGGCGAGATCATCGGCGGCAGCCAGCGCGAGGAACGTTTGGCGGTTCTCGACTCCCGCCTGGATGAATTGAAGATAAGAAAAGACGCTTACGACTGGTACCGCGACCTGCGGCGCTACGGCAGCGTGCCGCACGCGGGATTCGGCCTGGGCTTCGAACGAACCATTGCTTATGCGACCGGATTGAGTAACGTCAGGGACGTCATTCCCTTTCCGAGAACGCCGGGCAACGCCCGCTATTGATGCACGTCCTGCGACATAGGGACTACCGCCTCTATCTGTGCGGACGGTTCTTCGCGGCCATGTCGCAGCAGATGCTGGCGGTGGCGATCGGCTGGTACCTCTACGACCTGACCGGCAATCCGCTGGCCCTCGGCTACGCAGGGCTCGCCACGTTCGTCCCGATCGCGCTGCTCACGCTGCCGGGCGGCGACGTCTCCGACCGCTACGACCGGCGCAAGATCCTCGCCGGCGCGCACCTCGGGCTGGCGGCGTGCGCCGGCCTGCTCGTCTATTTGACGGCCGTGCGCACCGCGACGCCCTGGCCGTTCTACGCGGTGCTGGTGCTTGCGGGCACGGCGCGCGCCTTTTCTGCGCCCGCGGTGCAGTCGTTCGCGCCGTTCCTCGTGCCGCGAGGCCAGTTCGCCGAGTCGGTGGCGTGGAGCTCGTCGGCCAACCGCGTGGCGACCATCATCGGCCCGGCGCTCGGCGGCGTGATCTACCTGCTCGGGCCGCAGGCCGCCTTCGCCTCCTGCCTGCTGCAGTCGATCCTGGTCGCGGTCGCGATGATCGCGATCCGCACGCGCGTGCCGCCGGCCGAGGAAAAGGGCAGCACCGCGTTCAGCCGCGCCGTCGCCGGGCTGCGCTACGTTCGCCGGCAGCCGGTCGTGTTCGGCGCGATCACGCTCGATCTCTTCGCGGTGACGCTCGGCAGCATCACCGCGCTGCTGCCGGTGTACGCGCACGACGTGCTCGACGTCGGACCGGGCGGCCTCGGCGTGCTGCGCAGCAGCCTCGCCGTCGGCGCGGTGATCACCGCGCTCGCGCTCGCCGCGCTGCCGCAGCAACGCCTGCCGCACGCCGGGCGCGGCATGTTCATCGGCGTCGCCGTCTTCGGCGCCGCGATCCTGGTGTTCGGGGTGTCGAAGAGCTTCGCGCTGTCGGTCGCGGCGCTGGCGATCATGGGCGCGGCCGACATGATCAGCGTCTGGGTGCGCTCGACCGTGGTGCAGCTCGCCACGCCCGACGACATGCGCGGGCGCGTCAGCGCGGTGCACACGCTTTTCATCGGCACCTCGAACGAGCTCGGCGATTTCCGCGCCGGCGCCTTCGCTGCCTGGTTGGGCGCACTGCCCGCGGTGCTCGCGGGCGGAGTCTGCACCTTGCTCGTTACCGCGTTGTGGGCGCGCTATTTCCCCGAGCTGCGCCGCATCGACCGCCTGGCCGAGGTCAAAGCACGAAGAATATGACCGAGGCGGCGAGCAGCGCGCCCATCGTGAGGTTGAACGCGCGCATTGCGCGCGGCGAGGCGAGCCAGCGCCGCACGCCGACGCCGAAGCCCAGCCACACGAAGCCGCTCGGCAGCGTCGCCGCGGCGAACAGCGCCGCGAACAGCAGCGACTGCGCGAGCGCGCCGCCGGCGTCCGCGCGCAGGTAGGTCGCGGCGGCGCTCGCGCAGGCGAGCCAGGCTTTCGGGTTGATCCACTGGAACGCGGCGGCGGCGATGAAGCCGACCGGCCGCGCACCCGCGTCGCCGCCGGCGCCCTTCGCGGTCGCGATCTTCCACGCGAGCCACAGCAGGAAGGCGGCGCCGGCCCACCGCATCGCCTGCAGCAGCGCCGGGTGGTCGAGGATCAGGCTGCCCAGGCCGAAGGCGACCGCGAACATCATCGACGCCATGCCGAGGCAGACGCCGAGGAGGGCGGGCAGGCCGCGCAGCACGCCGACGTTGGCGCCGGTCGCCGTAAGGAGGACGTTGCTCGGGCCGGGCGTAACCGCGGCCACCACAGCGAAGACGAGGAACGAGACCGCTTGCTCGGCGCTCATGAAGAAAAATAGGGACAGACCCCAATTTCAGCATATCGAAAAATAGGGTCTGTCCCTATTTTTCTAGCGATAGAAGATGTGGCTGCCGATGCGGGCGACGCGGCGCTTCTCCTTCGCCCATTCCGGCTTGACGTAGTCGGCGTGGTAATAGAGCGCGCCGGCGAGGCTGGGCTCGTGGCGCCCGTAGTACACCGCCTCGGCCACCTGCTGCGCGCGCTCCCACGCTTCGCCGTCCGGCTCGGGCAGCGCGGCGAGATCGGTCCAGGAAAAGGCGCTCTTCTGGTAGACGACGCTGCAGACCGTGCGCGGCTGCGGCGCGAGCGCGACGCGGTTCATCGTCACTTCTGCGACGGCGTACTGGCCGGCGAGCGGCTCGCCGCGCGCCTCGAAATAGACGTTGCGCGCGAGGCAGGCGATATTCTGCGCGTGGAAGCCCTCGATCCGCTTCATCGCCTGCTCGCGGCTCGCATAGACCGACGCGGCGACGAAGGCGAGGCCGCCGGCGAGGAGGCCGAACAGGAGCGCGGCGGCGCACGCCTCCTTGTCGAGGCGGTACCAGAAAAGCCGCAGGCGAAAGCGCATGGACGGCATGATCTACCAGCTTGCGTCCCCGCGCGGGCGGGGACAAGGAATTACACAACAGTGGGGACGGAGACTCCGTCTGCGGAAATGTTAGCGCCTGACAGGAAGCGGCCGCGCTCCGAGGCGGCGAAGAGCGCGATGTCGGCGATCTCCTCGGGCTCCGCGAGCCGCCCGAGCGGCAGCTTCTTCTTCGCGCGCGCGAGGGCCTCGTCCTCGGAGATGCCTTCGCGCCTGGCGTCGGCCCGCAGCCCTTCGGACACGCGGCTGGTGTTGGTGAGGCCCGGATTGATGCCCACCACGCGCACGCCTTTCGCGGCATACGCGTTGGCGAGCCCGGCGGTAGCGAGCATCAGCGCCGCGTTCGCCGAGCCGCCCGGCAGGTGGATCGGCGAGGCGATCTTGCCGCCCGAGCCGATGATGTTGACGATCACGCCGCGGCCGCGCGCCGCCATGCGCTTCACCAGCGGGTCGATCACGTTGATGTAGGTGAAGTACTTGGCGTCCATCGCCGCGCGCCACGCCGCCGGATTCAGCTCGTCGGCGTTGGTGCGCCGCGCCGCTCCGGCGGAATTGACGAGCACGTCGATCGGCCCGAACTCCTTCTCGACCCTCTCGACCATCGCCTGCGCCGCCGCGGCATCGACGAGGTCGGCGGAAACGGTGTATGCCTCCCCCAGGAGTGTCTTGCCTCGATTCAAATTCTCCTGTGACCGTGAAACGATCGCGACGCGCGCGCCTTCGGCGACGAACGCCCTGGCGCAGGCGAGGCCGATGCCCTTGCTGCCGCCGGTGATCAATACCTTCTTCCCTTTGAGCTGGAGATCCATCTAGTCCGCCGTGATGCCCTTCGTCTTGATGACCCGCGTCAGGCGCTGCGCTTCCGCGGCGATGAACTTGCCGGCTTCTTCCGGCGTGGTGATGAAGGGATCGAAGGCCTGCCCCTGGAATTTCTCGACCACCTCCTTCGACTTGAGCACCTCGCGCAGCGCCGCGTTCAGGCGCGCGACGATGGCCGGCGGCGTCTTCGCCGGAGCGAGCAGCGCCTGCCATTGCGAGAACTGGAAATCCTTCAGGCCCGCCTCGCGCAGCGTGGGAACGTCGGGCAGCAGCGGCGAGCGCTCGACCGACGTGACCGCGAGAGCGCGCAGCGCGCCGGCTTTGGCGTGCGGCGCCGCGGCGGCGAGCGTCGGAAAGCTCACGTCGACCTGGCCGGCGAGCGTGTCGACCAGGGCGGGGCCGCCGCCGCGGTAGGGCACGTGAAGGATGAAGGTCTTGGTCTGGTCCTTGAAGAGCTCGGCGCACAGGTGGAAGGTGGTGCCGACGCCGGCCGAGGCGTAAGTCAGCTTGCCGGGGTTGGCGCGCGCCGCCTTCACCAGCTCGTCGATGCTGTGGAAGGGCGACTTGCCGGGCACCACCACCACGTGCGGCGAGGTGGCGACCATGCCGATCGGCGCGAAGTCGCGCAGCGGGTCCCAGGTGAGGTTGGCGAACATCGCCTGGTTGGTCACCAGCGGAATGGTATTCAGGACGATGGTGTAGCCGTCGGGTGCCGCGCGCGCGGCGGCTTCCATGCCGATGTTGCCCGAGGCGCCGCTGCGGTTGTCGACGATGATCCGCGTGCCGAGCTGCGCGCCGAGCGGGTCGGCGATCAGGCGCGCGGTGATGTCGACGCTGCCGCCGGGCGGGAACGGCGAAATCATCCGGATCGGCTGGCTCGGGTAGTTTTGCGCCGCAGCGGCGCAAGCGAACCCCGCCGAAAGCATCGTGCAAAACCATCGCAGAAACGGCCGCATGTCTCGCTCCTCCTCCCCTATGATAGCGGTTCGCCACGGAGGAGGAACCGGGTTGAAGGCGCCGTCGTTTGCCTATGCGAAACCGCGCACGCTCGCCGAAGCGCTCGAGCTGCTCGCAAGACACGGCGAAGGCGCGCGCATCCTCGCCGGCGGCCAGAGCCTGATTCCCTCGCTCAACATGCGGCTCTCGGCGCCCGCGCTGCTCGTCGATATCACCGGGATTCCCGGCTTGAACAAAGTAACGACCAACGGGAAGAGCGTGACCATCGGCGCGCTGGTCACGCATTCGCAGATCGAGAAGTCGCCGGAGGTGAGGAAGCGCGTGCCGCTGCTTGCCGAAGCCGCGAAGCACGTCGCGCACGCGGCGATCCGCAACCGCGGCACGCTCGGCGGCAGCCTCGCGCTCGCCGATCCGGCCGCCGAATACCCGGCCTGTGCCGTTGCCCTTCAAGCAAGCATCGTCGCGACCGGCAAGAAAGGCGAGAGGCGGGTCAAAGCGGCGGAGTTCTTCAAGGGCCTGTTCGAGACCGATCTCGAGCCGGGCGAGATCCTGACCGCCGTCGAATTCCCCGGCGGCGGCCGCTCGGCGTTCGTCGAGCTCACTCGCCGCCACGGCGACTACGCCATCATCGGACTCGCCGCGCACGAGTCGCGCTTCGTGTTTTTCGGGGCGGGCGCGACGCCAGTGCTTTTCAACGGAAAAAAATCCCTGCAGGAAAGCAAGGCGGCGCTGGCGAAGGAGCTGGATCCGCCCGCCGACCTGTACAACAGCTCGGCGACCAAGCGGCACCTCGCCGGCGTCCTGCTGGAGCGCGCATGGAACACGCTCTCGACATCACGCTGACCGTGAACGGGGTCGAGGTGTCGCGGCGCGTCCAGGCGCGCGTCCACCTGGTCGATTTCCTGAGGGACGAGCTGGGCCTCACCGGCTCGCACATCGGCTGCGAGCACGGCGTCTGCGGCGCCTGCACGGTGCGTGTGAACGGCGATATCGTGCGCGGCTGCCTGATGCTCGCGGTGCAGGCAAACGCCTGCAAGGTCGAGACCATCGAGGGCTTGAGCGACTCGGGCGAGCTCGCCGGGCTGCAGAAGCGCTTTCACGAGAAGAACGCGCTGCAATGCGGGTTCTGTACGCCGGGAATGCTGATGGCCGCCCAGGATCTGCTTCTGCAAGATCAAAAACCGACGCGGGAGCAGATCCGGGAGCACATCTCCGGCAACTATTGCCGCTGCACCGGCTACCAGGCCATTGTCGACGCCATCGAAGAGACGGTGAATGGGAAAGGCTGAGCTCCCGCTCCACGCGCCCGGCACGCAGCTCGACCGGGGCTACATCGGGCAAAGCGTGCCGCGGCCGAACGCGGCGCGCCTGCTGCAGGGGCGCGGCGCGTTCATCGACGACCTGCGCTTCCCGCGGCTCGCGCACGTGGCCTTCTTCCGCAGTCCTTACGCGCATGCGCGCATCAAGAGATTGAGGTTCGAGAAGGCGATCAAATCTCCCGGCGTGCTGGCGGTATTCGACGGCCCGACCGTCGCCGAGTACTGCAAGCCCTGGGTCGCGGTGCTCGCGCACCTGAAAGGGATCAAGTCGCCGCCGCAGCACGCGATCGCCATCGAGCGCGCCTGCTGGCAGGGCGAGGCGGTCGCGGCGGTGGTCGCCGAGTCGCGCAGCCAGGCCGAGGACGCCGTGCAGCTGATCGAGGCCGACTGGGAGGAGCTTCCTGTCGTGGTCGACATGGAAGAAGCCCTTGCCGGGAAGACCGTGATCCACCACGACCTGCAAGACAACATCTGCTTCAAGCGGGAGCACGACACCGGCGGCGTGGATGAAGCGTTCGCGAAGGCGGACGTGGTGGTGGAAGACACGTTCCATTTCGGCCGCCACACCGGCGTGTGCCTCGAGGGCCGCGCCATCCTCGCCGACTACAACGCGGCGGAGCACTCGATCACCGTGTACCACGCCACCCAGGCGCCGCACATGATGCAGGACATCTTCTCGCGCCACCTCGGCATCCCGGAGGCGAACGTCCGCGTCATCGCGAAGGACGTCGGCGGCTCGTTCGGCATCAAGGTGCACGTGTATCCCGATGAGATGGCGACCGCGGCGATCTCGGTCATCCTGCGCCGGCCGGTCAAGTTCGTCGCCGACCGGCTCGAGTCGTTCCTCTCCGATATCCACGCGCGCGAGCACCGGGTCAAGGTAAGGCTGGCGGCGACCAGGGCCGGCGAGATCCTCGCGTTCGACATGGACGACCTGACGGCGATCGGGCCGTATTCCGTCTACCCGCGCACCAGCGGCATCGAGGGCAACCAGGTGGTCAACCTCACCGGCGGGCCCTACAAGCACCAGAAGTACCGCGGCAGGCTGAACGTCGTCTTCACCAACAAGAACGTCACCTGCCAGTACCGCGCCGTCGGCCACCCGATCGCCGTGGCGCTGACCGAAGGCATCGTCGACCTCGCGGCGCAGAAGCTCGGCATGGATCCGGCGGAATTTCGTCGCAAGAATCTGATTCCCGACGATGCGTATCCGTACACGTTTCCTTCGGGGATCAAATTCGAAAAGCTGTCACACCGCC
>Ga0335084_10004176_pt1 | contig 14225 bp, 17 predicted proteins | sample Lox_Sample_44_FD_206721 | JGI IMG/M metagenome (GOLD analysis project Ga0335084, IMG submission 206721) | Soil microbial communities from Loxahatchee National Wildlife Refuge, Florida, United States - Lox_Sample_4.4 | ecosystem: Environmental > Terrestrial > Soil > Wetlands | place: USA...
CGCGCAACATCACGCACATGGGCGCGGCGGGCACCGGCCAGACGACGAAGCTCTGCAACCAGGTGATCGCGGGCGCCGCGATCGCGGTGATCGCCGAGGCGGTGACGCTCGCGCAGAACGCCGGCGTCGATGCGCGGCGGCTGGTGGAAGCGTTCGCCGGCGGGTTCGCCGACTCGAAGCCGCTGCAGATCTTCCTGCCGCGGATGGTGTCCGGCTGGCAGGAGCCGATCGGCGCGGCGAACCTGCTGCTCAAGGATCTCGACACCGCCGCCGACCTCGCGCGCGCGAGCGGGACGCCGCTGCCGATGGCGAGCCTCGCCCGCGAGCTCTTCCGGCAGCTCGCCGCGCAGGGCCGCGGCGAGGAGGACCCGGCGGCGCTCGTCACGCTGTATCGCAAGCCGAAGTGAACCGGTCGCTGTGACGCTCGTCCTCCACCACGGATGGACCTCCACCTGCTCGCAGAAGGTCCGCCTCGCGCTCGCGGAGAAAGGCCTCGAATACGAAGGGCGCGTGCTCAACCTGCGGCGGTTCGAGCACCTGACGCCCGAATTCCTGGCGCTCAATCCGGACGGCGTCGTGCCGGTGCTCGTCCACGACGGCTTCGTCGTGCGCGAGTCGACCGCGATCAACGAGTACCTCGACGACGCGTTCCCCGAGCCGCGCCTCCGGCCGCGCGACGCGATCGGGCGGGCGCGGGTCGGGATGTGGACGCGCTTCATCGACGAGGTGCCGACACAGGCGATCAAATACCCGAGCTTCCAGCGCAACCTCGGGCCGGCGATCCGCGGCTACCCGGACGACGAGCTCGAGGCCGCGCTCGCGCGCATGCCGAGCCGCGAGACGGCCGAGCGCTGGCGGAGCGCCGCGCGCGAGGGCATCCCGCAGGAGCGGCTCGCGGATGCCGACCGGAAGCTGCGGCTCACGCTGGAGCGGATGGAAGCCGCGCTCGAAAAATCGGCGTGGCTGGCGGGCGATGTCTACACGCTCGCGGACACGAACATGACGCCGTTCGTGCACCGGATGGCGAGCTTCCGCGAGTACGAGCTGTCGCGCTGGCCGCGCATCGGCGACTGGTACGAGCGGATCAGGCAGCGGCCGTCGTTCGCGGCGGCGAAGCTCGCCGAGCAGACGCGGACGCTCGACCAGGACGCGCGCGCCGGCTGAATCCGCAGGCGTCACTGAGCACTTCGTCACGGTAGTGCGGGCCGACGTCGGATTTCGGTCAGCGCAGCGCGCCGGCGCACGCATTTGATCAAGTCGCTCGGCGTACCCCCGAGACTCCTGCCGTAGTTCCCCGCTTTCCCCTCGCTTGCCCGCGGAGTGGCCCGCGAGTTGCTTCGTCGCGGACGATGCGCGTGACCCCACTCGAGTTCACGATCCGGAGTCCGCGTCCGCGGCGAGTCGGCCGCGCGCTTTCTCGGCTCGTGGGATTGGCGCTTTGCCTCGGCTGGGCGGGCGCCGCCCAGCCGCAGGACCCTCCGGCGGCCGACACGGGCGCCGGCGCCTACCTGCTCGGTTTCATCCAGTACGTCCGGTGGCCCGCCGAAGAGTCGATCCCGGCGTGGGAGGTGTGCGTGCCGGCCGCACCCGGGAAGACCCCCGCCTACGGCGGCAGGAGCGCGCGCGGCAAACCGGTGTCGGCGCGTTCGGTCGCGGCGGGCGACTCGCTCGAGGGCTGCCAGATCCTCGATCTGACCGACGCGCCCGCAGCGCGCGTGAAAGCGCTGCTCGCGCAGGCGCGGAAGCAACCCATCCTCACCGTCGGGGAGGATTCCGCCTTCTGCACCGCGGGCGGCATCGTCTGCTTCCGCTCGGGCGACAGCGCAAGCGGGTTCGAGATCAACCTCTCGGCCGCGCAGGAAGCGGGCCTGCGCATCAACGCGCAGCTCCTCAACCTCGGCCGTAAACGCCAGACCGCGCGGGGGAATCCGTGACCGCGCCGGGACCGCGCGCTGTCGCCACGCTCGCCGGCCAGATCCGGCGCGCGCTGCTGTCGGTGACGCTCGTGGCGATCCTCGTGACGACGGTCGGCGCGCTCGTGATCGGCTCCCACTATCTGCTCGATCAGATGCGCGCCCACCTGCGGGCCCTGGCGAGCGTCACGGCCGCGCACAGCGAGCCGGCACTGCTCTTCAAGGATCGCGCTGCGGCCGACGAGGTGCTCCGCGGCATCCCGGAGGAGGAGGGCGTCATCGTCGCCGAGCTGCGCGACGCGTCCGGCGCGCTCATGGCGCGGGTCGCCAAGCCGGATGCGACGCTCCCGGCGGCGGCGATCCGGGCGCTCGTCCAGGAGCGCGTGAGCGCGTACGTGGTCGTGGACGGCGAGCGCATCGGCAGCGTGACGCTGGAGAGCGCCGGGGAGCCGCTGCTGCGCGGGCTGCTCGGCCTCCTCGTGTTCGATCTGCTCGGCGCGCTGTTCGTGTGTCTCGTGCTCTTCGTCATCGAGCGCCGGCTGACCGGGCACATCACGCGGCCCCTGACCGACCTCGAAGCGCTGATCCGGAGTGCCCGCGAGAAACGCGACTTCAGCCGCCGCGCGCCGCCGTGCGGGATCGCCGAGATCGAGGCCCTGCGCACCGACTTCCACGGCCTGCTCGACGAGATCCAGCGCCGCGACGAGGACCTCGGCCGGACCCACGCCGCGCTGAAGCGGCTCGCGTTCCGCGACACGCTGACCGGGCTGGCGAACCGCGCGATGCTCGAATCGGCGCTGCTCGCCGCGCTCGGCGGCGACGCAAACGACGACGACCGCACCGGCATCGTGTACTTCGACATCGACTCGTTCAAGGCGGTGAACGACGCGCTCGGGCATGCCACGGGCGACTCGCTGCTGAAAGGCCTGGCCTCGCGACTGCAGCGCGCCCTGCCGGCGCACGCCATGCCCGCGCGCATCGGCGGGGACGAGTTCGTGGTACTGATCTCGCCCGTCGCCTCGGAAGACGAGTTGCGCGCCCTCGCTGCGAGCCTCCACGAGGCGCTGCACGCGCCGATGCGCATCGGTCCGCACGTGTTCCACCCGGGCCTGAGCATCGGCTACGCCCTGTCCGGCCCGGCGGACGTGCAGGGAGCGGAGCTGATCAACCAGGCGGACCGGGCGATGTACCTGTCCAAGAAACAGCGCCGGAACGCCGGCGACCGGACGCGCTGGGAGGACACCGCCGAGGAAGTCGTCGAAGATGCGCGCTAGCGGAGTTTCCTGTCGAATCGGATGTGGATCATGAACAGCAGGCCTGAAGAAGAACCGTGCAGAACGCGCGCGTCGCGCGCGGGATGGCAGCGCGTCGTGCGCACGCTCGTGGCGGCAGGATGCCTTGCCGGGCTGCTCGCCGGATGCCAGACCCCGGCACCGGGTTCGCGCGCGGAGCAGGCGGCGACGCTCCGCTCGCTCGGCTTCTCGGAGACCGAGGAGGGCTGGACGCTGAGCCTCGCGGTGCCGATCCTCTTCGACGTCGACAGCGACGAGCTCAAGCCCGGGCCGAAGCAGGCGATCGCGGACATGGCGCGGGAGCTGCGCAAGGTCGGCATCGGGCGCATCCGGATCGAGGGTCACACCGACAATCTCGGCAGCCGCAGCTACAACATCGAGCTGTCGCGCCGGCGGGCGGAGGTCGTCGCGCGCGAGTTCGTCGAATGCGGATTCCCGGACGCCGCAATCGAGCGCAAGGGTTGGGGCTTCGAGCACCCGGTGGCGTCGAACGACACGCAGGAAGGCCGCGCGCTCAACCGGCGCGTGGCGATCGTCGTCGTGGCGGCGGGTCCGGACGCGGACTGACCCCGGCGCAGCGCGGAGCAGATCCGCGAGCAGCAGGATCGGCGGTGAGTAGAATGCCCCGAACCTCACTGGGCCAACCGCATGCCCCCCCTCGAAGCCGTCCCCACCGTCGAAGCACCGCTCACCTATCTCGCGCCCGGCGATGGGCCGGTGGAAGTCCGCGTCTACCCGCCTGCAAGCGGACTCGCCACGGTTCGCCCGGCGTCGGTACGGCACGTGATGCCGATCCGCGACGCGCGTCCGATCGCCGACCGGCTGCGGCTCGACGAGCAGGGCTTCGAGCTCCATTCGCGCCCCACGACGTTCACGGACTTCTACGACGACACGGCGGTTCGCGAGCGGTACTACCCCGAGGTGCAGCGCGTGATGCAGGCGATCATGGGAGCGCTCGCCGTCGTCGTGTTCGACCACAACGTGCGGAGCGCGGCGCGCGCCGCCCGCGGCGAGGTCGGCGTGCGGGTGCCGGTCGATCAGGTTCACAACGACTACACGGAGGCGTCGGGCCCGAGGCGCAAGCTCGAGATCCTGCAGGCGGCCGGGCGGCCGGAGCTCGCGGACCGGCGCGTCGCCTTCGTCAACCTGTGGCGGCCGATCGTCGGCCCGGTGCTCGACAACCCGCTCGCGGTGTGCGACGCGCGCAGCGTCGTGCCCGGGGACCTCGCGGCGACCGAGATCCGGCACTTCGGGGACGACGATCTGAAGGTGCCGCGCCACACCGGCGAGATCTACTCGGTGCGCCACAACCCTGCGCACCGCTGGTTCTACGTGTCCGCGATGCGGCCGGACGAGTTCCTGCTGCTGAAGTGCTACGACTCGCGCGCGGACGGTCGGGCCCGGTTCATGCCGCACACCGGCTTCGTGAATCCCGCGCGACCGAGCGAGTTCGTGCCGCGCGAAAGCATCGAGGCGCGGACGCTGGTCGTCTTCGACGAGCCGGCCTGAGCCCGGCGGCCCGACGTTACCACCACGAGGCCGACGGCCCGCGATGCGGGAACGGATCGTACGTTTTCGGGAATCAGCGTTGCTTGGCGACGCGGTATACCGCAAGGCGCGAGCAGAGCTCCTCGCCGTTCAGCATCCGCTCGACGCACGCTTTAGCGCCCGGATGGTAGGGAAGAAGCGCTTCGGCAACGTCGAACATCGAAGCGGGCCACCATTTCGTCTCGGACGCGAAGCGCGTTTCGAAACGCAGCCCGAGAGCGAGCGTGAAGAAGGTCGTGGCCTCGAGGGTGTCGGAACCGCCGGCCGTCCGCTCGTCGAACATGAATCCCGCCGGTCCGTGTTCTAGTCGAGCCGCAGGCAGACGATGTACCGGTCGGCAGCCACGAAGGCGGTCACGGTCGCGTCCGCCGTGGCGAGCGGCTGGTTCTCGAACGTCTGTTTCGCAACGCGGACGGATCCCTGGCGGGGGTTGCCGTCATCCAGCCGGTTGTCGATGCCGATGGCCGCGTCGCCCGGGATGTTCGCGGCGCACACCGTGAGCGCCGGGAATCCCAGGACGCCCCACTCCACCCCGAACACGCCGCGGTACTGGTCGAGCGGCTGCGCGACCTGGGTCACCGTCGAGGGCGGCGAGGCCACCAGGTCGGCGAGCCGCAGGTGCCACCAGAAGTTGAGCGACTCGCCGCTCGTCCCGTCTACGGTCAGCGCCGTCAGCGGGTCTCCGGCAGGGGGCGCCGCCTCGTACGAGCCGCTGATGCGCGAGTCGCCCGTGCCGTTCTTCGCCCGGCCGGCCCAGCGGATTTCCGCGCGCGGATCGTCTCCCGGCAGGGCGCCGTACCGGTCGACGTAGGTCGCCACGGCAAGGGCGAGGCCGGTGAAATCGTTCGCCAGCGACCTGATGCGCGCCTGCGTGACCATGCCGTTGCCGAGCACGATCGCGCCGACGAAGATCGAGAGCAGGGAGAGGACGATTGCGATCTCGGGGAGGCTGAAACCTCCCTCCCGCTTGCGTCCAGCCTCCTTGACTTGCTGGCTCCCTCCGTTGAGGAGCCGAATCGTTTTAGGCACTGCGGCCGAGAACCCTGAGAATAGAGTCAGGCGCGGCGCGAGCACGTTTCGCGCCAGGTTGTAGCGGGCGTGCACAGCGTCACACTCGAGGCCGGCGATGCGGGAATAATTGGCGTCGGACGGCCGCAACCGACGTCGCTTTCCCGACGGCTGGCAATGCGGTGACAATGCGTCCGACAGCGGCCGGTGGCATCGGGGTGTCCGTGGTTCCGCTCTCGCAGCGTCGCGTCGGGCCGTGGCGGCGAGCCGGGTGAGTGGAGGGGGAGTCTCATGGCAATTGTTGGAGTCGTAGGAGTATGGAGAGCAGGCTCTGCTTTATCTGTCAGCGCAACCCGATCGCGGGGCGCGTCGCGCGGTATGACATCGAGGTCTGTCGTGACTGCTGGGAAAACAACTGGAACGGTTGGGCGAAGCAGCACGAGGTGCGCATCGCCGAACACTTGAAGGGAAAGGGATTGCCGGTACCGGTGCGGAACGTATTCGGGCTGTTTCCGCGGGCGTGACATCCGGCTGAGCGTGCAGCATGAACCCTGGCCGGAATTAGGGGTTCCCGAAAAGCGTTAACCTGCGTCCCCGCAGTCCCGATTCAGGTCACCGATCCAAGAGGAGGGTCCAGTGAAGAAGATGCTCGCAGTGTCCGCAGTGCTCGCCTTCATGCCGGCCGCGCAGGCCGCCGACGTCGAAGCAGGCAAGGCAAAGGTCGCCGCCGTCTGCGCCGCCTGTCACGGCGCGAACGGCGTGAGCGTGAGCGACACCATCCCCAATCTCGCAGCGCAGCGGGCGGGCTACCTCGAGACGCAGCTGAAGGCGCTCAAGGACGGTTCGCGCAAGAACCCGATCATGAACGCGATCGCGTCCCAGCTGAGCCCCGACGACATCGCGAACGTTGCAGCCTACTTCGCCGCGCAGGCCGGCCCGCCCACGGGCGCCAAGTCGACCTTCCTGCCGAACGTCGCGAAGACGTACGTGACCTTCCCCGAGGGGTACAAGGACACCTTCACGAAGTACCACACGATCAACTTCCCGGCGACCAAGCAGGTGCGCTACTACTTCGCCAACAAGGCCGCCGTGCAGGCCGCAAAGGCGGGCAAGCCCCTGCCCGACGGCTCGGTGCTCTTCGCCGAGGTGTGGGGGGCGAAGCTCGACGCCGACGGCAAGCCGGTGACCGGCGCCGACGGCTTCTTCGTGGCGGAAAAACTCCTCTTCTACACGGCGATGGCGCGCGACGCCGGGTGGGGCAAGGACATCCCCGAGATGTTGCGCAATGAAAACTGGAACTACGCCATCTTCACCCTCGACAAGCAGCACCGGCCCGGCGTGAACCAGGCCGAATGCCTCGCCTGCCACAAGCCGCTCGACAACGTGAGCTACACCTTCACGCTGAAGCAGCTCGCCGGAGCGAAATAGGCGGGGCGGGCGCGGGCGAGGACTGCGTCTGCCCGCGCCCTCTGCGCTCCGGGTAAACCCGGAGGCGATCGCGGCGCGGACGCTCGTCGCGTCCGACGAGCGCGCCTAGCGGCCGAGCGTCACCACGATCGGCCCGACCGTCAGCAGCGCGAGGCCCGAGAGCTCGAGAGTCGTCAGCTTCTCGCGGAAGATCTTCCGCGACACCACGCAGGAGAAGAGGAGCTCGATCAGCGCGAGCGTGCGCACGTGCGTTCGTCGCTGGCCGAGAGAATCCAGCGGCCGTCGGGATCGAACTCTTGAAACGAAACCACTTCTAGTCCGAAAGGTGTAGTTACATCGCTAGCCGAATCAGCTAGATTTTTCAGGCTGCGGTTTCGGGGAGGCGGCCATCTGCCTCACCGTCGCGGCGCCCAGTTCGCCAGACGGCACCGCGAAGGCTGGAGCAACACTCATGCACGTGCTGTGGATGTCCGACAGTCCGGACACGCCGTCGGGCTTCGGCAATGTCACGCGCTTTGTCTGCGAAGGATTGGCGCGCCGCGGGCATCGTGTCGGCATCCTTGGCTGGCAGACCCGTCAGGCGTTCGACTGGTGCGGCTGCAAGGTGCATCCCATGCGTCTCGATCCACTGGGCAGCGATGCGCTCTACGCGTACCTCGTGCGCCATCGCCCGGATGTCGTGATCGCGCTGGCCGACGTCTGGTGGCTGCCGTTCTTCACCGCGCCGCATGTGCGGCGCCAGATGGAGCTGACCGATACCCCCTGGCTGCTTTATTTCCCCATCGATGGCCACACCGCGGATGAGCGGCTCCCTCCCAGCTGGATCGAGCTGCTCCGCGAAGTGGACGTGCCCGTCGCCATGAGCCGCTACGGGCAGCGGATTGCCAGCCGCTGCGAAATCGCCTGCAGCTACATCCCGCATGGCGTGGACCTGGATACCTTCTGCCCGCCCGCCGATCGGGAAGCCGCGAAGATGCAGGTGGACGCGTCGGGCCGGTTTCTGGTTCTTTCGGACAGCCGCAACCAACCGCGGAAGCTTCTGCCGCGCCTGCTCGAGGTCTTCGCACGTTTCGCAGCGGGGCGGCCGGACGCCTTGCTGCACCTGCATACGGATCCCGATGACGAGTTCGCCCGGTCCGCCTGCTATTCGTATGACCTGCGCGCCGATGTGCGCCATCTCGGGCTGGAGGGCCGGGTGCGATTCAGTCCCGGGTTCAGCATGAAGCAGGGCACCGGTCTCCCGCTCGACCAGCTTGCCGCCTACTACCGCGCGGCGGATGTGCACCTGCTCGCCTCGAGCGGGGAGGGCTTCGGCCTGCCGACCCTGCAAGCCGCCGCCGCCGGGGCGGTTCCGATGGCAAGCGCCTACAGCGCGAGCCTCGAACTCGTCGAGGGCCACGGGCAGGCGATAACGGTCAGCGACTGGGGCGAGACCGAGTTCGGGATCCGACGCGCCCTCATCGATGTCGAGGACGCCGCGGCCAAGCTGGCGCGCTACTACGAGGATCGCGCGCTGCTGCGCCGGCATGCCGACAACGCGCGCGAATTCGCGCTCGCCTACGGCTGGGAGAACGTGCTCGACCAGTGGGATCGGCTGCTGCAAAGCATCGCCTCGGCGCGTGGACGCACCGTCCGATCGCCCTACCGGACGCTACAGCGCGTGGAGGTGCGCGATCCAGCTCTCCGTGTGGCCCCCAACAGCACGCTCGCGCCGTATTTCCGGACGGCCGCGGTCGACAACAGACTGCAGCGCGAGCTCTCGACGACGGGCGGGGTGTCGGTGACGGTGACCATGGTTCAGCGTGAGGTCGGGCGCCTGGAAAGCGCCATCGTCGCCGACGCAGTTCGGCAGGATACGGAGGTGCGCATTCCCGTGGTCCCACCACCGTGCGAGCTCGAGCGGCTGCGCGTAGTGCGTCGTGCGGGATACGTATGCGTCGCGCCCGGCGACGCCGCGGTGTTCATGGCCCTGCAGCGGCTCTTCCCGCTGCTGCGCGGCTGGACGCCCCTGTCGCCCGGGCAGTCGCCGTCGCCGCAGGTCGACGCGTTGCGCAGCGTACGAATCCAGGACGCCGAAGCGGCACGCTGCGAACTTGCCCAATCGGTCCTGGTCCTGAACGTCGGCGGCACGTTGCCCGAGGGCATGCTGGTCGATGCGGCCCTCTTCGGCACCCCGTGCATCGGTACGCCTGACACGAGCGCCCAGGAGACGCTGTGGCCCGAGCTGGCGACCGCCGATGCGTTGCACGCAACCGGCCTGGGACGCGCGCTCCTCACCGACCCCGCGCGCGTGAGGCGCCTTACAGCGCGGGCGCGCGCGGCCTGCCGATCGCGATATGCGCCCGATGAGACGCTGGCGGCGGCCTCACTGAGGCGGCAGCACGCCGCTGCGCAAAGGGACGTCGCGCAGGTCGCGACCGCCGCGGGCTGAAGCGACATGGGCCTGCAGGTCTATATCGTGAGTCCGCGCGGCGAGTGCACGCCGGAGGTCTCGCGCGACCTGCAGCATCACGTACGCGGGTGCGGCGGCTACATCCTGATGGCGACGCGCAATGGTCCGATCATCGCGATCGACGACGGTCGCGCCCCGCTGGTGGCGAGACATCCACGCGTCGACTTCCTGGGGCCGGTCACCCTGAATCCGAAAGGCGTCGCGGCGGAGACGCTGACCCGCATCTTCGCCGAGAACCTCAGCAAGCAGCTTCACGGCGGGGCCGGCACGGGCGCCGATCCCAACCGGTAACAGGGAAATGTTTTCACTCGCGCAACGGTAGGAGGCAATCATGGGAATCGGTAAGGATCTGCTCGACGTCCCGTTCGGCGACATGATCTTCAGCATGGCCAACGCCATCGCCAACAGCCAGCGCAAGCTGGATGCGGCGTCGCTGCGCACGCTGCGGACGCTCGCGGGGACGAAGTTCGACTTCATTCCGGAGGTCACCGAGGTGCTGACCCCGAAGCCGCTCGATCCGGTGGACGTCGGCGGGGGCCAGACGGTGACGCCGACGGGGGTGGACATCAAGGTCTTCCCCTCGCCACCGATCAAGCTCACCTTGCTGCAGGCGGGGCTGGTACCGCAGTTCTATCAGTTCACCGAGTCCATCATCGAGGTGAAGATGTCGCTGTCGAGCAAGCTCGACATCAGCCATTCATCGGAAGTGGACATCGGCTTGGAGGTCGATACCAAGGTGGAGGCCGGGGGCGGGCTGTTGAGCTTCTTCGGCGGCCCGTCGGGCTCGGTCACGACGTCCTTCAGCTCGCACGTGAACATGAAGAACTCCATCACCTACTCCTACAGCGCCGAGGGTTCGAGCCTGCTGCGGACGACGCTCAAGCCGGTACCGCCGCCGGTGCGCTTCATGCCCCGGTTCATCACGGTGAACGCGCTGGTGTCGCCGCCCACGATCAACACCAGCGAATAGCGGGCGCGCAATGCCTACCATCACGCAGGTCGGCAACGAGCTCGCCGAAGTGCCGTTCGGCGAGCTGCTGAGGAGCGTGGCCGAGGGCATCGCCGAGGGGCAGCATGCACTGGACATGACCTCGCTGCGCACCCTGATCGAGCTGACGAAGCTCAAGGTGGACCTGATCCCGGAGATCACCGAGGTCATCACCCCCGCGCCCTTCGACGTGCAAGTGTCGGGGCAAGCGCCAGTCCGTGTGACCGGTGCGCGCGTGGAAGCCTCGGCCGCCGCGCCGGTGCAGATGAGCGCGCTGCAGGCCGGGCTCGAGCCCACGTTCTATCAGTTCACCGAGGCCACGATCCAGCTCAAGGTGTCCCTCCAATTGCGCGAGACCGAGCAGACCGACACCGACGGCAAGAAGAGCACGGGCCTGCGCGTGTTCGGCTCCAACGTCAACTTCCGCAGCCAGAACACCTTCTCCTATAGTGCGGACGCGTCGAGCAGCGTCACGGCGATCCTCCGCCCGGTGCCGGCCCCCAGCCGGCTCGTGCCCGCGACGATCACGGTGAATGCGCTGGGGCCCACGCCCATCGTCAATGTGAGCACCTAGCGGCCGCAGCGACTCGGGCGCAGGATCGAATATCGAGCGGAGACTAGCCATGGCGGACAACCCCCTCGGCGAGGCAGTGGAGGTCTTCTCCGCGCCGATCGAAGGCGTGATCGTGGCCCTCGGCAAGGGGATCGCCGAGGCGCAGACGGCGCTCGACCAGAACGCCATAAAGACCCAGGAGGCGATCGACTCGGACCCGGTCCTGTCGCGCCAGGGCGTGCAGGCGACGTGGTACCAGTTTCCGCGCGTCGACCTGCGCCTCAAGCTGGCGTTGACGGTGGTGGAGGACAAGGCCGCGCCGACGGCGGCCCCGCAGGCGCTGGCGCCGAGCGCGCTCGCGCCGCTGGCAATCTCGCGCCGCCTGATCGCGCAGCCGGTGAGCGCGGCCTATCAGAACCATTTCAACTACAACGCGCAGGCCTCCTCCGAGATCACGCTATCGATCGTGCCCGTGCCGGCGCCGCGCGCGGCCGATGCGACGACGATCCCGCCGCGGCTCAGCGCAGCCGAGGTGCAGGCGGCGGCGCTGGCGAGCCCGGCGAAGTTCGTCACGGCCAGCGACGAGGGGGGGCACAAGATCCCGTCGGCGCAGCTGCGCTTCGATGTCAATTTCAACGGCGCGGCCCGCACCTGGTTCGTCCTGCAATACGATCCGGCGAACCCGGCGAACCAGCCCATCGTCGTCGCGGTGGACGATGCCACCGGGACGGTGCGCGTCATCAGCACCTGAAGGCGTCGGCCGTGGCCGCGATCGACGACATTCTCACCCGCCTCGCCAAGCTCCTCGACGCCACCACCGACAGCCGCGTCAAGGAGGCGCTTCCGGGCGTCATCAAGGACCTGAAGGCCTATGCGCAGGACCAGGAGACCCAGCGGAACAAGCTGCTCGATACGCTGAACCAGCAGAAGAGCACCATCGACGAACTGCAAGGCACGGTCGCAGCCCTGCAGAAAACCACCGCGGACCAGGCCCAGCAGATCGATGCCCTGAAGAAGCAATTGGCCGGGGTCGGCGCCGCGTCGAGCGCGACGCCGCTCAATCTCGCCACGTCCTTCAAGGGGGTCATCGACGCGGTCCAGGCCGAAGCGCGGCAAACGCCGGGCGTGGCGACCACGATCAAGAGCATGGACATCGAGGTCAAAGGCCTGGTGCAGGTGTCCTCGGACCAGGCCACCCAGCTGGTGCTGCCGGCGGTGGGCTCGGCGATCGATCCCAATGCGCTGTCGACCTTGCGCATCTCCTTCGGTGCCATTCCGGTCGCGGGTACCGCCGCGGCAACGCCGGCCCCGACCCCGACGAACGCTCCCACGGTGCCGCCGGCGACTCCCTCCGTCCCGCCCGGCAGAGTGACACAGCCTGCACCGGGCCCGCGGGGCAAAGCGCGCCGCGGCAGCGGAGCGAACGTTTCACCCCAGAGGACCACGACGGCGCCCAGTGGCAAGACATCGCTTCGGGGCAGCCGACGGAAGAAGTCCGCCTGAGGCAAGGGTCGCACGATGCCGCTCCGGACCGACGACCTGCGCCAGGCACGCGTGGCGTACCGCGCGCTCGAGGGTCGGATGCAGAGCGCCGAGCGACGCGCGGAGCAGTTGGCGGCACGGCTGAGCACGATCGGTCCGCAGCTTGCGGCGAGCGATGAGACCGCGCCGCTGCGCCAGCGGATCGTCGACCTCGAGGCCGAGAACTTCCGTTTGCGCACGGCGCTGGACAAGCTTGCGCAACTCAAGGCCGATCTGCCGTTGCAGACTCTGGTCGCCGGCCTGGGTCTCGCGGCGGCCATCGGCGAGGCCTCGATGCCGAACCGCGCCGTGGCCTCCATCGGGGCGACCGTCCAGACCTACCTCCTGCCCGGTGAGGAGGGGCTGGGACTACGCTTCCAGCAGCCCGAGCTGGGGGCGTTCGCGGTCGGACTGAGCGCGACCGCCTTCGAGCTGGCGAAGGTGCCGCCCGCGCCAGGGGTGCCGGCGCCGCGCAGTCTATATGCCGTGCTCCAGGACAAGCAGCGCGTCCTTGCAGAGGCCGACATCGCACGCTTGGCGCCCGCCGCGCAACTGCAAGCGAAGATCGCCGAGCTGTTCGCCAACAGCGGCGCATGGCACTTCGGCTACCTGGTCCAGGCTGCCGCGGACATGGCCACCCAGGAAAGAGCCCTCGCGGCGCTGATTGCGCAACAGGCAACGGGCGGGGTGCCCGGCGCCTATCGTGCTGCGGTCGAAGCCTTGGCCGCCTTGACCGCCGCCCTCACGGGCAAGGCCAATCCGGTGGCGGGCGATCTGCTCGCGCTCTGCTCCGCCCTGGATGCCAGCACCGCGGCGCTGAGAGCGTTCGTGTCCTGAGGCACCCTTGACGCCCGCGGAACGAAAGCAGGCACGCCGCGCGGAGCAGCGTCGGCTAGAGGGGTTGGCACGGCGCAGGGCGGAGCGCTCGGAGTGGACCCGCGCGCGCGACCGCGCCGAGGCGCGCCGGCGCGAGGCCATCGAGCAGGCGCGCGAGCGACAGGCGCAGCAGGATGCCCGGCGCGATGCGCTCGAGCGCCGGCTCAGCCGCTTGCGGCTCAAACCGCGCAGCGAGACACCCGGCGCGCGCGCATCCGTCCCCGCTCTGCAAACGCTGCGTCGTCGATCGAGCTCCGTCCCCTCGCTGCGCGGACGGGGTGAATCCGTCGCCCGGCGTGCGGGCCGGGACCGCGACGCTCAGAGCAGGGCGGCACGCTGGAAACCCCTGACGGCGGCCGCGTCCGGCGCGCGCCGCGCACCGACAATCGAGCGCAGACTCGTACCTGCCGCTGATTCGGCGGTCCGGGCTCGCCGCTTGCAACGCGCGGCAGACCGGCGAGCGGAACAGGTCGACCAGACCCGGCGCGCGCGCCGCGCCGCGCCCTGGCGCGAGCACGAGGCAACGCGCGCGCCCACGATCGCGCGGTCCGACCCGCGCGGGCCCGCGAAAGCGCTGGCATCGCGCCGGGACCCGTCCCTGATTTTGCGCCCGCCGCCACCGCGCTTCCCACCGCGCCGCACGTCG
>Ga0335084_10004177_pt1 | contig 14223 bp, 11 predicted proteins | sample Lox_Sample_44_FD_206721 | JGI IMG/M metagenome (GOLD analysis project Ga0335084, IMG submission 206721) | Soil microbial communities from Loxahatchee National Wildlife Refuge, Florida, United States - Lox_Sample_4.4 | ecosystem: Environmental > Terrestrial > Soil > Wetlands | place: USA...
GCGCTGATAGTCGACGAGGGCTGGCGCAGCGGCAGCCTTTCCGCGGAGGTCGCGGCGCGCATCCAGGAGCGGGTCTTCTTCGAGCTCGACGCGCCGGTCGCACGCGTGTGCAGCGCCGAGGTGCCGATCCCCTACGCGCGGCACCTCGAGCTGGCCGCGCTACCGCAGCCCGAATCGATCGCGGCCGCCGCGCTGGCGCTGGTGGGCGCGCGTGGCTGAGTTCCGCATGCCGTCGCTCGGTGCCGACATGGATTCCGGCACCCTGCTCGAGTGGCGCGTCTCGCCGGGCGACCGCGTGGCGCGCGGCCAGATCGTGGCGCTCGTCGACACGGAGAAGGCCGAGATCGAGATCGAGTGCTGGCAGGCGGGCGTGGTCGAGCGCCTGATCGCCGAGGTCGGGCAGAAGCTCCCGGTTGGCGCGCCGCTCGCGTGGCTGCGCGAGGAGGGCGAGGCCGCGGCGACGGCGAAGCCTGCGCCGGCACCGCCCGCGGTCGCGCCCGCCGCGACCGCCGTGCGGCCCGCGCCGCCCGTCTCCGTGGCGCCGCGCGCGCCAGACGTCCGGCCCCCGCCGCCCCCGCCGTCGCCGCTACGTGTCGCGGTCGGCGAGTCGCGTCGCGTGCACGCCTCACCGCTCGCGCGCCGGCTGGCGAAGGAGCGGGGCGTCGACCTCGCGTCGCTGGCGGGGAGCGGCCCCGGGGGCGCGGTCGTCGCGGAGGACGTGCAGCGGGCCGCCGGGGCGAGGCAGCCGGCCGAGCGCGTGCTGGCCGTCGCGCCGACGGCGCCGGCCGAGGCGGCCGCTGCCGCGCCGCGCGACCGGCGCGAGGGCATGCGGCGCGCGATCGCCGCCTCGATGGCGAAGAGCAAGCGGGAGATCCCGCACTACTACCTCGAGACCTCGATCGACTGCGGGCACGCGCTCGAGTGGCTGCGCGCCCGCAACGAGTCGCGTCCGGTGAGCGAGCGCGTGCTGCCCGTCGCGCTGCTGCTCGCCGCCACGGCGAAGGCGCTGCGGCGCGCGCCGGAGCTCAACGGCTTCTTCGTGGACGGCGCCTTCCGGCCGGGCTCGGGCATCCACCTCGGTGTGGCGGTGTCGCTGCGCGGCGGCGGCCTCGTCGCCCCCGCGCTGCGCGGCGCAGATCTGCGATCGCTCGACGAGCTGATGTGCGGATTGCGCGAGCTCACGCAGCGCGCGCGCGAAGGAAGGATGCGGAGCTCCGAGTTCTCGGACGCGACGCTCACCGTCACCTCGCTCGGCGACCTCGGGGTGGACCGCGTCTTTCCCGTGATCTACCCGCCGCAGGTGGCGATCGTCGGCTTCGGGCGCATCGCCGAGGCGCCCTGGGCAGAGCGCGGCATGCTGGCGGTGCGCCCCATCGTCCGCTGTACGCTGGCCGCCGATCATCGCGTGAGCGACGGCATGCGCGGCGCGCGCTTCCTGGCGGAGCTCGCGCGGCTGCTGGCCCGACCGGAGGAGCTGTGACGCGGGACGAGATCCGCTCGCTGGTGCTGCGCGAGCTCGGGCGCATCGCGCCGGAGGCGGATCTCTCCGCGCTTCCGGAATCGGCGCCGCTGCGCGAGGAGCTCGAGATCGACTCGATGGATCTGCTCAACTTCGCGACCGCGATCCACGCGGCGCTCGGCGTCGACATCCCCGAGGCGGACTACGAGCGCATCGCCAGCCTGGGGGGCTGCGTCGACTACCTGGCTGCGCGGCTCGCGCGCTGAGGCGGCGCACGTGAGTGGGGAATGGACGCTCCGAGAGGCGAGCCGCGCCATTCTGCGCGCCACCGCGGCCTGGCCCGGCGAGGGCGACTGGCCGGACGTCGTACAGCGCGTCGCGACGGCGGTCGCACAGGCGGAGCCGGCGGCGCGGCGCGCGGAGTGGGGCGAGCGCTTCGCGAGCTGGATGCTCGAGGGCTGCTTCTTCCCGAGCATCCCGATCCTCGCCAACGCGGGGCGCGGCGGTCCGCTCGAAGCGTGCTTCGTGCTCGAGCCCGAGGACAGCCTCGATTCGATCTACGACTCGCTGCGCCGCGCGGCGCTGATCCAGCAGGGAAGCGGCGGGGCCGGCATCCACTTCTCGAAGCTGCGCGCGCGCGGCACGCCGATCGAGCGATCGGGCGGCCGTTCGCCCGGTCCCTGCGCCTTCGTCGAGCTCTATGCGCAGTCGGCGCGCACGAACGCGCTGGCGGGCCGGCGCGCCGGGGCGCACCTGGCCGTGCTGCGCGACGACCACCCCGATGTGCTCGACTTCGTGGGGCTGCGCCGCGAGCGCGGCGATGCGCTGAGAGGAATCGGGCTCGCGCTCGGCGTGAATGACGCGCTGCTCGATGCCGCGAGGCAGGATCGCGAGCACGCGCTGCGCGACGCCAGCGGACGCGCCTGCGGCGCGTTGTCCGCGGGGCGACTGCTGCGCGAGATCGCACTGAGCATCCACGAGCACGGCGACCCGACCCTCCTCTTCCTCGATCGCATCGCCGCGGACAATTCGCTGCCCGAGCTCGGTCGCATCGAAGCGACCAATCCCTGCGGCGAGCAGCCGCTGCTTCCCGACGAGAGCTGTGTGCTCGGATCGCTCGCGCTCCCGGCCTTCGCGGATGCGCGCGGGCGCCTCGACGCGGCGCGCCTGCGCGCGGCGGTGGGCGACGCGATCCGCTTCCTCGACGACGTGATCGAGGTGAGCGTCTTCCCGGACGCGCGCCTCGCACGGGCGGCCCGACACACGCGCAAGCTCGGCCTCGGCCTGATGGGCTTCGCCGGACTGCTGCTGCGACGCGGAGAGGTGTACGGCTCTGCGGAATCGCTCGCCACGGGCGACGAGCTGATGTGTCTCGTCGCGCAGGCTTCCGACGCGGCCACGCGCGCGCTCGCCGGCGAGCGCGGCGGCCATCCCGCGTGCCGCTCCGACCCGGCGCGCCGCAACGCGACCTGCCTCGCGATCGCGCCGACGGGGACCATCCGACTGCTGGCGGGCTGCAGCGGCGGCCTGGAGCCGCTGCTCGCGCCCGTCGTGCGCGTGCGCGCGGAGGGCGGCGAGCTTCGCTGGAGCGACGTCGAGGTGGAGCGCTTCCTCGCCGAGCGCGGCGCGCGCGAGCCGGCGCTCGCGGCGCTCGCCGCGGGCGTCCCCGCCGCGGAGCTTCCCGGTCTCGACGCCGACGCGCGCGCTCTGCTGCGCCGTGGGCACGAGGTCGACGCCGAGGCGCAGCTCGCGCTCCAGGGCGTCTTCCAGCGCCACGTCGACGGAGCCATCTCGAAGACGCTGCATCTCCCCTCAGGCACGGGGCTCGAGCGGATCGAAGCGCTCGTGTTCCGCGCGCGTGAGCAGGGCTGCAAGGGCGCGGCGTTCTTCGTGGGTGGATCGCTGGCCGCGCCCGAGATCGAGCTCGGTGCCCTCTCCTGCACCGAATGCGAGATCGGCCACGCCCCTCGCTGACCCGCCGTGTCGCCTCGTGCCCCAGCGCCGTTCGCCGTAGACGAGCCGGAGCGCGGCCGCGATCGGCGTCGGAGAGGCTGTCCGGCACGCCGCGCTCTCCCACTGAGAAATATCGAGCGCGGTTCTCGGCGGCATGGGCGTTGCAACGTGTTCGGATGAGGAGGATTCGCGATGAAGGTTCAACAACTCATGACCAAGGGCGTGTCGTGCTGCCTGCCCGACGACACGAGCAACCAGGCGGCGCGCATCATGTGGGAGCGCGATTGCGGCTTCGTCCCGGTGGTCGAGAGCCACGAGAGCGGGCGCGTCGTCGGGGTCGTGACGGATCGCGATATCTGCATCGCCGCCTACACCAAGAACCGCCCGCTCGACCAGATCCGCCTGAACGAGCTGATGTCGACCGACGTCCGCTCGTGTCGCGCGGACGACGACGTGAGTGAAGCGGAGCAGGCGATGCGCCGATCCCAGGTGCATCGGCTTCCCGTGCTCGACGGCGGAGGCCAGCTGGTCGGTGTCCTCTCCCTCGCGGACGTCGCGCGGGAGGCGGCGCGCGAGACGCGATCGAAGCGCCAGGAGGTGACCGCGCGGGAGATCGGCGAAACAGTGGCCGCGATCAGTCGGGCGCGGGAGATCTCGGCGATCGCCACGTCGTAGGGGGCCTTGTTGGTCGAGGCGGCCGCCTCTCGCGATCCGTGGAGGATGAGCCATGCGCGCCCGGCGCGGGTGCGAAGATCGAGGAGGAGGAATCGTCATGCTCGCGGAGCTTCGCCTGACCCCGGTCGGGTCGCGGATCTCCTTCGCGCGCCTCGTCGCCGACGTGGTGCCGATCCTGGAAGAGAGCCCGCTCCAGTACCAGCTGCACGCGATGGGGACCACGCTGGAAGGCAGCCTCGACGCGATCCTCGAAGTCGTGCGCCGCTGCCACGGGGAGCTGCGCAAGCACGCCGACCGGGTGCTGATCGAGCTCGCCATCGACGACCGCACCACCGCCGAGGGCGAGCTGGTGCGTAGCATCGGGCACGTGCGGGAGCTGAGTCTCGGCGCGCCGCTCGAGCGGCTGGTGCATACGGGCACCCCGTGAGCGGGTCGGTCGGCGCGATCTGCGTGCGTTCGGTTCAGGTGGCCTGGGCCGAGGAGACCGTGCGGGCGGTGACGCGGCGCATGGCGAAGGCCGATGTCGGCACCGTCGTAGTGGTCGGCGAAGGCAAGCGTCCGGTGGGCATCCTCACGGACCGCGACGTGACGCTGCGATGTGTGGCGCAGGACCGCGATCCCGACACCACCGAGGTGGGAGCGGTGATGAGCGCGCCGGCGGCGTGCATCCACGAGTCGACTCCGATCGAGGAGGCGCTCGCGCGCATGGCCGGAGAGAAGGTGCGGCGCCTGATCGTGGTCGACTCGGCCCAGGCGTTGGTGGGCATCCTGGCGCTCGACGACGTGCTCGAATTGCTGGCGGAAGAGGCCGCGACGATCGGGAAGCTGCTCCACCGTCGGGCCGGCGCCCGCTAGCTCGATGCGGAGCGCTCGCGCGGCGGGCGAGCCGTGAGGCCGAGCCGGTAGGCCGAGCGCAGGTACTGCGCGAGCATGCGATCGCTGTTGTAGAACGAGCCGTTGATCGAGATCGTGCTGCGCATCACGCGCTGGAAACGTTCCGGCGTCTGGTAGAAGCACGGCACCACCACCTGCTCGAGCTTGTCGTAGAGCGCGCGGGCGTCGGCCGCGTCGTCCCCCTCCGGGCGCTGCCTGGCGCGCGAACCGGGCTCCTCGCCGATCGACCAGCCGGTGTGGTCCTCGATGTGTCCCTCGACGAACCAGCCATCGAGCACCGAGAGGCTCGGCACGCCGTTCACGGCTGCCTTCATCCCGCTCGTGCCGGAGGCCTCGAGCGGGGGCAGTGGCGTGTTGAGCCAGACGTCCGAGCCCGCGCACAGCAGACGCGCGAGCCCCATGTCGTGATTCGGCAGGAAGGTGACGGGAATCTCGCCGCGCAGGGCCTCGTGCACCTGGCGCAGCAGGCGGATCTGCTCCTTGCCCGAGGCGTCGCGCGGATGCGCCTTGCCGGCGAAGACGAGCTGGATCCGGCCGCTCCCCTTCGCGATCTTGCGCAGGCGCTCGAGATCGCTGACGGCGAGCGCCATGCGTTTGTAGGCGGTGGCGCGGCGCGCAAAGCCGAGCGTGAGGACGTTCAGGTCGAAGCCGGCGTTGGATTCGCGATTGACCGTCTCGACGAGTGCGCGCTTGGCCTCCGCGTGCGCCTTCCAGATCTCGTCGCACGGGATTCGGATCGCATAGCGCAGCGAGAGCGAGTCGCGGCGCCAGTCGGGGAGCCAGCGGTCGAAGAGCGTCTGGAAGGGGGGCGATGCCCAGGTGCGCACGTGCACGCCGTTCGTGATCGCGTGCACCTTGTAGTCCGGGAAGTGGTTGCGCGACACCTCCCAGTGGCTCATCGCAACTCCGTTCACGTAGCCCGAGCCGCGCAGCGCGAGGTCCGTCATGTTGAGCTCGCGCTGATGCGTGAAGAGCTCGAGGCGACGCGACAGGCTCGGCCCCAGCACGCGCTCGACCAGCTCGGGGGCGAACTGGTCATGCCCCACCGGCACCGGGGTGTGCGTGGTGAAGACGCAGGCCTCGCGCACCGAGTCGATCTGCTCCTGGGTGATCGAGGCGGCTCCCACCGGCGTGGCGAGCCGCTCTTCCAGCAGGCCGAGCACGATCAGCGCCGCATGGCCTTCGTTCAGGTGGTAGCGCGCGATCTCGTGGTGACCGAGCGCGCGCAGCATGGCCAGCCCACCGAGGCCGAGCAGGGCTTCCTGACACAGCCGGTACTCCTCGTTGCCGCCGTAGAGCGAATCGGTGAGGCGTCGATCCGACGGCTCGTTCTCCTGCAGGTCCGCGTCGAGCAGATAGACCGGCAGCTCGAAGCCGCTGATGCCCTGCACGCGGTAGCGCCAGCACGCGAGCGACACGCGGCGGCCGAGCAGCTCGATGCCGACGCGCGTGGGGAGCAGCTCGAGGAAGTCGTCGATCGGCCAGCTGACGGGCTCTTCCTGCTGGCGTCCCTCGCCGTCGATGCGCTGGTAGAAGTAGCCGGTGCGATGCAGCAAGGTCACCGCCACGAGCGGAACCTCGAGATCGGCGGCGGAGCGCAGCGTGTCGCCTGCCAGAACGCCGAGACCCCCCGCGTAGGTCGGGATGGAGGGGTCGAGCCCGATCTCCATCGAGAAGTAGGCGACGAGCGGCTCGGCCAGCATCAGCGCGCCGTCGGCCGCATGCCGAGCAAGTAGCCGCAGAGCGTGCTCAGGGGATGCAAGGCGCCCATGAGTAGCATCGAGATGACGACGCGCGTCGGTGTGACGGGAATCTCGAGCGCGAGGACCAGCCAGTAGCCGAGCAGGAGGTCGAGCTGGTCCCAGACATAGAAGACGACGGCCAGCGCGCCGCGCGCCGTGGCGCCGGGCGAGACGCCGAGGCGCCGCTTGACGAAGCTGTTCGGCAGCTCGGAGAGCTCGGCGGCGGCGCCGGCGGCGGCGCCGAGCCACCACGACAGCGACTCGGTCGGCGCCAGCGGAGGATCGAGGCGCGCGAGCAGCGTCTGCTCGAGAGCGAATCCCGCCGCCGTCCCGGCCGCCACGCAGACCGGACCCCGCAAGGTCTTGCTGGGGCCGAAGATCGGCCGGCCGCGCCAGCGGGCGCCCGCGTCGATCGGTCGCGCCAGCCAGGCGAGCCAGCCGTACTTCATGCAGAGACCGTGGACGAGCGCGCCAGCGACGAGCGGCAGCAGCAGCCAGGCCGTCGTGAGCAGCTCACGCGCCAGGGAAGCGGGGTCGCTCTGCGGCATGGTCTCCCGGTCGAGAGCGCTGCGGGGGAAGGCCTTCGGCCGGCTAGAGGCCGGCTGCGAGCTCGACGCGGGGTAGGAGCACGCGCCGCACCACTTCGGACCAGGCGAAGCGTCGCGCCGTCGCGACGCCGGCCCGACGCATGGCACGCGCCTCGTCGGGCCGGCCGCGCAATCGCTGGAAGAGGCGCACGAACTCGCCGGGGTCCTCGGTCTCGAGCACCAGCGCATTCTGACCCGGCAGCGCGTAGTCCTCGCCCGTGCAGCCGGTGCAGGCGAGCCCGCCGGCGGCCATCGTCTCGAGCCCGACCAGCCCGAAGGGCTCGCGGCGGCTGTTGGCCAGCACCGCGTCGACGCCGCGAAAGAGCACGCGGCGCGCGGCGCCGTCGACGTGCGAGCGAAGATCCACGACGTCGGCTTCACCGACGCCGCGCAGCGCGCCCAGCAAACCGCAGACGCCGGGCGCGCTCCAGGTCCGCTCGAGCCGGCGCAGCCCGCGCGCGCGGATCGCGCGCGCAACCTCCGCGCCGTGCGGCTCGGAGCCGCCGCGCGCGAGCAGCAGCGGCCGCCAGCCGGCCCGCTTCATCGAGGCGACCGTCTCGACGGCGGCGAGCCATCCCTTGTCCGGATCCCAGCGCGCCATCTTCGCGAGCAGCGTGCGACCCGAGAAGCGACGCCGCAGCTCGGCGCAGCCCGCGCGATCCGGCGGGTCGAAGGCCTCCTCGGGCAGTCCGTTCGGCACGACCCGCGCATCGACGCCGAGCGGGAGCATGCACTGCTTCATGTAGCGGCTCACCGTCGTGACGGTGGCCGCGCGCGCGATGCGAGGAAGATCGAGGCGCTCGAATCCGAACGTGTTGTTCGCGTTCCACATCATCGTGACGCGATCGCGAAGCTTCGCCTGCGAAAGCAGCCAGTCGAGGTGGAGCAGCGCGTCCGCGCTATGCCACTCCTCCGCGAGCACGACGGCGCGGCGTCCGCTCTCGAGGCAGGGGCGAAGCGCGTGCTCGACCAGGAAGGGAGGCAGCGTGCGCGAGTAGTCGGCGTGCTTGCCGTGTTCGCCGTCGTACACGCCGCCGGGGTGGTAGCGCGAGATCCACTGCCCCCAGCGGTGGAGGTGCAGCGAGCCGCGGCTCTCGTGCCCGGGCAGCTCCGGATCGCCGACGAACCAGAGATGTGTGTCGTAGCCGAGCGCGCCGAGCGCGCCGACCAGACCCTCCACGCGGGTCGAGAGTCCGCCCGCGCGCGAGTAGAGGTCGGGTCCTTCGAAGGAGAGAACGTGAAACTGCATCCTCCCCTCCGACCCCGAAGGTAGCGCTTCTGTTTCTCGCGACCGCTCTCTTCTTGCGGAATTCACGAGCATGTCATCCGTCGCGCACCGACGGAGCGCGGGGCCGATCGCGTCAGCGCGGCAGGCGCCAGATCCGCTCGGCGTACTCGCGCACCGCGCGGTCCGACGAGAACCAGCCCGTGCGCGCGACGTTCCGGCCCGAGCGCAGCGACCAGGCGTCGGCGTCGACGTAGTCGCGGGCCGCGCGCTCCTGCGCGGCGCGGTAGGCGTCGAAGTCGGCGAGCACGAAGTAGGGATCGCGCTCCTCGAACAGGTGATGGAGGAGCGGCGCGAAGACGTCCCCATCGTCTCCGGCGAAGCGCGAGCTCTTCAGGGCGTCGATCACGCGCGCCAGAGTCGGGCTTTCGGCGACGGCGCGATGCGGGTCGTAGCCTCCGTTCGCGCGCAGCGCCTCCACGTCCTCGGCGCGCAAACCGAAGAGGTAGAGATTCTCCTCGCCGACCGCGTCGTGGATCTCGAGGTTGGCGCCGTCGAGGGTTCCCATCGTGAGGGCCCCGTTCAGCGCGAGCTTCATGTTGCCCGTGCCCGACGCCTCGAAGCCCGCCGTCGAGATCTGCTCGGAGAGATCCGCGGCGGGGATGATCACCTCGGCCAGCGAGACGCGATAGTCGGGGACGAAGACGACCCGGAGCTGCTCGCGCGCGCGCGGCTCGGACTCGACCGCGCGCGAGATCGCGCACAGCAGCCGGATCACGCGCTTGGCCAGGAAGTACTCCGGCGCGGCCTTCCCCGCGAAGAGGCAGGTGCGCGGGTGCGGCGCGGGCTCGCCGTCGAGCGCGCGCAGGAAGAGGTGGATCGCGTGGAGCGCGGCGAGGAGCTGGCGCTTGTAGAGGTGGATGCGCTTGACCTGGACATCGAAGAGCGCGTCCGGATCGAGGGGGATCCCGGTCTCCGCGTCGACGAGCTCGGCGAGGCGCTCCTTGTTCGCGCGCTTGACCGCTCGGAGCGCGGCGCGGAAGCCGGCATCCCCGAGCGCTGGCTCGAGTCGGCGCAGCTGCTCGAGATCCTGGATCCACCCGGTGCCGATCCGCTGCGTGACGAGCTCGGCGAGCTTCGGATTCGCCTGGAGGAGCCAGCGCCGCGGCGTCACGCCGTTGGTCACGTTCTGGAAGCGCTCGGGCCAGAGCGCTGCGAAGTCCGGAGCGAGCCGTGTCCGCAGCAGCTCGGAGTGGAGACGCGACACGCCGTTGACAGCGTGGCTCCCCACCATCGCGAGGTTTCCCATCCGGATCCGCTTCGGGTGGCCCTCCTCGATGATCGAGGTGCGGCGCAGCCGGTCGACGTCGCCGGGCCAGCGCCGCTCCACGTCGGCCAGGAAGCGGAAGTTCAGCTCCTCGATGATCTGGAGGTGACGCGGCAGCACGCGGCCCAGCAGCGGCCGCGGCCACACCTCGAGAGCCTCGGGCAGCAGCGTGTGATTCGTGTAGGAGAGCGTCTCGCGCGTGATCTCGGTGGCGCGCTCGAAGGCGAGGCCGCGCTCGTCCACCAGGATGCGCATCAGCTCCGCGACGGCGAGCGCCGGATGCGTGTCGTTCATCTGGATCGCGACGCCGTCGGGCAGGCCCTCGAGGCTCGCGTGCACGTCGGTGTAGCGGCGCACGATGTCGCGCAGCGCGCACGCGGTGAAGAAGTACTCCTGGAGGAGCCGCAGCTCCTGCCCCGACTCGGTCGAGCCCGACGGGTAGAGGATCTTCGAGATGCGCTCGGTCGAGAGCTTGCGCTCGAAGGCGCGCAGGTAGTCGCCCTGGTTGAAGAGCGCGACGTCGAACTCGTCCGCCGTGGTGGCGGAGTAGAGGCGCAGCCAGTTGACGGTCCCGCCGCCGTAGCCGGCGATCGGCATGTCGCACGGGATGCCGACGATCACGCGGCAGTCGAGCCAGCTCCCCGCGCCGCCGCCGCGCGGCCGCCGGCCCGCGCGCCCGTAGACCGGCACCGAGATCGGATGCTCGGGGTGCTGGATCAGCCAGGGCGAGCCGAGCTGGCGCCACGAGTCGGGGCGCTCGTGTTGCTCTCCGTTCTCGATCACCTGACGGAAGAGCCCGTGCTCGTAGTTGATGCCGTAGCCGTAGCCGGGGATCCCGAGCGTTGCGAGCGAGTCGAGGTAGCAGGCGGCGAGGCGACCGAGGCCGCCGTTGCCGAGTCCGGCGTCGGGCTCCGTCTGGCACACGGCCTCGAGGTCGATGCGCTGCTCGGCGAGCGCGCCGCGCACGGCGTCCCAGGCGCCGAGGTTGCGGAGCGACATCTCGAGCGATCGGCCGATCAGGAACTCGAGCGAGAGGTAGTAGACGCGCTTGGCGTCGCGCTCGCGCGCGCGCCGCTCGCTCTCGAGCATGCGCTCGACCAGCCACTCGCGCGTCGCGAGCGAGATGGCTTCGAGCAGATCGCCGCGCGTCGTGTCCTCGAGCCGCTTGCCGCGCCCGTAGTGCACGTAGCGGCGCACCGCCGCGGCGAAGTCACCCGCGTCGAGCGCGACCCGCTCTTCCGGCCTCAGGTTCATCGCCCCCCACCGCGCCTCCGCGCGGCATTCTACTCCCGGCGGCGTGCGGGAGTCAGGCCGATGGGCCGCGCCTCGCCCGCAGCGGCGCGAGCCGGCCCGCCAGCTCCGGCGAGCGGAGCAGCGCCGCGAGCGGCTCCGCCATCCGGCGGGACCAGCTCCGGTGGCGCTCGGGTGCGACACCCGGGAGGTTCACGGGCTCGTGCTCGCCCGCGAGGTCGTCGAGCGAGGCGGCGACCAGGCGCGACGGGGTGCCGGCCAGGAAGGCGTGCGCCGCGAGCGAGACCTCGTCCGGCGAGGCGCGCGTGGCGTCGGGCAGCAGGCCGTCCTCCGCGAGTCGCGCGCGAAAGGCGCGGACCTCGGCCGAGCGCTCGGCCTTCGCGGCGGCGAGCTCTGCGTCGGAGGCGAGCGCGCCGGCCTTCCGGCGGAGCGCGAGGTCCGTGCCGTCGAGGAAGCCCGGGAGCGGCGGGAGGTCGTGCGTCTCGAGGCTCGCCAGCGCATGCGGCGGGTAGTCGCGCGCGGGCCGGTAGCGACCATCGGCCTCGCGCTCGAAGCGCGTCACGGCCGAGCGCAGGAGACCCCAGTCCGCGAGCAGGCCCGGCAGCTCCGGCGGCAGGGTGCCGAGATCCTCCGCGACGATCAGCGCGCGCACACGGCGGCTCTCCAGCGCGAGCACGCCGAGGAGCTCGTCCGGCCGGTACGCGACGTAGGCGCCCTCCGAGCCCGGCCGCCCGTCGGGAATCCAGAAGAGGCGCACGAGGCTCATCGCGTGATCGAGCCGCAGCGCGCCCGCATGTGCGAAGCTCGCGCGCAGCACCCGCGCGAAGAAGCGGTAGCCGTCCTCGCGGAGCCGCTGCGGATGCAGCGGCGGGAGCCCCCAGTCCTGGCCCTCCGGCGCGTAGTCGTCGGGCGGCGCGCCGATGTTCGCGCCCCGCGCGAACGCACGGGGCTCCATCCAGGTGTCGGCCGACGCGCGCGCGGCGCCGAGCGCGAGGTCCGGATAGAGACCGATGCGGCAGCCGGCGTCGCGCGCGGCGCACGCGACGCGGCCGAGCTGGCGATCGAGCTCGAACTGGAGCCAGCGCTGGAAGTCGACCTCGAGCTCGTGCGCCTTCGCCAGCGCCGCGACCGCCGCGCTGCGCGGATCGCGGTACGCCTCGGGCCACTGCCACCAGGCGCGCAGGGGCGGCGCGCCCGGCGCCGCGAGCAGGCTGCAGAGCACCTCGAAGGTCGCGAAGTCGTCGAGTGCGGTGCCCTCGCGGCGACAGTAGTCGGCGTAGGCCTCGGCGCGCGCCGCGTCGGCGCCGGCGCGAAATCCCGCGTGCAGCGCGCGCAGCACGGGCGCGAGCGCGCGGGCGACTGCCTCGTGGTCGATGCGGTCCGCGCGCTGGAGCGCCTCGCGCCGGAGCCGCAGCGCCGGCTCGTCGAGGAGACGGCGCGCCGCCTCGCACGTCGCCAGCTCGGGCACCGCCTCGGGATCGAGGTAGAGCGCGTTGCGGTAGAGCCGACTCGTCGGGCTGTAGGGCGAGAAGTCGAGGCCCTGGTTCGGCACCGCGTGCAGGGGATTCGTGCCGACGAAGTCGGCGCGCTGCGCGCCCGCGAAGCGCGCGAGCGCCGCGAGGTCGCCGAGGTGCCCGTGACCGAAGCCGGCGCCTCGCAGCGAGTAGAGGTTCGCGAGGATCCCGAAAGCGCGATCCGCGCCGAGCACCTCCTCGAGCTGGAAGGCGCGCCGCGGCGCGAGGACGAAGCGCTGCGAGGCCACGCGGACGCCGCCTTCGCCGCCGACTTCGAGCGCGACGTCGTGGTAGCCGCAGGCAAGGGGCGAGGGCAGCGCGAGCTGGAGCGGCTGCTGCGGGGGGCTGTCGGCGTCGATGCGTCCCTCGCACCGCGACGTCGTGCCGTCCTCGCGCCGCAGCATCAGCGCGTACTCGCGCGCGCCGCGCAGCGCGCGACGGTTCACGGCGACGGCCGGCACGCCCTCCCACTCTCGATAGACGAGGGTCGGCTCGAGCAGGCGCGCGGCGTCGGCCGCCTCGAGCGACTCGCGCACGCGCTGCGCCGACGCCTCGTCGCCGGCCTCGTGGCCGAGCGCGCGCACGAGCCGCTCGCGCGTCGCGTCCTGCGTCTCGCGCTCGCGGCCCGAGGAAGCGCGATACGACGCCAGGATGCCGAGCCGCTCCGCGAGCGCGCGCAGCTCCGGGCGCGGCGCGCTCAAGCGCGCTCCGGCGAGAGCACGAGAACCGCGAGCGGAGGCAGGCGCAGGCGCAGCGAGTGCGGCAGGCCCTGCCAGGGCAACGCATCGGCCGACACGAGATCCTGTCCCGACGCGAAGCCGGAGCCGCCGTAGCGCGGGTCGTCCGTGTCGAGTCGCACGCGATAGCGGCCGCCGGACGGCACGCCGAAGCGGTACTCGGTGTGCGGCGTCGGCGTCAGGTTCATCGCCACGACGGCGTGGCGCTCGCCGTCGGCGCGCAGGTAGGCGAGCACGGAGTGGTCGCGGTCGTTGCAGTCGATCCAGCGAAAGCCCTCGGCGTCGGGATCGCGGCGCCAGAGGCACGGCTCGTCGCGGTAGAGAGCGCCGAGGTCGGCCATGCAGCGCGCGAGGCCCGCGCGCAGCGGGTCCTCGCCGAGGCGCCAGTCGAGCGCGTGGTCGTGGTTCCACTCCGTCGGCGGCGCGAGCTCGGTTCCCATGAAGACGAGCTTCTTGCCGGGCCGCGTCCATTGATAGGCGAGCAGGGCGCGGAGATTCGCGAGGCGCTGCCACGGGTCGCCCGGCATGCGGGCGTAGAGCGAGCCCTTCCCGTGCACGACCTCGTCGTGGGAGAGCGGCATCAGGAAGCGCTCGGAGTGCTCGTAGAGCATCGCGAACGTGAGCTCGTCCTGGTGCCAGCGGCGGTGCACCGGGTCGTGCGCGAAGTAGCGCAAGGTGTCGTGCATCCAGCCCATGTTCCACTTGAAGGTGAAGCCGAGGCCGCCGTCGCGCGGCGCGCGCGTGACACAAGGCCACTCGGTCGACTCCTCGGCCGCGAGCACGCAGCCCGGCTGCTCCTCCGCGACCGCCGTGGAGAGCGCGCGCAGGAACTCCACCGCGTCGAGGTTCTCGCGACCGC
>Ga0335084_10004178_pt1 | contig 14223 bp, 12 predicted proteins | sample Lox_Sample_44_FD_206721 | JGI IMG/M metagenome (GOLD analysis project Ga0335084, IMG submission 206721) | Soil microbial communities from Loxahatchee National Wildlife Refuge, Florida, United States - Lox_Sample_4.4 | ecosystem: Environmental > Terrestrial > Soil > Wetlands | place: USA...
GATTTCGAAATACTGGGTCGTGTGTCGGCTCGGCGCCTTGGCATCCGCAAAGCTGTACACCATGCTCACGCCTTCGATTGGTTCCTGGACCGTCCCGTCCACGCTCTTCGGCTCGGGCAGACCGGCCGCCTCCAGGATCGTCGGCGCAACGTCGATGACGTGGTGCCACTGTGATCGCAGCTCGCCCTTCGCTTTGATCCCCTTGGGCCAGTGGATCACCATCCCGTTGCGGGTACCGCCATAGCTCGAGGCGACCTGCTTTGTCCACTCGAAGGGCGAGTCGCCCGCGACCGCCCAGCCGGCGGCGTAGTGGTTGTACGTCATCGGACCGCCAAGCTCGTCATAGTGTTTCAGGATGTCTTGGACGGTCTCGGGCGCCTTGTTGAAATAGGTGTACTCGTTGAAGAGCCCGTTCATGCCGCCTTCGGCGCTCGCCCCGTTGTCGCCGACGATGTAAAAGATCAACGTGTTGTCGAGCTGTCCGGTCTCCCCAATGGCGTCGACCAAGCGGCCGATCTCCGTGTCGGCATACTCGCCGAAACCGGCAAAGACCTCCATCTGGCGGGCGAAGAGCTTCTTCTCATCCGGGGTCAGCTTGTCCCAGTCCTTGATCGCTTCGGGCTTCGGCGCGAGCTTCGTGCCCGCGGGCACCACGCCCAGCTTGATCTGACGGGCGAGCGTCTCCTCGCGCAGAATGTCCCAGCCCTGGTCGAACTTGCCTTTATATTTGGCGATCCACTCCTTGGGCACGTGGTGCGGCGCGTGTGTGGCGCCGGGCGCGAAGTAGATGAAGAAGGGCTTGTCCGGCGTGAGCGATTTCTGATACTCCATCCAGGCGATGGCCTGGTTGGTCATGTCGGTCATGAAGTTGTAGTTCGGGTCATGCGACGGCTCGATCTGGATCATCCCATCATAGAGCAAGGGCGCCCATTGATTGGTCTCGCCACCGATGAAGCCGTAGAATTTGTCGAAGCCCGAGCGGGTCGGCCAGCGATCGGTCGGGCCCGAGGGGCTGACCTCCCACGCTGCCGTCTCGTGACTTTTGCCGAAGGCAGCTGTACTGTAGCCGTTCAGCCGCAGCATCTCGGCCAGCGGCGCCACGCTGTTGGGACGCTGGCCGGTTTGTCCAGGGAAGGCGGTGGCCGTCTCCGTAATAGAGCCCATATTGTTCATGTGATGATTACGGCCGGAAAGCAGCGCCGCGCGCGTCGGCGAGCAGAGCGCCGTGGTGTGAAACTCGTTGTAGCGCAGCCCTTCATTGGCCAGGCGTTCCACCGTCGGCATATGGATGGGCCCGCCGAAGGCGCTTGACTGGCCGAAACCCATGTCGTCGATCAGCACGATCAGTACGTTCGGTGCCTTGTCCGGCGCCTTGACCACGAAGCGCGGCGGCGGCGTGGCATTGCGGGCATCGAACACGGTGCTGTGGGGATACCGAGGTTCCGGAATCGGCAGCACCGTCCGGTCGGTCGGATAGACAGGCGGTGGGGGGGCGGCCGGCTGCTGGGCCCCTACCGGGCCGATGATCGACGTGGCCATCAGCAGTACGGCAACGACAGAAACAAGCCAAGTCCAGTTCAATCTTACAGTCATCATCTGTTCCTCCTTATCATGGGCCGATGGCACCTATCTTTACGAGGCTGATGTCCGATCCCACGGGGATGACGGTCGTGACCGCACTGATGGCCGGGTGGCTTTGTTTAAAATCGACGATCGCGACGTGAATTCGCGCCACGTCCGGGCCCGGTTCGGAGAGAACCGGCTGGTTTTAATTTATTCCGTTCACGATGCCCAGACTGGCCGCATCGGCCAGTTATTTCATCTTGTTGAGGTTGATTCTCGCCTCTAAAAAACACCACAAACGGAGACCCGCGGTGTTTATTCCACAACCGGCTAATTTGTCGGGGAATTCAATTATAATGATTCGCGGATTCTGTATCTACTCGTAAAAATACTAGGTCGGGGTAGAATAAATACGAGGTTGTATTGATAAAAAAATTCCGATAGCCGCTCACGATGGACCGGCCGACGTGGGGTTTCGGTCACAGGTTCAAAATCAAAATCGTCTTGACTTCGCAAAGAGTTCTGGTAATACTACGGATCGTCTTTGTAATCGGTCGGTCGCCTTTTTGATTCCGGCCGCCGGCCCATTCGATGAGAAAATAGGGATGCCGTTCGGGAGCGAAGGTGTTGAGGCGGGGATAGGCCTGGCTCTTTCGGGGGGAGGGTTTCGCGCGACCCTCTTTCACTGCGGGGCGCTCTGGCGTTTGAATGAACTGGGTTATCTGCCGAAACTGAGCCGGATCTCGAGCGTGTCGGGCGGTTCGATCACGGCCGGATGGCTGGCCTGCAAATGGACCACGTTGCACTTCTCCAACGGCGTCGCCAACAACTTCGTCAAGGAGGTGACGAATCCGCTCCGGAAATTTTGCGGGCGTTCCGTCGACACGCCTTCCATCCTGAAAGGGGTTCTGTGGCCCGGGAAGCGGGTCAGCGACGCGGTGGAGGGAAAGTACCGGAAATATCTTTTCGGGGAAACAACCCTTCAGGATCTCCCGACGAATAATGCCCCGCTGTTCGTTTTTAACTCCACCAACCTGGCCACGGGGGTGGACTTCCGGTTCTCCAAACCCTACGCGGGGGATTATCGGATCGGGCTGATTAAAAATCCCGACTTCCGGGTTTCGCTGGCCGTGGCCGCCTCGAGCGCCTACCCGCCCTATCTCTCGCCCGTGGTCATCGATGCGAATCCGGTGAACTTCACAAGGACCAAGGGGGCCGATCTCTTCGATGAGGAGGCCTACCGGAAGCGTCTCGTTCTCAGCGACGGCGGGGTGTATGACAATCTCGGCCTTGAGACCGTCTGGAACCGCTATCAGACCCTTCTTGTGAGCGATGCGGGCCTGCCCTTCGACCTCAACCCTGGTCCGAGGACAAACTGGTACGGCCAGACGCTCCGGGCCTTCGACGTCACCGCCAACCAGGCGCGCGCGCTTCGTAAACGCGCGCTGGCCTATGAATACCAATTCGGGTACCGCAACGGCTCCTATTGGGGGATCATGACGGAGTTCAAGGGGTATAACCTTCCGGGCGGTCTCCTCATTCCCGCGGAAGTCATCAAAGAACTGGCGAAGACTCGCACGCGCTTGAACTCCTTCAGCGAGGAAGAGCAATGCCGGCTGATCAATTGGGGCTACGCGGTCTGCGACATTCGGATGAGGCGTTACCTCGTCAAAGAATCGGCCCCGCTGCCGAAATGGCCCTACCCCAATTTCGCCTTGGGATGATCCGAACAAGCTTTTTCGATGGGGGCGTTGACGCCCCGACGCCCCTTGAGATTCTTTTCGGTTTTCGCTATAATCTCGCCATCGGTCCATCGAATTATTTTCGTTTCCAACCCCTCGGACGAGAACGGGTGTGAGGAGACTTTATGCCTCGCGGGAAAAAGAGCAGCGACCGGCCGGCCTCGGATTCCTCGATGCAGCATCCGAGAATCCTGGCCATGGTCATGGCCGGTGGAGAAGGACGCCGTCTCCATCCGTTGACCGCCGATCGCTCGAAGCCCGCGGTCCCCTTCGGAGGACGCTACCGGATCGTCGATTTCGTCCTGAGCAGTCTGGTCAATTCCGAGATTCACGCCATTTATCTGCTGGTTCAGTATAAATCCCAATCCCTCATCGAGCACGTCCGCCGCTCCTGGATCCTTTCTCCCATGTTGCCCGGTCACTTTGTTGCGGTCGTGCCGCCCCAGATGCGGACCGGCCCGGAGTGGTTTCAGGGAACCGCCGACGCGGTTTATCAGAACATCAACCTCATCGACCGCCACCATCCCGACCTCGTGGCCGTTTTCGGCGCGGATCATATTTACCGGATGGATATCCGCCAGATGGTCGCGTACCATTTGGAGCGCCGCGCGGACGTGACCGTGGCCGCGTTGCCCGTCCCGCTCGACCAGGCCTCCTCGTTCGGAATCATCTCGGCCGATTCGGACGGCCGGATCCGGGGATTTGAGGAAAAGCCCGAAGGTCCGACGGCGATGCCCGGAGACCCGACACGGGCCTACGCGTCCATGGGTAATTACCTCTTCACCACCGACCTTCTCACGAACGCACTGAACGAAGCCCATCGTTCCGGCGAACGTGATTTCGGAAGGCACGTGATCCCGCGACTCAGCAAGACCCACAGGGTGTTCGCTTACGATTTTCTGTCCAATCAAGTTCCGGGCGTCCATCCCTTTGAAGAACGGGGTTATTGGCGGGACGTGGGAACCATCGGGGCTTATTACGCCGCGCATCAGGACCTCCTCGGTGCCGAGGCCAAATTTGAAACCTTCAACACCCAATGGCCCATCTATTCCAGCAATTATCAAGGGCCGGTGGCCAAGATCATCCGGGGCGAGATCGAGAACAGCAGCCTGGCCGGTGGGACGGTCGTGAACAACTCGACCGTTCGCAATTCGATCATCCGGCGGGAGGTGTGGCTTGAGGAAGATGTGGTGATCGAGGATTCGATCGTGATGGACTACGTTCGCATTCGGCGGGGGTCCCGCCTTCGTCGCGCGATCGTCGATCGCTACAACGACCTCGAGGCCGGCACGCACTTGGGGTACGATCCGGAAAAGGACCGCGCCCGGCACCATCTCGATCCTTCCGGCATCGTGGTCGTCCGCAGGGGCGTCGGGGGCGATTGAGGGTAACCCTTGTTGTCCGGTGTCGATTCATGCTATAGTGCGTACGATTTTCAATCGGGATTTGAACGGATTATTCTTCCACGAGGACAAGATGAAACGCATGCCCGTCAGCGAATTGATGACTCCCAAGGCCGTTACGATCGCCCACGACGCGACCGTGGGAAAGGCCATCGAGGTCATGACCCGCTACGAAATCCGACGGCTGCCGGTCACCAAGGACGGCAAGCTGGTCGGTATCATTTCCGACCGTGATCTGCGACAGTTGGGCGGCCGGCCCAGCCTGAAGCTCTCCAAAAGCGATCGGGATGATGCCTACCTGCAACTGCCGGTCGAAGAAGCGATGACCTTGAACGTCATCACCATCCGGGAAAATCATTCCGTGCAGGACGCGATCGCCTCGATGATCAAGCACAAGATCGGCGGTTTGCCGGTCGTTGATCGGGATGGCGCGCTGGTGGGCATCCTCTCCGAACAGGACGTGCTTAAGTATTGCCTCAGCCTTCTCGAGCAGGAAGACGAACGATAACGTCCTGATAAGGGACTGGGATGAGGGCAGGCGATGGGGGGCGGGAAAGTCCGTATCGGGATCGGTCTACTGGTGATGGTTCTCCTCGTCTGCGCCTCCTGCTCGGATCGTTCCCCGCCGAGGCTTCCGGAGAGTCCGGCAGGCCGGATGGCGATCGCCGCGCCCGAGGGGTACGCGAACGCGACGGCCGCGGCGAGGAATCGGGACGGAATGGATCACCTGCTTCGGGAGCACTGGGAGAAGGCGGCCGCCGACTTCGGCCGCGCGCTGGAGGCCGATCCGGATCTGGCGGCGGCCCATTTCAATCTGGCCCTGGCCTTGGATCAGGAAGGAAGACACGAGGAAGCTGCGGAACATTTTAAGGAGGCGGTTCGGCTCGCCCCCGCCGATCCCCGGATCAGCGATAATGAAGTGTTGAAGAAGCATCTCCGGTGAAACCTCGCCCCCCCTTTTTCCCCTTGACCCGCAGGATCGTCTCGGGGGCCGGGATTATTTTATGGATCCTTTTCTCCGCGGCCCCGGCAGCCCATTCCTCATCCCTTCAGCGCTTGTATGTCGTCAATAATGTCTCCTCCAGCGTCTCGGTGATCGATCTCGCCACGCTCGGCACCGTGGCGGAGGTTCCCACGGGGGAACGCCCGCATGACGTGAATGTCGATCCGCGGGGCCGGTATTTCTACGTGACCGTTCTGTTCACCGAACAATCGGACGACCTGCTTCAGATTTTTGACGTCAACACCCACGCCCTTGTCGCCTCCGTGGTCACCGGACACCAGCCGGTCCATGTCGTTCCGGATCATGCTGGGGAGCGGCTGTACGTTTCCAATGAAGCCGCCTCGACGCTTTCCGTGATTTCGGTCCCGGAGTTTAAAGTGATCGAGACCGTGAAGCTGAAAGGAAGGGGTCCTCATGGACTTGTCCTCACGCCGGACGGACGCTTCGTACTCACTCCCAACCGCCGCACCGGGGATATTTCGAGGGTCGATCTCGCGCGTCATCAAGTCGATCGAATCGGGTTGCCTCCGGGCGCCAAACCGATGGCCATGGGAATCACGGGTGACGGAAAATCGGCGTATGTGACCGACGTGGGGTTGAACCGGGTGCACAAGATCGATATGGCGCAAAAGACGGTTGTGGCGAGTCTGCCCGTGGGCATACTCCCGATGGAGGCCCCGGTTCATCCCACGCGGCCTTTTCTCTATATTCCCTGCATGGGGTCGGCCGCCGTCTACAAGGTCGATCTCGACAACTGGAAGGTTGAAAAAATAATACCGGTCGGGCCGGGACCGCGAGGCATCGCCTATCGTGCGGATGGAAAATATGCGTATGTAACATTAAGCGGGGAGAAGCCCAAGGGACGGGTCGCCGTCGTCGATACGGAAACCGACACGGTCCAGGCCACGTTTCCGGTGGGCGAAGCGCCGGCCGGGATCGCCGTGCTGTTTGGGAAAAACCAGGGATGGTAGGAGGTTTTTCGGGTGTCGAGGATCATGAGCGGGCCTCCTGTCCTGACCGGAAGACCCGGTCTTCGAGAACCGCCAGAAGTTTGGGCAGCGTCTCGGGATGAAGCGCCGAGATCGAGACGGCCTGAAAGCGCTGGCAGACGTCTTTGACCATCTGCGGATCGACCCGGTCTTCTTTATTGAACACCACCAGCCGGGGAATTTGATCCAGCCCGAGCCGCGTCAACAGTTTCACGACGGCCTCGATCTGCTCCTCGAAGCGGGGATTGCCGATGTCCACGACGTGGAGAAGCAGATGGGCGTCCCGCAGCTCGTCCAGCGTCGGCGCGAAGGCGCCCATCAAGTCCTCCGGCAGCTCGCGGATGAAGCCGACCGTGTCGGTGATGATCACTTCCCGTTCGCGGGGGAAGCGCAGCCGGCGGCTGGCGGTGTCCAGCGTGGCGAACAGCAGGTCGTCCGTCAGCACCTCGCTGCGGGTCAGGGCGTTCAACAGCGTCGACTTTCCCGCATTGGTATATCCCACGATCGAGACGATCGGGACCCCGCTCTTCACCCGCAAGGTCCGCCGCTCCGTCCTCGCGCGGCTGAGCGTTTGAAGTTCCTTCTCCAGGCGGCTGATCCGGTCCCGCGCGCGCCGTCGGTCCACTTCCAGCCTCGTCTCGCCCGGTCCGCGTCCTCCGATGCCTCCGGTCAGCCTCGAGAGCGCCGTGCTCCGCTCCGACAGGCGGGGAAGGCGGTATTTCAACTGGGCCAGCTCGACCTGGACCTTTCCGTCCCGGCTGTGCGCGCGTCGCGCGAAGATGTCCAGGATTAATTGGGTCCGGTCGATCACCTTCATCTCCGTGATCTCGCCGATCGCCTTGGTCTGGAGCGGGGTGAGGTTCTGGTCGAAGACGAGCAGGTCGGCCCCTTGCTGATAGGCCTTCATGATCAGCTCCTTGATCTTTCCCTCCCCCATGAGATATTTCGGATGGAGCGTCTTGGGCCGTTGGGTCACGGTGTCCACGACTATGAGCCGATCCGTTCGCGCCAGCTCGGCCAATTCCTCCATCGATTCCTCCTGATCGAGCCGGCTCTGCGTGGATGCGCTGGCCAGGATCGCCCGCTCCCGCGTGTCCTTGACGTCATACGCGGTCTGGTGCCGGGCCAGTTCCTCCTCAATCGTATTTACGAAGGACTGGCAATCCAGGTTCAACTGATGGGTCCAGATGGGCGGATGAACCTCCCAGGTCTTGCCCTCCGGGTTGGGGGGGAGGAGGTGGGCGAGATAACAATGGCCGGGAAGCCCGTTTTCCTGTACGCCGATCGCGGCCATGAGGTCCAGCCGGAGCAGGGCCAAGTCGGTGAAGTCGTCCTGGGTCAGGGGCGAGTCGTCGAGATGGGTGTGGAGGCAGCGGACGCCCCGAAGCCTGAACCGGCCGGCGCGGAACTTGGACAGGTCCGGGATCAATATCTCGCGGTCGTCGCCCACGATCACGGCGTAGATTTCCCCCCGTCGGGTGATGATCAGACCGATCTGCCGCCCGATCTCGCGGGACAGTTCGGTCAGCGCGCGTGCGAGCTCCTGTGTCACAACCTTGTCGGGGGGGATTCGGCGGCGGTATAGATGCTCCAGGCGTCGGGTTTGTCCGGCCTTGAGTCCGGTGAGATGTCCGTGAAGTGTGGGAATCGATTTTCTCCGTGTCGTGCCCATTATAACAGTTGAACCGCCCGAACTCCAGCCCCTGTTCCACGGTCCTTCAAATTCAGATTAATATATCTTCGTCAAAAACGGAGTCCATGGCACGTGTCTTGCTTTCTTGTAAGTTATCAAAGAAATTTTGACAACTCAAAAGAAAAGGTCTCCGGAGGTAAACGGAACCATGGGTCATCCCAGAATCCTTGTCATTGACGATGAAGAGAATTTCCTGAACCTTCTGTCCAAAATCCTTGGGAAAGAAGGATACGAAGTCAGAGCGACGTTCGACGGGAAACAGGCCCTGGGGTGGTTTGAACAGGAGCCGTTCGATCTGGTGCTGGCGGACATCCGGATGCAACCGATGGACGGATTTTCGGTCCTGGAGCGGATTAAAAGTTTACGACCCGATACCAAGGTCATAATGATGACCGCTTATCCTTCCGAGTCAACCCGTACGCTTGCTTTTCTCAAAGGCGCAGCCGACTATATGGTTAAGCCCTTTAACATCAACGAACTAACGCTGTTGATTCGAAGGCAACTCCTGCCTCCGTAAGTCCATTCCCTTCACGACCATTCTATGCCGCTTGTCTTGACAATGGAATTCCCTGGGAATAGGATAAGGTAACAGAGTTAGAGGGTTTCTTCATGCCCAGTTCGAAACCGGATCATTTCGATCAGGGACCGGTTCAATCGATTGAACCGGTCGTTCTAAAGGACAGTCTTTTCGCGTCGCTCATGGCGGCGCTCCCGTACGCCGCCGTGATTGTCACCCCGGAGGGTCGCCTGGGATTCATCAGTGATCAGACCACGAAGATCTTCGGCTACCGCAGGGATGAACTGATCGGCAGGCCCATCGAAGTTCTGATCCCCCAGCGCTTCCGAGAAGCCCATACCGTTCATCGCGCCGAATACGCCGCGAAGCCCATGACGCGGCCGATGGGCATCGGACTTGAATTGTCCGGCCGTCGCAAGAACGGGGCCGAGTTTCCCGTCGAAATCAGCATAAGCCCCGTGCGCATCCAAGGGCAAGACTTCGTGATCGCCCTCATTCAGGACATCACCCACCGTAAGCGAACGGGGGATGCGCTGCGGGCGAGCGAGGAGCTCTTTCGTGCCATGACCAAAACATCCCCTGTGGGGATATTCCGAACGGACGTCCATGGAAATGGAATCTACCTGAACGAGAGGGGGTGTAATATCGTCGGATTGACCTCCGACGAGGCGAAGGGCACAGGTTGGATGAAGAACCTGCACCCCGACGATCGGGAGCGCGTCTTCGCCGAATGGTCCCGTACCGTCCATGATGGGAAATCCTTTCGGTCGGAGCATCGCTTTTGCCATGCCGACGGCAAGACGGTCTGGGTGTTTGCTCAAGTGGAACTGGAACTCGGTCCGAAGGGAGAAATATTGGGTTATGTGGGCACACTGACCGACATCACCGAGCACAAGCAGATGGAGGAGTCCCTTCGGAAGAGAGAGCGGCGATTCCGCGATCTGTCCATCAATCAGGAACGGCAACTGATTCTCTCCGACCGGCTGATCTCCTTCGGGGAGGTGACGGCCTCCCTCGCCCATGAATTCAACAATCCGCTGGGCATCGTGATCGGGTTTGCTCAGGACCTGCTGACGGAGCTGGATCCGGAGGATTCCCGGTATCAATCCGTGAAAATCATCGAGGAAGAGGCGCGACGCTGCAAGAAAATCATGCAGGATCTCCTGGATTTCGGCCGTCAGACCCCTCCGCAGCATACCCAGACGGATTTGGCGGAGATTGTCCGGAAAAATATCGAAATGATTTCCCCCCGGCTCTTCAAGGCCGGCATTCGATCCGTGTTCGAGGATCCGGGCGGGCTTCCCAAGATCTGGGCGGACCCCCAGCAGTTTGGCCAGGTGCTGGTCAATCTTTTTTTCAACGCCGTTGAGTCGATGCCGAACGGGGGAAAGTTGACCGTCGGGATCGCGGCCCGGCCGCACTCCATGGCCGGTGATCCGGTCAACGATCCGGCCCCGCCCGACGACGTCATCATCACCGTCTCGGACACGGGGCAGGGGATTCAGCCCGCTCATCTCTCCAAGATCTTTCTTCCCTTTTTCACGACCAAGAGCAAAAAAGGAATGGGGTTGGGCCTGTCCATCTGCAAAAGCATCGTGGAGGCCCATCACGGAAAAATTTCGGTCGAGAGCACGCCGGGCCGTGGGACCACGTTTTCATTGTATTTGCCGGCGGACCCGAGGAGGCAGGCGCGATGACTCCGTTTCCTCCCGATTCCCCGACGCCCGAGCGAATTCTGGTGGTCGATGACGAGCCCAACATGCTCGACCTCTTTAAAAAAATCCTGGGCAAAGAAGGTTACGAGGTCGTGACGGCCTCTTCCGGGGAGGAGGCGGTCGAGAAGCTGGAGACGGAACGGTTTGACCTTCTCATTTCGGACCTCAAGATGACCGGATTGGGGGGCCTGGAGCTGTTAAAGAAGGCGAGGAAGATCGCACCGGCTCTGCCCGGTATCATGCTCACGGCCCATGGAACGATCGATTCGGCCGTTTCCGCCATGAAGGAGGGAGCCTTTGACTATCTGACCAAGCCGGTCAACAATGATGAAATCACCCTGACGGTGAAAAAGGCCCTGGAACTGCATCGGCTGACCCGGGAGGTGGAGCGTTTGCGGGAAAAGGTCGGTGCCGAATCCGCCTTGGGCAGCATCATCGGCCGGAGCAAGCCGATGCGGGACCTCTTCCGCCTGATCGGCCGGGTCGCCGACAGCCCGACCACGGTATTAATTTACGGCGAGTCCGGGACCGGAAAGGAGCTGATCGCCCGCGCGATCCACCAGCAAAGTCCGAGACGCGATCGTCCCTTCGTGGCCATCGACTGCGGGGCCCTTCCGGAAACCCTTTTGGAGAGCGAGTTGTTCGGTCACGTGCGGGGTTCCTTTACCGGAGCCGTCAGCAATAAAAAGGGACTTTTCGAAGAGGCCGATGGGGGGACGCTGTTGCTGGATGAGATCGGCGATACCACCCCGGCCTTCCAATCGAAGTTGTTGCGGGTCCTTCAGGAGGGCGAGATCCGGCCGGTGGGGGGAAACAAGACCATCAAAGTGGATGTCCGCGTCATCGCCGCCACGAACAAGGATCTCAAGAAAAACGTCGAGAACAAGGCCTTTCGCGAAGATCTCTATTACCGTCTGGCCGTCGTTCCGATCGTGATTCCGGCCCTGCGACACCGGAGGGAGGATATCCCCCTTCTGGCCGACCATTTCATCATGAAGTATTGCGAGCGGAATCGGGTTGAAACGAAGCAAATCTCACCGAAGACCCTGAAGCTCCTGATCGAGTCACCCTGGCCGGGCAATGTGAGGGAGCTTGAAAATGTGATCGAGCGCGCCGTGTTGATGAGCCCCGGTCCGGAAATTACCCCCGAGGCCCTTTTTATGGAGCCCCCGGACGAACAAGCGGGGGATGCATTGCCGAAGGCGATCCGGATGGCCACCGAAAGCGTCGAAAAGGAAAAAATCGTGGAGGCCGTGCGTCATGCCAAGGGCAATCGATCCCGGGCGGCCAAACTTCTGGGGATCAGCCGGGCCACGCTCTACAACAAATTGAAACGGTATTACCTCATCGAGTAACCCCTGCCGCTGCATAGACAAATGTCCATTTCTATGGACATCAGAAGCCGTTTGAAAATCCGACGGAAAAAATCTTATAATCTTTTTTCTTGTCCAGCCCATTGGACACTCCGTTCCCCCCCGGATCCAAGACGATCGATGAAGGCTTCCGACAATAGAGTCGTTTCTCTTTATTTTCAAAGCAGTCCGCGGAGGTCCCCCCGACATTTTTCCCCCGATAAATGGCACGGCCTTTGCTTAAAAATATTGACAGGGGAGGAGAAATTTGAACGCTATACAAGAGGAGGGTTCGTCATGAGACGCACAGAATATTTGACCGAAAAGCGTGATTTTCATAAACTGCCGGCTTCGTTGCTGATGGAGCAGGACGTCAAGTTTTGCAGGCCCTCCGATTCGGCCCGGCACATCGCCTCCGAGCTGACCAAACATAACTTCGGCAGCCTTCCGGTTGTGGAGAACGGAGGAATGCTGGTGGGGCTGGTAAGCGAATTCGATCTGCTCGGCATCCTCATGAAGGACCGGGATCCCAAAGACGTACGGGCGGAGGAGATCATGACGCGGGACGTCAAATTTGTCCGTGAAGACACCTCGGTGGACGAGATCATCCGGCTGCTGGAGGCGGATCACCTGATCCGGGTGCCGGTCGTCCGGGACGGTAAACTGGTGGGGATCGTCGCGCGGCGGGACATCCTCTTCGGCTTCATCAAGTCCACCGCCCAATATTGGCCTTGAAGAATTCAAGAGGCGGTGGGAGAAGGGTTCCCGTCAGGAGGTGTGTCATGCTCCCATTTGAGATGAAAAGCGCGATGAAGCTGAGGGAATGGTGGAGAGGCTACAAGGGGATTGGGAAAAAAAGGGAGCGCTCCGGGTGGCCGACGGCTCCCGAACGGCTGAAGATGCTTTTCGAGACGGAGAAGGTTCCGTACCGGGTGATCCCACACGCCGAGGTTTATACGGCGCCCGAACTGGCGGCCTCGATCCATACCTCCGGACGGAAAGTGGCCAAGGCGGTGATGGTTTTGGCCGACGGCCGGTATGTCATGGCGGTCCTTCCGGCTCACCGTCAGCTTGATCTCGACCGGTTTTCGGAAGTGATCGGGGCGGCTCAAGTGTCTCTGGCAACGGAAGCGGTTTTGGAAAAACTTTTTCCGGACTGCGAGTTGGGGGCCATCCCGCCATTCGGCACCCTCTACGAGTTCCGGGTCTTTGTGGATGAATCTCTCGCCCTCGAACCGGAGATTTTCTTTCAATCGGGAACGCATCACGAGATGATTGCGATGCGGTATTCGGATTTTGAACGGCTTGTTCACCCGTTAAGGGATCGCTTCGCCATGGATCCGGCGAAAAGAGCCGGCGGGTTTTGATAAAGGGAGGGGGCCATGCCGATTCGAAAAAATCTTCCGGTCCATCGGGATCCCTACCTGCCGCTGATGGGACCGAAGGAAGCGGCCGTTTGCCGAAGCTGCGGGGCGGTGTTTCATCACAAGCGCTGGTCCATGCAAATTCTTCCGGCCACGACCAGAAATCGTAAGACCCGTTCCATTACGTGTCCGGCCTGTCAAAAGAAGCGGGATTCTTTTCCGGGCGGGATCATCACGTTGAGCGGAGAGTTCTTGGCCCCCAACCGGGAAGAGATTCTGAACCTGGTTCGGAACGAAGAAGCCCGGGCCAAAAGGGTCAATCCCCTCGAGCGTATTATTTCGATCAAGGATAATCTGAAATCCGTGGAGATCCAGACCACCAGCGAACGCTTTGCCCAACGGGTCAGTATGGAAATCCACCGGGCTTACAAAGGCGATGTCACGTACCATTGGTCCCGGGATGATAAATTCATCCGGGTGAAGTGGCATCGGGGACGTGAACGATAAGAGACCATTCATCCCTTGGATGGTTATCACAAAGGAAGGAGGTTCGGCCATGTCGAAGGAAAAAGAGAAAGAGACGCGGGAGGTGACACCCTGGAGACCTTTTACGGAGTTGAGCCGCATGGAGCGGGAGGCCGAGCGCATGTTCGGCGATTTCTTCCGGAGACCTTTTTGGGGCTTAAACTGGCCCGACCGCTTTCGGGAGATCGGGATCCGAGAACCGGCGATCGAGATATACGAAGAGAAGGACGACGTCGTGGTCAAGGCCGAGATACCCGGGATGAAAAAGGAGGAGTTGGATATCAATATTTCCGACACCCTTCTCACCATCAAGGGTGAGAAGAAACAGGAAGAAGAGGTTAAAAAGAAAGGGTATTA
>Ga0335084_10004180_pt1 | contig 14216 bp, 13 predicted proteins | sample Lox_Sample_44_FD_206721 | JGI IMG/M metagenome (GOLD analysis project Ga0335084, IMG submission 206721) | Soil microbial communities from Loxahatchee National Wildlife Refuge, Florida, United States - Lox_Sample_4.4 | ecosystem: Environmental > Terrestrial > Soil > Wetlands | place: USA...
CTGGTTCGGCAGCTCGCGCGCGACGCCGAGCTCGCGGTGGCGAGCCCGGTGCTGCGGTTCTCGCCGCTCCTCACTGACGAGGACCTGCTCGACATCATCGCCGGCGCGCCGGCTTCGGGGATCCTCTCGGCGATCGCCGGCCGCGACCGGCTGCGCGCCGCGGTCTCCGACGCGATCGTCGCGGCGGACGACGAGCCGGCGGTCGCAGCGCTGCTGGCCAATCCGTCGGCGCAGATCCGCGAGGAAACGCTCGACCTCATCGTCGAGCGGGCGCCGACGCGGTCCTCGTGGCATGAGCCGTTGGTGCGCCGGCCGGCGCTGCCGGCCCGCGCCGCCAGCCGGATCGCCAGCTTCATCGCCGAATCGCTGCTCGACGTGCTGAAGAGCCGCAGCGACCTGCCGGCCGAGACGCGCCGCCAGATCACGAAAGAGGTATCCCGCCGGCTGGACGCCGCCAAGGCGGACGACGGCGGCAAGGCCGCGGGAGAAGACGACGGCGGCGAGACCGTCGAGGAGAAGGTCCGGCGCCTGAAAAAAGAGGGCAAGCTGACCGAGGACGCGGTGTCCGACGCCATCGATGCCGGACAACGCGCCTTCGTGCGTGCGGCGCTCGCGGTGATGGCGGAGATCCCGATCAGCACCGTCGACAAGATCCTGTCGGCACGCAGCGCCAAGGGCGTCACGGCGCTGTCGTGGAAGGCCGGCCTCTCGGTCCGCACCGGCGTGCAGCTGCAGACGCGGATGGGTGGCATATCGCCGCGCCAGGCTCTGCATCCGCGCGGCGGCAAGGACTATCCGCTCACCATCGAAGAGATGAAGTGGCAGATCGAGTTCTTCGGCGGCTGAAAATGCCTATAGGCATTTTCAGGAATAGACACCCACGGCTTTGTGCGGCCGCATTAAATTCGCCTTTTTAAATGCGACAAATCTTCCCATCGCCGTCCGCGCCTCAACCGCGGCCCGGATCGAACGTGAACAGATCTTGCGGCTGGCCGACGCCGCGCAAGGCGTATCGGCCGACCGACACCACGCGCGACGGATCGGCGAGAGCCGAGGCGAAGGCCGAGGACATCAGCAGCGGCTGATCGACCGAGCGGCACATCGCGGCGATGCGGCTCACCTCGTTGACCGCCGGGCCGACGACCGTGAAGTCGAGCCGCTCCTGGCTTCCGACATTGCCGTAGAACACCTCGCCGACATGGAGGCCGAGATACATCTCGGTCATCGGGCGGCCGGCTTCGCTGCGTCGCCGGTTGAGGTCGGCGATACCCTGACGGGCGGCCTTGGCCGCGAGGAGCGCGCGGCGGCAGGCCGCCGCACGGTCGGCGGCGGGGAAAATCGCCAAGGTGCCGTCGCCCATCAGCTTCAGCACGTCGCCGTCCTGGGCGTGGATGGCCGAGATCACCGCGTCGGCGTAGTCGTTGAGCAGCGGGATGATCTCGCCGGGCTCGGCGGTGTCGGTGATCTTGGTGAAGCCGCGCAGGTCGCTGAACCACAGGACGGCATCGATGCGGTCAGCGACGCCGCGGGCGATCCGGCCGCTCAGGACGCGCCGGCCGGCATCGCGGCCAAGATAGGTCTCGACGAGGGTCGAGGTGATGCGGGCGAGCGAGACTGCCTTGAGGGCCAACGCCAGGAAGGGCATCGACTGCTTGAGTGCGGCGATCTCCGCGTCGCTGAAGCCCTCCGGCTTGTCCGTCAACCATGCCGTGTAGACGCAGTCCATGTCGCCGATGATGCCCTCGGCCGCGAAGCGCTTGAGCATGACGACATAGTCGGTCATGCCGTCGGCCCGCTGCTCGGGCATGCCGGTAAACCGCGCCGCCACCTCCTCCGTCAGCCGCCAGCGCATCATTTGCTGCTCGCTCTGCAGCACGTGATAGAAGGCGCTGTGATGCCAGTTCTCCAGCGCCTCGCCTTCGGTCGTGCGCCCGTACTCGACGACGGTGATCTCCGGCCGGTCGTGAAACCAGCGGAAGGCGCGGCCCTCGTGGATCGGATGCAACGTGTCGATCGCGATCAGGACGCGGCGCAGCGGCACGCCGGCGGCGACAGCGCGGGCGCAGAAGCCGGACAGAAGCTCGGTCTCGAGCCGGCCTGAAAGACCGGCGCCGGTGACCCAGGCCTGAAGCTCGGCGAGGCGGGCGGCGTCCATGACCGAGTATCCCGCGAACTATTGTTTCAGACTGCGTCTCAGGCGCCGATCAAGGTGCCGATGCCGCTTTCGGTGAAGAGCTCGACCAGGACCGCGTGCTGGACGCGGCCGTCGAGAATCACCGACGCGCCGACCCCGGCCTCGACCGCGGCAAGGCAGGTCTCGACCTTCGGGATCATGCCGCCGTGGATCGTGCCATCGGCCAGCAAGGCCCGGACTTCGCCCACCGAGAGTCGCGGCAACAACGCCTTGTTCTTGTCGAGCACGCCGCCAACGTCGGTCAGCAAGAGCAGGCGCCTGGCACGCACCGCGGCGGCGACCGCCCCGGCGACGGTGTCGGCATTAATGTTATAGGTCTCGCCGTTGGGACCGAGGCCGATCGGCGCGATCACCGGAATGAGGTCGGCGCCGGCGACGGAGTTCAGAATCGTCGGGTCGATGCGGTCCGGCTCGCCGACGAAGCCGAGGTCGAGCACCTTCTCAATGTTCGAATCCGGATCGCGCTTGGTGCGGGTGACCTTGCGCGCGCGGATGAGGCCGCCGTCTTTGCCGGAAAGCCCGACCGCCCGCCCGCCGGCGGCGTTGATGGCGGCGACGATCTCCTTGTTGATCGAGCCCGACAGCACCATCTCGACGATCTCGACCGTGGCCGCGTCGGTGACCCTGAGGCCGTCGATGAACGGGCTCTTGATCTTGAGCCGGTCGAGCATCTGGCTGATCTGCGGCCCGCCGCCGTGCACCACGATCGGATTGACGCCGACCTGCTGCAGCAGGGCGATGTCGCGCGCGAAATTGTGCGCGGTCTCCTGGTCGCCCATGGCATGTCCGCCGTATTTCACGACGATCGTCTGCCGGGCGTAGCGCTTCATATAGGGCAGCGCCTCGACCAGGGTCTGGGCGACGGCGGCCTCGCGGCGCGTCGGCTTGGCGTGGCCTTGCTCGATGCTGTCCGGTTTGGCGCTCATGAGACTGACGGTCTCCGGGTCGGTTGGTGGGCGACGCGCGCGAAATCTAACCGATCGGCTTGGCCGCCGCTAGCGCGCCTCTGTGACGAAACCGGCCAGCGCGGCGCGCAGCTCCGGAATGCCGGCGCCGGTCTCGGCGCTGGTCGAGGCCACATCCGGAAAGGCGGCGACATGGCCGGCAAGCTCGCTGCCGACGGCGCGCGCGCGGGCAGGGGCGTCATCGCCTTTGAGGGCGTCCACCTTGGTGAGCACGACCTGATAGCTGACGGCGGCCACGTCCAGCAGCTCGAACAAGGCGCGGTCGCTGTCCTTGAGACCATGGCGGGAGTCGACCAGGACGAGCACCCGGCGCAGGGTCGGGCGACCCTTCAGGTAGCGCAGCGCCAGGTCCGACCATTGGGCGATCTTGCCCTTGGACGCGCGGGCGAAGCCGTAGCCGGGCAGGTCGGCCAGCATCAGCCGGCCGCCGAGCCGGAAGAAGTTGATCTGCTGCGTCCGTCCCGGCGTGCGCGAGACGCGGGCGAGGCTTTTGCGGCCGGTCAGCGCGTTGATCAGGCTCGACTTGCCGACATTCGACCGGCCGACGAAGGCCACCTCCGGCAGGCTGGGCGGCGGCAGCGAGGGCACGCTGGCGGCGCCGGCGACGAAGTCGCAGGCGCTTGCGAACAACAGCCGACCGGTTTCGAGGTCGGGCTCCACGTCGCTCTATTTTCCCGGCTTGGCCGCCGTCTTGGCCGGTGCGTGATGGAGCGTGGGCGCGGCACCCATGCGCTTCATGATCACCCACTGCTGCGCGATCGACAGCAGGTTGTTCCAGGCCCAGTAGATCACCAGGCCGGCCGGGAACGACGCCAGCAGGAACGTGAAGAACAGCGGCATCAGCAGGAATACCTTCGCCTGCACCGGATCGGGCGGCTGCGGGTTCAGCTTCTGCTGCAGGAACATGGTGATGCCCATGATCAACGGCCAGGCGCCGAGCGTGTGGCCGAGCAGCCACATCTCCGGCGGGCTGAAGGGCAACAGCCCGAACAGATTGAACATCGACGTCGGGTCGGCGGATGAGAGATCGTGGATCCAGCCGTAGAACGGCGCGTGGCGCATCTCGATGGTGATGAAGATGTCCTTATAGAGCGAGAAGAACACCGGGATCTGGATGGCGATCGGCAGGCAGCCGGCGAGCGGGTTGGCGCCGTGCTTCTTGTACAGGCCCATCATCTCCTGCGAGAGCCGCTGCTTGTCCTCGCCGTATTTCTCGCGCAGCTTCTCCATCTCGGGCTGCAGCAGCTTCATCTTGCTCATCGCCCGGTACGACTTGTTCGCGAGCGGGAAGAACAGGCCCTTGATGATCACCGTCAGCAGCAGGATGGCGAGGCCGAAATTGCCGAGTAGCTGGTTGAAGTAGTCGAGCGCCACGAAGATCGGCCGCGTCAGGAACCGGAACCAGCCCCAGTCGATCGCGAGATCGAAGCGCTCGATCTTGAGCTCCTCGGCGTAGTGGTCAATGAGCCTGACTTCCTTGGCGCCGGCGAACAGCCGCGTGGTCACCTCGGCACTGGAGCCCGGTGCCACGGTCTGCTCGGCTCCCAGGTAATCCACCTGGTAGCGGTCGATGTTGTTGACCGGGACGTATTTGAAACGTGCGGTCACGGCCGCCTTCTGGTCCGGGATCAGCGCCACGAGCCAGTATTTGTCGGTGATGCCTATCCAGCCGCCGGTGGACTTCGTCTCGATATCCGGCTTCTTCACGAGGTCCTTGTAGTTGTACTCGGACAGCGTGCCGTTGAAGACGCCGAGCGGGCCTTCGTGCAGGATGTAGTAGCCCGCGGTCTGTGGCGTGCCCTGCCGCGAGGCGAGGCCGTAGGGCAGCACGCGCACCGGTGCCGCGCCCGAGTTCGTCACCTTCTGGGTGACCGTGATCATGTAGCTGTCGTCGATGGCGTAGCGCCGCTCGAAGCGCAGACCTTCGCCGTTGTCCCAGGACAGAGTGACCGGCTGCTGGATGGTCAGCGTCGGACGATCGGCTTTCCACACCGTGTTCTCATCCGGAAGCTTCACGTTGCCGCCGGCGGCCACCCAGCCGAATTCCGCGAAATAGGGATCAGCGGTGCCTTGCGGCGACAGCAGCACGATCGGCGGCGAGTTAGGGTCGGTGGTTTCGCGATATTTCTCGAGACGGATGTCGTCAAGCCGGCCACCGGCGAGGCGGATCGAGCCGGCGACGAGCGGCGTGTCGATCTTGACGCGCGGCTGTTGCGACGGCGGAACGGCGGGAGCCGCCGCCGATGCCGCACCGGGAGCGCTCGGGGTCGCGGCACCGGGGGCGGTCGTCGAGAGAGCGGTCGATGGCGCGGCGGACGGCGCCGGTGTTGTCTCGGTCTGCGTCTGGGTCGCCGCGCGTTCGGCCTCCTGCGCCTTCTGCCGCTCGAGGCGCGGCAGGTTGTAGAAGAATTCGAAGCCGAGCACGATTGCGATCGAGAGCACGATGGCGATGATCAGATTTTTTTGGTCGAGCTGCATGAACCTGTCCGTCAGCGCCCGGCAGCGTGCGGCGTCGAGCCGTCGGCAGGCGTCGTTTCATAGGAAGGGCGGGGTGGTACGGGATCGTAACCCGATCCGCCCCAGGGATGACAGCGCGCGATGCGCCGGATGGCAAGCCAGGACCCGTGTAGAGGCCCGTGAACGCCGAGCGCCTCGTACGCGTACTCCGAGCAGCTCGGCGCATAGCGGCAGTTGGCGCCCAGGACGGGTGCGAGGACCCATTGGTACAGCCGGATCAAGACCCGCAGGAGAAACGAAACCGCGCTCATGAGCCTGCGCCGGTCCGGTTGCCGCGCGGCGACAGCGCGGCGATTGCGGTGCGCAGATCCTGGATCAGGGCGGGATAGGGCCGGGTCAATGTGCCGGCGCGCGCAATGAGGACATAGTCACAGCCGGCGACCGCCGCTTCCGGCATGGCCGCGCGCGCCGCCTCGCGCAGCCGGCGGCGGGCGCGATTGCGGACCACGGCGGAGCCGAGCTTCCGGGTCGCTGTGAAGCCGACACGGGCGGTGGTGGCGGGCATGTCCTCACGTTGGCGCATCTGCAACACAAGACCGGGCGTGGCGTACTTCTGCCGGCCGCTCGCGACGCGAAGGAAATCCGGACGGCGCTTCAATCGCTCGATGACGATGGCCATCGTCCGACCCGCCGCATCGGGCGGACGCTAGGCCGAAAGGCGCTTGCGGCCCTTGGCGCGGCGGCTGGCGAGGACCTTCTGACCGCCCTTCTTCGCCATACGCGAACGGAAGCCGTGACGGCGCTTGCGGACGAGCTTGCTGGGCTGATAGGTGCGCTTCACGACTATCTCCGGGAAAGCAAAGCGGCCCCTTGCGGTGACGCCGGGGGGCCGGGTAGGCCCCGGCTTATAATGGCGGGGCCGGGCGAAGTCAAATACGCGCAGGTGATTGGACGCACCCCCGTCAACCGGTACACTCACCCGTGAATCTCGTCGCAATTTCCATAGCTTGATATGCAGTATCGCCCCGGCGACCGACCCGTCTCCGCCGCCCTTCGCTTCCTGCCGCTGCTGGTGCTCGTGGCCGGCCTGGCCGCGTTCTTCGCGCTCGGCCTACAGCGCTACGTGACCTTCGAGGCGCTGGTGCACCATCGCGAGGGGCTGCTGGGCTGGGTCGCGACGCACCCCGTCATCGCACCGGGCGCCTTTACCCTCGTTTATATCCTGGCGGTCGCGTTCTCGGTCCCCGGCGGCGCGCTCCTGACCCTCACCGCCGGCTTCCTGTTCGGCGTCCTCGGCGGGACCGCCTGTGCGCTGATCGGCGCGACGATCGGCGCCACGGCCCTGTTTCTAGCGGCGCGCACGGCCTTCGGCGACCTGCTGCGCGCCAAGGCAGGGTCGGCGTTGCAGCGGATGGAGGAGGGCTTCCGGCGCGACGCCTTCAGCTACCTTCTGGTGCTGCGCCTAGTGCCTTTGTTCCCGTTTTTCCTGGTTAATCTGGTCCCGGCATTCCTCGGGGTCCGGCTTGGGACGTACGTGACGGCCACCGCCATCGGAATAATCCCTGCGACTTTTGTGTTTGCCAGTGTGGGCAATGGCCTCGGCGCGGTGTTCGAAGCCGGCGACAAGCCGGACCTCTTGGGAGTGCTCCTCACCGCACGCGTGCTGTTGCCGATCCTCGGCCTGGCGGCCCTGGCGCTGATCCCCGTGATCTATCGCTGGGTGAAGCGAAGCCCGGCCGTGGGGGGACAGGATGGCTGAGCGCCTGGACGTGGATGTCTGCGTTATCGGCGCCGGCTCGGGTGGCCTATCCGTCGCCGCCGGGGCCTCGCAGCTCGGCCAGAGGGTGGTTCTGATCGAACGCGCAAAAATGGGCGGTGATTGCCTGAATTACGGCTGCGTGCCATCGAAATCCTTGATTGCCGCGGCGCGCGCGGCGGCCGCGATCCGCGGCGCCGGACGCTTCGGCGTGACGGCGGGCGAGCCCGCAGTCGACGCCCGGGCCGTGCAGGCGCACGTCCGCGGCGTCATCGCCGCGATCGCGCCCAATGATTCGGTGGAGCGCTTCACCGGGCTTGGCGTGCGCGTGATCCAGGCGGCTGCCCGCTTTGAAAACGAGAATGAAGTCACGGCGGGCGATGTTCGCGTCCGGGCGCGGCGCTTCGTCATCGCCACGGGTTCGTCCGCCGCCGTGCCGCCGATTCCCGGCTTGGCCGCGGACGGCGGTGCCGGCACGCCGTATCTCACCAACGAGACGATCTTCGATCTCGACGAGCGCCCCGGCCACCTGCTGGTGGTCGGCGGCGGGCCGATCGGCTGCGAGATCGCGCAGGCGTATCGGCGTCTTGGCGCCGCCGTGACGGTCATCGAGATGGCGTCGATCCTGCCCAAGGACGACCCTGAGCTCGTCGATTTCGTCCGCCGGCGCATGCGTCGGGAAGGGGTTGAGATCGTCGAAGGCGCCAAGATCCAGCGTGTTGAGGGTGCGGCCGGCAATCTCGCGGCGATCGTCGAGCACCAGGGGCGGGACCTTCGCATCGCCGGCACGCATCTCTTGGTCGCGACCGGCCGCAAGCCGAACGTCGCGGGCCTGAACCTGGAGGCGGCGGGGGTGCGCGCCTCGCCCAAGGGGATCGACGTCGATGCCAGGCTGCGCACCGCCAATCGCCGGATTTACGCGCTCGGCGACGCCGTCGGCGGCTATCAGTTCACGCATATGGCGGGTTATCACGCCGGCATCGTGATCCGAAACGCGTTGTTCCGTCTGCCGGCCAAGGTCGACCATTCGGCCGTGCCGTGGGTCACCTACACCGATCCCGAGCTGGCCAATGTCGGCCTCAGCGAGAGGGAAGCGCGACGCCACCATGGCGACCGCATCCGGCTCGCGCGCTGGTCCTTCCATGAGAACGACCGCGCCCAGGCGGAACGCGAGCCAGAGGGCCTGATCAAGGTCGTCGCCGATCCGCGCGGGCGCGTGCTGGGCGCCGGCATCGTCGGGCCGAATGCCGGCGAGCTGCTGCTCACCTGGAGCCTCGCCATCGCCAAGAAGGCGAAGCTCAAGGACATTGCCGGGCTGATCGCGCCGTATCCGACCTTGAGCGAGGTCAGCAAGCGGGCGGCCGGCAGCTTCTACATGCGCCAGCTGTTCTCGCCGCGTACGCGCCGCCTGGTTCGCTTCCTGGCGCGATTCGGCTGAGCATGGTGGACCTCGGCAAATATCGCCGTCTGCCGACGGGCCTCTATGGGCTTTCAGCACGGCTGCTGGTACTGACCATCGCCTTCGTGATGCTGGCGGAGTTCCTGATCTACTCGCCGTCCATTGCCCGCTTTCGCCTCGACTGGCTGCAGGCTCGGATCGCTTCCGCGCATCTTGCGGCGCTCTCCTTGGAAGCGACCCCCGATCACATGATCAGCGAAGAGCTCAAGCAGCAGCTTCTGGCCCACGCCGGCGCGCACGCGATCATCATCGCCAAGCCCGGCGACGTGCGCCGCGTGCTGGCGGCCGACATGCCGCCGGCCGCCGACGATGCGGTCGATCTGCGCGACGGCGGCATCTTCCGGCCGATCGCCGAAGCCTACATGACGCTGTTCGGCCGCGAGCCGCAGATCTTGCGCGTCTTCGGCCCGTCGCCGTACGAGCCCGCCGACACCGTCGAGGTGCTGGTCGACGAGAAACCGCTGCGCGACGGCATGCTCGCCTACTCGTGGCGGATACTAGGCCTGTCGATCGTGATCTCGCTGATCACCGCCGCGTTCGTTTATCTTTCGCTGCAGTGGCTGATCGTGCGGCCTTTGCGCCGCCTCACCTCGAACATGGTGGCGTTCCGCAACGCGCCGGACAATCCGGACAATGTCATCGAAGTCACCCCGCGCGAGGACGAGATCGGGCTCGCCCAGCGCGGCCTTGCCGAGATGGAGCAGGCACTCCGCAGCCTGCTGCGGCAACAGTCGCGGCTTGCGGCCCTCGGCACGGCCGTTACCAAGATCAGCCACGATTTGCGTGGCATCCTGTCGACGGCCCAGCTGCTGTCGGACCGGCTCGCGGATTCGAGCGATCCCAACGTCCAGCGGCTGGCGCCGACCCTGATCGGATCGATCGACCGCGCCGTCGTGCTGTGCAGCCAGACGCTCCACTACGCCGCCGACGACCTGCCGCCGCCCAAGCGGTCGCGCTTCGTGCTGGCCGGCCTGGTGGACGAGGTCGGTGGTGTCGTCGGCTTGCTCACCGCCAACCGTGCGTCCTGGCAAAAAAAGGTGCCGGGCGATCTCGATGCCTTCGCCGACCGCGACCAGATGTTCCGCGTCCTGGTCAACCTCGGCCGCAACGCCGCCGAGGCCGGGGCCCGGGCCATCAGCGTGTCGGTCAGGGCCGGGGCGGGCGACTCGCTGCACATCGAAGTCAGCGACGACGGCCCGGGCCTGCCGCCGCGGGCGCGCGAAAAGCTGTTCACGCCGTTCACCGGCTCGACGCGCGCCGGCGGCACGGGTCTCGGTCTCGCCATCGCCCGGGAGCTCGTGCGCGGCCATGGCGGCGATATCGTCGTTGCGGCCTCGTCGTCCACCGGTACGGTGTTCGCGATCGAGCTGCCCGGTGCGGCCGTGCCGCACGGTCAAGCGGCGGAGTAGTCAGCGCCCCTCGGCGTCCTCGATCTCGGCCCACTGCCGGAAGCCGACGATCTCCTTATAGGTGTCGAAATCGACGCCTTCGCCGGCGAGCGTCAAACGGCCTGCCTTGAGGTCGGCGAGCGCTTTTTCCATGGTGCGCACCGCGCGGAAGATCAAGGTCGTCGGATAGGCGATCATCGCGAAGCCGAGCCTGAACAGCTCGGCGGGCGTCAGCAGCGGCGTGCGGCCGCCCTCGAGCATGTTGGCGAGCTGCGGCACATGGCGGAACTCGCCGCCGACACGGGCGAGCTCTTCCGCTGTCTCCGGCGCTTCGATGAAGATGCCGTCGGCGCCCGACGTCAGGTAAAGCTCGGCGCGGCGCAACGCGTCGTCGAGGCCGTGGACGGCGCGCGCGTCGGTGCGCGCCACGATGAAGATGCCGTCCTCGCGCGCGGCGGCGGCGGCACGGATCTTCGTCGCCATCGCTTCGGCCGGGATCACCGATTTGCCGGCCATATGCCCGCAGCGTTTCGGCGCCACCTGGTCTTCGAGCAGGATGGCCGCGGCGCCGATCTGTTCATACGTGCGGATCGTGCGCGTGACGTTCTTGGCGTCGCCATAGCCGTCGTCGCCGTCGGCCAGGACCGGCAGGCCCGAGGCGGCGATGATGTCGCGCATGCCGCCACTCATCTCGGCGAGACCGACCAAGCCGACATCCGGCAGCCCGTGGCGCGATCCCACGAGCGCGAAGCCGCCGATGGAATAGGCGCGGAATCCGGCCCGCTCGATCAGCCGCGCCGACAACGCATCGTGCGCGACGGGCAGCAGCAGCGGCCGTTCCGCGTCGAGCGCCTGCCGCCAATTCGGTCTTTTCATGTCTGGCTCCTCCGGCCGAGCATTATACTCGGCACCCGCAAAACCGGCGGCCATAGGGGACGAGACAACGCATGAGCGGGACCTGGGATCCGAACCTCTACCTGAAATTCACCGACCACCGGCTGCGCCCGGCGGTGGATCTCCTGGCGCGTGTGCCGGTACAGGCGCCGCGCACGGTCTACGATCTCGGCTGCGGGCCGGGCAACGTCACGCGCCTGTTGGCCGAGCGCTGGCCCAAGGCGCACGTGGTCGGCGTCGACGGGTCGCCCGAGATGCTGGGCAAGGCGCGCGCGATATCGGGGATCAGCTGGGAACAGGCCGACCTCGCCAAATGGCGGGCCGACGGCCCGGCCGACGTCGTCTATTCGAACGCCGCCTTCCATTGGCTGGACGACCACGAACGGCTGTTCCCGCATCTCCTGTCGCAGGTCGCCCCCGGCGGTTTCCTCGCCGTGCAGATGCCGCGCCAGCATCTCAACCCGACGCACCAGATCCTGTTCCAGCTCGTGCGCGAGCAGCCGTGGACATCCCTGCTGAGCGCCATCCGCGAAAATCCCGCGCACGAGCCGGGCCGCTATTACGAATGGCTGGCGCCGCAGGCGGCGATGCTCGATATCTGGGAGACCGAGTACATGCACGTGCTCGAGGGCAAGGACCCGGTGCTCAACTGGGTCATGGGCTCGGTCTTAAGGCCGGTGCTCGATCACCTGGAGCCGGCGCGGCATGCCGAGTTCCTGCGCCTCTACGGTGAACGGCTGCTGGCGGCTTACCCGCCGCGCGCCGACGGCAAGACCTTGCTGCCGTTCCTGCGCGTGTTCATGGTGGCGCAGAAGAAATAAGTCCCTCAAACGCCGGGCGCTCGCATCCGCTCGCTTGGCTTCGCGCGCATAAGCGCGCGCGGGCGTGGTCACGCCCGTTATTTGAGTCCTCGGAAGCCTCGGGCTTTTCTGTCAATCCAGCTGGATCAGCGACGCTTTCAGGTACACCGACTCCGGCAGCGCCGGATGCGTCGGATGATCGGCGGCAGCACCGCTTTCGAGCAGGATGCGGCCGTTGCGCCGGGCATCGCCGAGCCCGCGCTGGACCTGCTCGTCGAAGGTCGGGCGGTCGACGTTGTGCGAGCAGGACGCGATGAACAGGAAGCCGCCCGGCGCCACGATCGCGGCGGCAAGCCGCGCGAGCTTGCGATAGCCGCGCGATCCGGCGGCGAGGTCCTTGCGCGATTTCACGAAGGCGGGCGGATCGGCGATGACGATGTCGAAGCGCTCACCGGCAGTGGCCCGGCGCTCGAGCTCCTCGAAGGCTTCGGCCCGGACGAAATCGCAGACGCCGCGAACCTGATTGAGGCCCGCCGCCTCCTCGGCGAGCGCGAGCGCCGGCGCAGACCGGTCGACGACGGTGACCTTGGCGGCACCGGCGCGCGCCGCCGCGATCGCGAAACCGCCGACATACGAATAGACGTCGATCACGCGGGCGCCCGAGGCGAGACGCGCGACGGCCGCCCGGTTCTCGCGCTGGTCGTAGAACCATCCGGTCTTTTGGCCGCTGTGCACGTCGGCGAGGAACGTCGCGCCGTTCTCGATCAGCTCGACCGGACCATTGACCTGCCCCTTGGCGACGGAGACTTCCGTCTTCAGGCCTTCGAGCGTCCGCGCGGAACTATCGTTGCGCAGCACGATCGCGCGCGGCGCCAGCTCCGCGTCCAAGGCCTGCAACAGGTCCGGCAGCAGCCGATCCATGCCGGCCGTGTTTGCCTGCACCACCAGCACGTCGCCATAGCGGTCGACGACGAGTCCCGGCAATCCGTCGGCTTCGGCGTGGATGAGGCGATAGAAGCCGCCCGGATAAAGCCGTTCGCGCAATGCCCTGGCGGCGGCGATGCGCTGGCGGAGGAAGGCCGCATCGATCGGCGTGTCCGCGCCGCGGTCGAGGATGCGCGCCGCGATCAGCGTGTGCGGATTGAACATCGCGACGCCGAGCGGCTCGCCATTCGCGGCATCCAGCCGAACCATGGTCCCGGGCGGCAGTGCCTTCGCCGCCGCGTCCATCGCGATCTCGTTCGAGAACACCCAGGGATGGCCGATGCGGGCGCGCTTGTGGCGGCCCGGCTGCAGGCGGACCACGGGCCGCGCTGCCGGCCCTCTCGTCGCAGGGTCAGTCACCGACGGCCAGGCCTTCACGGCGCGGATCGGCGCCGCCGATGTATTGCGTCTTGTTGCCCAGGCGCAGCACCATGATGCCGTGCAGCCCGCTGGTCTCGTCGTGGATCTCGACCTCGTGGCCGAGCTCGCGCAACGCCGGCGCCAGCTCGACGAGGCTCGTGCCGCCCTCGAGCTCGGTCGGCCCGTTCATGTTCACGTGATGCGGCAGGCTGACGGCGCGCTGGATGTTGAGGCGCCAGTCGATCGTTGCCACCAAGGTCTGGACCACGTACGGAATGATGCGCGCCGCACCCGGCGAGCCGATGGTCATCACGAGGCGGCCCTGGTGATCGACGACGATGGTCGGCGCCATCGAGCTGCGCGGCCGCTTGCCCGGCTCGACGCGATTGATCGTGCGCGTGCCGTTGATGCTCGGCCGGAAGGAGAAGTCCGTCATCTCGTTGTTGAGCATGAAGCCGCGCACAAACAGCCGCGAGCCGAAGGCGTTCTCGATCGAGCTGGTCATAGAGACGGCGTTGCCGGCGGCATCGACCGCGGTCATGTGGCTGGTCGTCGGGATTTCGATCGAGTCGTCGACGGCCGGGCGCTTGAGCATGCTCTGCTGCCCGAGGTGCCCGGCCTCGGCCTGACCCATGTCGCGGGTCGGCGAAATCAGCGACGCACGCTCCTGCAGATAACGACTGCTGAGCAGTGAGCGCACCGGCACCTGGACGAAGTCGCTGTCGGCGACATAGCGGGCGCGGTCGGCGAAGGCGAGGCGGCTCGCTTCAGAGATCAGGTGCACGGCTTCGAGCGAGCCCGGCGAGAGATCCCGCAGCGTATAGTGATCGAGAATGCCGAGCGTCTGGGCGACGGCGATGCCGCCGGAGGACGGCGGCCCCATGCCGCAGATCCTCAGGCCGCGATAGATGCCGCACACCGGGTCGCGCTTGATCGCGCGATAGAGGGCGAGGTCGGCG
>Ga0335084_10004182_pt1 | contig 14212 bp, 11 predicted proteins | sample Lox_Sample_44_FD_206721 | JGI IMG/M metagenome (GOLD analysis project Ga0335084, IMG submission 206721) | Soil microbial communities from Loxahatchee National Wildlife Refuge, Florida, United States - Lox_Sample_4.4 | ecosystem: Environmental > Terrestrial > Soil > Wetlands | place: USA...
GGGCGCGCAGCACGAATTCGACGAGCTCACCCTTGCGGAATGGCTTTTTCAGCAGGTTGTCGCCGGGGCGCAGCATGCTATTGGATCGAACCGCGCCTTCGGGATATCCGGACATGAAGAGAATCCGCAGATCCGGGCAAAGCGCTTGCGCTTCCCTCGCAATGTCCACGCCCGTCAGGCCACCCGGCAGCACGAGGTCGGTCACGAGAAGATCGAATGTCCCCCCGGTTCGCAGCAGCTCAAGGGCACGCGGGCCATTCTCAGCGGTTAAGACGACGCAACCCATCTCCTCCAGCATCGTCGTGACCAAGCTACGCAACGCCAACTCGTCTTCGACGACAAGCATGCGCAGCTTGCGTTCCAGGCTCACCGGCCCCTGTGCCGGCGCCGGCGCGTTCGCCTCGCCGCTCACCCGCGGCAAATAGAGCTGGACCGTGGTCCCTTTTCCTTCTTCGCTGTGGATTCGCGCAAAGCCTCCCGACTGGTTGACGAAGCCATATACCATAGCGAGTCCAAGCCCGGTCCCCTTCCCGAACTCCTTGGTCGTGAAGAAGGGCTCGAATGCGTGGGCCAGCACATTTGGAGGCATGCCTGTTCCGGTGTCGCTGACGGCGAGCATGATGTAGGAGCCGGCTCGAACCTCTCCACCCTCTCGCATTGCGTCGCTGCCTTCGATCTCCACATTGCTGGCTTCAATGGTGAGGCTTCCGCCCGCCGGCATGGAATCTCGTGCGTTGATCGCCAGATTGAGCAAGGCGGTCTCGAGTTGCGCCTGGTCGATGCGGGTCTTCCCCAGATCAGGCGGCAGGATGGTCCGCACGGTGATGGTCTCTCCCAGCGCACGCCGCAGCATGGCTTCGGTCTCGATCAGCAATCGGCTGAGATCGGTGACTTCGGGCTTCAGGGTCTGTCGCCGACCGAAGGACAAGAGATGCTGAATCAACTCGGCACTCCGTCCCGCCGCGTACAGCGCCTGCTTGAGATAGCGCTCCAGCTTTTCGTCGCAAGCCAGCTCGCGCATCCGCGTGGCATCGGGTGCCGCCCGCAGGCTCGACAAATGATGTTCGGCGAGATCCAGATTGCCGAGGATGATGGCAAGCAGATTGTTGAAGTCGTGGGCAATGCCGCCCGTGAGTTGCCCGAGCGCATCCATTTTCTGAGCCTGGAACAATCGCTCCTCGGCCACGCGCCGCTCGGTGATGTCCGCAAACGAGCAAACCACCGCGGAGACCTTGCCCCCATCCCCGAACAGGGGCTCGGAATTGATCGAGATCCAACGCAACGATCGATCGGGACGGTGCACGCCCATTACGACCGACCGACAGGGCTTGCCGGTCCGAAGCGTGACCATCGTCGGATGTTCTTCGCCCGGAAACGGCGTTCCGTCCTCATGAACGGCCCGCCAGCGAGGGTCTAGCGAATCGCGCCCTTCGATCTGCGCGGCCGTCAGACCCAGGATCTCTTCGGCCCTCCGATTGCTCGCGATGATCTTGCCGTCCGGTTGTTGGAAGATAATCCCCTCACCCAGCGCATTGATCATGGAGCGGTATCGGCGTTCGCTGTCTGCCAGTGCCGTTTCGGTCTGCTTGCGCTTGGTGACGTCAATATGAGTTCCGGTCATGCGCAGGGGCTTGCCCCCGGCATCACGCTCGACGACCTTCGCGCGTGCCAGGATCCATCGCCACTCGCCGGACTTGGCGCGCATGCGGAATTCGACCTCCTGGAACGGGGTCTCTCCGCGCAAGTGAGCTTCCAGGCGCCGGGTCACCTCCGGCATGTCGTCCGGATGAACCAGGCCGCGCCAAGTGTCCACATGAGGCGCCAGCTCTTCGACATGGTAGCCGAGGATTCCGGCCCAGTACCGATCGAATGTGGCGTGCCCGCTTTGGACGTCCCAGTCGAACGTGCCGACTTCTGCTGCTTCGAGCGTGATCTCCAGGCGCTCGATCGCCTTACGCCGCTCCGCCTCGGCTTGCGTCTGTTCGGTAATGTCGCGCGCGGTCCCCCGATAACCGCGGAAAGTCCCGTCCGGCGCGAAGATCGGGTTCCCATTGATCCGGACATGATGCACTCGCCCCACGGCACCTTTATAGGGAAACACGAAATCCCGTATGGGCCGGTGGGCCTCGAGGTCGGCCTTGTGCCTGCTCCAGACGGGGTCGGTCGGATCGGCGCCCGGCATGTCCCAACGAGTGTATCCCAGAACATCCTTGCCCTCGTGCCCTGCCCGGGGGAGTTGGCCCGTATCCATGACGAAGCGGAAGTGATCATCAATCTCCCAAAACCAATCGGCGGTCGATCTCGCGAAGTCTTCGAACCGCTGCTCGCGGTCTGCCAGAATTGCAGCGACGCGGGCGCGCTCCTCCACAGTCGTTGCCACCAGAAGGCTGCTGGCGGTCAGAAGCGCCAAGTAGATGACGAATTCATGGAGATCTGGGGCCGCTCCCTGGGCTGCGAACGGGCCGAGTCCGCTGGCGGTAGCGGCCGCCGCTGTCGCGGCGATGGCCACGCAGCTCGCGCTGGCAACGACAAGACCGCGCTCAAGTGATATCCACAGGAGTACAGGAACCGGCAAGAAAATGGCTAAGTGCGGCCATGACGGTGGGAGATCGGAAAAGAATCCGACAGCGGCAGTGGCCGCTGCGGCGGCCAGCGGCGGCAAGAGCCCGGCGATCCGCCGGGCATCGGCCCTCCCTCGGGGAAGCCTCACGCTGAGGACCAGAGGCGTGACGATTACGATGCCCGCCGCATCGCCGAGCCACCAAACCCGCCAGACAGTCCAGAAGTCGGGCCACTCCGTTTGCCCGCTTAGGCAGAGGACCACCGAACCTACGCTGGCCGCGACCAGCGAAGGGGCAAAGGCGCCAAGCGAAAGGAGCATGAGGACGCCACGCGGCGTGAGTTGGCCCGATGCTACGCCGACCAGCCGGCGAAGCACCCAAGCTCCAGCGATGGCTTCCAGCATATTGCCCGCGCCAACCAGGAAAGCCCAAGGAAGCGGTACGCCTGTAAGCGCGTTGGCCAAGGCGGCGCCCAACAGCACCCCGGGAGCAAAGGCCATGCCTTGACGCGTGAGCACCCCAACGGCGACCCCGCTGGCTGGCCACAGGAGGCTCACATTCCCTTCGGTTATGCTGAGGGTCAGACCGAGGAGGGCAACTACCGCGTAGAAGGCCGTAAAGGCCGTCAGGGCCAAACCCCGGCGGCGAAGGAAGTTCCCTCCTCCAGCCAACGGCCATCCAGGTTCGCGCTCCGTAACCGCCTCCATCCCTGAAAGGAAGGTTACAATTTTATGCCGAGCGCTGCCCCAGGCAGTTGATCTAGCGCAACCTTGGCAGGGCGCGAAGCGCGCCAAACATCCTGTCCTATGCGATTGAGTTTGCTGCGGGCTTTTGCGCGGCCCGCCGCGGTCGATCAGGAGGTGGCCCTGAACGAGATCAGATTCGACCGCTGCAGGAAATAGAACCCGATCCAGATCACCGCGGCAATGACGGTGGTAGCGATCGCCTTCCGGAGCAAATGGGGGTAGGCGGGCGCGCTGTCGGCGTGGCCGGGCTCGGTCTCCTCGGGCACATGCACCTTCCAGGGCAGCACGGCGAACAACACCGTCCACCAGATGATCAGATAGACGACGATGCCCGTGACCCAGTTCATACCTGCTCCAGCTCGATCAAGGTTCCGATGAAATCCTTGGGATGGAGGAACAGCACCGGCTTGCCGTGAGCGCCGATCTTGGGGTTGCCGTCGCCCAGGACCCGCGCGCCTTGGGATTTGAGTCGGTCCCGGGCCGCCAGGATGTCCTCCACCTCGAAGCACATATGGTGCATGCCGCCCGAGGGATTCCGTTCGAGGAAGGATGCGATCGGCGACGCATCCCCCAAGGGATGCAGCAGCTCGATCTTGGTGTTGGGCAGTTCCACGAACACGACCGTGACGCCATGCGCGGGTTCCGCCTGGGGCGCCGATACCTTGGCCCCCAGCGTGTCACGGTAGGTCCGGGCGGCCGCGTCCAGGTCGGGCACGGCGATGGCCACATGGTTGAGGCGTCCGATCACGGCGATGGTTCCTGTTTCAAGCGTGGGCGGGCAGTCTGCGCGAAGCTCCGGCTGGCTCCAAGGGGCCTAGAGCCGCACCAGGTGGACTTCGGTCAAGGGTTTCTTTCCATGGAGGTTCTGCAAGGACTTCCGGATCGCCAGACGGGCCGCTTCCTTGACCGCCGTATCGAGCCTTCGGTCGGCCGGCTTCAGTTTCGCCAGCGCCGTCCGCACGGCATCGGCCGCGTCTTCGCGTGCCTCCGCCATTTCGTCGGGCTCGAGCAGCCCCTGGATGGCGATCTGCGGTTCAGCGATCAGGAGCCCGCCTTCGTCCAGGACCAAGGTCGCGACCGCGGTGCCGTTATGGAGCATGCGGTGGCGCAGGCGCATGGCTTCGCCATCGAGCGACATCAGCACCTTGCCGTCGAGGCCGAGGCGCCCGGCATGAACCCCGCCCACTTTCTGGGCGGGCCCTGGCGCCAGGCGGATCACGTCGCCATTGGCCGACACCACCGATTGCGGCACCTGGCAGTCATGGGCGAGGCGCGCATGCGCCACCAGATGCCGATACTCCCCATGCACCGGCACCGCGATGCGCGGACGCACCCATTGATACATCGCGATCAGCTCGTCGCGGGCTGGATGGCCGGACACATGGATGGCATTGTCGCGCTCCGTCACGATCTCGACACCGAGCTTGGCCAGGTCGTTCTGCAGCCGTCCGATCGCGCGATCGTTGCCGGGGATGACACGGGACGAGAAGAGCACGGCATCGCCGGCCTCGAGCACCACCGCCGGATGCTCGCCCCGGGCGATGCGGGCGAGCGCCGAGCGCGGCTCGCCCTGGCTGCCGGTGCAGAGCAGCACCACCTTGTCGCGGGGCAGGAAGCCCGCATCATGCTCGCTGACGAAATCGGGCAGATCGGCCAGATAGCCGGTGTCGCGCGCTGCCCGGTTGATGCGCCAGAGCGAGCGCCCCACCAGGGCGGCATGGCGGTCGTGGTGGGCCGCGGCCCGCGCGACGCTTTCCAGCCGCGCCACGTTCGAGGCGAAGCAGGCCACCGCGATCCGCCCCTGGAAGCGGCCCATCATCTCGGTCAGGTTCGCGCGCACCAGCGCTTCCGAGCCCGAATGGCCGGGCACGAGCGCGTTGGTGGAATCGCAGATCATCGCCAGCACGCCCTCGGCGCCGAGCTTCTTGAGAGCGGCCTCGTCGGTGACCTCGCCCACCAGTGGATCGGGGTCGAGCTTCCAGTCGCCGGTATGGAGCACGGTGCCGCAAGGGGTGCGGATCGCGATCGCGTTGGGCTCGGGGATCGAGTGGGTGAGCGTGATGAACTCGAGATCGAACGGCCCGATCTTGAAACGGCCGGATAGCGGAATCTCGGTGATCTCGATCGCTTCGTCGATCTCGGATTCGATCAGCTTGCGCCGCAGGACCGCCGCGGTGAAGGGGGTCGCATAGATCGGGCAGCGCAGGCTGGGCCACAGATAGGGCACGGCGCCGATATGATCCTCATGCGCATGCGTCAGCACCAGCCCCGCCAGCCGCTCGCTGTTGTCCTCGATGAATGTCGGGTCGGGCATGATGACCTCGATGCCCGGCGTCGAATCGTCGCCGAAGGTGACGCCCAGATCGATCATCAGCCACTGGCCGTTGTGACCGTATAGGCTCAGATTCATCCCGATCTCCCCCGCCCCGCCCAGGGGCAGGAACAGGAGCTCGTCGGCGCGCGGCGGATCGATCATCGCTGCCCGGCGTTGCGGCGGTAAATTTCGACCAGGCCGCGCATGGTGATCTCGGGCTCGAGCCGCTCGATCGTCGCCGTGTTGCCGGCGAAGAGCGGCGCCAGCCCGCCGGTGGCGATCACCCGCATGTTCTTGCCCCATTCCTCGCAGATGCGCGCCACCACACCCTCGATCAGGCTGATATAGCCCCAATAGATGCCCGACTGCATCGCGCCCAGCGTATCCTTGCCGATGACGCGCGGCGGCTTCTCGACGGCGATGCGCGGCAGCTTGGCCGTAGCCCCATGCAACGCCTCGAGGCTGAGATTGATGCCGGGCGCGATCACGCCGCCGCAATAATCGCCCGATTCCGCGATCACATCGAAAGTGGTGGCGGTGCCGAAATCGACCACGATCGCCGCCTCGCCCGGAAACAGCAGATGGCCGCCCACCGCGTTGGCGAGCCGGTCGGCGCCGACCTCTTGCGGGCGGTCCATTAGGATCTTGATGCCGAGATCCACGCCCGGCTCGCCGACGATGACCGGCTTGGTGCGGAAATGCTTGTCGCAGAGCTGGCGCAGGTTGAAGAGGGTCGGCGGCACCACGGTCGCGATCACCGTCCCGTCGATATCCTTGATGTCGAGCCCCGAAAGCCCCATCAGCTGATTGAGCCAGACCAGGTATTCGTCGGCCGTCCGCGCCGGGCTGGTATGGAGCCGCCAGTCGCCGCGCAGCGTCTCGCCGTCATAGACGGCGAATTTCACATTGGTGTTGTTGGCATTGACGGCGAGCAACATGGCGTCCTCGTCAGGATGGGCGGTTCACAGGCTCGGAAAGAACACGTCGCCGGCGGTAAAGCTGCGCCGGCGGCCGTCGGCAAGGTCGAGCCACAACCGGCCTTCCTCGTCGAGCGTCGAGAAACGTCCCGTCACCGTCTCCTGTTCCAGCCTTACCACGATGGCTTGGCCGATCCCTGCCGCCCGGCTCAACCAAGCCGCCCGGATCGGTCCAAACCCGTTCCGGCGAAAGGAGTCGTAACATTCCGGAAACCGCTCGGCAAAACCAGCCAGAAGCAGACCCGGGTCCGAGGGGCCGCCGGCGGCCTGGAGCGACGTGGCCGGGTAAGGCGTATCAGATGGAAAGCTCCCCACATTGACGCCGATGCCGAGGATGACCCAGGAGAGCCGCCCGTCCGGACCGGGCTGGCCTTCCAGCAGGATGCCCCCGGTCTTGGCACCGTCGATCAGCAGATCATTGGGCCATTTCAGCCGAACGCGCTCGTCGCCGTCGGGCAAGAGCGCCGCCAGCGCGCCGCCCATGGCGAGCGCCGCCACGAAGCCGAGCTTGGCCCCGTCGGCGGGCGGCAGGCCCGGGCGCAGCAGCAGGGAGAGGTAGAGATTGCCCGGCGGCGAGGCCCAGCCCCGTCCCCGCCGTCCGCGACCGGCGGTTTGCTCGCCCGCCCAGACCAGGCTGCCCTCGGGGGCGCCCGCGCCGGTCAGCCGCCGGCATTCCTCCATCGTGCTGCCGATGGTCTCGTGGGCGTGGAGGCGGAAGAAGTCGGGGAGTGCCGGGGCTGCCAGCGTCATCCGTGGAACAGCGCGGCCGCGGCCGTGTCGGCGCCGGCGAGCAACGGCAGGGGCAGGACGAAGAACAGCAGGATGACCAGCGCCGATACCGTCAAGACGCCGGCCAGCTCCCACTCCATCGGCTTGTCGAAGCCTTCGCGCGGCTCGTCGAAATACATGATCTTGATGATGCGCAGGTAATAGAAGGCGCCCACCACGCTCGCCAGCACGCCGAGGACCGCGAGCGTATAGAGCCCGGCGTTGATCGCGGCGCGGAAGACGAAGAGCTTGCCGAAGAATCCCGCCAGCGGCGGAATGCCCGCCAGCGAGAACATGAAGATCGCGAGCGCCGCCGCCAGCATCGGCCGGGTCTTTCCCAGCCCCGCCAGATCGACGATGCCCTCCACCATGCGGCCCTGCTGGCGCATGGCGAGGATGATGGCGAAAGTCCCGGCGTTCATCACCACATAGATCGCCATATAGATCAGCATGCCGCTCAAGCCCTCCGGCGTGCCGGCCGCGAGGCCGACGAGCGCGTAGCCGACATTGGCGATCGAGCTGTAGGCCATCAGGCGTTTGATGTTGCTCTGGTTGATGGCGGCGACGGCGCCAAACGCCATCGAGGCGAAGGCGATGAAGCTCACGATCTGCTGCCAGTCGGTGACCATCGAGCCAAACGGGCCGACCAGGACGCGGCCGAAGAGGCCGATCGCGGCGACCTTGGGGGCCATGGCGAAGAAGGCCGTGACCGGCGTGGGCGACCCCTCATAAACATCGGGCGTCCACATATGGAACGGTACGGCCGAGACCTTGAAGGCCAGGCCCGCGATCAGGAAGACGAGGCCGACGATCAGGCCCAGCGATGGGGCCGTGCCCGTGCCGGCGAGGCCGGTCAGCAAGGTGGCCAGGCCGTCGAACTTCGTCGTGCCGGCGAAGCCGTAAATGAGCGAGCTGCCATAGAGCAGCATGCCGGAGCTGAGGGCGCCGAGGACGAAATACTTAAGCCCCGCCTCGGTCGAACGGACCGTGTCGCGGCGGAACGCCGCCACCACATAGAGCGCCAGGCTCTGCAGCTCGAGGCCGACATAGAGCGCGATGAGGTCGTTGGCCGAAATCATCAGCATCATGCCGAGGGTCGCCAAGAGGAGCAGCACCGGGAACTCGAAGCGCGCCATTTGCTCGCGCTCGATATAGCCCAGCGACATCACCATGGCCGCCGCGGCCGCCAGCAGAACCAGCACCTTGACGAAGCCGGAATAGGAGTCGGTCACGAACAGCCCGCCGAAGGCATGGCCGGTGGTCGAGGGCGCGACCAGGACGAGGATGGCGGCCAGGACCAGTACCGCCACCACGAGCCAGGAGACGAGGCGCGTGGACTCGCCGCGGCGAAAGGCGCCCAGCATCAGCAGAAGCAGGCCCGCGGCGGCGATGACGATTTCCGGCAATGCCAGGAGAAGCGATTGATTCATGGTGCGCGTCTTCCCCTTCAGTCCAACGCCATGGTCAAGGTCTGCCAGGAGCTCTGGATCACATCCGCCAAGCCAGGTGCGGGTGGATGCGACAGCGAAGCTTGGTGCTGCGCGAGCAGCTTCTCGACCGTGGGCGACATGAACTCCAGGAACGAGGCCGGATAGATGCCCATCCACAGGACCAGGAGCGCCAGCGGGGCGAAGACCGCGACCTCCCGCCAGTTCAGGTCCAGGATCGACTGGAGATCGGGTTTCTCCAGCTTGCCGAAGATGATCCGCCGGTAGAGCCAGAGCATATAGGCCGCACCGAGGATCATGCCGGTGGCGATCAGGAAGGCGACCCAGTTATTGGCCTGGAAGGCCCCGACCATGACCAGGAATTCGCCGATGAAGCCGCTGGTGCCCGGCAGCCCCACCGAGGCCAGCATGAACAGCATGAAGGCCGCCGCATAGAGCGGCATGCGATGCACCAGCCCGCCATAACGCGCGATCTCGCGGCTATGCATGCGATCATAGACCACGCCGACGCAGAGGAAGAGCGCGCCCGAGACCACGCCATGGCTCAGCATCTGGAACAAGGCGCCTTCGATCCCCTGCTGGGTCAGGGTGAAGATGCCGACCGTGACGAAGCCCATATGCGCAACCGAGGAATAGGCGATCAGCTTCTTCATGTCCTCCTGGGCGAGGGCCACCAGCGAGGTGTAGATCACCGCCACGATCGAGAGCGTGTAGATCAGCGGGGTGAAGAAGGCCGAGCCGTCAGGCAGCATCGGTACCGAGAAGCGGATGAAGCCGTAAGCCCCCATCTTCAGCAGCACGCCGGCCAGGATGACCGAGCCCGCGGTGGGCGCCTCGACATGGGCGTCGGGCAGCCAGGTGTGGACCGGCCACATCGGGACCTTGACCGCAAAGGAGGCGAAAAAGGCCAGCCACAGCCAGGTCTGGAGGCCTGGCGCGAACTGATGCGTCAAGGCGGTCGGAATATCGGTGGTGTGCAGCTCGAAATAGATGGCGAGGATCGCCAGCAGCATCAGCACCGAGCCCAGCAGCGTATAGAGGAAGAACTTGAACGCGGCATAGACGCGCCTTGGGCCGCCCCAGACGCCGATGATCAGGAACATCGGGATCAGCACGCCCTCGAAGAACATGTAGAAGACGACGAAATCGAGGGCGCAGAACATGCCCACCATCAGCGTCTCGAGCGCCAGGAAGGCGATCATGTACTCCTTGACGCGGGAGGTGATGGCCTCCCAGCTCGCCAGGATGCAGATCGGCGTCAGCAGCGTCGACAGCAGCACGAACAGCACCGAGATGCCGTCCACGCCCATATGGTAGGAAATCCCGAATTGCGGGATCCAGTCGGCCTGCTCGACGAATTGGAACTCGGCGCTGCCGCGATCGAAGCCGAACCAGAGCCCCAGGGACAGCAGGAAGGTGACGACCGAGGTCAGCAGCGCCACGTTGCGGGCGTTGCGCGCGACGACCTCGGGCTCGCCGCGCACCAGCAGGATGAAGAAGGCCCCTACCAGCGGCAGGAACGTGACGAGCGAGAGGATGGGGAGCCCGCTGAGCATGATCTAGCGCGCCTGCACGAAGAGATACCAGGTGATGAACAGGACCACGCCGATCAGCATGACGAAGGCGTAGTGATAGAGATAACCGGTCTGGAGCCGCCCCGCCCGGCGCGCGAGATCGCGGGTCACGCTCGAGATGCCGTCGGGGCCGAGCCCGTCGATGAGCGCGCCGTCGCCCCCCTTCCAGAGTCCGTAGCCCAGATAGTGCGCCGGCCGCACGAACAGCCAGTCATAGAGCTCGTCGAAATACCATTTGTTGTAGAGGAAGCGGTAAAGGGCGCCGGCATGCCGCACCAGGGCGGCCGGCAGGTCCGGCTTCAGCGCATAGAACAGATAGGCAAGCCCGATGCCGACAACGCCCATGACCAGCGGCGCTAAGCCGACCCAGAGCGGTCCCTCATGCGCGGCTTCGATCGTGTTGTGGCCTTCGAGGACCTTCAGGGAGTCGCGCCAGAACTCGCCCATATGATGGCCGACGAAGAGGTCATAGAAGAGGATGCCGCCGAAGGCGGCGCCGATGGCGAGCACGACGAGCGGCACCAGCATGACCCAGGGGGATTCGTGGACATGCTCCATCGTGTGATGGTCCGCCCGCGCCTCGCCATGGAAGGTCATGAGCAGCAGGCGCCATGAATAGAAGGCGGTCAGCAGCGCCGCAGCGATGCCGAGCCAGAAGGCGTATTGCCCGACCGGGCTGTGCGCGGCCCAGGCGGATTCGAGGATGATGTCCTTGGAATAGAAGCCGGCGAAGCCGAACAGGCCCGGAATGCCGATGCCGGCCAAGGCCAGACTGCCGATCCACATCAGCGCATAGGTGATCGGGATCAGCTTCCAGAGCCCACCCATCTTGCGCATGTCCTGCTCGTGATGCATGGCGTGGATCACCGAGCCGGAGCCCAGGAACAGCAAGGCTTTGAAGAAGGCGTGGGTGAAGAGGTGGAACATCGCGGCGCCATAGGCCGAGACGCCGGCGGCGAAGAACATGTAGCCGAGCTGGCTGCAGGTCGAATAGGCGATCACCCGCTTGATGTCGTTCTGGCAGAGCCCGATGGTCGCGGCGAAGATCGCGGTCGAGGCGCCGACGATGGTGACGACGGCGAGTGCCGTCGGCGCCAGCTCGAACATCGGCGACAGGCGGCACACCATGAAGACGCCGGCCGTCACCATCGTGGCGGCATGGATCAGGGCCGAGACCGGGGTCGGGCCCTCCATCGCGTCCGGCAGCCAGGTGTGAAGGCCGAGCTGGGCCGACTTGCCCATGGCGCCCACGAACAGCAGCAGGCAGAGCGTGGTCATGGTGTCGAGCTTCATGCCGAGAAAATCGATCGTCGTGCCGACCATCGACGGGGCCGCGCCGAAGACAGTGCCGAAATCGACCGACCGGAACACCAGGAACACGCCCATGATGCCGAGCGCGAAGCCAAAATCGCCCACCCGGTTGACGATGAAGGCCTTGATCGCCGCGGCATTGGCGGAGGGCCGGTCGTACCAGAAGCCGATCAGCAGATAAGAGCAGAGGCCCACCCCTTCCCAGCCGAAGAAGAGCTGCATGAAGTTGTCGGCCGTGACCAGCGCCAACATGAAGAAGGTGAAGAGGCTGAGATAGGCCATGAAGCGCGGGATTGACGTGTCCTCGGCCATATAGCCGACCGAATAGACATGCACCATGGAGGACACGCCGGTCACGACCACCAGCATCACGGCGGTCAGCGTATCGACGCGGATCGCCCAGGAGAGCGTGAACTCGCCCGACTTGAACCAGGTGAAGAGTTCCGTGGTGCGGGCATTGCCGTCGAGCGCGACGTCCACGAAGACGAAGGCCGCCAGCACGGCCGAGATCAGCAAGGCTCCGCAGGTCACGAACTGCGAGCCGCGATCGCCGATCAGCCGGCCGAAGCAGCCGGCGATGATCGCAGCCAGGAGCGGTAGCAAGACGATGGCGACATCCATGGCCGCTCAGCCCTTCATCATGTTGATGTCTTCGACGGCGATGGATCCGCGGTTGCGGAAATAGACCACCAGGATCGCCAACCCGATCGCCGCCTCGGCGGCTGCTACCGTCAGGACGAACATGGCGAAGACCTGACCGACCAGGTCGTTGAGGAAGACCGAGAACGCGACCAGGTTGATATTGACTGCCAGCAGCATCAGCTCGACCGACATCAGGATGACGATCACGTTCTTCCGGTTCAGGAAGATGCCGAAGATGCCCAGCGCGAACAGGATCGCGGCGACGGCGAGATAGTGGCTGAGACCGATCTGCATGGCTTAGACGCCGCTCCCCGTCGGCACGTCCTTGACCTCGAGCGTATCGCCGGCGCGGCGGGAAACCTGGCGCGCGATGGACTGGCGGCGCACGTCGCGCCGGCGCAGGGTCAGCACGATGGCACCCACCATCGCCACCAGCAGGATCAGCCCCGCGGTCTGGAACAGGTAGAAATAGTCGGTATAGAGAACGAGCCCCAGGGCGTGGGTGTTGGTCACGGCCGCCGGTGTCGGCGCCGCCGCAACCTGGGGCGCATTCGGCGCGATCGCCCAGGCGCCCACCACCAGCAGCAGCTCGGCCACCAGGATGAGACCGATGAATCCACCGATGGGCAGATAGGTCGCAAAGCCGCTGCGCAGCTCGGCAAAATTGATGTCGAGCATCATCACCACGAAGAGGAACAGTACCGCGACCGCGCCGACATAGACCACGACGAGGATCATGGCCAGGAACTCGGCCCCCAGCAGGATGAAGAGGCCAGCCGAGTTGAAGAAGGCCAGGATCAGGAACAACACGGAATGGACGGGGTTGCGGGACGCGATGACCATCACGCCGGAGGCGAGCGTGACCGCCGCGAAGAGATAGAAGGCGAACGCTTGGACGATCATGACGGGATCCTGGTCTGAGCGGCCGGGCTCGGAGCGGTGGCCCCACTCCCTCCCTTACCCTCCCCCATCAAGGGGGAGGGGATAAGAAAGAAAGTGGAGATGAAAAGAGACCCTGCCCTCACCAACCTATCCCCTCCCCCCTTGTGGGGAAGGGTAAGGGAGGGGGGTGACGCCGTACCGGATGCTGCCAGTCTCATGTTACCGCTCGCTCTCATCGATAGGGCGCATCGGCGATGATGTTGGCGGCGAGCTGCGGTTCCCAGCGGTCGCCGTTGGCGAGCAGCTTTTCCTTGTTGTAGAGCAGCTCCTCATGGGTCTCGGTGGCGAACTCGTAATTGGGGCCCTCGACGATGGCATCGACCGGGCAGGCCTCCTGGCAGAGGCCGCAATAGATGCATTTGGTCATGTCGATGTCGTAGCGCGTGGTGCGTCGGCTGCCATCCTCGCGGGGCTCGCCCTCGATGGTGATCGCCTGGGCGGGGCAGACCGCCTCGCAGAGCTTGCAGGAGATGCAGCGCTCCTCGCCATTGGGATAGCGGCGCAACGCATGCTCGCCGCGAAAACGCGGGCTGAGTGGACCCTTTTCATAGGGGTAATTGATCGTGACCCGCGGGCGGAACATGTAGCGGAAAGTCAGTCCGAGGCCCGAGATCAGCTCGGACAGCAGAAGGGACTTGGCGCCGCGTTGCAGGACAGACATCGGTCGAACCTCTCTCTACTCTCGGGAACCGGGGCCCTCAGCCAGGGAGGCCCCGCCCCGCTTCTCAAGCGTGATGCGGCAGCCAGCCGAACGTCACCAGGGCGCCGGCGGTCAGCACCACCCAGAACAGCGTGAATGGCAAAAACACCTTCCAGCCCAGCCGCATCAACTGATCATATCGATAGCGCGGGAAGGTCGCGCGCACCCACAGGAAGCAGAACAGCACCAGCGCGATCTTCAGGAAGAACCAGATCGGACCGGGGATCCA
>Ga0335084_10004184_pt1 | contig 14210 bp, 13 predicted proteins | sample Lox_Sample_44_FD_206721 | JGI IMG/M metagenome (GOLD analysis project Ga0335084, IMG submission 206721) | Soil microbial communities from Loxahatchee National Wildlife Refuge, Florida, United States - Lox_Sample_4.4 | ecosystem: Environmental > Terrestrial > Soil > Wetlands | place: USA...
GTCTCGCCTGGCAGGACCAGGTGCGCGTGTATGCCGCCGAACACCTGCCGGTGGTTCTCGGGCGCAGCCCGCAGGCCACCTTCCGCCTCGACGACTCGAAGGTTTCGCGCTCGCACGCGCGCATCGACTGGACCGGCGGCACCTTCCAGCTCACCGACATGAGCTACAACGGCACCTACGTGCGCTTCGGCGGTTCCGACGAGCTGATCACCTTGCGCCGCGGCAGCTGCACCCTGCACGGGTACGGCGTGATCGGGCTGGGCGGGGCGCCGGCCGATGCCACGTCTCCGAGCATCCGTTTCGACGTGCTGTCGATCGTCGACACCGTGCCGCACCTGTCTTGATGTTCGCCGCGGAGCCCGCTAACGCGCACGATCGGCCCGAGCGCACCGCGGTGCTGCTCACCAACCTCGGCACGCCCGCCGCGCCGACACCGGCGGCGGTGCGCAGATACCTCGCGCAGTTCCTCGCCGACCCGCGCGTGGTGGAGATTCCGCGCGCGCTGTGGTGGCCGATCCTGCATGGCGTGATCCTGCGCACGCGGCCGGCGAAGTCGGCCGCCAAGTACGCCGCCATCTGGACCCCGGAGGGTTCGCCGCTGGCGACGTGGACCCGCCTGCAGGCGTTGCGCCTGCTCGGTTCGCTCGGCGAGCGTGGGCACGCCCTGTTGGTGCAGTGGGCGATGCGCTACGGGCAACCGTCGATCGCCAGCGCGCTGGATGCGCTGAAGGTGCAAGGTGCCACGCGGATTCTGATCGTGCCGATGTACCCGCAATATTCGGCGGCCACCACCGCGAGCACGCTCGACGCCGTGACGGAATGGACGCAGCGCGTGCGCCGCGTGCCCGAATTGCGAGTCGTCACCCAGTTTCACGACGACGAGGCCTACATCACCGCGCTGGCGGCGCGGGTCAGCGATCACTGGATGCGCGAAGGTCGCGGACGCATGCTGGTGCTGAGCTTCCATGGCCTGCCTGCGCGCACGCTGGCGCTTGGCGACCCGTACCACTGCCAGTGCCAGAAGACCGCGCGTCTGCTGGCCGAGCGCCTGAGCCTGAAAGCCGGCGAAACCATCGTCACGTTCCAGAGCCGGTTCGGCCGGGCGCGCTGGCTCGAGCCGTACACCGATGCCACCTTGCGCAAGCTCGCCCGCGAAGGCCACGAGCGGGTCGACGTGCTGTGTCCTGGCTTCACGGCCGACTGTTTGGAGACGCTCGAGGAGATCGCCATCGAGGGGCGCAACACGTTCCTCGCGGCAGGCGGCAAGTCGTTCCACGCCATCTCGTGCCTGAACGACCACCCGGCGTGGATCGACGCGCTGGCCAAGCTGGCGATCCGAAACCTGCAGGGGTGGCCGACGCAGATACCGGCCGAGGCCGAGCTGCAGCGTCGCCGCGAGCGCGCCGTCGCGGCGGGCGCAGCGCGCTGACGCGCCGCCTCAGCGGCCGCTCGCAGCCACCGGCGCGACGCGGCCGTGCCGCGAGGTCGAAAGCCGGCGGCCGCTCATGGCGCGACCGCCGGCGTTGCGCGGCGCGTCGCACCCGGGCAAATGCTGAGTGCGTCCTGGCAGCGTCCGGCGTGCTTGGCGGAGAATCGTGCCCGATGCCGGACACGATGCGCCTCGACAAGTGGCTGTGGGCGGCCCGGCTGTACAAGACGCGGGCGCTGGCGGTGCACGGAGTCGGGTTGGGCCGGGTGACCGTCAACGGACAGCCCGCCAAGGCGGGGCGGGACCTGCGCGTCGGCGACCGGTTGAGCCTGCAGCAGGTGGGTTACCGGCAGGAGCTGACCGTGCTGCTGCTGTCGCCGCAGCGTCGCAACGCGGCATTCGCGCGAACGATGTACTCGGAGTCCGCCGCGAGCCTGGCGGCGGGCGAGCAGGCCCGGCGGCAGCGCCGGTTGGCGCCCGAGCCCGCCATCTCGTTGAGCGAGGGACGCCCGACCAAGCGCGACCGGCGCGCGCTGGCCGACTGGCAGCGCTGGAGCGCCAGCGCCGAGGAATGAGCTGCCCGCGCGCAACGGGCCCTTGAAACGCCCTGGGTCGTCCCCAAGCTTTGGACGAGTGTTCTGCCAACCCCGACCATGACACCGAACGAACCACAGCAGCGCCAGGAAGCGGCGCCAGAGCCGGCCGCCGACGCCCCCGCTCCCGGCGTCTCGGCCGCGGCCCGGCTGGCCGAACTGGAAGCCAAGCACGCCGAGCTGGCCGACGCCTACCTTCGCGCCAAGGCGGAAACCGAGAACACGCGGCGTCGTGCCGACGAAGAGATCTCCAAGGCGCGCAAGTTCGCGCTCGAGTCGTTTGCCGAGAGCCTGCTGCCGGTGCGTGACGGCCTGGAGGCCACCACCGCGATCGCCGACGCCAGCAACGAGCAGCTGCTGCAGGGCGTGCATGCCACGTTGAAGCTGCTGACCCATGCCCTCGAGCGCAACCGGGTGGTCGAGATCAACCCGCCGGTGGGCACGCGCTTCGATCCGCACCAGCACCAGGCGATCTCGATGGTGCCCGCGGACCAGGAGGCCAACACGATCGTGGCCGTGCTGCAGAAGGGATACCTGATCGCCGAGCGCGTGCTGCGGCCAGCGCTGGTCACGGTGGCCGCACCGAGGTGACCGTTTGACCCTGGCTTGAAACGCGCCGGTTTATCCACACCTCGTACGCAACCGAATTCAACATCGAGAGTAGGAGCCACCACATGGGCAAGATCATCGGCATCGACCTGGGCACGACCAACTCGTGCGTGGCGATCATGGAGGGCAACACCACCAAGGTGATCGAGAACAGCGAGGGTGCCCGCACCACGCCGTCGATCGTCGCCTACCAGGAAGACGGCGAGGTGCTGGTCGGTGCCTCGGCCAAGCGCCAGGCCGTGACCAACCCGAAGCACACCTTCTACGCCGTCAAGCGGCTGATCGGTCGCAAGTTCACCGAGAAGGAAGTGCAGAAGGACATCAACCTGATGCCCTACAAGATCGTCGCTGCCGACAACGGCGATGCCTGGGTCGAGGAGCGCGGCAAGAAGCTCGCGCCGCCGCAGGTCAGCGCCGAAGTGCTGCGCAAGATGAAGAAGACCGCCGAGGACTACCTCGGCGAGGAAGTCACCGAGGCCGTGATCACGGTGCCGGCGTACTTCAACGACAGCCAGCGCCAGGCCACCAAGGACGCCGGCCGCATCGCCGGCCTCGACGTCAAGCGCATCATCAACGAGCCGACGGCCGCTGCGCTGGCTTTCGGCCTCGACAAGCACGGCAAGGGTGACCGCAAGATCGCGGTCTACGACCTCGGCGGTGGCACGTTCGACATCTCGATCATCGAGATCGCCGACGTCGACGGCGAGAAGCAGTTCGAAGTGCTGTCGACCAACGGCGACACCTTCCTCGGCGGCGAGGACTTCGACCAGCGCGTGATCGACTACATCGTCACCGAGTTCAAGAAGGAGCAAGGCGTCGACCTGACGAAAGACGTGCTCGCGCTGCAGCGGCTGAAGGAAGCCGCCGAGAAGGCCAAGATCGAGCTGTCGAACCAGACGCAGACCGACGTCAACCTGCCGTACATCACGGCCGACGCATCGGGCCCGAAGCACCTGAACATCAAGCTCACGCGCGCCAAGCTCGAGGCGCTGGTCGACGACCTGATCGAGAAGACGATCGAGCCGTGCCGTATCGCGATCAAGGATGCCGGCGTCAAGATCGGCGAGATCAACGACGTGATCCTGGTTGGCGGCATGACGCGCATGCCCAAGGTGCAGGACAAGGTCAAGGAGTTCTTCGGCAAGGAGCCGCGCAAGGACGTCAACCCCGACGAGGCGGTGGCCGTCGGTGCGGCGATCCAGGGCCAGGTGCTGGGCGGTGAGCGCAAGGACGTGCTGCTGCTCGACGTCACCCCGCTGAGCCTGGGCATCGAGACCCTGGGCGGCGTGATGACCAAGATGATCAAGAAGAACACCACCATCCCGACCAAGTACACGCAGGTGTTCAGTACGGCCGACGACAACCAGCCGGCGGTCACGATCAAGGTCTTCCAGGGCGAACGCGAGATGGCCGCCGGCAACAAGAGCCTGGGCGAGTTCAACCTCGAGGGCATTCCCCCCGCGCCGCGCGGGCTGCCTCAGATCGAGGTGACGTTCGACATCGACGCCAACGGCATCCTGCACGTCAGCGCGAAGGACAAAGGCACCGGCAAGGAGAACAAGATCACCATCAAGGCGAACTCCGGCCTCTCCGAGGCCGAGATCGAGAAGATGGTCAAGGATGCCGAGCTCAACGCGGCCGAGGACAAGAAGAAGCTCGAAATCGTGCAGGCGCGCAACAACGCCGACGCGATGGTGCACTCGGTCAGGAAGAGCCTCGGCGAGCACGGCGACAAGCTCGATGCCGCAGAGAAGACCAAGATCGAGGCCGCGCTCAAGGACGTGGAAGAGGCGCTGAAGGGCGACGACAGGGCGGCGATCGAAGCCAAGACCGAAGCGCTGATGCAGGCCAGCCAGAAGCTCGGCGAGAAGATGTACGCCGACGCACAGGCCGCTGCGGCGGGCGCCGGTGGCGCCGGTGGCCCTGGTGGCGCACAGGCCGAGAGCGCCGGCGCACAGTCCAAGCCGGCCGACGACAACGTGGTCGATGCGGAGTTCAAGGAAGTCAAGAAGTGAAATCACGACGGGCCCGCCTCGGGCCCGGGCGTGATTCCTCGCCGCGTTGGAGCCTGCAGGCTTTGCCGGCGGGTCGACGCGGCGGTTTCGTTTGAGTACTGCTGAGAACCTTCATGGCAAAGCGCGACTACTACGACGTCCTGGGCGTGGCGAAGAACGCGTCGGAGGACGAGATCAAGAAGGCCTACCGCAAGCTGGCCATGAAGCATCACCCGGACCGCAACCAGGGTGACGACGCCAAGAAGGCAGAGGAGAGGTTCAAGGAGGCCAAAGAGGCGTACGAGATGCTCACCGATCCGCAGAAGCGCGCGGCCTACGACCAGTACGGTCACGCCGGCGTCGACCCCAGCATGGCCGGCGGCTTCCGAGGCGGGCCGGGCCCCGAGGGTTTCGGTGGCTTCGCCGAGGCATTCGGCGACATCTTCGGCGACATCTTCGGTGGCGCAGCGGGGCGCCGTGGCGCGGGCGGCGGGCAGCAGGTCTACCGCGGCGCCGACCTGTCGTACTCGATGGAGATCTCGCTGGAGGAAGCCGCGCACGGCAAGGACACGCAGATCCGCATACCGAGTTGGGATCCCTGCGAGACCTGCCACGGCAGCGGCGCCAAGCCCGGCACCAGCGCCAAGACCTGCAGCACCTGCGGTGGCTCGGGCACGGTGCACCTGCGCCAGGGCTTCTTCAGCATCCAGCAGACCTGCCCGCACTGCCACGGCAGCGGCCGCGTCATTCCCGACCCCTGCGCCACCTGCAACGGCGCCGGCAAGGTAAAGAAGCAGAAGACGCTCGAGGTCAAGATCCCGGCAGGCATCAACGAGGGCATGCGCATTCGTTCGGTCGGCAACGGCGAGCCCGGTACCAACGGCGGACCTGCGGGCGATCTCTACATCGAGATCCGCATCAAGCAGCACGAGATCTTCGAGCGCGACGGCGACGACCTGCACTGCACGGTGCCGGTGCCATTGACCCTGGCCGCGCTCGGCGGTGGCATCACCGTGCCCACGCTGGCCGGCAAGGCCGAGATCGACCTGCCCGAAGGCACGCAGCACGGCAAGACGTTCCGCCTGCGCGGCAAAGGCATCAAGGGCATCCGCTCGAGCTATCCGGGCGACCTGTACTGCCACATCACGGTCGAGACGCCTGTGCGCCTGACCGAGCACCAGCGCAAGCTGATGAAGGAGCTCGACGAGTCGCTCAAGAAGGGCGGCGAGCGTCACTCACCGAGCGCCAAGAGCTGGACCGACAAGGTCAAGGACCTCTTCAAGTGAGCCAACGCGCTGCTAGCCCGAGGCCGGGTGGCTAGAACAGGGAGCCTTGGCCCGGGTCGGCGGCCGGACGGCGGAACTGCTTGAGATCGAGCTCGATGCGCGACCGGTTGAAGCCGAGCCGCTCGCTCGTCTTCTCGAAGCGCTGGCGAATGAGCTGCGCCCAGATGCCGGTGCCGGTCATGCGTGTGCCGAAGCGAGCGTCGTTGTTCTTGCCGCCGCGCATCTCGCGCACCCGGGCCATGATGCGATCGGCCTTGTCGGGAACGTGCTGCTTCAACCACTGCTGGAACAGCGGGCTCACTTCCCACGGTAGCCGGATCACGATGCTGGAGGCGGCGCTGGCCCCCGCCGCGCGCGCGGCCTCCAGGATGTGCTCGAGTTCGTGCAGATTGAGAAACGGAATCATCGGTGACACGCTGACGCCCACCGGGACCCCGGCGTTGGCGAGTGCCTCGATCGTCTTGAGGCGTCGGTGCGGCGCCGCTGCGCGCGGCTCCATCGTGCGCGCCAAATGTGGGTCGAGCGTGGTCAGTGAGACGTAGACGGCCACCAGCCTGTTGCGCGCCATCGGCGCGATCAGATCGAGGTCGCGCTCGATGCCGGCCGACTTGGTGAACATCGAGAACGCGTGCTGGCATTCGCTGAGCACCTCGATGATCGAGCGCGTGATCCTCAACTTGCGCTCGACCGGCTGATAGCAGTCGGTGGCTGAGCCGAGGTTCAGCGACTGCGGCACGTAGCTCGGCTTGGCCAGCGTCTCGCGCAGCCGCTCGGCGGCATTGACCTTGGCGACGATGCGGGTCTCGAAGTCGATGCCCGGCGACAGATTGAGGTAGCTGTGGGTCGGTCTGGCATAGCAGTAGACGCAGCCGTGCTCGCAGCCGCGGTAGGGGTTGATCGAGAGGTCGAAGCCGATGTCGGGCGAATCGTTTCCGGTCAGGATCGACTTGACATGCTCTTCGATGATCTGCGTCTCGGGTCGAAGCCGTTCCTCATGGGCCTCCTGCTCCAGCGTGCCCCAGCCATCGTCGAACGTCTCGCGCTGCTCGACGTTGAAGCGGTGCTCGATCGCCCATGGCGTGCCCCGACCCTTCAGGGGCTGCAACGCCACCGGCACCGTTGGCACTTGCCTCGTCGCGGTCGGCCTTTGGCCAGGGTGAATCGACGACATACTGTAAATCTATACAGTTGTCGCGCGATCGTCAAGCGACCAGGACCCGGTAGCGATCAGTAGTCCGGCTCGCCGCCGCCTGCAGCCAGGTTGTCGAACCGCGTCAGCGGTTTCAGGAAGGTCAACTTCAGGGTGCCGACCGGGCCATTGCGCTGCTTGCCGATGATGATCTCGGCGACGCCGGGCTCCCTGGAGTCCTTGTTGTAGTAGTCATCGCGGTAGATGAACATGATGACGTCGGCGTCCTGCTCGATCGCGCCGGACTCGCGCAGGTCGCTCATCAGCGGCCGCTTGTCGTTGCGCGACTCGACGCTGCGGTTGAGTTGCGAAAGCGCCATCACCGGGCACTGCAGCTCCTTGGCCAGCGCCTTCAGCCCGCGCGAGATCTCTCCCAGTTCGGTGGCGCGGTTCTCGTCGCTGCCGGCCGAGCCGCTCATCAGCTGCAGATAGTCGACGACGATCAGGCCGAGCGTGCCGCCGAACTGGCGCGCCATGCGGCGCGCCCGCGCCCGCAATTCGGCCGGGTTGAGCGCCGGCGTCTCGTCGATGTAGAGGCTGACCTTGCCGAGCCGGTCGACCGCCTCGGTCAGGCGCGTCCACTCGTCGTCCTTCAACGCCCCGGTGCGCAGGTGCTGCTGATCGATGCGGCCGAGCGATCCGACCATCCGCACCGCGAGCTGCGAGGCGCCCATTTCCATCGAGAACACCAGCACGGGGAGCTCTTCGCGCACCGTGACGTGCTCGGCGATGTTGAGTGCAAACGCTGTCTTGCCCATCGACGGTCGCGCTGCCAGCACGATCAGGTCGCCCTTCTGCAGCCCGGCCGTGTAGCGATCGAGGTCGTAGAAGCCAGTGCGCACGCCGGTCACCTCTTCGGCACCGTTCTCGTGCAGCTCGGTCACGCGGTCGATCAGCTCGACCACCAGCCTGTCCATGCCGATGAAGCCCTGCTTCGTGCGCGCGCCTTCCTCGCCGATCTGGAAAATGCGCGACTCGGCCTCGTCGAGGATCTGCGACACCGGCTTTCCCTGTGGGTTGAACGCCTGGGTCGCGATCTCGTCGCTGGCACCGATCAGCTTGCGCAGCACCGCGCGCTCGCGCACGATCTCGGCATAGCGCCGGATGTTGGCGGCGCTCGGCACGCTCTGCGCCAGCGCGTTGAGGTACACCAGACCGCCGCAATCGGCGGCCGTGCCCAGACTCTGCAGGTGCTCGTGCACCGTCACCACGTCGGCCGGCTTGTTGGCGCCGACCAGTGCAGCGATCGCGGTGTAGATCTGCCGGTGCTCGTAGCGGTAGAAATCGCTTTCGCCCAACAGGTCGGCCGCCCGATCCCAGGCCAGGTTGTCGAGCAGCAGGCCGCCGAGCACGCTCTGCTCGGCCTCGATGGAGTGCGGTGGCACGCGCAGTCGCGCCACCTCGTCGTCTTGCTGGCCCGGGGGCTGTTGGAACACGGCGGACATCGGCCGATGATAGTTCGAGCGGACGCGCGTGCCTGTGGGCAGCGCTGTGGACATCGGCTGCACAAGCGGTTGAGAACCGCGGCGAGGCGCGGGCAAGAAAAAGGGCCGGCGGATGCCGGCCCTTCTCGCGCAGCGGGGCAACCGCTACTCGGCTTCGGCCACCACGTGCACGGTGACGTCCACCACCACATCGGTGTGCGGCGCCACCGAGACGACGTGGTCGCCCACGGTCTTCAGCGGGCCGTGCGGCAGCCGGATCTGCGACTTCTGGATCGTCACGCCCAGCTTCTTCAGGCCCTCGGCGATGTCGAAGTTTGTGACCGAGCCGAACAGCCGGCCATCGACGCCGGCCTTCTGCTCGACGGTGAGCTTCTGACCCGACAGCTTCTCGGCCAACGCCTGGGCATCGGCGAGCTTGTCGGCCGCGGCCTTCTCGAGGTCGGCCCGACGGTTCTCGAACTCCTTGATCGCCGCTTCGGTGGCACGGCGAGCGCGCTTGGTCGGAATCAGGAAGTTGCGTGCAAAGCCGTCCTTGACCTTCACGACATCGCCCAGGTTGCCGAGATTGGCGATCTTCTCCAACAGGATCACTTGCATGGCGACGTGCTCCTTCAGACCCGGTGCTGATCCGAGTAGGGGATCAGTGCCAGGAAGCGTGCCCGCTTGATCGCCGTGGTCAGCTGGCGCTGGTAGAAGGCACGCGTGCCCGTCAGGCGCGCCGGCGTGATCTTGCCGTTCTCGCCGATGAAATCGCGCAGCGTGTCGACGTCTTTGTAGTCGATCTCCTTCACGCCGGCGACCGTGAAGCGGCAGAAGCGCTTGCGGCGGAACAGCAGCGACTGCTGGTTGCGCTTGGGCTTGCGGTCCTTCGAGAACCGGCCTTTACCTCTGGGTGGTGGCATGGGATACCTCTTTCAATGCGGTGAATTCGTGGACCCGGCGCTCAACCGAGCGACGTGACGTGAAACAACAGGCCGCGACCGTTGCGCGTGCCCGACAGGAAGCCGGCGAAGGTGGCGTCGTGGCCGAGGGCCAGCACAGAGAGTGCGTGCGTGATGGGACCGATCGCGATCGCCCTCACCTGCACCGACACCTTGCGCATCTGATCCGCCTCGCTCAATTCCGATTGATGCTCGAGCCTGAGATTGAGCGCCGGCAGGCCGGCTGGCGTGTAGCGCAGGGCATCTCGCTCGATCAAGCGGGCCGACAGCACCAGGCGGTTCATCTCGCTCGCACGGGCCGCTGCGACGGCGTCGCCCTCAGGCGCTCGCCTCCTGTGCGGCCTTGCGGGCCTCTTCCTTCTCGACCACCTTCATCATCACCGACGGCGTGGTCTCGGCCTTGCTCTTGGCCACCGTCAGATGGCGCAGCACGGCATCGTTGAAGCGGAAGCCCGACTCCAACTCGGTAAGTACGTTCTGCTCGCACTCGATGTTCAGGCATAGGTAGTGCGCCTTGGCGAGCTTCTGGATCATGTAGGCCAGCTGGCGCCGACCCCAATCCTCGATCCGATGGACCTTGCCGCCGCCAGCGGTGACGAGGCCCTTGTAGCGCTCCAGCATGGCTGGAACCTGCTCGCTCTGATCCGGATGGATCAGGAGCACGATTTCATAGTGACGCATGACGACTCCTTGTGGTTTCCGCTGACGGAAGCCGCCCCCGGTTGGCGTCGGTGAGGGGTGCGGCAAGGGAAAGCTGCGAATTATAGCCGCAGCCGTCCGCGCTCCGGGGCCGGGGCCATCGACACGGCCCTCGCGGCGGTGGCTACTTGACGGCCGCCAGCCGCTGCCAGGTGTCGACGATGGTGTCCGGGTTCAGCGACATCGAGACGATGCCCTCGGCGGCCAGCCAGTCGGCGAAGTCCGGGTGGTCGCTCGGTCCCTGGCCGCAGATGCCCACGTACTTGCCGCTGGCGCGGCAGGCCGCGATGGCGCGCGAGATCATCGCCTTGACGGCGGGGTCGCGCTCGTCGAAGTCGCCGGTCAGTTGCTCGAGGCCGGAGTCGCGGTCCAGCCCTAGCGTGAGCTGGGTCAGGTCGTTGGAGCCGATCGACATGCCGTCGAAGTGCTGCAGGAACTGGTCGGCCAGGATCGCGTTGCTCGGCACCTCGCACATCATGATCACACGCAACCCGTCCCTGCCGCGCACCAGGCCGCGGTCGGCCATCAGCCGGTTCACGCGCTCGGCCTGGCGCACGGTGCGCACGAACGGCACCATGATCTCGACGTTGGTCAGGCCCATGTCGCTGCGCACCCGGCGTAGCGCCTCGCACTCCATCGCGAAGGCGTCGCCGAACTCGCCGCTGATGTAGCGCGAAGCGCCGCGAAATCCGAGCATCGGATTCTCTTCGTCGGGCTCGTAGCGCGCGCCGCCGATCAGCTTCTTGTACTCGTTGCTCTTGAAGTCCGACAGCCGCACGATCACCGGCTTGGGCCAGAACGCCGCCGCGATCGTGGCCACGCCTTCCATCAGCTTGTCGACGTAGAACGCGCGCGGCGAGGCGTGGCCGCGTGCCACCGACTCCACCGCCATCTTGAGCTCGGGGTCGACGTTCGGATAGTCGAGGATTGCCTTCGGGTGGACACCGATGTTGGTGTTGATGATGAATTCCAGCCGCGCCAGCCCGACACCCGCGTTCGGGATGCGCGCGAACTCGAACGCCAGGCCGGGGTTGCCGACGTTCATCATCAGCTTGATCGGGCAGTACGGCATCTCGCCGCGCCGGACCTCGGTGACCTCGGTCTCGAGCAACCCTTCATAGATGAAGCCGGTGTCGCCTTCGGCGCACGACACCGTGACCAGGGCGCCGTCGGTCAGCCTCTCGGTCGCGTCGCCGCAGCCCACCACCGCCGGAATGCCGAGCTCGCGCGCGATGATCGCCGCGTGGCAGGTGCGCCCGCCGCGGTTGGTGACGATCGCCGCGGCGCGCTTCATCACCGGCTCCCAGTTCGGATCGGTGATCTCGGTGACCAGCACGTCGCCCGGCTGCACGCGGTCCATGTCGGAGAGCGAGCGCGCCAGCCGCACGCGGCCGGTGCCGATCTTCTGTCCGATCGCGCGACCTTCGGCGAGCACCGTGCCGTGGCCCTTGAGCTTGTAGCGGTGCTCGACCTGCGCCTGGCTCTTCACCGTTTCGGGGCGGGCCTGCAGGATGTAGAGCTTGCCGTCGCGACCGTCGCGGCCCCACTCGATGTCCATCGCCCGCCCGTAGTGCTGTTCGATCACCAGCGCATAGCGTGCGAGCTCGCTCACATCGGCGTCGCTGAGCGAATAGCGGTTGCGCTGTTCGGGCGGCGTCTCGACGGTCCGCACCAGTTTGCCGTCGGCCGCGCCGCCCGGCGCGAACTCCATGCGGACCAGCTTCGAGCCCAGCGAGCGCCGGATGATCGCCTGCTTGCCGGCGCGCAGCATCGGCTTGTGGACGTAGAACTCGTCGGGGTTGACGCTGCCTTGCACCACCGTCTCGCCCAGACCGTAGCTCGACGTGATGAACACCACCTGGTCGAACCCCGACTCGGTGTCGATCGTGAACATCACGCCGGCGCTGCCAAGGTCGGAGCGCACCATGCGCTGCACGCCGGCCGACAGCGCCACGTCGCCATGCGCGAAGCCCTTGTGCGCGCGGTAGCTGATTGCGCGGTCGTTGTACAGCGACGCGAACACTTCCTTGACCTTGTCCAGCACCGCGTCGATGCCGCTGACGTTGAGGAACGTCTCCTGCTGGCCGGCGAACGAGGCGTCGGGCAGGTCTTCGGCGGTGGCCGACGAGCGAACCGCGTACGACGCCTGCGCATCGCCGCCGGCCAGTTGCTCGTAGGCCGTGCGAATCGCCGCTTCCAATGCCGGCGGCCATGCGGCGGAGGTGACCCAGCCACGGATCTCCGCACCCGCGTCGGCCAACGCCCGGACGTCGTCGACGTTGAGCGACGCCAGGCGTGCGCGGATCCGCTCGGCAAGGCCGGCGTGGCGCAGGAACTCGCGATACGCGTGCGCGGTGGTCGCGAAGCCGCCGGGCACTCGCACGCCGCTGGCCGCGAGCTGACTGATCATTTCGCCGAGGCTGGCATTCTTGCCGCCGACCGCCTCGACGTCGGTCATCCTCAGCTGGTCAAGCGGCACGACCAGGGCGGTCGCCAAAGCGGTCGATGACATGGGAGAGCTCCGTGAAGGTGAACAAACGGTGCTGTCCGGACGCGAGCGCACCCACCGGCATGTCGGGTTGTGGCTTGGGGGCCGTAGGGGCTCATGGCGGCGTCATCGGGGCAGACTTTCGACAGCGATTCTAGGTCCGGGCCCGGGCCCTATGATCGGCGCTCCCCTCCCCGACCCTCGGAGCACCATTGCCCAATCGCAGCGTGTTCTTCGTCTCCGACGGCACCGGCATCACCGCCGAGACGTTCGGCAACTCGATCCTGGCGCAGTTTCCGCTGCGCCCGCGCCACGTGCGCCGACCGTTCATCGATTCGGTCGACAAGGCCTTTGCCGTGGTGCAGGAGATCAATGCCATCGCCCAGGCCGAGGGCCACCGTCCGATCGTCTTCATCACCCTGGTCAACGACGAAGTGCGCGACGTGCTCACGCGCGACAGCTGCGCAGGCATGGTGCTCGACATGTTCCGCACCTTCGTCGAGCCCCTGGAGCAGGAGCTCGGCGTCAAGTCCAATCACCGCGTCGGCCGCTTCTCGGAGGTGGCCAAGAGCCACGAGTACCATGAGCGCATCGAGGCTATCAACTACTCGCTCGCCCACGACGACGGGCAGTCGGCGCGCGACCTCGAGAGCGCCGAGGTGATCCTGGTCGGCGTCAGCCGCTGCGGCAAGACGCCGACCTCGCTGTACCTGGCGATGCAGCACGGCGTCAAGGCGGCCAACTACCCGCTGATCCCGGAGGACTTCGAACGCGGCCAGCTCCCCAAGTCGCTGGCGCCCCACAAGCGCAAGTGCTTCGGCTTGACGATCGATCCCGAGCGCCTGGCGCAGATCCGCCACGAGCGGCGTCCCGGCGGCCGCTACGCGGCACTCGACAACTGTCGCATGGAAGTGCGCGAGGCCGAGGCGATGATGCGCCGCGAGGGCATCGCGTGGCTCAGCTCGACGCACAAGTCGATCGAGGAGATCGCGACGACGATCCTGCGCGACATCCGGCCCGACCGCCTGATCTACTGAGCGCGCCGCCGCATCGACTCGTACAGGCACACCGCGGCTGCGGCCGCAACGTTGATCGATTCCTCGCCCCCGGGCTGCGGAATGGCCAGCCGCTGCGCGCAGCGCTGCAGCAGCGCTGCGGCGACGCCTTGTCCCTCGTGGCCGAACACCCAGGCGCACGGGTCCGGCAACGGCGCGTCGGTCAACGGCGCACCGGCGTGCGAGCTGGTCGCCAGCAGCGGTACCTGCAGCGCATCGAGCACCGAATCGTCGGCAGCCTCGACCAGGCGCAAGCCGAAGTGCGCGCCCATGCCGGCGCGCATCACCTTGGGCGACCACAGCGCAGCGCAGCCTTTGAGCGCGACCACCTGCTCGACGCCGAAGGCCGCGGCGCTGCGCAGGATGCTGCCGAGGTTGCCGGCGTCCTGCACGCGGTCGAGGACCACGCTGCGCCGACCCGGCAGCACCGGCAGCGTGCCCGGCCATGCCGCCAGCGCAGCGAGCGGCGCCTTCGACGACAG
>Ga0335084_10004187_pt1 | contig 14203 bp, 20 predicted proteins | sample Lox_Sample_44_FD_206721 | JGI IMG/M metagenome (GOLD analysis project Ga0335084, IMG submission 206721) | Soil microbial communities from Loxahatchee National Wildlife Refuge, Florida, United States - Lox_Sample_4.4 | ecosystem: Environmental > Terrestrial > Soil > Wetlands | place: USA...
AGAACGCGTTGAAGGCTTTCGAGCTGCTGGGCGGCGGCGCATTCCTGCCCGTGCACTGGGGAACGTTCAGCCTCGCCATGCACGCGTGGGATCAGCCCGCGGAAGTCCTGATGGAGAAGGGCTCGGGCGTGCAGCTCGTCATGCCGCATCTTGGCGAGCCGGTCGAGCCTTCGCACGTGGAGCGCGTCCATCCGTGGTGGCGCGGGGTCGAAAAGGGCAAGGCGCGGCCGGCCGAGCCGGCGATGACATTGCCCAAGGCCGTGCCCTGGCCGCTCGACTAGGGAACCAAGGCCGGTATAGTAGCCGCGTGACGACTCACAAGATGCCGCTGCTGGAACAAATCGCCGTGCGCCTCGCAGCGGGCTGGTACCTCGTCGTTCCGCCGGCCGTGCACGACCAGCCTCCCGGATCACCGCCCACGAGCAAGGTGACCGTCAATGTCGAGGCGCCGCTCAAGGACTGGTGGAGGCTTCCCCCGAACGCCGCCCGCTTGTACGACACTCCTGGAGACTGCGAGGCCGCACGAAAAGCGCTCGTGAATCGTCCGCCTCCCACCGACACGACCCAGGAGGTGGTCGTGGTGCTGGGCATCCAGAGGCTTCACGTGCGGTGTGTCGCTGACGACGACCCCGCGTTGAAGTAGGGCATCACACCGGCGGCATCCGCTGGTGCCAATCCGTCTCGCGCTGGTACGCCTGACCGATTCTGAGCGCGGTCCCTTCCTCATACCCGCGGCAAACGATCTGCAGCGACGTCGGCATTCCCTCCGGCGTGAAGCCATTTGGGAGTGCCAGCCCGCACAGGTCGAGCAGGTTCACGAAGCGCGCGAAGCGCACCGGCACGGCGGTGAAGTCCACGGTGTCCAACGCAAGGGCGGCGGTTTCCGTGGTGGGCGTGAGGAACGCGTCCATGCCGCGCATCGCGTCGTCCAGCTGGCGCTTCATCTCGTCGCGGCGGTGCATCGCGGAGAGGTACTCGAAGGCGGAGACCTTTCCGCCGGCGAGGAGGCGCTTGCGCACGACGTCGTCGATCCTCGCATCCGCATTCTCCACGACCGGCGCGTTCGCGAAGTAACCCTCCGCCATGGTGATGTTCGTCATGTTGCCGAGGTCGGCCAGGCGGAAGGGCAGCTCGATCTCGACGATCGCGGCGCCGAGCGCGGCGAGCTTCTCGAGCGAGCGGTCGTAGGCGCCGAGCACGGCCGCGTCCACGCCCGCGCGCTCGGCCGCCGGCAATCGCGCCAGCTTCAATCCGCGCACGCCCTGCTCGAGCGTGGGCAACGGGTCGTCCATCGGATGGCGGTTCGTGTTCGGGTCCAGCCCGTCAGGGCCCTGCAGCAAGTTGTACAGCGCGGCCACGTCGCGAACCGTGCGCGCCATCGTGCCGGGCGTGTCGAACGTGGTGCTGAGCGGGAGGATGCCGTGGGTGCTGATGCGGCCGATGGTCGTCTTCAATCCCGTGATGCCGCACCACGATGCGGGCTGGCGAACCGAGCAGCCGGTGTCGGTGCCGAGCGCCCAGGGCGCGAGGCGCGCTGCCACGGCCACGCCCGAGCCGCTGCTCGAACCGCCCGGCGTGCGCGCGACCTTCGTATCCCACGGATTCCACGGCGTGCCCATGTGCTGGTTGGTGCCCCACGCGCCGCACGCGAATTCCACCGTGTGCGTCTTGCCCAGCACGATCATTCCCTGGTCGAGCGCTCGGCGCACCACCGTCGCCGTGGTCGTCGCGACGTGATTGACCCGCGTCACGGAACCGCCCGTCGTGATGCGCCCCTCGATGTCGATGATGTCCTTCACGGCGATGGGGACGCCATGCCACGGGCCGAGCGAGCGATTCTCGCGAATCGCCTGGTCGGCGTCCGCGGCGGCCTCGCGCGCCTCGTTCGCATAGACCTCGACGAACGCGTGCAGCTTGGGATCGTGCCGGGCGATTCGCGCGAGGAACGCTTCGACCACGTCGGCCGAGGTCATTCGTTGCGCCGCGATCTCGCGAGACAGGTCGTGTGCGCAGAGGAGGCAGGGATCTTGGGTCATGTGACGGGTCGGGAAACGTGAAGGGGTGGCACGCGCTTCGCCCAAGGCATCGATTCCTCGAGCCTTGCGGCGAGCTGCAGGATGACGTGCTCATCCGCGTGCCTCGTTCCGAGCTGGATGCCAATGGGCAGCCCGTTCGAATGCATCGCGAGCGGCAGCGAAATGGCCGGCGTCCCCATGATGTTGTGCGGCAGCGTGAACTGGCAGACCGGGCGCAGGAGCTTCTCCGGCAGCTCCTCGAATTCCACGTCGGCGCGCCCGAGGTTGTAGTTTCCCCAGGGCTCCGAGGTTCTCGCCGTCGTGGGAGAGAGCCATACGTCGTAGCGGGAGAAGTACGCACCAAGCGACCGGCGAGCCGTGTTGAGGTGGGCCACGGCGTTCATGAAAGTCTCGGGCTTCATCTGCCGCGCGTACTGGTAGATCCTGAACACCACGGGCTCGAGCGTGTCCGGGCCGATCGCGTGTCCGCTTCGCTTCGAATATCCCGCGAGCCGCAGGTCGAAGCCGAAGAACCAGATGTCCATCATGGCGCGCATCGCGGCGAGGCCGTCCAGCTTGGGGCTCTCTTCGCTCACTTCGTGCCCCATGCCCTTCAACGCCGACGCGGCCTTCTCCACGGCGGCGCGCACCTCGGGGTCCGTAGGGAAGCCCATCAGCGCGTCGGTGGACCAGCCGATGCGTAGCCGCCGTCCCTTCGCGTGGAGCAGCGAAGCATACGAATCGCCAGGCTTCGGAATCACGAACGGATCGCCCGGCTGCGGGATGGCGAGGCAGTCGAGCAGGGCCGCCGCGTCGCGCACCGTCTTCGCCTGCACGAAGTTCATGCCGAGGCCGAAGCCGTTCTCGTCCATCTGCGGCCCGTACGAGATGCGCCCGCGCGAAGGCTTGATGCCCACGCCGCCGCAGAAGCTCGCGGGGATGCGGATCGAGCCGCCGATGTCCGTGCCGTGCGCGATCGGCACCATCCCCGAGATCACGGCCGCCATGCCGCCGCCGGTGGAGCCGCCCGCCGAATATCCGTGCCGCCAGGGCGTCGACGTGTTGCCGTGCAGCACGCTCTCCGCCGTGCCGGCCATCGAGTACTCGGGCGCGAGGCTTCGCCCGATGATGTTGAGTCCCGCCGCGCGGAAGAGCTCCGCGAGGTGCGTATCCGACTGCACCACCATGTCCTTGCACAGGCGGCTGCCGAACTCGATCTTTCTTCCCGCCTCGTGGCCGAACACGTCCTTGATGAGCGTGGGCACGCCGCGGAAGGGGCCGCTGCCGAGCTTCGACTCGTCGAGTCCCTCGATGCGGTCGGCATACGTCTCGACGACCGCGTTCACCCCGGGGTTGATCGCGGCGATCGCTTTTGCGGCGACCTGTGCCATCTCCCTGGGCGATGCCTTGCGCGCCGAGATGAGCGCCGCCAGGCCGAGGGCGTCGTAGCTCGAGTACTCGGCGAGATCCACCGGTCAGATTTCCTGCAGGTCGTGCCCCACGACCAGGTTCCCGGAGAAATACGGCCGCACGGCATCGGCCCACACCTCGTCCTTGAGGAACGGATAGCCGCCGGGAACGAAGTGCGATAGCACGAGCGTCTTCACCCCGGCCTCGGTCGCGACGCGCCCGACTTCCTCGCAGGTCGAATGGGCCGCCAGCAGGTGCTCGCGCAGCGTCTTCGCGTTGGTCTCGGTCGCGATCAGCTGCTCGAGCGACGGCATGTGCATCACTTCGTGCACCAGGACGTCGGCGCCCTGCGCGAGCGCGATGAGGTTCTTCGAGGGCCGCGTGTCGCCCGAGAACACGATGGAGCGGTCGGGGCAATCGAAGCGGTAGGCGAACGCCGGCGTGACCGGCGGATGCTCGACCAACGCCGCGGTGACTTTCACGTTCTCGTCCTGCATCACCGGCCCGCCCGCGCTGATCTCGTGGGGCACGATCAAGTCCTTCAACGGCGGGCGGCCCTCGTCGGCGATGCGCGTGCGGATGTCGTAGTCGTTCAGCGCGAGGAATTGCCGCGTCATCTCCGCGAGCGGGGGCGGCCCGTAGGTGTCGATGCGCTTGGTGAGGTCCGTCGCCCACGCAAGCAGCAGCAGGTTGCCGTAGTCCGCGTTGTGGTCGGAGTGGTGGTGCGTGAGGAAGACGCAGCGCATCGACGAGAGCTTGAGCTTGGCAAGCACCATCTGCCGCGCGACGCCGTTGCCGCAATCGACCACGTACGAGGCGCCGTTCACGACGATGACGTTCGCGGGCGCGGAGCGATTCGGCTTGGGCGTCGGGCCGCCCGCGGTTCCCAGGAGGATCAAGCGCGACTTGGGCTTCGCATCGGCGGGCTTGGCGTCCTCGGCGAAGGCGCGGGAGAAGGGCAGGGCCGCCATCAGCGCAGCGCCGGTGCCGAGGAACCTGCGTCGGTTTGTCGTCATGGTTTGCTCCTTGTCGTGTTGTACAGCACCCATCCGGCCCACCCCAATCCCGCCGCCATCATCAATCGTCCCACAACGCCGAAGAAAGTCCCGATTCCCCGCGCGTGCCTGAGCAGCCCCGTGTCGCCGAACAGATTCTGCCAGTCGTGCCCGTCGCTCTCCGCCCCGGTCCCGCCGCCCAGCAACGTCATCTGCGGGTCGAACGCGTCGTACATGTATACGGCCATGTCGAGGACGGAGAAGCCCAGCAGCCAGAAGCAGAGCGCGGCGCCGAACGCATCCTTGCGTTGGAAGAGCAGCGCGTAGCCCGCGACGATGGGCATCAGGTGCTGCCCCAGCGTGCCGCCGAGGATCATGATGAACCGGCCGAACCAGCGGAAGAGCGCGTAATGGCCCGCCTCGTGGAAGGGCAGCAGCACGAGGTGCAGGAAATGGCTGCCGGTTTCCCCCTGCGGCACGTTGGAATCCTTCCAGATCCAGAGCGTCCAGAGCGCGAACCCGGCGAGCATCACGGCGCGGGCGCGATTCGAGCCGCGCGCCGGGCTCAAGCCGGCGAGCGCTCGAGGATCTTCAGGTTCCATCGGTCCTGCACGATAGCCCTGCGCCGGTCGCGTCGCAATGGTCGAGTAGACTTCGTGGCATGACAGCCGTCACGCGGGCCCGCCTCGAAGCCCTCGATCGCGCCGATCCGCTGCGCTCCTTCCGCGCGCAGTTCGACCTGCCCCCGGGCGTGATCTACCTCGATGGCAACTCGCTGGGGGCCCTGCCGGCGAGGGCGCGCGAGCGCATCCGGCACGTCGTGGAGAAGGAGTGGGGCGAGGGCCTCATCCGCAGCTGGGAGGACGCCGGCTGGATCGGCATGCCGCAGCGCACCGGCGACAAGCTCGCAAGGCTCATCGGCGCCGGCGTGGGCGAGGTGGTCGCGGCGGACTCGACCTCGGTGAACCTCTTCAAGGCGCTCTCGGTCGCCGTGCGCGCGAATCCGGGGCGGCGGCTGATCGTCTCGGAGAGGGCGAACTTCCCCACCGACCTGCACGTGGTCCAGGGCCTCGTCACGCAATTGGGCGGTGCCGTGGAGCTCCTCCTCGCCGAGGGCTCGAACGAGGGCGTCGAGAAATGCCTCGCCGAGCATGGCGGCCGCGCCGTCGCCGTGCTCCTCACGCATGTCCACTACACGACCTCGCGCATGTACGACATGCGCCGCATCACCGAAGCCGCGCATCGTGCCGGCGCGCTCATGATCTGGGATCTATCTCATTCCACCGGTGTCGTGCCGGTGGACCTGCACGCTTGCGATGCGGACTTCGCGGTGGGCTGCGGGTACAAGCACCTGAACGGCGGGCCGGGCGCGCCCGCCTTCATCTACGTCGCGCGCCGGCTCCAGGAGAAGCTCACGCAGCCGATCTCGGGCTGGATGGGCGACGCGCGGCCGTTCGACTTCCGCGGGGAGTACGAGCCGGCGAAGGGAATCTCGCGTTATCTCAGCGGCACGCCGCCCGTGATCGGGATGGCGGCGCTGGAAGCGAGCGTGGAGGTGATCCTCGAGGCGCCGATGGCCGAGATTCGCCGCAAGTCCGTCGCGCTTTGCGATGCGTTCATCGAGCTCATGGATACGCGCTGCGCGGGGCAGGGCTTCGAGCTCGTGAGCCCGCGCGAGGGCACGTGGCGCGGCAGCCACCTCTCGTATCGCCATGGGTCGGCCTATCCGATGATGCAGTCGCTCATCGCGGGCGGCGTGATCGGCGATTGCCGCCCGCCCGATCTCATGCGCTTCGGCTTCGCTCCGCTTTACACTCGCTACGTGGATACCTGGGATGCGGTCGCCCGCATCGCGGAAACCGCACTCCAAGGGAGGAAGAAGAAATGACCCGGAAGATTCTCCAGCTTGTCCTTATGCTCGCCGCGACGGCGGCAGGCGCGACCGAACCCCAGCCGGGCCTGTGGTGGAGCCCGCAGGAGAGCGGCCGCGGCTATTCGATCGATCCCCAGGGCGAGCTCATGGTCGTGCTCACCTTCGCCTACGACAACAACGGGCGGATGCAGTGGTACATCGCCTCGGGGCCGCTCACGAACAACGGGACCCACTTCAGCGCGCCGATGCTCAAGTACGACTTCGGCCAGCCGCTGAACGGCGGGTATCGCTTCCCGAGCTCGGCGGGCAGCGACGGGACCATGGTGATCGACTTCACCTCGCGCACGACGGCGCTCCTCACGCTCCCCGCGGGCGGGCAGGTTTCCATCCAGCGCGAGAACTTCGGCGTGGGCGACCCGCCGCAGGCGCTGCTGGGCCAGTGGCTCTTCGCCTACACCATCACCACGAGCTTCGCCGACCGCTTCAGCTACACCACGGTCGGCAGCGCCACGTCCACCGGCAATGGGGTGGCCCTCGACCTCGTGCGCAACGCCACCGCCGAGTACCAGGTGAACGGGCCGTATGTGGGCGAGGTGGTGGGCTTCCAGTTCACGTCGTCCGGCGGCGTGATCAACCAATACCTCTGGACGCTGCAGCTGGAGGAGGGGCGCGGCGCCTGGGTCTCGCCCTCATCGGGAGCCCAATACGGGATGCTCGTCTACAAGACGCAGACGGCGGCCGGGACGCCGAAGCGGGAAGAGGCGGGCGACCCGGTGGCGGAGAAGGGAGTCGCGGTGCAGGTGCCGCGCGCGGTCTCCATCGAGAGCATCGCCGCGAGCAACCCCGGGCTGGGGAAGCTCGCGCGAGAGCACTGGGAAGCGCTCTCGCGCGTGCAACGCTAGGCGCAGGTCCTTACGCGCGTTGCGGCTTGAATTTCGCGGAGAGCGCCGTGGCGATCATCGCGGCGAGCGTGCCCGAGAAGATGCTGACGCCCATCCAGTTGCCGCCCGCGAGGCCCGTGAGGGCCGCGTACGTGCCCAGGAAGGCGGCGGCGATCGCCCAGTTCAGCAGGAACGCCATCGGGCGCGACATGCGGCGGCCGAGCGGCGTGAGCGACAGCGAGTACGCGATCCCGAGATAGACGGGGATGAGGACGAAAGCGAACCAGAATTCGTTGTTTGCCATTTGTCGTCTTAGGGCCCGGCGACGGGCCGCGGTTGCCGTGGAATCTGTGAGATATATAACAATCCCGCGGTTACCTGGCCATAACCGGGGCATTTCAAGTGAAATGGATCACACTTTGCGCACCGCGATGGACCGACGAGCGGTCGCAATCCCGCCCCGGGCGGTCGGCTAGAGCCCGCCGCCCCAGCGGTGCTGCCAGGCCGCCCCGACAAGGTCGAAGCTGTTGCCCGTGCGGGCGGAGAGCCCGCGGCTCGCGTAGAGCTTCACGGAGTTGAGACGGTCGATGGGGAAGGCGAGCGTCATCCCCGCGCGCCAGTTCTGCTGGAGGTCGTTGGAGAGCACGCCGTTCAGGGTCGAGCGCCCGCCCCCGAAGTACGTCCCGTCGAACGACCACCAGATGCCCGACTTGAAGTTGTAGATGGCATGCGCGCTGGCGCCGTAGATCGGGTCCTGCTTGCGCGTCTGGCCGCCGTAAAAGTTGGTGTTGTCGGTGAAGACCGTGGCCGAGCCCTTGATCTCGAGGGTCCACGGCCCCTCGCTCTTCGAGATGCCCAGCTCGGGCTTGAACACCCAGCGGTTGCCGCCCAGGTTCACGACGCGGCTCGAATCGTACTGGCCGAGCGGGGGCGTCACCTGCAGGCTCGCGCCCACGATGAGGTCCTGGCGATAGGACGCGAACTCCTTCAATCCCATCGCCGGCGCGCCATAGAGGTTCACCGAAAGGCGCAGCGCCGGGTCGCCGGGGCCGTTGATGGCGCGCGTGATCGGCTGCCCGGCGAAGTCCGCCGTGCCCCGCAGCTCGCTGTACGGCACGATCGCGTCGAACTTGCCGGACAGGCCCCAGAGGTCCAGGGTTCGCGCGTAGGCGAGGACGCCCGAGCGCGTCTTGAGGTCCACGTCGTCCACGGGCAGCGCGGGATCGAACGCAAGGCCCCCGCTCGTGTAAGCGGCGCCGACGATCACGAAGTTCACTCCGACGGGCGCGTTGGAATAGGCGCGGGGCTCGATGCTTTGCGCGAGCGCCGCGGCGGGCAGCGCCGTCGCGGCCAGGACAAGCGCATGCCCCAGCCTCATCCTCATCCCGCCATGAGCGCCATCGCGAGCGCGGAAGCGATGCCGATCGGCGCGAGCACCACCGTGGCCGCGCGCTGCGGGCCCGGGCGCATCAACGTCCTTTCCAGGCCGCTGAAGGTGGCGACGTCCGGGCTGGGCGCGTTCATGCCTTGCCATCCTACATTATAATATGTTATAACAATGCCATGGATACCGTCGTTCGCAGGATCGGCAATTCGCTCGGCGTCATCATTCCCCGCCGCACGCTCGAGGCGTGGGGCGTCCACGAAGGCGAACGCCTGGCCGTTACCTCGGAAGGGATATTTCCCCCTTCGAAGGCGCAGGCCGGCACCGAATCGCTCGACGAGCTCAAGCGCAAGCTCGCGGCGGCCGTGGCCTCCTCATTCACGCCTCGCCAGATCCGGGCGCAGAGCCTCGCCAACCTGCACCGGTGGAAATCGAACGGCGTCTGGGTGTCGGCCTACGACGAATGGAAACGCATCATGGAGAGGGGCGACGACGGCGAGCTTTTCGCGGCGATGCTGGGGCGCGACGAGCGCGCGACGCGCCTGCGCCAGTCCGCGCCCTATGCCGGCCTGCTCCCGCGCTCCGAGGTCGCGAGGCTCAATGAAGAAGCGGCACGTTGATCACGTCCTTCGGGCGGCCGGGGAGATCACCGGCGAGAAGCAGTTCATCATCGTCGGCAGCCAGGCCCTCCACGGGAAGTTTCCCGACGCCGCCGACGAGATCGTCCGTTCGGCCGAAGTCGACCTGATCGCGAAGGGCCGCCCGGGACGCACCGAATGGTTGAACGCCATCGGCCAGGACTCGCAGTTCCACGAGGCGTTCGGTTATTACGCGGACCCGGTGGATGAACACACGGCGAAGCTGCCCAAGGGCTGGAAGGGCCGGTTGGTTCATCTTCCCCCGGGCGATACCAACGGCGTGCTCGGCCTCTGCCTCGACCCGCACGACCTGGCGATCGCGAAGTACGTCGCGCGCCGGGAGAAGGACCGCGAATTCACGAGGGAGCTGGCGCGGCGCAAGTACACGAGCCGCAAGAAGCTCCTGGAGTTGCTCGAGGTCACCCCGGTCGGCGAGGACGAAAAGGCCCGCGTCCGGGCGGACATCGAGCGCGATTTCTCGCGTTAGCCGGAGCCTGCCTCGTTTCTGACCACGTACCTCAGGAACCCGCTCTGGGGCGTGTACTTGTCGTAGAGGCCGCGCGCCCGGTAGTTGGTCTCCCGCGTGGCCCAATACACCCGGTCCCAGCCGTGGCGCTTCATCTCGGCGAGCAGCCAGTCGATGAGCGCCTTGCCGATGCCCTTGGCCCGCACGCCCGGATCGACGAAGAGGTCCTGCAGGTAGCACACGGGCACGACCGCGCCGGTGCTCTCGTGCAGCAGGTAGTTGGCGATGCCCACCACCTCGCCGTCCACCTCGGCCACGGCGCCGAACACGGGAGCCGCCGGGTCCATGATGCGCGACCACACGTGGCGCACGATTCTCTCGTCGGGCTCGCGTTCGTAGAAGCGCGTGTAGGCGGCGAAGAGCTCGCGCCAGCGCGGCTCGTCGCGGGCCTCGATGGGCCGGACCTTCACTTGGACGCCGCCGCGGTCTGCGCCACGATCTCCTTGCGGTATTCGCGCAGCTTCGCCTTCACGCGCGCCTCGTTGTCGGGGCCGATGCGCATGAGGATCTTCTGGCCGGCCGAACGCGACTCGAGATCGGGATCTGCGTACTCGTAGAGCACCTTGGGCACCACGAGCTTCACGGGACCCTTCGGCTCGGGCGCGTCCAGGAGGTGGTCGATCACCTCGACCAGGCGGTCGTTGAAGTATCCGTTGGGATAGCCCAGCTCCACGTATGCCTGCTGGAAGAGGGGATAGAAGTGGACGTACGCGCCGGTCACCGCGGCGGCATCGCTCTTGTCGAACGCATCGACCCAGCGCTTGTAGCGCGCGGCGTTGTCGGGCGCGATGGCGAGCTTGTCGTCCTTGCCCGTGGCCTTGAGCGTTCCCCCGGGCGCGGTGAGGGGCCAGACGCGTCGGGAGGCCTTCTCGCGCGTCAGGTTGTCCACCGTCGCCACGAAGTTGCGGATGAGGCTTTCGGGAATGAAGAGCTGCGGCACGTTGTCCGCGCCGAACAGGCCCTTCAACGCCTCGAGCACGGTAACGTCGCTATCCTTCAGCGCGGGCAGCGGCTCCGAGGGCTTCTGCGCGACGGGAAACTTCGGGCCCGCGGGGGCGGCCGGCTCCGCTTTTACGGGAGGCGGCGGGGGCGGCGGCGGCGACGAGGGCCAGAAGAACCAGGTGGCGGCGCCGATTCCGACGAGGACGACGACGACCGGAATGACTCGTTCGGGATTCATCCGCCCATGGTACCGCGCAGCTGGCGCTTCCTGAACAGCCACGCGGCAAGCCCGGTCGCCGCCGCAGCACCCAGCAACTGGGCCACGATGAAACCGGGCACCGCATCGGGCCTGATTCCCGCAAAGGTATCGCTCAGGCAGCGCGCGATCGTCACCGCCGGATTGGCGAACGACGTGGACGCCGTGAACCAGTAGGCGGCCGTGATGTAGCCCCCGACGAGCGGTGCGGTGGCGGCGAGGTCCTGGCGCACGCATCCCCAGATCACCAGCAGCAGGCCGAAGGTCGCGACGAATTCGCTCCACAGCAGGGGCACGCCGGTGCGATCCTTCGACGAGAAGGTGAAGAGCGGTTCCCCGAACATCAGGTGGGCGGCCGCGACGCCTGCGATGGCGAAGAGGATCTGCACGGCTACGTACGGCAAGACGCGTCGCCACGGAAGCTCGCCGAGGGCCGCCATCGAGAGGGTCACCACGGGATTGAAGTGGGCGCCCGAGACCGGTCCCAGCACCGCGATCAGGACCGTGAGCCCGCAGCCGGTGGCGATGGCGTTGGCGAGCAGCGCGATGGCCACGTTTCCGCCCGCCAGGCGCTCGCCCATGATTCCGGAGCCGATCACCACCGCGAGGAGCAGCGCCGTGCCGAGCGCTTCCGCGGCCAGCGCCCGGCCAAGGTCGCGCGTCACAGCTTGCCGATTTCCTTCAGCTTCGCCTTCAGCGCGAGGCTGTCCAGCGTGTGCACCGGAAGGTTCACCAGCAGCTCGATGCGGTTGCGAAGGATCCGCGCGGCCTCGCGGAAAGCGGCGCGCTTCGACTCGTCGTCGCCCTCGACCGCGGCGGGATCCGCCACGCCCCAATGGGCCGACACCGGCTTGCCGGGCCAGATCGGGCAGGCCTCGCTCGCCGCGTTGTCGCACACGGTGAAGATGAAGTCCATGCGCGGCGCGCCCGGTGCGGCGAATTCGTCCCAGCTCTTGCTGCGCAGCCCCGCGGTCGGAAGGCCCGCGGCGCCCATCGTCTCGAGGGCGAAGGGATTCACCTTGCCGCCGGGATGGCTTCCCGCCGAATAAGCGCGGAACCTTCCGTGGCCCAGGTGGTTCAGCATGACCTCGGCCATGATCGAGCGCGCCGAGTTGCCCGTGCAAAGGAAGAGGACGTTGTAGGGCTTGTCTTCCATGGATGTCATCGAGTGATCGCGGCGGCCGCGGTGCGCGGGCGCATCGCGACCGCGTACGCGGCGAGCGCCGCGAACGTGAGGCCGGCAAGGGCCATGAGCGATGCATTGCGCGTGAGGCCCAGCGCCAGCATCGCGGAGTAGGAGGCCGGGGCTACGGCCTTCGCGTACGAGCCCGCGCGCGACATGTGGCCCAGCAACCCGCCCAGGCCCACGCGGCCGAAGAGCTCCGCGGGCGCCGTGCCCTTCACGATCGTGAGCACGCCGTTGCCGCACCCATAGGCGACGACGAAGACGATCGCGAGGCCGCCCATGCCGTTCACGGCGATCAGCGCGACGAGCGAGCCCAGCATGAGCACGAAGGACGCGTAGCCGATGTGCGCGGCCCGCACGCGCGGCGCGATGCCGAACTCCACGATGCGTCCCGCGACCTGCATGGGGCCCGCGAGCATCGCGATGGTTACCGCCTGCGCGTCGGTGAGTCCGCCGGTGGTGAGCAGCGCGATCATGTGCACCGCGATGACCCCGAACACGAAGGTTGCGATGGCCATCGCGGCCGTGAGCCAGCGCAGGCGCGGATCGTCGAGGCCGGGCGAGCGCGGCACGGGCTCGGCGGCGACTTGCGCATGCACGGCGCGCATGGCGGGCCGCGGCACCAGGTACACGTGGATCGGCAGGCATACGAGCAAGTGCATCGCGGCGTAGATGGCGAACGTCTCGCGCCACCCCCAGGCTTCGAGCAGCAGGTGCGAGAGCGGCCAGAAGACCGTGCTCGCGAAACCGCCGAAGAGGGTGAGGGCGGTGAGCGCGCGCCGGTAGCGGTCGCCCGCGAGCTGCGAGAGCGTGGCGAACGCGGGATCGTAGAGACATGCGGCCATCGCCGCGCCCGCGACGAGCCAGCCGGCGACCATCACCGCGGCATTGGGCGCGAGCGCGATCATCGCGCACGCGACGAAGCCCAGCAGAGAGCCGATCGAGAGCACCGCGCGGCCACCGCGCTGGTCCACCATCCGCCCGGCGAGCGGGGCGAACGTGCCCGAGACGAGCAGGCCGGCCGTGAACGCGCCGAACAGGAAGAGGTCGGTCATGCCCAGCTCGGCGCGCATCGCCGGGCCGAGCACGCCGATCGCATAGAACAGCGTCCCCCAGGAGATGACCTGGGCGACGCCGAGCGCGGAGACGAGCGGCGTCAGCCGCAGCATGAAGCCGCGTTGTAGAAGGGCACGGTGCCCAGGCTGCGGAACGATTCCCACGGCACGCCCGCGGGGTCGGTCGTCCAGTACTTGTCCGAGCGCGCGTAGCAGCACGAGACGTCCTTCTCGGCGGTGACGCCCGCATCGGCGGCCGCGAGCCGCCCGTGGATCTCCTCGAGCTCGGCGGGCTCGTCCACCTGGAAGCCGAGGTGGTTGATGCCCGTGCGCCCGCCGCGCTGCGAGATGGCGAAGTTCACGCGCGGATCCTCGAGCATCCATTTCGCGTAGTCGTCCTTCACGACGGAAGGCTCGGCGCCGAAGAGCGTGGAATAGAAGCGGATCGATGCGGCGAGGTCAGGCACAGCGACGTGCACGTGGAACCGTTTCACAGCGGCCTCCTTTGCAGCAGTTGTCGGTGAGGTAGGCGATGAGCGCGTTCATGCGCTCGAACGCCGCCGAATAGAACACGAAGCGCCCTTCCTGGCGGGGCGTGACCAGGCCCGCGTGGGAGAGCTCCTTCAGGTGGAACGACAGCGTGGCAGGCGCCACCTTCAGCTCAGCGCCGATCTCGCCCACCGAAAGCCCGGCCGGTCCCGCCTCGACGAGCAGGCGAAAGATGGCGAGGCGCGATTCCTGGGCGAGGGCGGAGAGGGAAGCGATGGCGGTGGCGGTCTGCATGATTCGATAATACTCGAAATATCGAACGATGCAAGCCCCTCACGCCTCCTTGGCGAGGTCGGCCGGCGTCGGCGCAGCCTCGATCACGCCCTTGTGCGAGGCGCACAAGGCGAGGATCGCGCACAGGGCGGCCTTCGCGAATGTGACCATGCCTTTCATGGCGCGTACGTTACCCCGCTTCGCGGCAACCGTGGTTTAAGCTCCCGGTCCATGACTCGACCTGCCCGGCTGGCGTGGGGTGCCGCGATCGTCCTCGCCG
>Ga0335084_10004188_pt1 | contig 14202 bp, 9 predicted proteins | sample Lox_Sample_44_FD_206721 | JGI IMG/M metagenome (GOLD analysis project Ga0335084, IMG submission 206721) | Soil microbial communities from Loxahatchee National Wildlife Refuge, Florida, United States - Lox_Sample_4.4 | ecosystem: Environmental > Terrestrial > Soil > Wetlands | place: USA: Florida...
ATTGCCGAGCGACACCGAGGTTCCGGGCTTGATCGAAGACATCACTCTGCAGGCGCTCGACAACGGGCTCACGATCGAGAGCATCGACTTGCAGCCGGAGCGCAAAGCGGAGTTCTACGTGGAGTTACCGATCACGATCGTGGTGACCGGCGAATACCACAACATCGGCGCATTCGTATCGGGCGTCGCGAATCTGTCTCGAATCGTCACGCTGCACGACTTCAACATCAAACCGATCAAGGTCGGTACGAATCTGCGGATGTCGATCGTCGCGAAGACGTATCGATACCAAGGAGACGAAAAGTGAAGGGCGCGCTCAGACACGCATTGCTGAGCCTGGTCGGTCTCGTATTCGTCGCCGGGTGTTCATCGGGCGGCGACTATCAAGACATCAAGACGTTCATGGACCAGGTGGACGCGAAGGGCAAAGGTCAAATTGAGCCGTTGCCCGAGTTTCTGCCGTATCAGGCGTTCGCATACAGCGCCGGCAACATGCGCAGCCCGTTCGAACCACCGGTGGTCGTAAAGCCGATCGACCCGAACAAGAGACTGGCGGTGAAGCCAGACACGAACCGCGTCAAACAGTTCCTAGAGCAGTTCAACATCGGCTCCATCGCGATGGTCGGCACGCTGTCGCAGGGATCTCGACTGTTTGGACTCGTGCGCGACCCGCAAGGTGGAGTCCATCGCGTACAGCTCGGCGATTACATGGGCTTGGATAACGGAAAGATTCTCGCGATAGACGAGAACAAGATCGAGTTGCTGGAGATTGTGTCCGATGGCACCGGGGGTTGGGTCGAGCGCGAACGCACGGTGAACCTTGGAGGCGCTCAGTCATGAGGGTGAAGCTTATGGAAACAAGAACTTCGGCGTTGCTGCCGCGGTGCGCGCGCCGGACGATCGGTGGGCTGCTCGGCGCGGTAACGTGGCTCGTCGCCGGGTCGGCGTTCGCGACGACGATGGAGTCGATCGAGTTCTCGTCGTTGCCGGGCGACAAAACCGAGATCCGCATGAAGTTCGACGGCACGCCGCCCGAACCGAAGGGCTACACAATCGAGTCGCCGGCGCGCATCGCGCTCGACTTGATGGACACGAAAAGCGCGCTGTCGACCAAGTATCACAGCCTCGGTATCGGCAATGCGCGTGAGGTCACTGTCATCGAGGCGAAAGATCGCACGCGTGTCATCGTCAACCTGACGCAACTCGTACCGTACGAAACCAGGACCGAAGGCGACACGCTGTTCATGTACGTCGGCAGCGGCGGTGGCGCTCAGGGTGTGCCGACGCCGCAACAGTACGGCGGCGCCGACGTCGCGCAAACGGAAACACCGCCTGCGCGCGACTCACGCGTCACCGACGTCGATTTCCGCCGCGGCGAGAACGGCGAAGGGCGCATCATCGTGACGTTGTCGGATCCGAAAGCTCCGGTCGACGTGAGCAGCGAAGGCGGTCAGGTCAAGATTCAGATCCGCAACACCCAGCTGCCCGACAACCTGCGCCGTCGCCTCGACGTCACCGACTTCGCGACGCCGGTGCAAATCGTCGACGCCGTTCAGCAAGGTCCGAACATCGCGATCTCGATTGCGGCGAAGGGCAACTACGACTATCTCGCCTACCAGGCGGACCAGACGCTGACGGTCAACGTCAATCCGATCACCGAAAAGGAACTTGCGAGCCGCGAGGACGTGTTCAAGTACAAGGGCGAGAAGCTGTCGCTGAACTTCCAAGACATCGAAGTACGTTCGGTGCTGCAGCTGATCGCGGACTTCACCGACCTGAACCTCGTCGCGAGCGACACGGTATCGGGCCGCATCACGTTGCGTCTGAAGAACGTGCCGTGGGATCAAGCGCTCGAGCTGATCCTGAAGACGAAAGGGCTCGACAAGCGGCAGGTCGGCAACGTGTTGCTGGTAGCGCCGGCTGCTGAAATCGCCGCTCGCGAGAAGCTCGAACTCGAGAACCAGCGCCAGATTTCCGAACTCGCCCCGCTGCGGACGGACTTCATTCAAGTGCGCTACGCGAGCGCCGGCGAACTGTACAAGTTGTTCAGCACGAGCGCCGCGAAGGCCGGCGTCGGCGGGGCGGCGGGTGCGGGCGCGACGGGCGCGCGCAACTCGATCGTGTCGTCACGCGGCAGCGTCATCGTCGACGAGCGCACGAACGCGATCATTCTGACCGACACACAGGATCGACTCGAAGAGTTCCGCAAAGTGATCGCGCAACTGGACGTACCGGTGCGGCAGGTTCTGATCGAATCGCGCATCGTCACCGCCAGCACGAACTACGACCAGGAACTCGGCATTCGATGGGGCGGCGCGAGCATCGCGAACTCGAACGGCACGACGATCAAGACCGGCGGCAGCCTGAACACGTTGAACGAGTTGCAGAACATCGTCACGACGGGTGCAGGGCAGGTGACGTCGCCCGACGATTTGGTCGTCGACCTCGGCGTGGCTGCGGCGAGCTCGAGCTTCGGTATCGGCTTCACCGGCTCCGACTATCTCGTCGACTTGGAGTTGACGGCCCTCGAAGTCGACGGTCGCGCGCAAGTGGTCGCGCGGCCGAAGGTCATCACGGCCGACAAGCAAACGGCGACGATCGAATCGGGTACCGAGATTCCGTACCAAGAAGCATCGAGCAGCGGCGCGACGTCGGTGTCGTTCAAGAGCGCGGTGCTGTCGCTCGAAGTCACGCCGCAGATCACGCCCGATGACCGCATCATCATGACGCTGAAGGTGAACCAAGACTCCGTCGGCCAAGTGTTCAACGGCGTACCGAGCATCGACACCAACCAAGTGAAGACGCAGGTACTCGTCGACAACGCGCAGACGGTGGTGCTCGGCGGCATCTTCAAGGACTCGGTCACGCAGGCGACGGAGAAGACGCCGTTCCTCGGCGACTTGCCGTACGTCGGTCGCTTGTTCCGCAGAACGCTCGACAAGAGCGAGAAGCAGGAACTGCTGGTCTTCATCACGCCGCGCATCATTCAGGAGTCGCTGACGACTCGGTGATTGCGCGGGGTCGGGGACAGACTTGGCAACGTCCCCGTATTAGACTGAACGGCGCCCTTTCGGCGCCGTTCGTCGTTATGGATTCCAAGAATCACAACGTCTTCCTGGTCGGTTTGATGGCCGTCGGCAAGTCGACGGTCGGGAGACTGTTGTCCGAGGAATTGCGGCTGGCGTTTTTCGATACGGATCGCGTAGTCGAGGAACGCGCCGGCGCCGACATCGCGTGGATATTCGACGTCGAAGGCGAAGCGGGTTTCCGCGAGCGCGAATGTCACGCGGTCGACGAGCTGACGCAGCGCGAAGGCGTCGTGCTCGCCACCGGCGGCGGCGTCGTGCTGCGCGAAGAGAATCGGCGCAATCTCGCGGCGCGGGGCGTTGTCGTATATCTCGATTCTCCGATCGAAAAGCTGCTGCAGCGCACCCGCCACGACAAGCGGCGGCCGCTGCTGCAAAAGGGCGACCCGCGGACGACATTCGAGCGCCTCGCGCAGGAACGCGCACCGCTGTATGCCAGCATCGCCGACTACCGCTTCTGTGCGGATCGCCACTCAGCGAAGGCGTTGGCGAGGGACATCGCGGATCGACTCCGCGCCGACGGACGGTTCGAGTGACCTCGACGCTGACGGTCGAACTGGGCGAACGCAGCTATCCGATTCTCGTGGGTACCGACCTGTTGCGCGACGCCGAATGTCTGGCGCGCTTCGTCGCAGGCCGGCAGGTATGCATCGTGACCAACGGGACCGTTGCGGCGCTGTATCTGCGGACGCTCGAGGCCGCGCTTGCGCGCTTTGCGGTGGACGCGTGCGTATTGCCGGACGGCGAGCAGTACAAGACGCTCGAGACGTACGGGAAGTTGATCGATCACCTGATGGCGCATCGCCACGCGCGCACGACGACGTTGATCGCACTCGGCGGCGGGGTGATCGGCGACATCACCGGTTTTGCGGCGGCGACGTATCAGCGCGGCGTCGCGTTCGTGCAGGTTCCGACGACGCTGCTCGCGCTGGTCGATTCGTCGGTCGGCGGCAAGACCGCCGTGAACCATCCGGCCGGCAAGAACATGATCGGCGCATTCCATCAACCGCGCGCGGTCATCGCCGATCTCGATACGCTGGCGACGTTGCCGCAGCGCGAGTACCTCGCCGGTGTCGCCGAGATCGTGAAGTACGGCGTGATTCGCGATGCGGCGTTCTTCGTTTGGCTCGAACGCAACGTCGCGGCGCTGTTGTCCCGAGATCGCGATGCGCTGAATCATGCGGTGATCACGTCGTGCTCGATCAAGGCCGCCGTCGTCGGCGCAGACGAACGCGAAGACGGCCTGCGCGCGATTCTCAATTTTGGCCACACGTTCGGGCACGCGATCGAGACGTTGACGCGCTACGAGTATCTGCACGGCGAATCGGTTGCGATCGGGATGGTGATGGCGGCCGACACATCGATGCGTTGCGGAATGCTCGACGCCGGGTCAGCGCGTCGCATCAAAACGTTGATCGCAGCGTTCGGGCTGCCGGTCGTTCCGCCCGGCAACCTGACGGCGGCGGCGATGCGCAGTGCGATGGGCGTCGATAAAAAGGTCGTCGACGGTCGGCTCAGACTTGTGCTGACGCGCGGGCTCGGCGATGCGATTGTGACGGACCACTTCGATCAGGCCGCGCTCGCGGCGACGCTCGCGGCACAGGGACGTCTCTGTGAAGACTGACGCGCGCACCTCGCTCGAGTCGTTGGGGCTGGAAAAGAACCCGTTCGGCGAGGCGGGCGACGAATTTTTCGCTGTCGGCGATCGCGGCCGTCAACTCGACGAGTTGCGGCACTTGGCGCGTTGGTCGCGCCGTCTGCTCGCGGTGACCGGCGAACGCGGCGTCGGCAAATCCACGTTGTATCGCGCTCTGTCCAGTCGACTCGACCCGGGCGTGAAGGCGGCGCGCATCAACGCGAATCTGACGAGCGATACGCGGGAGGTCCTCGCCGCCATCATTCAGGGTTTCGGGATGGCGGCGCCGGCGAACGCGGACCCGCGCTTGCTGATCGAGTTGATCTCGCTGCACGTGCGGGAGCAGATCGACGCCAACCGCTACTGCCTCGTGCTGATCGACGATGCGCATCTGCTCGAATTGCGGGCGCTCGAACAACTGCTGAAGCTGGTCGACGCCGGTGCGCAGGAAGGTCTGCGCATCGTTTTCTTCGCCGAAGCGTATTTCGTGCAGTCGCTCGACAAGGCGTCGAAGCGCTCCGACCAAGGGCAGAACTGGCACGAAATTCGACTGTCGCCGTTCACCCACGAAGAGTCGCGCCGCTATATCGACTTTCGTCTCGCCGCGGCCGGACACGAAGGTCGCTCGCCGTTCACGCCGAATCAGATCTCGGTGATCGTCGGCGGATCGAGCGGCCTGCCCGGTCGTATCGACGAACTTGCGAGCGCGATTCTCACCGGCGAACTCCGAATCAACGACGACCGCGGCTTCTTGCCGCGCATGCACCGCGCACTCGTCGTATTGGTGCTGATCGCCGCCGGGATGGGTTGGTTAGTCTTCTACAACTACGGCGGTTCGGCGCCATCCCAAGACACCACGACGAGCCATCGGGCGTCGTCGGCGAATGGCGCGACGGCCGCCGCCGATTCGGAGTCTGCAGCAAGGTCCCCGCCGACGACGCAGAGTGCCGAGCCGATCGTCAACGGCGACACGTCGACGCTCGGGCTGCCGGTCCCCGGGCAGGCGTCGGATGCCGCGAACGAAACCGCAGCATCGAGCGCGCCGGCGAAGCAGGTCGATGGGATCGACGCGAACGCAGCGAGCACGCTCGAATCCGCGCCGGCGGGTGCGCAATCCGCGACCGCCGCGCCGCCACCGCGAATCGAAGCGCCGAAGGCGGCCGAGCGGAAAGCGGAACCGGCGAAGGTCGAGATCGTGAAGACCGAACCTACGAAGGCCGTTGGTAGACCTCAAACAGCCCAGTGGTTGCGGCAACAGCCGGCGAAGTACTTCACGGTGCAGTTGTTCGCGACGACGAGCCGCGCGAAGCGCGATGCATTCGTCAATCAGCAAGATCACCCGGACCGATTCGCGACGTTCGAGACAATGCGCAATGGCGAGCCGTGGTACGCCGTCACGTACGGCGTCTATGCGACGCAAACAGAAGCGAAGTCCGCCGCCGCCGCGTTGCCGGCGAGCGTCGGCAAAGTCGAACCGTGGGTTCGCACGATCGCGTCGGTACAAGCCGCGATCCAGTGATCGTCGCAGGCGCGCTACGGCAACAGCGTCTGGCCCATCAAGAAGCGGTCGATCTCGCGCGCAGCTTCGCGGCCTTCGTTGATCGCGCGTACCACGAGCGACTGGCCGCGGCGGCAGTCGCCGGCCGCAAACACCTTCTCGACGTTGGTCGCGTATTTGCCGTAGTCGGCGCGCAGGTTGCTGCGAGAATCGTAGGCGATGCCGAGCGGATCGGTGGCGCGATGCTCCGGTCCCAAGAAACCCATCGCGATCAGGATCAGGTCCGCCTTCCAGACCTTTTCGGTGCCCGGAATTTCTTCCAGCTTCGGACCGACGAATTTCACCTCGGTCGTGCGGATGCCCGTCAGCTTGCCGTTCTTCCCTTCGAATGCCTTGCCGGAGATGCAGTACACGCGCGGATCGGCCCCGAAACGCTTTGCCGCTTCCTCGTGGCCGTAATCGACGCGGAGGATCTTCGGCCACGTCGGCCACGGATTGTCGGGCGCGCGGCCGGCCGGCGGTTGCGGCAGGATCTCGAAATTCACGAGCGACTTGCAGCCGTGCCGGAGCGACGTACCAATACAGTCGGTGCCGGTGTCGCCGCCGCCGATGACGATGACGTCTTTGTCCGTCGCCGAAATGTATTTGCCGTCACCGTGCTTCGAGTCGAGCAAGCTCTTCGTGTTCGCGCGCAGGAAATCCATCGCGAAATGGATACCGGCGAGTTCGCGGCCGGGGATCGGTAAATCGCGTGCGACGGTCGCGCCGGTCGCGAACAGCACCGCGTCGTTGTCGCGCATCAGCGAACGCACGTCGAATGTGCCGTCGCTGCCGTCGCCGACGTTCGTCGACGGGCAGAACTCGACGCCTTCGGCTCGCAGCAGATCGATGCGGCGATTCACGATGTGCTTGTCGAGCTTCATGTTCGGAATGCCGTACATCAGCAAGCCGCCGATGCGATCGGCGCGTTCGTAGACCTTCACCAGATGACCGGCTTCGTTGAGCTGCGCTGCCGCGGCGAGTCCGGCGGGGCCTGAACCGACGATCGCGACGCGTTTGCCGGTGCGAGTCGAAGGCGGCGTCGCAACGACCCACCCTTCGTCGAAACCGCGATCGATGATCGCCATTTCGATGTTCTTGATCGTCACGGCCGGGTCGGTGATGCCGAGCACGCACGCGCCTTCGCACGGTGCGGGGCACACGCGCCCGGTGAACTCGGGAAAGTTGTTCGTCTGGTGCAGGCGGTCGAGCGCCTCACGCCACCGGCCCCGATAGACGAGGTCGTTCCACTCCGGAATCAAATTGTGAATCGGACAGCCGTCGGACGACTGACAGAACGGCACGCCGCAATCCATGCAACGCGAACCCTGCTTCGCGAGATGCCTCGGATCGTGTGCGGTGTAGATCTCGTCGAAGTCGAGCAACCGAGCTGTCGCGTCTCGGTAGGCTTCGGCCTTGCGCGGGAACTCTTTGAACCCGGTCGGCTTACCCATGCTGTCTGATGTCTTCTTTGTTCTCAGGCTTCGGCAGCGAATGGGAGCGGCGCGCCGGTCTTGCGCGCTTCGAGCACGCGCTTGTAGTCCACGGGCATCACTTTGACGAAGCGGCCGACGCTGCGACCCCAGTCGTGCAGGATCGACTTCGCGACCGTGGAGCCCGTGAACGCGAGGTGGTTCTCGATCGATTTCTTGAGTTCGAGGATGTCCTCGTCTTCGGCGAGCGCCTCGAGCTCGACCATTTCGGTGTTGCAGCGTTGCGGGAATTCGCCGTGCGGGTCGTACACGTACGCGATGCCGCCGCTCATGCCGGCCGCGAAGTTGCGGCCCGTCTCGCCGAGTACGACCACGCGCCCGCCGGTCATGTATTCGCAGCCGTGGTCGCCAACCCCCTCGATGACGGCGTGGGCACCGCTGTTGCGGACCGCGAACCGTTCGGCGGCAACACCGCGGAAATAGCATTCGCCGCTGGTCGCACCGTACAGCACGACGTTACCGACGAGAATGTTGCGTTCCGGCGCGAAGGAACTCGTCGTCGGCGGATAGATGATGATGCGACCGCCCGACAGCCCCTTGCCGACGTAGTCGTTCGCATCGCCCTCGACTTCGAGCGTGACGCCTTTGGCGAGCCACGCGCCGAAGCTCTGGCCCGCGCTGCCGAAGAAACGGAAGTGGATCGTGCCGTCCGGCAGCATCGCCGGACCGCAGCGGCGGATGATCGCGTTCGACAACATGCCGCCGACGACGCGGTTCGTGTTCACGATCGGCAGGCTGTGCTGGACCTTCTCGCCGTTCGCGAGAGCCGGCTCCGCCAAACGAATGAGTTCGTTGTCGAGCGCCATGTCGAGTTCGTGATCCTGCTTGTGCTGCGCGTACGAGCCGAGGAAATCCTCCGGTTGTTCGGCGGGCGCGAGAATCTTCGAGAGATCCAAGCCCTTCGCCTTCCAGTGATTCACCGCGGCGTCGACCCTGAGCGCGTCGACGCGGCCGACCATCTCGTTCACGGTGCGGAAGCCGAGCTCCGCCATGATCATGCGCAGCTCCTTGGCGACCATGAACAGATAGTTCACGACGTACTCGGGCTTGCCGGTGAACTTCTTCCGCAGTTCCGGATCCTGCGTCGCGACGCCGACCGGGCACGTGTTCAAGTGGCATTTGCGCATCATGATGCAGCCGAGCGTCACGAGCGGCGCCGTCGCGAAACCGAATTCTTCGGCCCCCAACAGCGCGGCAATGGCGACGTCGCGGCCGGTCTTCAGTTGCCCGTCGGTCTGCAGCACGACCCGCGACCGCAGGTTGTTCATCACGAGCGTTTGGTGCGTCTCGGCGATGCCGAGTTCCCACGGCACCCCGGCGTGTTTGATCGACGTCAGCGGCGACGCGCCGGTACCGCCGGTGTCGCCGGCGATCACGAGGTGATCCGCGCGCGCCTTCGTGACCCCGGTGGCGACCGTGCCGACGCCGATCTCGGCGCCGAGCTTCACGCTGATTCGTGCGTTCGGATTCGCGTTCTTGAGATCGTGGATCAGCTGCGCGATGTCTTCGATCGAATAGATGTCGTGGTGCGGCGGTGGGCTGATGAGGCCCACGCCCGGCGTCGAATGGCGAATGCTCGCGATGTATTCGTCGACCTTGCGGCCGGGCAACTCGCCGCCTTCACCCGGCTTCGCGCCTTGCACGATCTTGATCTGCAGCTCGTCGGCGTTCGTCAGATAGTTGATCGTGACGCCGAATCGGCCGCTCGCGACCTGCTTGATCGCCGAACGCTTCGAGTCGCCGTTCGGCAACGGCACGAAGCGGATCGGATCTTCGCCGCCTTCGCCGGTGTTCGATTTGCCGCCGATGCGGTTCATCGCGATCGCAAGCGTCTCGTGCGCTTCCTTCGAGATCGAGCCGAAGCTCATCGCGCCGGTGACGAACCGCCGGACGATGTTCTTCTCGGGCTCGACTTCGTCGAGCGGCACCGGTCCACCGTTCACCGACGGGTTGAGCGTGATGAGTCCGCGCAGCATCGAGTTGCGGGTCGCTTCCTGATTCGTGTGCTTCGAGAAGCGCCAATACGCGTCTTCGCTGTTCGTGCGCGCGGCGACCTGTAGTTCGGCGATCGCGGTGGGATCCCACATGTGGCGATCGCCGCCTTTGCGCCAATGAAAGTCGCCCGGATTCGGCAACACCGGCAACGCGACGACGTCGCGGCCCGGATAGCCGATCGCGTGCCGCCGCTCGAGTTCTTCGGCGAGCACGTCGAAGCCGACGCCCTGCACGCGGCTCGCCGTGCCGGCGAAGCAACGGTCGATCACGTCGTCGGCAAGGCCGATCGCTTCGAAGATCTGCGCACCCTTGTACGACTGCAGAGTCGAGATGCCCATCTTCGCCATGATCTTCAGGATCCCTTTGGCGGTCGCTTTGCGATAGGCATACACGACGTCGTCGTCGTTCTTGACGTGCGGCGCATCCGCAAGCACGCCGTCGGCGCGCGCGCGCCACAGCGATTCGAACGCGAGATACGGGTTGATCGCGTCCGCGCCATAGCCGATCAAGAGCGCATGGTGATGTACTTCGCGCGCTTCGCCGGTCTCGACGATGATGCCGATGCGCGTGCGCGCGTGATTGCGCACGAGGTGATGATGCACCGCGCCGGTCGCGATCAACGCGCTGATCGGCACGCGGTCGTGTGAGATCGCGCGGTCGGTCAATACGACGAGGCTCATGCCGTCGGCGATCGCTCGACTCGTTTCGTTGCAGACTCGGTCGAGCGATTCGATCAAGCCCGCCTTGCCGGAACCGCGCGGATATGTGATGTCGATCGTGCGCGACTTCCAGCCGCGATAGTCGACGCGCTTCAGCGCCGCGACTTCCTCGTTCGTCAGAATCGGGTGCGGGATGCGCAACCGGTGCGCGTTCCGTTCGCTCACTTCGAGCATGTTGGCTTCGGGGCCGACATAGCACTCGAGCGCCATGATCACTTCCTCGCGGATCGAGTCGATCGCGGGGTTCGTGACTTGCGCGAAGAGCTGCTTGAAGTAGTCGTACAGCATCCGCGGCTTTTCCGACATCACCGCGAGCGCCGCGTCGTTGCCCATCGAGCCGAGCGGATCGCGCAGCTCGCGGATCATCGGCAGCAACATGAACTGCATCGTCTCTTGCGTGTAACCGAACGCCTGCATGCGTTCGATCAACGTCTCGGGATGAAAGCCGTGCGCGTCGCCGTTAGCGGACAGGTCGGCGAGATCGACGCGTTGTTCGTCGAGCCATTGGCGGTACGGATGCGCGCGTGCCCACTCACTCTTGATCTCCTCGTCGGGGATCATGCGCCCCTGCTCGAAGTCGATCAGGAACATCTTGCCGGGTTGCAAGCGGCCCTTCGCGACGACGTGTTCAGGATCGACCGGCAGCACACCCACTTCCGACGCCATGATGCACATGTTGTCGTCGGTGATGTAATAGCGGCTCGGCCGCAAGCCATTGCGGTCGAGTACCGCGCCGATGTAGTTGCCGTCGGTGAACACGATCGACGCCGGACCGTCCCACGGCTCCATCAAGCAGGAGTGGTATTCGTACAGCGCGCGCTTTTCTTCCGGCATCGTCGGATGTTGCTGCCACGCCTCCGGGATCATCATCAAGATCGATTCCTGCAGCGTGCGGCCCGACATCAACAGGAACTCGAGCACGTTGTCGAAGGTGCCCGAGTCGGAGCAATCGGGCTCGACGATCGGGAAGAGCTTCCTCAAGTCGTCGCCGAACAGTTCCGATTTCGCGACGCCCTCGCGCGCGTTCATCCAGTTCTTGTTGCCGAGAACGGTGTTGATCTCGCCGTTGTGGCTCATGAAGCGGTTCGGCTGCGCGCGGTCCCACGACGGGAACGTGTTCGTCGAAAACCGCGAGTGCAGCATCGCGAGGTGCGATTCGTAGTCGAGGTCGTCGAGGTCGCGATAGAACGGGAACACCTGGTGCGGCGTCAGCATCCCCTTGTAGACGATCACCTTGCTCGACAGGCTGCAGACGAAGAAGAGCTTCCGCTCGTTCAGCGATTCGTTGCCGCGCAAGAGGTGCGTCGCGTGCTTGCGGATCAGGTAGAGCTTGCGCTCGAATGCGTCCTGATCGATGCCGGGGGCCGCCGCGACGAACAGTTGCTCGATCGTCGGCATCGCGCGGCGCGCGGCCTTGCCCAAGCCCGCGCCGTCCGGGTCGACCGGCACCTTTCGCCAACCGAGCAACACTTGCCCTTCGGCGTTGATGCGTTCTTCGATGACGGCCTTGCAGTGCTGGCGCTCTTTGATCGCGCGCGGCAGGAAAACGTTACCGGCGCCGTAACGGCTCGGCGGCGGGAGCTTTTGTTTCAGCGACCGCTTCGCGAACTTCGCGAACAGTTTGTGCGGCAGCGCGGTCAGGATGCCGGCGCCGTCGCCGGTGTTCTTCTCGTAGCCGACGCCGCCGCGGTGGACCATGCAGCAGTTGATGTGCTCGGCCGCGCGGACGATCTGGTTGCGCGCCACGCCCTTGATGTCGCAGACGAAACCGACGCCGCAGCTTTCATGCTCGAAGCGCGGATCATAGAGGCCGCGTGCGTTCGGCATGCCGAGGGCAAGCTCGTCGTTCAATGCGCTCGGTCTGCGGCTGGTCATGGCGTTGCTCCAACAATTCTCGACTTCGTCGAGTCAAGACTTTCCCCGCTCCGTCGTTCGACGAAGGCCCGATGCATCAAGGTGATGGGTGCTCGCCGCATCGGCGCGTCGTTCAATTTCGCGATGTGCGTGACAGCGGACCCGTTCGGGAGCCCGAATGGTCCGGGGCACGCGATGCAACGTCGGTCGGGGCGCGCTGCATCGGCAAAGCGACCGGCGAATTTATCATCCGTCCCTCCAATGTCAACCGAACGCGCGAAGCGACGATCGGCGAGTCCGCCGCACGGCAGCCTTTCGTTCTTTTTTCTTCGATGCGCTCGTCGAACGTGGTGCGGCTGTTCTAGGAGCGCATTGCGCAACGCGGGGCCGTTCACAATCTCAAAATCATCCTGGCGAATCAAGCAAATGGCGTACCTTACGGAGCCACTCGGTACCAATAGCGGTACAGCTCGACGAAGCCGAGTCGTTCGTACAGCGCGCGCGCCGGATGGTTGGCTTCGATCACCTGCAAGTACGTGTAGCGGGCGCCGCGCGAGGCGCCCCACGCGAGCAGCGACTCGACCAACGTGCTCGCGTAGCCGCGCCGTCGACCCGACGGGTGCGTGACGAGGTCGAACAAACCGAGCAGTTCGCGCTCGAGCACCGCCAAGCCGCATGCGATCGGCACGCCGTCGGCCGCGATTGCACCAAAGACGTGCTCGGATTGGATGCTGGCGAGCAGCAGCGCGTGCAACTGCGCGCCGCTCGCTGGGATTTCCGAATTGCGTACGTAGGCGTCGAGCCATTCGCCGCGCGGCAGTTCGATGAAACGCGCATCGATCGGGGTCGGTCGTTCGATCGGACAGACGAGCACCAGCGTCGGATCGATGCGCGCATACCCGCGCGCCTCGAGCGTGCGATCGAGCGGTGCGGAGTCGACGACGGTGGTCAGCCGAAATATCGTCCGTAGATTGTTGCGGGCGTAGACGTTCTCGCAGTAGCGGATCTTGTCGAGCGAGTCCTGTTGCGAGGGATACAGCGGCACGATCGAGTTCGCGCGCTTGGTAAAGCCCCGCGAGAAGCGCAGTACCCAACCGTCGAGCAACATCTGTTGCAACGCGGGCCAGGCATTCAGCGACGCTTCTTCGACGCGCCGCGCCAGTTGTGGGTCGTGCATGGCATTCACCGTTTGAGACCGGATGCTAACGACGAACACCATGGGGGGCGACCGAATCGTCGAGGCGATACCATGCGGTATGCGCGATTTGTTCCCGGTCATCGTCCACGTGCTGCTGTTGCGCGGTGATCGGGTGCTGTTGCTGCGGCGTGCCGGAGGCGGCTATCTCGATGGCTGGTACGCGCTGCCGGGCGGCCATCTGCAGCGCGGTGAAGGCATCGTCGCGTGCGCGATCCGCGAGTGCGCGGAGGAAACGGGCCTCGCCATCGATCCGACCCGGCTACAACCGGCGGCGGTCATGCCGTATCGAGCCGATGGACAGCAGGGCGTCGACTTCATCATGGTTTGCCGCGAATTCGACGGCGCGCCGCGGCTCGCCGAACCAGACCGCTTCGACGACCTCGGATTCTTCGCGGTGGGCGCGTTACCGGAGCGGACAGTGCCGTACGTCGAACGGGCGATCGCAATGGAGCGCCGCGGCGATTGGTTCCTCGAGTTCGTTGAGTGAGGAGACGACCCGCGTGAGGGGCTGGCGCGTCGGCGCCGCGATCGCAGTCGTCCTGGCGGCGATTTCGGCGATACCGGTCGTGATCGCCTATCTTTGGGGCTACGACGTCGAGCTCGTCTATCGATCGGCCGTCGGAATCGGCGTCAATGCGGTCGCGGTCGGCTACATCGTCGGCTGGCCGGTGTTCGAATACGTGG
>Ga0335084_10004189_pt1 | contig 14198 bp, 11 predicted proteins | sample Lox_Sample_44_FD_206721 | JGI IMG/M metagenome (GOLD analysis project Ga0335084, IMG submission 206721) | Soil microbial communities from Loxahatchee National Wildlife Refuge, Florida, United States - Lox_Sample_4.4 | ecosystem: Environmental > Terrestrial > Soil > Wetlands | place: USA...
TTTTTTGTTTGTGCCGAGGATTGTGGACGTTCGCCAAGTCATTGAATCGACGGCCGTCGGGCTGGGGTACGAGCTCGTCGACGTCGAGCTCGCGAACCACGGCCGGCAGCTGCGGGTCTTCATCGACCGCCCGCTCCAGGAGGCGGGGACCGCCGAGGGCGGCAGCCCGCCCGGGGTGACGGTGGGCGACTGCGAACGGGTCACCCGGCAGCTGCAACGCGTGCTGGAGGTGGAAGGCGTCGATTACGGGCGCCTCGAAGTCTCCTCCCCCGGGCTCGACCGGGTGCTGAGGAAGCCGGCCGACTTCCGGCGCTTCGCCGGGGCGAAAGCCGAAGTACGACTGCGGGTGCCGCGCGACGGGCGGCGGCGGTTCGTCGGCGTCGTGCGTGCCGCGAGCGACGAGGCGGTCGAGCTGGAAGTGGAGGGCGCGCGCGTGTCGTTCGCCTTCTCGGACATGGACAAGGCCCGGCTGGTGCCGAACCTTTAGGAGTGGTGGAATGAGCCGCGAACTGCTGCTCCTCGTCGACGCGCTGGCGCGCGAGAAGAACGTCAACAAGGACACCGTCTTCGGTGCCCTCGAGCAGGCGATCGGCTCGGCGACCAAGAAGCGCTTCACCGAGGACGTCGACGTGCGGGTCGCGATCGACCGCAACACCGGCGAGTACGAGTCGTTCCGGCGCTGGCAGGTGGTCGCCGACGACGCGGTCGAGCTCCCGGCGCAGCAGATCCCGCTCTCCGAGGCGAAGGCGCAGTACGGTGACGTCCAGGTCGAGGACTACATCGAGGAGCCGCTCGAGGTGATCGAGTTCGGTCGCATCGGCGCACAGACCGCGAAGCAGGTGATCCTGCAGAAGATCCGCGACGCCGAGCGCGAGCAGATCCTGCAGGACTTCCTCGGTCGCGGCGAGAAGCTGGTGACCGGAACGATCAAGCGCATGGAACGCGGCAACGCGGTCATCGAGTCGGGGCGCGTCGAGGCGGTGCTGCCGCGCGACCAGATGATTCCGAAGGAGAACCTGCGCGTTGGCGACCGCTGCCGCGCCTATCTGCTGCGGATCGACCGCTCGCTCCGCGGCCCGCAGCTCGTCCTCTCGCGCACCGCGCCGGAGTTCATCATCGAGCTCTTCCGGCTCGAGGTGCCCGAGATCGAAGAAGGCCTCCTCGAGATCAAGTCGGCGGCGCGCGATCCGGGCGTGCGGGCGAAGATCGCGGTGTTCACCAGCGACCGCCGGATCGACCCGATCGGCACCTGCGTCGGCATGCGCGGCTCGCGCGTGCAGGCGGTCACTCAGGAGCTCGCCGGCGAGCGGGTCGACATCGTGCTCTGGTCGGAGGATCCGGCGAAGTTCGTGATCGGCGCGCTCGCCCCGGCCGACGTCGCCTCGATCATCGTCGACGAGGAGAAGCACTCGATGGACGTGGTGGTCGACGAGGAGAACCTCGCGATCGCGATCGGCCGCAGCGGCCAGAACGTCCGGCTCGCCTCCGAGCTCACCGGGTGGCAGATCAACCTCATGACCCAGGAAGAGTCGACGCGCAAGACCGAGGAAGAGGCGGCGGGCGTGCGCACGCTCTTCATGGCGAAGCTGGACATCGACCAGGACCTCGCCGACCTGCTCGTCCAGGAGGGGTTCTCGACGCTCGAGGAGGTCGCCTACGTGCCGATCAACGAGATGCTCGAAATCGAGGGTCTCGACGAGGCGACGGTCAACGAGCTGCGCACCCGGGCGAAGGACGCACTGCTCCTCGAACAGATCCGGAGCGAGGAACAGGTGGAGGGCGTCGGCAAGGATCTGCTCGATCTCGAGGGGATGGACGGCGATCTCGCGGCGAAGCTCGCGCGCGGCGGCGTGAAGACGCGCGACGATCTCGCCGATCTCGCCGTCGACGAGCTGGTCGAGCTCGGCGCGGTCGACGAGGAGCGCGCCAAGCAGCTGATCATGAAGGCGCGCGAGCACTGGTTCGCCGCTGGGGAGTAGGGGGCTCTACTAGCATGGCACACATGAGCGTTGCGCAGTTCGCCGGCGAGCTGAAGATGCCGCCGAAAACGCTGCTCGAGCAGCTCCGCGCCGCGGGCGTCAACAAGACCCTTGCGGACGACACGCTCACCGAGCAGGACAAGACGAAGCTCCTCGACTACCTGCGCAAGTCGCACGGCGCGGCGGACGCGAAGAACAAGATCACCCTGACCCGGAAGCAGACGAGCGAGATCAAGAAGGCCGACTCCTCGGGCAAGGCGCGCACCATCCAGGTCGAGGTCCGCAAGAAGCGCGTCTTCGTCAAGCGCGAGGCCGGGGAAGGGCCGGCGCCCGCGGTGGTCGAGGTGCCGGTGGCGACGCCGGCGGTCGATGTCCGCGAAGCGGAGCTGCGCGAGCAGGAGAGCCGGCGCGACGCCGAGCTCGCTGCACGCCAGGCGGCGGAGCTCGCCGAGCGACAGGAGCGCGAGCGGCGCGAGACCGAGAAGCGCGAGGCCGAGCAGCGGGCGGCCGAGGAGGCGGCTGCGCGCGCCGCCGCCCAGGCCGCCGCCGCGGCGGGGGCCCAGCCCGCCGCGGCGGACACCACCCTGCACAAGCCGAAGACCGCCGAGGCGGCGGAGAAGAAGGCGAAGAAGCCCGCGAAGCAGGTCACGGTCTGGCGCGACGAGACCGCGAAGAAGCGGGCGATCAAGACGCGCGGCGACGCGACCGGCGGCACCGGCTGGCACACGCCCAAAGGCGGGCGGCACCGGCACGCCGACGAGGCGGTGAAGCCGTCCGCCGGGCCGGCGGAGCCGGTGGTGCGCGAAATCCACGTCCCGGAGACGATCACCGTCGCGGATCTCGCCCACAAGATGTCGGTCAAGGCCGCCGAGGTCATCAAGGTCCTGATGAAGCTCGGGCAGATGGTGACGATCAACCAGGTGCTCGATCAGGAGACGGCGATGATCGTGGTCGAGGAGATGGGGCACAAGGCGGCCGCCGCCAAGCTCACCGACCCGGAGGCTTACCTGGAGGCGGCAGTGCCGGAGGAGAGCGCGGCGTTGCCGCGGCCGCCGGTCGTCACGGTGATGGGACACGTGGACCACGGCAAGACCTCGCTCCTCGACTACATCCGGCGCACGAAGGTCGCGGCGGGCGAGGCGGGCGGCATCACGCAGCACATCGGTGCCTATCACGTGACCACGCAGCGGGGCACCGTTACCTTCCTCGATACCCCCGGCCACGAGGCGTTCACGTCGATGCGCGCGCGCGGGGCGAAGATCACCGACCTAGTCATCCTCGTCGTCGCGGCCGACGACGGCGTGATGCCGCAGACGATCGAGGCGATTTCGCACGCCAAGGCGGCCGGCGTCCCGATCGTGGTCGCGCTCAACAAGATGGACAAGCCCGAGGCGAATCCCGATCGGGTCAAGCAGGAGCTCGTCACGCAAGGCGTCGTCCCCGAGGAGTACGGCGGGGAATCGCCGTTCGTCCCGGTCTCGGCGAAGACCGGCAAGGGGATCGACGAGTTGCTGGAGCAGGTGCTGCTGCAGGCGGAGGTCCTCGAGCTGAAGGCGCCGGCCGATGCGGCGGCCAAGGGTGCGGTGATCGAAGCCCGCCTGGACAAGGGGCGCGGTCCGGTGGCAACCGTCCTCGTGCAGAGCGGCACGCTAAAGCGCGGCGACGTGATCCTCGCCGGCGCGGTCTTCGGCCGCGTGCGCGCGATGCTGGACGAGAACGGCCGCCCGACCGCCGAGGCCGGGCCGTCGATCCCGGTCGAGATCCAGGGGCTGCAGGACGTCCCGAACGCCGGCGACGAGATGATGGTGCTCGGCGACGAGCGCAAGGCGCGCGAGATCGCGCTGTTCCGCCAGGGCAAGTTCCGCGACGTGAAGCTCGCGAAGAAGCAGGCCGCGAAGCTCGAGAACATGTTCGAGCAGATGAAGGAGGAGGAGGTCAAGGTCCTCCCCCTCGTCATCAAGGCCGACGTCCAGGGCTCGCAGGAGGCGCTCGCCCACGCCCTGCCGCGGCTCTCGACCGACGAGGTCAAGGTCAACATCGTTCACGCCGGGGTCGGCGCCATCACCGAATCGGACGTGAATCTGGCGCTCGCCGCGAAGGCGGTCATCATCGGGTTCAACACGCGCGCCGACGCCACGGCGCGCAAGCTCGCCGAATCCTCGGGCATCGACATCCGCTACTACAACATCATCTACGAGGCGGTCGACGAGGTGAAGGCGGCACTGTCGGGGATGCTCGCGCCCGAGAAGAAGGAGAGCATCCTCGGCCTGGTGGAGGTGCGGCAGGTGTTCCGGATCTCGAAGGTCGGGACCGTCGCCGGCTGCTACGTCACCGAGGGCCTCGTGCGGCGCAACGCGAAGGTGCGCGTCCTGCGCGACAACGTGGTGATCCACGACGGCGAGCTCGATTCGCTCAAGCGCTTCAAGGACGACGTCCGCGAGGTGAAGGCCGGTTTCGAATGCGGCCTGTCGCTGCGCGGCTACAACGACATCAACGTGGGCGATCAGCTCGAGGTCTACGAGATCCAGGAAGTCGCGCGGAAGCTGTAGTGGCGAACGCGCAGAGACTTCGCCGTGTCGCGGACCAGATCCAGCGCGAGCTCGCGGCGCTCGTCCGTGAGGAGCTGAAGGACCCGCGAGTCGGGATGGTCACGTTCACTGGCGTCGAGGTCTCCCCCGATCTCGCGCACGCAAAAGTGTTCTTTACCTCGCTCGCCGATCCGGAGGGGCGTGACGCGACGCTCGCCGGCCTCGCGCGCGCGGCCGGGTTCCTCCGCTCCATGCTCGGCGCAAGGATCAAGCTCCACAACACCCCTGAGCTGCACTTCGTCTATGACGACTCGGTGGAATCCGGGATCCGCCTGAGCCATCTCATCGACGAGGCGGTGGCAAGCGACGTCGCCCGCGCCCGGCCTGCGCGGCGCCGGCGGGCGCGCTGACCCGGTCGATACGGCCGTGCGCGTTGCAGCGCCATGACGGGCGGCCGCGGACGCATGCCGTGGCGCCCGGTCGACGGCATGCTCCTCCTGGACAAGGCTGCCGGCGTCACCTCGAATGCGGCGCTCCAGACCGTGCGGCGCCTGTACGGTGCCGCCAAGGCCGGCCACACCGGAACGCTCGATCCGCTCGCCACCGGCCTCCTGCCGGTGCTGTTCGGCGAGGCGACGAAGTTCGGCGGGGAGCTCCTCGACGCCGACAAGACCTACGCGGCGGAGATCGCGCTCGGGGCATCGACCACGACCGGCGACGCCGAAGGGGAGGTGGTCGAACGCCGTCCGGTCACCTCGACGCGCGCGGACATCGACCGGGTGCTCACCGGATTGCGCGGCGACGGAGCGCAGGTGCCGCCGATGTACTCGGCCTTGAAGCGCGACGGCCGGCCGCTCTACGAGTATGCGCGCGCAGGGAAGTCAGTCGAGCGCGTGGCGCGGCCGATCACGATCCACGAGCTCACGCTCGACGCCGCCGAAGGCGACCGTCTTGCGGTCACCGTCCGCTGCAGCAAAGGGACCTACATTCGCGTCTTGGCCGAGGACATCGGGCGCGCCCTCGGCTGTGGCGCGCACCTCGCACGGCTGCGGCGGCTCGCCATCGGTCGATTCTCGGTCGCGGCGGCGGCGACGCTCGAGGCGCTCGCAGGCCTCGAGGCGGCAGCCCGCGAGGCCCGACTGTTGCCGCTCGAAGTCCTGGTCGGGCACCTGCCCTCGGTCACCCTCGGAGCCGACGCCGCCCGGCGGTTCGCGCAGGGCGCCCCGACCGCGTGCGTCGGCGTCGAGCCGGGGCGAATCAGGGTGTACGGTCCGGGCAGCGTGTTCCTCGGTCTCGGGACCGCCGACTCGGACGGGCGACTCCAGCCCGGGCGCCTGTTGCGTAGCGATGACGCGGCCGCGCGCACGACCATCGCTCCAGTGCCGAAAACCTTGTGAAGAGCGTTGATTTCGGGCTAAAATTCGCCGCTTTCCAGGAGAGATGAATGGCCGTTACGACCGCCGAGAAGGCGAAGCTAGTGCAGTCCCACCAGCGCAAGCCCGGCGACACCGGCTCGCCGGAGGTGCAGGTCGCGCTCCTCACCGCGCGCATCAACGGGCTCACCGATCACTTCAAGAGCCACGTCAAGGATCATCACTCGCGGCGTGGCCTGCTCAAGATGGTCAGCCAGCGGCGCAAGATGCTCGACTATCTGAAGCGCACCGACGCCGACAACTACCGCAAGCTGATCGAACAGCTTGGCCTCCGCAAGTAAAGATCATTCGCACGCCCACGACGCTCCGCAGTGGGCGTTTCGCTTTCCAGCTTCCCATCTGTCGCCCGCCCCGTCCGCTGAGGGGCGCGCCGCAGGGGCTCCGACCGTAAGGAGACCGCATTGAATCCAGTGAGAAAGACTTTCACCTACGGCGCGCACCAGGTGACGCTCGAAACGGGCGAGATCGCGCGTCAGGCCACCGGCGCAGTGATGGTCAACATGGACGACTCCGTGGTGCTCTGCGCGGTGACCGCCGCCAGGCAGCCGGCGCCCGGCAAGGACTTCCTGCCGCTCACCGTCGACTACATCGAGAAGTACTACGCCGCCGGCAAGATCCCCGGCGGCTTCTTCAAGCGCGAGGGCAAGCCCTCGGAGAAGGACACGCTCACCTCGCGACTGATCGACCGCCCGATCCGGCCGCTCTTCCCCGACGGCTTCTACAACGAGGTCCAGGTCGTCGCGACGGTGATGTCGGTGAACCCGGAGGTGGATCCCGACATCCCGGCGATGATCGGCGTGTCCGCCGCGCTCGCGCTCTCCGGCATTCCGTTCAACGGCCCGATCGGCGCGGCGCGCGTCGGATACGTCAACGGCGAGTACGTGCTGAACCCGACCGCGACCCAGCTCAGGGAGTCGCAGCTCAACCTCGTCGTGGCTGGCACCGAGCACGCGGTGTTGATGGTCGAGTCGGAGGCCCAGGAGCTGTCCGAGGAGGTGATGCTCGGCGCGGTCGTCTTCGGCCACCGCGAGATGCAGGCGGCGATCAACGCGATCAACGAGCTCGCCGACGAAGCCGGCAAGGCGCCCTGGGACTGGCAGGCGCCGACGAAGGGAGAATCCCTCGTCGCCCGGATCTCCGAGCTCTGCGAGAGCGATCTGCGCGAGGCGTTCGGCCTCAAGCAGAAGCAGGCGCGCAATACCCGGCTCGAGGAGATTCGCAAGCACGTGCTCGACACCGTCATCGTCGGCGACGCGCCGCCGGACACGAACCTCGTCAAGGACATCATCTTCAACCTCGAGTCGAAGATCGTCCGCAGCCAGATCCTGGACGGCGAGCCGCGGATCGACGGGCGGGATACCCGCACCGTGCGCCCGATCACTGCCCGCGTCGGCGTGCTGCCACGCACGCACGGGTCGGCGCTCTTCACCCGCGGCGAGACGCAGGCGCTAGTGATTGCGACGCTGGGCACCGGCCGCGACGAGCAGATCATCGACGCGCTTCAGGGCGAGTACAAGGAGCGCTTCATGCTCCACTACAACATGCCGCCGTACGCGACCGGCGAGACCGGCCGCATCGGCCCGCCGAAGCGGCGCGAAGTAGGCCACGGGCGCCTCGCCAAGCGCGCGCTGGTGGCGATGCTGCCGCCGCCCGAGGAGTTCTCGTACTCGATCCGGGTCGTCTCCGAGGTCACCGAGTCGAACGGCTCGTCCTCGATGGCGAGCGTCTGCGGCGGCAGCCTCGCCCTGATGGACGCGGGCTGCCCGATCAAGACTCACGTCGCCGGCATCGCGATGGGCCTGATCAAGGAGGGCAACCGGTTCGCGGTGCTGAGCGACATCCTCGGCGACGAGGATCATCTGGGCGACATGGATTTCAAGGTCGCCGGCACCGAGAACGGCGTGACCGCGCTCCAGATGGACATCAAGATCGAGGGCATCACGAAGGAGATCATGCAGATCGCGCTGTCGCAGGCGCGTGAGGGCCGGCTGCACATCCTGGAACACATGAAGCAGGCGCTCACGGGCTCCCGCACCGACATCTCGACCTACGCCCCGCGGATCATCAAGGTCAAGATCAATCCGGAGAAGATCCGCGACGTGATCGGCAAGGGCGGGGTGGTCGTGCGCGCGATCCAGGAGGAAACCGGGACCACGATCGAGATTGCGGACGACGGCACGATCAGCATTGCCTCGGTGAGCAGCGAGGGCGGCGAGGCGGCACGCAAGAAGATCCAGGAGATCGTCGCCGAGGTCGAGGTCGGCAAGGTCTACAACGGCACGGTGCTGCGTCTGCTCGATTTTGGCGCGATCGTGAGCCTGCTCCCCGGAAAGGACGGCCTGCTGCACATCTCGCAGATCAGCCACCAGCGCGTGGCGAGCGTCGCCGATCACCTGAAGGAAGGCCAGCAGGTGAAGGTGAAGGTGCTGGAGTCGGACGAGAAGGGGCGCGTGCGGCTGTCGATGAAGGCGGTCGGCGAGCAGCCGGCGCCGGCGGCGGAGACGGCCTCGCACTCCTAGAGGCTTCCACCCACGACGAGAAGGGGCGCCGAGGCGCCCCTTTGCTTTTTCCGCGCGTCGCTTGCGCGAACGCTCGCGGCTACTTTCCGACCTGCCGCTCGCGGATCTCCTCCAGCGTCTTGCAGTCGATGCACAGCGTCGCGGTCGGCCGGGCCTCGAGGCGTTTCAGCCCGATCTCCGCGCCGCAGCTCTCGCAGAAGCCGTAGTCGTCGGCGTCGATCCGCATGATCGTCTCGTCGATCTTCTTGATCAGCTTGCGCTCGCGGTCGCGGTTGCGGAGCTCGAGCGCGATGTCGGACTCCTGGCTCGCGCGATCGTTGGGATCGGCGAAGACGGTCGCCTCGTCCTGCATGGCGTGGACGGTGCGCTCGATGTCCGCGGACAGCTCGTCGCGCAGCGCACCGAGCACCTCCTTGAAGTGCGCGCGCTGCCGCGGATTCATGTAGTCCTCGCCCTTCTTTGCGGCGTAGGGCGGGAACTGCTTGCGCAGGGTATCGATCGACATCTCGAGCCCCCTCCGACCCGATAGGAAGGCGTTTTTATGCCAGAAAGGGAGGGGTGGGGCAAGCGCAAAAGTGCCATCGGCCGGGGGATCCCGGGGCGCGTTTGACCCGTCTCGCGGCCGGCGCGTAAACTACGCCACTTTCTTGCGGGGTGTGGCGCAGCCTGGTAGCGCGCTTGCTTTGGGAGCAAGATGTCGGGAGTTCGAATCTCTCCACCCCGACCAATTCCAGGTGCGCGCCTGCGCACCCGCCCGGCGGAGTGCCCGTAGCTCAACCGGATAGAGCACCAGCCTTCTAAGCTGGGGGTTACAGGTTCGAGTCCTGTCGGGCACGCCAGCTTTTCCGGCACGCCCGGACTCAAGACGGACGATGGTGGCTATAGCTCAGGGGTAGAGCATTGGATTGTGATTCCAAGGGTCGTGGGTTCGATACCCACTAGCCACCCCAATCGCTTGATCTGTCAGCCTTTGACCACTTGGAAAACAATCCAAGGGTCGAGGCGCGCAGGGACAGTCTAGGCCGCGCATTTCATCACCGTCAACTTGTGGCTGTTGTAGCGCGCGAAACCCGAGGCAGTCCATGCGGACGAAAGTGAAGCGCTGCGCGCAGTAAGCGCTCTGGCAGCCGCCGAGCGGGGCGGGGCGCAGTCGGCAGTGCTAGGGTGATCGACGGTAGCTTTCGGAGAAACGTCATGCGCGGGCACGAACAGTGGCGCCGGTTCATTTTCGTGGTCGCGGCTTGCAGCCTTGCGCTCAGCGGCGGTGTTGCCCGGGCGGCGATCATCGCCACGTCTCCCACGTTGCCGCCACTCGACGCGCCTTTCGTTTCGGCGGGCGGCGTCGGTTGCTTCCCCGCCGCGGGGGTCTGCGTTCAGCCCGGCTCCTTGACCTTCGACTCGGTGGCTTCAACGGTGTTCGTCCTCGCCGGCGAGGACATTGTCGCGAACGCTTCCTACCAGGGCACCCTGACGACGCTGTCCAATACGCCGATTGGACCGATCACTTTGAGCGGGACCGTCGAGGAACTGGTCTTGGGGAGAACGTTCTCCACTCAAACAGGCACGTGGAGCACGGAGCTTGTCGCCATGTCGCTCACCGGCCCCGTGCTCGGTCACACGCTGACCCTTGCGCTCGGGAGCACGACGCCTTCAACGGGCATGGCCTCAATCGAAGCAATCCCCGAGGACCTGTTCAGGATCGACAGCTTCTTCGACATTTTTGTGCAGCTGTCGCTCGACAGCGTCCCGCCCCTCAACGCAACGCGTGGCCCGATCCACGCCGAGCTTGTTCCCGCTGGCGTCCCGGAACCTTCCGTTGTCACCCTGCTGGCGGCGGCGCTACTGGGGCTCGTCGGCGTGCAGTGGCGCCGCCGAGCGCACTGAACCATCCCCGCCGGATCGGGGGCTGCGTTACAAGCGCGTCAGGAAAGCGGCAAGAGAGCTGAGGGTCAGCGGTTCGTCAGCCGCTCGGTCGTAGCTTCCGAGTCGCGGGCCGATGGTCGCGCGGGGGACTTGGGTCTCCTCTTTCCTCCCTACCCAAGTTCCTTGCACGCTCGGCCCGCGCCCACGCTCGCGAGGGTGAAGGCTTCCCGTGATGATCAGGCAGGGCACCGGTTGACGATGCTCTGCCGGACTGCACGGGGTCGTGCGCGATCCCGCTCGCTGTCCATTGACTGGCTGTCTGTTGAGGCCCTCGTGGAGCGTGTGGCGAGCGTGTGCGCGTCGGCTTGCGAAGGTGCGCGACCGGGTTAGGCGCATCAACATCATCTGCCAGCCACGTGAACACCACGGACAGCAGCAAGAGCATCGAGCGTACGGGCGATGCCACCTTCCCGGCCGCGATCGGTTCATTGCGGTACCGTGCTGCGGCCGTGCGGTCGATCTGCAACGCCGGCAGCGGGCCGAGGAATGAACCGCTCAGGATGCCGATCCGAGACTGCTCTACATCGCGACCGCCCTTGGTCGGGGTAACATGGCGCTTGTAGGCGTCGAGGGCGAGGGAGGGGAAAGGGTGTCTTGGCTGATTTCAGACGGCGGTACGGCACGCATCGGGCACACTCCGGTCACGGTCACAAAACGTGACCACGGCCCTGCCGATCGGCGAGTCGCGCCACGCGAGCGCATTGACACACCAGCGGATCGCGGCACGCGCCATGGGCACACCATGGTCACGACCGCGCCTCTTTCGCTGTCGAATCAAGTCCCTACTCGGGGGGATTGTGATTCCAAGGGTCGTGGGTTCGATACCCACTAGCCAATCACCCGAGGCTTCCCGCTCAGCGAGGCGCACGAGACCCCGACGATGCAGCTGCGGGCAAGTTTTTTCGGCACGGCCGGCGAGCTCGCGTTTTCGGGTTTCGTCTACCAGATGGGCGGGACGCTGCATCGCGCCCAGATCCGCTTCGTGCCCAAGGACGCGCCGATCGACGCGACGATGCCGATTCCGGGCGCTCGCCGGTCGCCCCGTCATGTCGTCGAGGGTAACGACCTCGATGAGGTCATCCGGAAATCCCGGGAGCTGATCGAGCGCGAGGTCGGCGCGATCGCCGAGTTCAAGCAGGTCGCAGGAAAGGCCTAAAGCGGCCTCATCCAGCCAGCTCTTCGCGGGTGACCGCGAAGACGAGATCGGGACCTGCTGCGGTCTCGAGCCATGTGACCGCGAGCCGCGGAAACGCACGCTCCACCGCTGCGCGTCCGTCTCCGATCTCCACGACGAGGAGTCCGCGCCGTGCAAGATGGCCGGCCGTGTGCGCGATCAGCCGGCGCACGAAATCGAGCCCGTCGCGACCGCTCTCGAGTGCGCGGCGGGGCTCGTGGCGGTATTCGGCCGGAAGGCGCCGCATCTCGGCCTCGGGCACGTAGGGCGGGTTGCAGAGGATCAGGTCGTACCGCGCGTGGCCGAGTGCGGCGAAGAGATCGGAGCGGACGAGGCGGACACGGCGGCGCAGCCGGTATGCCGCCACGTTGCGGCGCGCCACTGCGAGCGCGGCCGACGAGACATCGGAAGCGTCCACCCGTGCCCGGGGGAAGGCCTGCGCGGCGAGGATCGCGAGGCAACCCGAGCCGGTACAGAGATCGAGCACCCGCCGCGGACCTCGTTGCGGCAGCCACGGCGACAGGCCGTCGGGAAGCAGCTCGGCAATGTGCGATCGAGGAACGATGACGCGCCGATCGACGTAGAAGTGCCGGTGCTGGAGCCATGCTTCCCGCAGGAGGTACGCCAGAGGTTCGCGAGTCCGGATCCGGCGATCGGTGAGCGCGGCGAGCCGCCGCCCCGCCGCGGGCGAGACCGCGCCGTCCCGCGCCTCGTTCAGCCGGTCGAATGGAATGCGCAGGACGTGGCAGACGAGCCACGCGGCCTCTTCGCGCGCGCCGTGGGTGCCGTGCCCGTAGGCGAGGTGGGCGCTACGGAAGCGGCGTTCGATCTCACGCCACCATCGGGCGACGGTCGCCCGTCGGGTTTGCCGGCGCTTCAAGCAAGCAGCTTCTCAAGCACACGCTGGTAGATCCGCCGGAGCGGCTCCACCGCGGCAAGCTCGACGTGCTCGTTCAGTTTGTGGATCGACGTGTTGACCGGACCGAACTCGACGACCTGCGGGCAGATGCGCCTGATGAAGCGGCCGTCCGACGTGCCGCCCGTCGTCGAGACCTCGGCCTCGACGCCGGTGACCTCCTTGATCGCACCCGCCACCGCCTCGACCAGCTCGCCGCGCGGCGTGAGAAAGGGCTCGCCGCCGAGCGTCCATTCGAGCTCGTAGTCGACCCGGTGCCGGTCGAGGATCGCATGCACGCTCGAGCGCAGCCCCTCGGCCGTGCTCGCGGGCGAGAACCGGAAGTTGAAGAGGAGCTCCAACTCGCCGGGGATGACGTTCGTCGCGCCGGTGCCGGCGTGGAGGTTCGAGACCTGCCACGCGGTCGGCGGGAAGTACTCGTCGCCGCTGTCCCAGACGGTGGCGGCGAGCTCGGCGAGCGCTGGGGCGAGCTCGAGCACCGGGTTACGCGCCAAGTGTGGGTAGGCGATATGGCCCTGAAGCCCCTTCACGACGAGCCGTCCCGAGAGCGAACCGCGGCGGCCGTTCTTGATCATGTCGCCCAGCCGTTCGGTCGAGGTCGGCTCGCCGACCACGCAGTAGTCGATGCGCTCGCCGCGCGCCTCGAGCCGGTCGATCACCTTCACCGTCCCGTCGGTCGCGACGCCTTCCTCGTCGGAAGTGACGAGCATCGCGATCGAGCCGCGGTGCGCCGGATGCGCCGCGATGAAATCCTCGATCGCGACGACGATGGCGGCGAGCGAGGTCTTCATGTCGGCGGCGCCGCGTCCGAAGAGCTTTCCGTCGCGCTCGGTCGGCGCGAATGGATCCGACAGCCAGCGGTCGAGCGGCCCGGTCGGCACGACGTCGGTGTGCCCGGCGAAGCACACGAGCGGCGCAGCGGTTCCGCGCCGCGCCCAGAGGTTCGTGACGCCGCCGCTCGCGAGCGTCTCCAGCCGGAATCCGAGCGGACGGAGGCGCTCGGCGAGCACCTCCTGGCAACCGCCGTCCTCCGGCGTCACCGAAGGTCGGGCGATCAGCCCGCGCGCAAGCGCCAGCGTGTCAGCCATGAATGAGGCGGGGCGGGCAAAGAGTGATCGCGCCAGATTCTGCGGCGCGAAGTTTAGCGTCCAACGACGGCGAGCGCGCCCTCAGGCCGCCTTTTCGCCGTCGAGCGAGAGCTTGAACTCGCTGAACGAGGCGCCGCTCGGCGCGGTCTCGAGCTTCTGCTCGATCGCCGGCTTCGGCGCCATCGCCTGCGCTTGGTTGAGGCTCGTGTCGGCGTTGTTCATCAGCCAGAGCAGGTTGTTCGCCGAATCGGCGTTGGCAAGCGCCTCTTCCTGCGTGATCGTCCCGTCGCGGTACATCTTGAACAGCGACTGCTCGAACGTGAGCGAACCCGGCGCGAGGCTCTTGTCGATCGCTTCCTTGATCTCGTTGACCTCGCCCTTCTCGATCAGATCCGCGACGTGCCGGGTGTTGAGCAGAACTTCGCAGGCCGGGCAGCGCCCGCCTTTGGTGTTCTTGACCAGCCGCTGCGACACGATCACCTTCAGCGAGGCGGAGAGGTCGGAGAGCAGGGCGGGGCGGTTCTCGAGCGGGTAGAAGCTGATGATCCGGTTCAGCGCGTGGTAGCTGTTGTTCGCGTGGAGCGTCGCCAGGCAGAGATGCCCCGACTGCGCGTACGCGATCGCCATGCCCATCGATT
>Ga0335084_10004191_pt1 | contig 14196 bp, 5 predicted proteins | sample Lox_Sample_44_FD_206721 | JGI IMG/M metagenome (GOLD analysis project Ga0335084, IMG submission 206721) | Soil microbial communities from Loxahatchee National Wildlife Refuge, Florida, United States - Lox_Sample_4.4 | ecosystem: Environmental > Terrestrial > Soil > Wetlands | place: USA: Florida...
CGTCCGCGCACAACGCCGTGGCGGTTCCATGCGCGATCGTGCGGCCATGTGCCACGATCACGATCTCGTCGCAGAGTTGCTCGACCTCCTGCATGATATGAGTGGAAAACAGCAGGCACTTGCCCTGGTCGCGCAGGTGGCGGAGCAGGCGGCGCAACGCGCGCGTCGACGTGACGTCGAGACCGTTGGTCGGCTCGTCCAGGATCAGGTGGCGCGGGTCGTGGATCAACGCGCGGGCGAGTGCGACCTTCATGCGCTCGCCGCCGGAAAACCCGTCGGTGCGCCGATCGAGCAGGTCGCGCATATCAAGAAGTTCGGCCAGCCTTGCAAGGCGCTCTGACCATTCGATCGCAGGCACGCGCCGCAGGTTGGCGTAATAAGCGATGTTCTCGCGCGCGGTGAGGCGCGTGTACAGGCCGCGCGCATCCGAGAGCACGCCGAGTTGGGCGCGCACCGAAACCGGATCGCTCGCGACATCGAAGCCGCCGACGGAGGCCGTCCCGCGGTCGGCGCGCATCAGCGTCGCCAGCACGCGCAGCGTGGTGGTCTTGCCCGCGCCATTCGGGCCGAGCAGGGCGGTGATGCGCCCGTCTTGCGCCCTGAACGAAACGTCGGTGACGGCGTGGACCACCGTGCGTGCGCGGCCGTGGCGGCCGATGAAGCTCTTCGCCAGCGCCGTCACCTCGATCACCGTGGGGCTCCGGTGGGCGCCCGGAAGAATGGCGGCGCGGGCAGGCGCTCGAGACATTGCGCGTCGATGCCGTCGAACGTCGCCTGGCGCACGAAGCGCGCGACCAGCTCGGGTGCGCAACCCTGCGCGGTCACGCCGTGGCCGAGGTTCGGCGCGATCAGGTGCCGGCTGTTCGGCAGCGCCTTGGCGACGCTTGCAGCATGGCGCGGAGGCGTTGCCGGATCGGCGCCGCCGGAAAGCAGGAGCACCGGAACGTCGGCCTTGGGCAGGACATAGAACTCGGCCGGCGCAGGCTCATGCGCGACTTGCTTGCATGCCTGCTCGTAGAGCTCGATGAAGCCGGTGCCGAAGCGCGTCGCTGCGGCTGCGGCGCGATCCGCTGCGTCGATGCGCGGCATGTCCTCGGCGCAGATCACGGCGAAGTGCATTCCCCACGCAAGATGCATCGACTCGTTCGAGCCGAGCGCGGTCAGCATCGCGGCGAACGGCGAAAAGTCGTTGCTCGATGCGCGGTCGATCGCGTAGGGCAGCATCACGGTGAGTTGGGGCGCGTACAGCGGAGTGCGCAAGGCGGCGAGCATCGATTCGCGCGTGAAGGGCAGCTGTTCCACGCGTCCCGTCACCGGATCGGTGAGCGAGATCGGCAGCGGCTTCGCGTCGAAACGCTTGAACAGGGCGTCGACCTGTGCGCCGAAGTCCGGGTAGCGCGCTGCGCACGCCGTATCGCGGGCGCACGCGGCGATCGTGCGGTTCAGCGCGGCTTCGCCATCGACCGCGAAGCTCGCGGGCAGGCGCATGTCCGGAGGCGCGACACCGTCGAACACTGCGGCGCGCACGCGCGCGGGAAACTGCCGCAGGTATTCGAGTCCGACGCGCGTTCCATACGACGCACCCCACAGGTTGATCCGCTCCGCTTGCAGTTGCGCGCGGACCGCATCGAGGTCGCGCACCGCGATCCAGGTCGCATACTGGCGCGGATCGGCCTTTAGCGTGCGCAGGCAATCACCGACGCGCGCGATCTGGCGCTCCATGTCGAACGAATCGGCGAGGCTCCGTTCTTCCCGCTGCGGCGTGCAGAGCAGCGGATTGGACTTTCCGGTGCCGCGCTGGTCGACGAACACGACGTCGCGACGGGTGTTGATCTGCCCAAGCATCGGCAGCGCGATCTCTGCGATCTCCATCGCTGCCTGGCCCGGCCCCCCCGCGAGCACGAACAGCGGGTCGGGCGCCTTGTTCTTGGCCAGCGCGGGCACCACGGCGAATTCGATCCTGATGCGGCGACCACCGGTCGTGCGTGGATCTTCGGCTACTTCGACGTGGCCGCAACGGACCTCCTGCGCCACGCCGGTCAGGCGGCACGGCGCAAGCGTGCCGGCGTCGGCAGCGAGGGCATCGACGCAGCCGAGCGCAAGCGCGCCGGCGAGCAACAGCGACAGGCCTGTTTGCACGACTTGAAAGCCTCGGGCGGCGCGCGGCAGGCGCGGCATCTGGACAAGGCGCGCAGCATAACGACGCGCAGGCGAACCCGCCCGCCGGGTGCTAATACGCGGCCCACTAGAATCGTCCGGCAGCGTTGTAGCGACTCGTTCGATTTCACGGGAGAACAAGATGAAAGCAAAGGCGATCCAGATCCAGCAGCACGGCGGGCCGGAAGAGATGAAGCTGGTCGAAGTCGAAGTGGGCGATCCGGGCCCGGACGAGGTGCGCATCCGCCATCACGCCATTGGCATCAACTTCATCGACATCTATTACCGCAGCGGCCTGTACCCGCTGCCGCTGCCCCACGGCATCGGTTCCGAAGGCGCGGGAGTGATCGAAGCGGCGGGGAGCAACGTCAAGTTCCTCAAGGAGGGCGATCGCGTCGCGTATCCGCAGAGTCCCGTGGGTTCGTATGCCGACGTGCGCGTGATGCCTGCCGCGACGGTGCTGCGGCTTCCCGCGAACCTCGGCTTCGAGCAGGCAGCGGCGATGATGCTCAAGGGCCTGACCGTGCAGTACCTGTTTCGCCAGACATATCGGCTGCAGGGCAACGAGACGATCCTGTTCCACGCTGCCGCCGGTGGCGTCGGGCTCATTGCGTGCCAATGGGCACGTGCGCTCGGCGTAAAGCTGATCGGCACCGTTTCGTCGCCGGAAAAGGCGGCGCTTGCGAAAAAGCACGGTGCGTGGGAGACGATCGACTACAGCAAGGAGAATTTCGTCGAGCGCGTCAAGCAGCTCACCGGTGGAGCCAGGGTGCCGGTCGTCTATGACGGAGTCGGCAAGGACACGTGGGAAGGTTCGCTCGATTGCCTGCAGCCGCGCGGCTTGATGGTGAGCTTCGGCAACGCATCCGGACCCGTGACCGGCGTGAATCTCGGGATCCTCGCTGCCAAGGGATCGCTTTATCTGACGCGGCCCACGCTCGGCACCTACTCGGTGCCGCGCAAGCGCCTGGAGGAGTCGGCGGCCGAGATGTTCGACCTGATCGGCCGCGGCAAGATCAAGATCGAGATCGATCAGCGCTATCCGCTGGCCGAAGCGACGCGGGCGCACGCCGAGCTTGCCTCGCGCAAGACCACGGGTTCGAGTGTCCTGCTGCCGTAGCGACGACACCGTTCCGCGACCGCGTTGAGCGACGATTCCGAAGCGGCCAGTGCGAGCGAGCGGCGGCTGATCATCACGCTGGCGCTCGCCGCGTTCGGCAGCGCGATGTCGATGCGCGTTGCCGACGCCCAGCTCCCGGCGCTCGGCGACACGTTCGGGGTCGGCCTTGCTGGAGCCGCCCAGGTGATCACCGTGTTCGCGGTCGCCTACGGCGTGTTTCAACTCGCCTACGGCCCGATCGGCGATCGGCACGGCAAGTGGCGCGTGGTCACGGTGGCGGTGCTTGCGTCGGCGGTCACTGCGTTTGCCTGCGCCGCCGCGACCGGCTTCACGGTGTTGCTCGTGGCGCGCGCGGCGGCCGGTGCCACATGCGCCGGCATCATTCCGCTGTCGATGGCATGGATCGGCGACGCAGTGCCTTACGAGCGCCGGCAGCCGGTGCTCGCGCGCTTTCTCACCGGACAGATCTTCGGCATGGCGACCGGGCAGTGGCTCGGCGGCATCGCCTCCGACTACTTCGACTGGCGCGTGCCGTTCGCGCTGCTCACCGCGTGCTTCCTGATTTCCGGTGTGGTGCTCTGGCGCGCGCGCGAACTTGCCGAGCGCGTGGCGCCGCACGTGCCGCGTAGCGGGCACCTGTTGCGGGAGGCCGGCTATGTACTGCGCGAGCCATGGGCGCGCGTCGTGCTGAGCCTGGTCTTTCTCGAAGGCGCGATCCTGTATGGGCCGTTCGCGTTTCTCGCGACCCACCTGCATCTGCAAACCGGCGTATCGCTCGGATTCTCCGGGGCGTTGGTGACGCTGTTCGCGCTCGGCGGCCTGCTGTTTGCGATCGCCTCGCGCCGGCTCGTGCCACGACTCGGCGAGAGCGGCCTGGCACGCGGCGGCGGTGCGCTGTTGCTGTTCGGGCTGTTGCTCGCCGCGCTTTCACCTGCGTGGTGGAGCGCGCCGCTCGCGTGCATCGCAGCCGGTCTCGGCTTCTACATGTTCCACAACACGTTGCAGGCGAACGCGACCCAGATGGCGCCGCAGGCGCGCGGTCTCGCGGTCTCGCTGTTCGCCGCGGGCTTTTTCCTCGGGCAGACTTGCGGGGTTGCGGCGGCATCGCTTGCCGTCGAACGCGTCGGCACCGCCCGCGTGCTCGCGGCCGGAGGCCTGGGTGTCCTGCTGGTGGCGCTGCTGTTCGCGCACTTGCGCGCGCGGCGCGCCGCGTGAAGGTCAGCTCAATGCGAACTGCGGCAGCTTCGGCGGCACCGCGACGTTGTTCAACGTGACGAACCGCGGCAATCCGTTCTCGTACGGCGGGTAGTCCTCCCCGCCCAGCAATGGGTACAAATAATCGCGGCAGGGATCGGTGATGCCGTAGCCGTCGGCGGAGATGAATTCGCGCGGCATGAACTTTTCCTTGTTGGCGACCTCCGCCAACGGTGCCATGCCGATCTCCCAGACGTATGGGCGCGAGGACTTGCGCACGATGGCCGGCATCACGGCGTTGTGGCCCGCCAGCGCGTAGGCAACGGCGGCCTTGCCGACCGCGTATGCCTGATCAACGTCGGTCTTCGAGGCGAGGTGACGCGCAGCGCGCTGCAGATAGTCGGCTACGGCCCAGTGGAACTTGTAGCCGAGCGCCTCCTTGATCATGCCGGCGACGACGGGCGCGGCGCCGCCGAGTTGCGCATGGCCGAACGCGTCGCTCGTGCCCTGCTCGGCGAGGAACCTGCCGTCCGGTCCGTGGCAGCCTTCGGATACGACGACGCTGCAGAAGTCGTGCTTCTGCACCTTCGCCTTGACCGCTGCGAGGAAACTGTCCCGGTTGAACTCGATCTCCGGAAACAGCGTGACGACAGGGATGCCCTGGTCGGCCACCAGCGCGCCCGCCGCCGCAATCCAGCCCGCATGCCGGCCCATCACTTCGATCACGAACACCTTGGTCGAAGTGCGGCTCATCGAGCGCACGTCGAACGACGCTTCGAGCGTCGAGGTCGCGATGTACTTCGCCACGGAACCGAACCCGGGGCAGTTGTCGGTCACGGGCAGGTCGTTGTCCACCGTCTTGGGCACGTGGATCGCCTGGATCGGATAACCCATTGCCTCCGACAGCTGCGACACCTTGTAGCAGGTATCGGCCGAGTCGCCGCCGCCGTTGTAGAAGAAGTAGCCGATGTCGTGCGCCTTGAACACCTGGATCAGCCGCTCGTATTCGCGCCGGTTCTTGTCCAGGCTCTTGAGCTTGAAGCGGCACGAACCGAATGCCCCGGCAGGAGTCGATCGCAGGGCCGCGATGTTGGCGGCGCTTTCGGCGCTCGTGTCGATCAGGTCCTCGGTGAGCGCCCCGATGATGCCGTCGCGTCCCGCGTAGACCTTGCCGATGCGATCCGGACTGGCGCGCGCAGCTTCGATGACACCGCAGGCCGATGCGTTGATAACGGCGGTCACGCCGCCTGACTGGGCATAGATCGCGTTCTTCATTTCAGGGCTAGTCTTCCAGCGATTTGGTGACGATCTCGCGCACGTCGCGCGACAGTCCCGGCGAGCGCACCACCTCGGTGAGCACCTGGCGCATGCGACGCTGCCGGTCCGGCGTGAACTTGCGCCAGCGGTCGAGCGAGCGCGCGATGCGTGCCGCGACCGTCGGGTTGATCCGGTCGAGTTGCTGCACCTGTTCGAGCCAGAAGGCGTATCCGGAGCCGTCGGCGCGATGGAACTCCGCAGGGTTGTTGTTGCAGAAGCCGCCGATCAGCGCGTAGACGTTGTTCGGATTGGCTGTCGAGTACGCCGGATGACGCAACAGCATGCGCACGCGCGCAAGCACGGGCGGTTCTCCCGGCAGCCCGATCGCAGTCGCCTGCAGGTTGAACCATTTGTTCATCAGCAGCGGTTCGTGTGCCCACAGCCGCGCCAGCCGCAGCAGGATCTCGACCTTGAAGGGCGCGGTACTGCTGACGATCGCGCACAGCGCTGCTTGCAGATCGGTCATGTTGTCGGCCTGCTCGAGCTGGCGGCGCGCGAGTTCGACCGCATCCTCGGCGCCGCTGTTGACGAGGTAGCCGAGCGCGAGATTGCGCAGTCCGCGCTTGCCTGCAGAGGCGGCGTCGGGCGAATACGGGCCCGGTGTCAGATGGATCTCGTACGCGTGGTGCAGGCTGGTGCGCAGCCGGCGGCCGATCTCACGTCGCACGTACTCGCGCGCGCTGCGGATCGCCTCCGGATCGACCATCGCGCGCTGCTCGGCGAGGAACGATTCGGCGGGCAGTTGCAACGCCTGCTCCTTGAAGGCGGCCGCGAGCGCGGCGTCCTGCAGCGTGCGATCGAACACCTCGAAAAGAACGTCGTCGAGTTGCGGCGTCTGCTCCGTCTCGAATGCATCGGTGACGGCGATCAGGCGCGCAACCGCCAGCCGCTGCCCGGCTTCCCAGCGGTTGAACCCGTCGCTGTCGTGGGCGGCGAGGAACGCGAGCTCGCGATCGTCGTAACGGCACTCGACGATGACCGGCGCGGAAAAATCGCGCGCGAGCGATGGCATCGGCGCCACCGGCACGTCGACGAAGCGGAACGTCTGGGTCGCCGCAGTCAGTTCCAGCACCCTGGTGGTGCTACCTGCTCGCGCTTCGCCGTCCAGGCGCAGCGGGAGGTCCGTGCCGTCCGGCGCGAGCAGTCCGATCGCCAGCGGAACGTAGAAGCTTTCCTTTTCTGACTGGCCCGGCGTCGGCGGGCACGCCTGCGACAGCGTGATTTCGAAAGTGCCGCGTGACGCGTCGTAGCGGCTCGCCACGGCGACCCGCGGCGTGCCCGCCTGCGAGTACCACCGCACGAATTGCGCATGGCGGTCTGCATCGAGCCGGTCGGTATTCGCGTCCGCCATGGCGGTGACGAAGTCCTCGCAGGTCACCGCCTGGCCATCATGCCGCTGGAAATAGAGATCGAGGCCGCGCCGGAAGCCTTCGCGTCCGAGGATGGTCTGCAGCATGCGCACGACCTCGGCACCCTTTTCGTAGACCGTCGCGGTATAGAAGTTGCCTATCTCCTGGTACGAATCGGGTCGCACCGGATGCGCAAGCGGACCCGCGTCCTCGGGAAACTGCGCAGCACGCAGCGTGCGCACGTCCTCGATGCGCTTGACCGCGCGCGCCCACGTGCCGGTCTCGCCGTGCGCCGCGCTGTCGCCCAGCATCATGTCGGCGGAAAACTCCTGGTCGCGAAATACCGTCAGGCCTTCCTTCAAGCTGAGCTGAAACCAGTCGCGGCATGTGACGCGGTTGCCCGTCCAGTTGTGGAAATACTCGTGTCCGACGATCGACTCGATGTTGGCGAAGTCCGCATCGGTTGCCACCGCCGGGTTCGCCAGCACGTACTTGGCGTTGAAGATGTTGAGACCCTTGTTTTCCATCGCGCCCATGTTGAAGTCGTGCGAGGCGACGATCATGAAGCGATCGAGGTCGACCTCGAGGCCGTAGCGCTGCTCGTCCCAGCGAATGGCGCGCTTGAGGCTTTCCATTGCATGCGCCGTCTTGTCGAGCTGCCCGGGTTCGACCCAGATCTGCAGCAGCACGTCGCGTCCGGAGCGCGTGCGCATGCGCTCTTCGCGGCACTCGAAGCGGCCGGCTACCAGTGCGAACAGATACGAAGGCTTCGGAAACGGATCCTCCCAGCGCGCGAAGTGCCTGCCGTGTGGCAGATCGCCATGGCCCACCAGGTTGCCGTTTGCAAGCAGGACCGGAAAGCGCTCCTTGTCCGCGCGCAGCGTGACCGCGTAGGTCGCCATCACGTCGGGGCGGTCCAGGAAGAACGTGATGCGCCGGAATCCCTCCGCCTCGCACTGCGTGAACAGGCTGCCGTGCGAGAGGAACAGCCCCATCAGCTCGGTGTTGCGGTCCGGCGCGATGGTGTTGCGCACACGCACGTGCGCGCGTGCCGCGGCGGGCGACAGCGGAATCGTCAGGCGTCCGTCGGCAAGGTCGAACGTCGCGAGCGCGCGGTCATCGACCTCGACGCCGAGCAACTGCAGGTTTTCGCCGTCGAGCACGAGTGGCCCGCCTTCGACCGCTGGATTGCGCCGCACGTCGAGCCGGGCCTCGACGGTGGTCGAGACCGGGTCGAGATCGAACGTCAGTTCGATCTTGTCGACCAGAAACGCGGGCGGACGATAGTCTTCGCGCCGGACTGTGACGACCTTTTCGTTGCGCATGCGGGAAGCTGGGAACGAGACCGGCGCTGCGGCCGCTCGCTGGCGGCAAGAGACTCGATTGTAGAGGCTCGCCCGTCCGGGCGCGCGAATCAGGAGCGCTGGCGGCCTAGCAACGCGTCGATGCCGTGCAGGAACGAGCCGGCGTCGAGCGGCTTGGTCCAGTATTCGACGAACCCCGCCTTGCGCGCGTGCGCCGCGTCGGAAGGCAGCGCGTTGGCTGAGACGCCCGCACACGGGATCTCGCTCGTCTCGGGTTGAGAGCGCAGTTCGCGGAACAGGGTGAAGCCATCGGTGTCCGGCAGGCGCATGTCGAGCAGGATCAGGTCGGGCTGGCACGCCGCGGCCAGCACGCGCGCCGTCGCGCCATCAGGCGCGGTGAAAAGCTTCACCTGCGGCCGCAGGGCCAGCATGTGTTCGACCACTGCGACGTTGTCCGGATTGTCCTCGACATAGAGCAGGCTGCCGCGCACGTCGTCCCGGCGCGCTCCCACGCCTTCGCCGAGCGCGCCGAGCGGAGGCGTGCTCTCCTGCGAGCGGTCGACCTGCGTGGTCGCGACCGGCAGGGTGACGCGGAATTCGGTGCCGACGCCCGGTTCGCTCGACACCTCGAGGTGCCCGCCCATCTGCTCGGTGAGCAGCAGCGACAGCGCCAATCCGATACCGGTTCCTTCGATCTGCGCCGACTCGAGGCCGAGCCGGTTGAACGGCTGGAACAACTGGTCGATCTGTTTCGCCGATAGTCCGAGTCCGGTGTCGCGCACCGCGATCAGCGCATTGCCCTCGCTGTCGGCACCGACCGTCACGCGCACGGAGCCATTGTCGCGGTTGTACTTGATCGCGTTCGACAGCAGGTTCAACAGCACCTGCTTGACCCGCATCCGGTCCGCCCATACCGACTCGGGCGCTTCCGCCTGGCGCACTACGATCGTTTCGATGTGCCGCTTGGCCGCGTCGGTGCCGATCAGCGCGAGGCACTCGTCGATCACCGCGCCGAGCGGCACGATCGACATCGACAGGCGCGCCTTGCCGGCCTCGATGCGCGAGAGATCGAGGATCTCGTTGATCAGCGACAGCAGGTGCCAGCCGGCCTGCTGGATGTGCTGCACGCGGTCGCGCTGCACCGGGGCGAGCGGGTATGCCTGGTCGATCTCGAGGATCTGAGTAAAGCCGAGGATCGCGTTCAGCGGCGTGCGCAGCTCATGGCTCATGCGCGACAGGAACTCGGTCTTCGCCTGGCTCGCCCGCTCGGCGGTTTCCTTCGCACGCAGCGCCGTTTCGGTGAGCTTGTGCTCGGTCACGTCGAACGCGACGCCGAACTGCGTGAGCGGCCGGTTGTCGGCATCGAGCCGCAACTGTCCGCGCAGTGTCAGGTAACGCAACGACCCGTCGGGCAGCACCACCTTGACCTCGAGGTCGAGCGGGCGCCGATCGCGCAATCCACGGCGCTGCTCGCGTGCCAGACGCTCCACATCGTCGGGATGCAGCACACGGGTCCACTCGCGCTGCAGGTCCGAGAGATCGCCCGGGGTGCGACCGACGAGACGGTAGAGCTGCTCGTCCCAGAGCAGTGTCCGGGTTTCGAGGTTGTATTCCCAGAGTCCGATGCCGGTCGCCTTGGTCGTGAGTTGCATCCGCTCGAGCAGCTCGCGCGTTGCCTGCTCGCTGCGTCGCCGTTCCGAAATATCCATGTTGACGCCCAGCACGCGCACGGTGCGTCCGAGCGCGTCGCGCTCGGCGCGGCCGCGCGAGGCGATCCAGTGAACGTTGCCGTCCGGCCAGACCACGCGGAACTCGATGTCGAAGCTCGCGCCTTCGCCGAGCGCCGCCCGCATCGCCGCCTCGGCGCCGGGAACGTCGTCGGGATGCAGCATGTCGAGCCACGTGCGCGACGCAAACGACTCGCGCGTGTGACCGAACAACTCGTACATGCGGTCGTTCCACACCGATGTGTTGGAGTCGGGATCCCAGTCCCATACGCCGACGCCGACCGTCTCGGAGATGATCTGCATGCGCTCGACCAGCGCATCGCGTTCGCGCTGTGCCGCGCGCACCTCGGTGATATCGAGGTTGGTGCCGAGCAGGCGCAGCGGCGCGCCGCCGGGGTCGCTCTCGAGGGTGAAATTGCCGACCAGCGTGCGCACTTCGCCGTCGGGGCGCACGATCCGGTACTCGATGCTGCCGCTGCGGCTTGGTGCGGTGAACGTCTGGCGCACCCGCTCGCGATCGACGGGATGGACGAGCCCGAGCCAGCGTTCGAAGTCCGGACGCCAGCGCGAGTCCACCCCATAGATGGCGCGTTGGCGCTCGTCCCATTGCATTTCGCTGCGCACGACGTCGCGCTCCCAGATGCCGATGCGCGCGGTGGTCGTTGCGAGTTGAAGGCGTTCGTTGGCGGCGTGCAAGGCGCGCGCCGCCACGCGCGACTCGGTGACGTCCATCGCAATACCGGAGACATGCAGAGGCCGTCCGTTGTGATCGCGCTGCAGGGACCGGCGCGTGAGCACGAACCGCACCGTGCCATCGGGCAGACGAATGCGGTATTCGGTCTCCACCGGCGAGTCGGTATGCAGTGCGTGCTCGCGCGCGTGCGTGATCAGGTGCCGGTCCTCGGGCAACACGCGTTCGAAGTACTCGTTGTCGCGGCGGCCTTCGTGATCGGCTGCGAAACCGAAGATGCGCCGCATCTGCGCGTCGTTGAAGTGCGGGCCGCCGTCGACCGGATGCAGGAAGAAGCCGACGCCGGTCGTCGTCCCGGCCAGCCGCAGCCAGTCATCCAGTTCGCGCAACTGCCGTTGCGCGAGCCGGTTCGCGGTGATGTCGATGGTCGCACCGAGCGCGCGCCGCGCGCGGCCTTCGGCGTCGCGTTCCACGCGTCGCCGCGACTGCAGGTGGACGATGCCGCCGTCGGGCCGGATCACGCGGTACTCGAACTCGACGGTGTGATCGACCTCGAGCATGTGCGCCCAGTCGGCGTTCAGGTTTTCTCGATCATCGGGATGGACCATCTCCAGGATGCGGGCGCGGTTCGGCGGCACAGGTCCTGGTTCGAGGCCCCACAACCGGAACATCACGGGATCCCAGCGCGCCTCGTTGGTCACCAGGTCGCGTTCCCACGTGCCGATGCGCGCGGTCTCGCCGACGAGCCGCAGGTGTTCGAGCGCGGCACGTAGTTCATCCGAGGTGCGGCGCGCTTCGGTGACGTCGATGGTCGCTCCGAGCACACGCCACGGCCGCCCATCGGCGTGCCGCTCCATGCGCCCGCGCGCGGTGAGATGGCGTATCGACCCGGTGGGCTGCACGACGCGGAAGCTGAACTCGATCGAGTGGTCGCTCTGCCTGATCTGCTGCCATGCCTTGATGACGCGCTCGCGATCGTCCTCGTGCACGAGCGCCACCGCCTCGGCGCGTGTCAGCGGCCGCCTGTCTTCGCCGAGGCCGTAGAGGCGATACATCGTCGTGTCCCAGACCGCGACATCGGTGTCGAGATCGCGCTCCCAGGTTCCGATGCCGCTCGCCTCGCCGGCCAGCCGCAGACGCTCCAGCGCTTCCTGCAACTGCTGTGCGGTGCGCCGCAGGCTGGTCACATCGAGCGTTGCGCCGACCACGCGCCACGGCTTGCCGTCGGCACGCCGTTCCGCGCGCGCCCTGGTGATGAGGTGCGCGACGCTGCCGTCGGGTCGCACGACACGCGCTTCCCACTCGACGGTGCCCTCGGTCGCCAGCACGCGCTGCCAGTGTTGCTCGAAGCGCGCGCGATCGTCGGGATGCACCTGTGCGGCCGCCGCCGAAAACGCGGGCGCGGGCTGTGTCGGTTCGAGACCATAAAAGCGCGACAGCAACGGATCCCAGCGACCTTCGCCTGTTTCGAGGTTGCGCTCCCACGAAGCGATGCCGCCGACCTCCGCTGCGAGGCTCAGGCGTGCCTGCGCGGCCGACAACGCCGCTGTCGCAAGCCGCGTCTCGGTGATATCGAGCACGGCGCCAAACACACGCTGCGGCCGACCCATCGTGTCGTACAGGCACGCGCGGCGCGACTGCAGGTGGCGCACCTCGCCGTCCGGGCGCCGGATGCGGTATTCGAATGCGAGCGTGGTCTTCGGTGGTGGCGGCTGGGTATGCACGGCCTCGAGCGGCGCGCGATCCTCTTCGAGGATCATGTCGAGCCACTCGCGGTCGGTCGGCGTGCCGGCGCCCGCGTTCAGGCCGAACACGCGGAACATCTGTGCGTCCCAGGTCGGCCGGTCCTGATGCTGGTCGCGATACCAGAGGCCGATGCCGACCGTGCGCGTTGCAAGGCCGAGCCATCCCGCCATCTCGCTGGCACGCCGTTCCGCGCGCTTGCGCAGCGTGATATCGAGCACGACGCCGATGACGCGCGCGGAGCGGCCGCCCTCGCCGGGATCGAGCCGGCCACGCGTCAGCAGCCACGCCTCGGTGCCATCGGAGCGCAACACACGGAACTCAGAGTCGACGAACTCGATCGAGCGCGTCAGTTCGTGCCACTGCGATTCGAACATCGCGCGGTCGTCTTCGTGCACCATGGCGACCAGCTCCTGCCAGCCGGGTGCCGTCGCGCGCTCGGCGATGCCCCAAAGCGCGAACGTCTCGCGCGACCAATACGCGTGCGTCTTGTCGAGCTCGCGCTCGAAGATGCCGATCGCCGAGCCGGTGGTCGCGAGTTCGAGCCGTCGCAGGGCCGCATGCAGTCGGTCCTCTGCCGCTCGCGACTCGGTCACATCGATCGCGGCCGAGTACATCTGCACTGCGCGGCCGGTTGCATCGTGGCGCGCCGCGAACCGGACCAGCAGCCGGCGCCGGATACCGTCGACACCGCGCACTGCGATCTCGACCTCGGACGCACGCTCTCGCGCCGGCGGCGCGCCCATGATCTGCCGCACGCGCTCGCGGTCCTCCGGAACGATGTACCCGAGGAACTCCTCCACGCTGGGCGTGGGTGCGTCAGTCGGCAGGCCGATCATGCGCTTCGCCTGGTCGCTCCAGGTGCCGACGCCGCTGATCAGGTTGCGGTGGGCAAACGCGATGCCGACCGATTCGGTCGCCAGCCGCAGCCATTCTGCGTATTCGGCGACGCGGTTTTCCGCTTCCTTGCGCTCGGTGATGTCGAGCACCACGCCGGCGAGGCTTGCGACAGTGCCGTCGCTGCGCCGTTCGGCGCGCCCGCGCACGAGGAGATGCCGCACCTTCCCGTCGCGCTCGACGATGCGCAGCTCGGTGTCGGGAAACTCGCCAGTCGCCGCCGCGTTCGCGAGGATGCGACCGTAGCGCTCCTGGTCATCGGGATGCAGCGTGGCAAGCAGCTGGGGCCAGTCCGGCGCTTCGCTGGCCGGCTCGAGCCCGAACAGGCGGAATGTCTGCGCATCCCAATGCGCCTTGTTCGCGATCAGGTCGCGCGAGAACACGCCGACGCCGGCGCCAGCGGTAGCGAGTTCGAGCCGCACCAGCGCTTCCTGCAGCGCTTCGGCCGCGCGGCGCGCCTCGGTCGCATCGAACGTCGCTCCGAACACGCGCACCGCGCGGCCACCGGAGTCGTACTGCGCGGCGCGGCGGGTGAGGAGATGCCGCACCTCGCCATCGGTGCGACGGATCCGAAACTCGACCTCGGCGAAGCGACCCGGTGCAGGTATCTCGTCGAGCGAGGCACGAATGCGCGGCCGGTCTTCGTCGAGCACCATCTCGAGCGCTGCGTAGCGATCCGGCGCCGGTGCACCCGTGG
>Ga0335084_10004192_pt1 | contig 14194 bp, 13 predicted proteins | sample Lox_Sample_44_FD_206721 | JGI IMG/M metagenome (GOLD analysis project Ga0335084, IMG submission 206721) | Soil microbial communities from Loxahatchee National Wildlife Refuge, Florida, United States - Lox_Sample_4.4 | ecosystem: Environmental > Terrestrial > Soil > Wetlands | place: USA...
GGGCATCTTTCACCCGCTCCACAGTAGCGCCAAGGCCTTTGAGTTTTTCTTCGATCTTCTCGTATCCCCTGTCCAGGTGATAGACCCTGTGGATCGTGGTCTTTCCCTCTGCAGCGAGTGCCGCAACAATAAGTGAGGCGCTCGCCCTAAGGTCCGTTGCCATCACCTCGGTCCCTATCAGTTTCCTCACACCCTTTACCGTGGCGACGCCCCCTTCGGTCCCGATTTCCGCACCCATCCTCTTGAGCTCAGCCACATGCATGAACCGGTTCTCGAATATCGTCTCCCGTATCACGCTTGTCCCCTGTGCAACTGACATGAGAGCCATGAACTGTGCCTGCATATCGGTGGGGAATCCCGGATAGGGCATTGTCTTTATGTCCCTTGCCATGGGCCGCTCAGGCCCGCTGACCCGAAGGTGGTTGAGCCCTTTCTCTATGACCAGTCCTGCTTCCTGGAGTTTTGTGATCAAGGCATCGTTATGTTCAGGGGTGCACCCCCTGAGAAGGACAGTCCCCCCTGTGATGCCTGCCATGATCATGAAGGTACCTGTTTCTACCCTGTCGGGGATTATGGCGTATGAGAGTGGTTTCAGCCCTTCGACCCCTTCCACCTCTATCGTGCTCTCTCCTGCACCTCTCACGATGGCACCCATGGAGGTGAGGGCATTGGCAAGGTCGATGACCTCCGGCTCCTTTGCGGCGTTCTCAATTACGGTGGTTCCCCTGGCAAGGGAACCTGCCATCATGAGATTCTCGGTCCCGGTCACTGTGGGCGTGTCCAGGCAGATAACAGAGCCCTTCAGACCCTACGAGCGGGCGATCACGTACCCCCTGTCCAGTTCTATTGAGGCACCCATTTTCTCAAGGCCCATGAGATGGAGGTTGATGGGTCTTGCCCCAATGGCGCATCCACCGGGGAGGGACACCCTCGCGATGCCTTTCCTGGCAAGGAGCGGACCGAGCACAAGCACGGACGCGCGCATGGTCTTCACAAGATTGTAGAGGGCTTCATGGCCGGCCACCTGTCCTGCATCGACACTCACCGTTCCTGACTCATAGTGAACCCCGGCCCCGAGACTGGAAAGGAGTTTCCCCATGGTGAGGACATCCATGAGTCTGGGGACATTGCGGAGGATGCTCTTTCCTGGTGCGAGTAAGGAGGCGACCATGATGGGAAGTGCCGCATTCTTTGCGCCACTTATCACCACTTCACCCTGAAGTTTCGTCCCGCCCTGGATTATCAGCTTATCCAGTCTGGTGTCCTCGATTATTCAACTGCAGTTTCCTTCGGAGTGGCCGGTCGGGTCTGGGTGGGAGAGGGGAGAGATTTCCCGCCCAGGGCGGGTGAGGGAGGAGATTGCCCGCCAGTCATGGCAGAGACATCTATCTTTACCATGAGCTCTCTCGGATTTCTGAAGTCCCTTACCCTCACATCGAGTTCCTTGACCACGAGTGACGGAGTGCGTGTTTCTATGGAACTAAGGATGTCACTGAGGGCACTCACATCAGGGAGTGTGACATCCATGGAAACGGCAATGACCTTGAATTTCCCGAGGTCCTCGGGTTTGCTGACCCTTTCGCTGGTTATCGTGCCGCCTCTGCCCTTGACGATACCGTTGACCATGTCCTGGAGGGCTGCTGCCACCAAAGAAGGGGTTTGTCCCTCAATGAGCTTTGCATCGTCCTTCTTGCGTTTCTCTGTAAGCGAGGAGAGCCTTTTTTCGAGTTCGGGTTTCTCTGAGATCAGGGCAATATATTTTTCGAGTGTCTTCATCCGTATGGCCTGATCTTCCTTGATCGTCTTCAGCTCTGCGCTGACTCTCACATATCCGTACCGGTAGACGGCAATGCCGAACAGCACCACCAGTAAGGGGATTGCGATCATTAATGTCTTACTTCTTGCCACTCTTTGGTTTCTCTCCCTCGGTTTTTTTTGCTTCCTGGGGTTTCTTTACGCCTTCTATGTCCATTCGTATGCTGAACCTATCGGAATTGAGCCGCGCATCCCTGAACGTGGGTGACGCGAACTCGGCCTTGACGAAGTATTTTGATGCTTCAAGTATGGGCACTAGTTCTGTGGCCGAGGTCGCATATCCTTCAAGTTCTACGGTAGTTTCGGTAATCCTTAGCCTTGTTAACCATGTGTTCTTGGGAAGGATGGTGGTGAGTTCCTTGATGATGGTCAGGGTCATCGGCTTGGCTGTCTTGAAATCATCTATGGTGGAAATCTCACTTGTGAGTGTATCCGCTTCTTTTTTTACTTTTTCCACCTTCTTGATCTCTTCCTTTCGCATCATGATCTGGCGGTCGATCTCCTTGAGTCTCTTCTCTTCCACTGACAGAGGGGAAAAGATGTAGATGACCCACAAAAGAATGAGGATGGCGGCAAGGATGAACGTTGCGCCAAGGGGTGCCGTTTCCTTCTCCTCCCGTCCTTTGTTGAGAAGGTTGGGACCGGTAGCCCCTGACCACAAAGACTCGATGAGGCCTCCCAGAGCCTCGGAAGGGATCTTTTGTGCGGTGACGCCCGGGATGACATCAGTTTCTTCCAGTATTTTCAGGGGCGCATGTACTCTCATCTTCAGCAACTCCCTGAGCGGAGAATTTCCGTCTTTCAGGGATACGAAGAGCTTTGAAGGTCTGCCCTGCATTGCACTCTTTTCCAGAAGCGGCTCCACTTCAGACATGAGTAAATCCAGTTTCTCCCTCTCTTCCCCTGCCTCAAGAGCTCCTGAGAATGCGCTGGTCATGGAGCCTCCGTTGAACACGGCACCTTCATACTCTTTTCCGCCGATCTTCACAACGACAAAGTCCTCAGTTTTATTAGTGTAACGACAGAGCGTGCCCATGCCGGAGAGATGCATGGTTATCTTTGTGACATGAGCGCCGGCTTCCTTGAGCGCATCGAGAAAGGGGGTGAGCAAGTCCGCCTTTGCTGCACTCACCAACACGCTCACCTTTCCGCTCTCCTCACTGAGGAGTTTTGCGTCATAGAATGCATCGTTGGCATTGAAGGGAGTGAGCCTGTCCAGTTCGTAAGAGATAACATTGGAGATATTTTCTTTTACGGTGGCGGGAAATTCTGCTTTCTTGACCAGCGTCCAGGCCTTGGGGATGCTCAGGGTGATATTGGCCTTTGACGCTCCCAGCTCGCTCAGTGCGAGGCTCACTGAGGAAGCAAGGCCCTCGGCGCTTGGATATCTGCCATCCAAAGGATAGAGTTTGAACCCCCTGACGCGTATCCTTGAGAATATCCGTGAGCCATACACGATAGACAGTAATTCTCTGTCAATGCAGACTATTACGTTCTTTGCGGGTGCGACGCGCTCATCTGCCAGGCTGAGGGAGAGGATCTTCCAGAGAGGTTCCCACAGTGCCTTTAATCTCGATGCAGAACCGGAGACCGCAGAGGCAAGTTTTTCGATGACAATGGCTTTGGTCCCGTTCATTGACTTGCCGCCGCAGGACTCTTGTAATAGAGATATTTGTATTTGTCGCCCTCAAGGGTCACTACCGCCTTGATGGGATACCCTTTCTTTTCCTCTCCTCTATGCCCGAGGGCTTCTACGGCAAAGGTGTTGCCGTCCGCGATGCCGATATATGGTGCGCTCTGGGGGGGGATCCCCACTTCCTGCACATTCATTATCTTTTTGTTTTGCCTGTAACTGATGATGGCATCCGCAATCTCAGGGGTAATCCCCGGAACCGCCATCAGGACCTCTTTTGGCGCTGCGTTCACATTGATTATGTTCATGTTGGAATTGATCGTGATAAGATCCACAAGCCCCTTTTTCCCCTCGTTTCCGAAAAATATGTCGTACGACATTCCCTTTACCAGGACGAGTTCCTCCAGGGTATCGAAGTTTGCATTTTTTGCCTTATAAGGGTTCGACATGGACATGTAGTAGTCGCTCTCTGCGCCATGGAGCCTGACAAGGTCATCAGCATCCTTCCAATCGAGAATTGAGTCCACTATGGTATCCGCGTTTTCATCCTGAACACCCATGTTTATCAGGAGAGTTTTCAGTATTATACCAGAAGTGTCATTGAGGGTGTTTATGTCTATCTTCCCAGATTCGTCCGTGATTCTTACCGCATAATCTCCCTCACCCAGGCGGCCGCTATAGGGTGTTCCGTCGGTCTTCCATATATCACTCCCTGTATCACTCCCTTCGATCTGTGCGAGCTGGGGATTTTGCTTCATGTAGAGGATCTCCTGAACCCCCCTCTGGATTCCTGCCTCTGCGAGAAATTTCTTCTCCATCCTTTCTTTAAAGGCGAGGGTGGCAAGGGTTTCAGTCCTTGCCATGAAAGAGAAGGACATGACGATTACCATGAGGATGGTGAGCACCCAGAGGACCATAAGGAGGGCCACTCCCTCTTTAGACGCCATGCGTGGCCGTATTATGGGATTTCGCGTACGCTGTCCTTTCGTCAATGCAGTGCTCATTTGCCCTGGATCTGAGGTACCGTGGCAGAAGGCTGTTTCGCCAGGGAACCTCTGGCCCTCATGGGAATTACCAGGGAAAGCTCTCTGGTCCCCTGCACGAGACGTACACTTACCTTTTCGGGGATATCGGTGTTGTCCGTCCATTGCTCCACCCAGCTTCCCTGCTGATCAGTTGGGCCCTTATAAAAATACTGAAAAGAAATCTCATCCAGGGACTCGAAAAGTTTTGCCTCCATCTTATTTTCCGCACCGATCATACTTTCTGAAACCCATAACGTCTGTTTCCCCCTGTTATCAGGGACAACACTGTACGTAACCGCCACATATCCCATCTGCCCGCCCCAGAGAGAATAGTTTGAGGGGAACACCAAAGTTCCTTTTTCCCCCTGAAAGTAGTATTTCCTCGAACCGTCCTCGTCAATGGTGAGGGGGATCTCAGACTGGATCTGGGAATCGATGAGCGAGAGCGAAGCCCTCATCCGCTCCAGGGATTCAATTTTTCTCTCGCCCGCATCCACGGAGCGGTATCCCAGTCTCATGGCTCCCGCGACAATGAGTACGATGATGCCGATGAGGGTGATGGATATCATCAGTTCCAGCAGGGTGAACCCCCTTCGGGAACCCAAAACCGGCATACTCGCATTCGCAGGGAATCTCATCGTTTGGTGGTGCATTCTTTCCGGCGAATCAGACCTGGTGGGCATCAAATGGGGCACTATGGATGATGAGGGTATCATATCGCCTGCGCCTCTATATCTGCTTGTTTACCAGCTTCATAGTCCTCAGGGAGAGGGATCGCTCCTTTGCGCCTTTGGTCCAGTGTACGGTCACGAGTATGTCCATGAGCATTACCTGAAGGGTGTCGGTCCTCTCTCTCAAGGTGCTGGCTATCGAGACATCCAGCCTGTATCCGTCATTGGTTATCTCACTCGTGGCGCCCTCTGCCAGAGTGTCATTGTCCTGCACTTCCCTCATCTTTGCCTCAGCCCTTGCAGCAGCCGATACATACTCTTCAGATGCCGCAATGGCCTTGAGGTCAGCGGAGAAGAGTTGCAGCACCACGGTAATTGCGATGCCGAGAAGGGCAATTGCAACAAGAACCTCCAGCAAGGTAAACCCCTTTGCGGAAGAGTGCACGATCCTGAATCTCCGGACTCCTGGTGTGGAAAGGATTATTCCGGAAGCCCTCCCCTTGGATCTTATCATTTGCCTCATTTTGTTATCATGGGCCCTGTGATGGGATCCACCTGTATGCTCACAGATCTTTTGTCATTCCACACGACGACCGTTCCTCCCCCTGTGCCATACGCATGGAACCTCATCTGATATGTCCCGTTACGGATCTCACCCGAGAAGGGGTCCATTACCTTGATATGTATGCCGGGAGGGATATTCTTATCACCACGACCTTCTATCCCATAGCGGTTTGAGTCGAGGTCAATGGTCATGACCTGCTGTTCATTGTTGATCTGCGCGAGGATCCTGGCATTGCGGATGGTGGAAGATATGTCCCGTGCGGTTGCATTCAGCTTGCTCGCGGGGAGGGTGTTCACAAAGAATACTGTCGCGATTCCCACAATGAGGGTGACAAGGGCGAGCACGATGAGGAGCTCCAGGAGGGTGAACCCGGCCTCTGCGCCCGGCTCTTTTCCTGGAGAAAAAGGAGTAAAGGAGAAAGCGGGGGATCGCATTCTGCGTTCCGCACGCATTAAAACGGCAGTTCCGTTATGCTGAATATGGCCATGAGCATCGAAACCACGATGAAGCCGATCACCAGACCCATCCCCAGTATCATGGCGGGTTCGATGAAGCTCACAAAGCGCTTTATGGCGACCCTGAGACTTTTTTCATACGTGGAGGCGACCTTCATCAGCATTTCGTCGAGTTGTCCGGTCTCCTCTCCCACCTTGATCATCGACAGGGCAAGGGGAGGAAAGACATTGGCATCCGAGAGGGGAACCGAGATTCCCTTTCCCTCCTTTGCACCTTTCGAGACCTTGTCAATGGCAGAAGCGATGACCTGATTGGTTATCACGTCCTTTGCATTGTTCAGCGCCTGGAGGAGAGGGACCCCGCTTCTCAGGAGTGTGCCCAGGGTTCGGGAAAACCTGGCTGTTTCAATCTTTCGAATGACTTCCCCCATCAGTTTAAGCTTGAAGGAATCCCATTGGTATCTCCCGGAAGGAGATTTTATGTAATTCTTGAAGATGAGCCATCCCGAGATGACAGCGAGAAGCATAGCCCACCAGTATGCCTTGAGAAAGCTGCTGAAGCCGAGAACGATCGTAGTCGGAAGAGGGAGGGATGTCCCCAGTTCAGAAAATATCACCGAGAATTTGGGAAGCACATAGGTGAGCAGCACAATGACCGAAATCCCGCCGGTTACAATGAGTATCGATGGATAGATCATCGCAGAGAAGATATGTTCCTTCAGCTCCTTCGATGACTCGAGGAATTCGTTCAGTTTATCAAGCACCACATCAAGGACGCCCCCTGCCTCGCCCGCCCTTATCATATTCACATAAATTTTCGGGAAAGTTCTCGGATGTCTCTGAAGGGCTTCAGAAAAGGAATGTCCTTCTCTGATGGACTTGAGAATGGATTGGACGATGTCTTTCATCTCTCTGCTCTCGGAGATCTCGGAGATGATATTGAGGCTTCTGTCCAGGGGGAGCCCCGCGCTTAGGAGCGCAGAGACTTCTGTGGTGAAGGTGAGGAGATCTCCCTTCGATCGTTTAAGTGAGAGGAAGGTTCTCCCCATGCCCTCTCTGGGGGCGGCGACCTTGAGCGGAATGACCCCGACGTTCCTCAGGCTTTCGATAGCGGTTTTCTCATCGACTGCCTCAATAACCCCTTCCACAATGGCGCCTTCCATGTTGGTTGCCCTGTAGGAAAAGGTGGCCAACTACGCCTCCTGCGTCACTCTGAGGACCTCACTGAGAGTGGTCATCCCGGCCCTTATTTTTTCGGTACCGCTCTGCAACAGAGTCTTCATACCAAGGCGTATGGCCGCTTCCCTCAACTGGTTCGCGTCCGAACCTTTCAATACCATCTTTCGCATTTCATCACCGACAATAAGCAGTTCATATATCCCTGTTCTTCCGTAAAAGCCGGTGAACGCGCACTTTTCGCACCCAGTTCCCTTGAAGAGAGGGACATCGCTCCCGATACCAAGGGCACCAAGGGCCTCCCTGTCGGCCGAGGAAGAATCCCTTTCCTTGCAATCAGGGCAGACTACCCTGACAAGCCGTTGTGCGAGGATCCCCCTGACGGTGGAGGAGAGGAGAAAGTTCTCCACGCCCATATCGATAAGCCTTGTGATAGCACTGGGTGCATCATTGGTATGGAGTGTGGAGAATACGAGATGTCCTGTGAGCGCTGACTGTATTGCGATTTCGGCAGTTTCCAGGTCCCTTACCTCACCGATCATGATGATATCGGGGTCCTGTCTCACGATGTGTCTCAGGGTATTGGCGAAATTCAGTCCTATCTGGGGCTTGACCTGAATCTGGTTCACCCCTTTCAGCTGGTACTCCACAGGATCTTCAACAGTAATAATCTTTTTGTCAGGAGAATTGATCTTGTCCAGGGCACCGTAAAGGGTGGTGGTCTTTCCGCTTCCTGTAGGTCCGGTTACAAGAATAATGCCATTGGGTTTCGTGATGAGCTGATTAAGGTCAGCGAGGGTCTTTGGAGGGAACCCAAGGAGGTCAAGGTCTATCACAATTCCCTCCTTCCGCAGGATCCTCATCACCACGCTTTCGCCGTAGAGCACGGGGATTGTGGATACCCTGAAGTCGATTTCCCCGGCATCCACCTTCAGCCTGATACGGCCGTCCTGGGGCAGTCTCCGTTCCGCGATATTGAGTTTCGCCATAATTTTTATCCTCGAGACAATCGCTGCCTGAAGTCTCTTGGGAACGGACTCTATGTCATGCAGCACCCCGTCAATGCGGTATCGTACCTTCATTTCGTCTTCAAATGGTTCGATATGAATGTCGCTCGCCCTTCCTTCCACAGCCCTTGTAATAAGCAGATTGACGAGTTTTATGACGGGGGCTTCGGCGGCAAGGTCTTTAAGGTGTCCTATGTCCTCTTCTTCCTCCTTGATGAAATCAAGACTCCTATCCCCCATGTCCTCCATGATCTTGTTTATGTTCTGTGATTCCTGACCATAGAACTTTGCTACGTATTCATCCATAAGCTTGGGGTCCGCGGTGTAGACGAGCACATCAGCTGAGGTTGCCACTTTGAGGGCATCGATGGTATCTCTGTCTTCAGGGTTTGCCATGACTACCTTAAGGATACTGTTCTTAAGCTCCAGAGGGATGACCATGCACTCACGGATAAACCGCGAAGAGATCCCCTCAACCACAAAGGGAACTTTTGGAAAATCCTCTAACGCGAGATAGGTCCTGTCCTGAATCAAGGATTACACTCCTTACAACGCAGTAAAATTTCTTTTTTATTATATCACAAACCGATGCTGCCCTTGCGTTCAGTACGCTCCTTCCCTCTTTGTCACTACCCGTATGGTCTTGAAGAGGATGGCGATGTCGAACCATAAGGACCAGTTCATCACATACCACGCATCAAGTTTCAGCCTGTATTCATAGCCGGTATTACTCCTTCCTGAAACCTGCCACAGTCCGGTGATCCCGGGTTTTGTGCTGCAGATGACGTGAAGCTGACTTTTAAGGGTGTCCTGTTCCCTCAGCAGATAAGGTCTCGGACCGACCAGGCTCATCTCTCCCCTCATTACATTAAATATCTGGGGAAGCTCGTCGAGGGATGTCCTCCTTAAGAAACGTCCGATTCTGGTGATTCTCGGATCTTCTTTCAGCTTCCACGTTCGCTCCCATTCGCTGCGAATTCCTTCATCCTTTTCCAGCATGTCCCTGAGCTTCTCCTCCGCATCTTTCTGCATGGTTCTGAATTTGTAACATCTGAAGGTCTTACCGTTCTTGCCGATCCTGTCGTGCGCATAAATGGCGGGGCCCGGTGTCTCCCAACGTATCACCGCCCCGATGATTCCGATAAGGGGCAGAAGTAGAGGCATCATGACAGTGCTTAAGAGCATGTCAAACAATCTTTTTATCAACCTGTTGGGGGTCGATTTCAAGTTATTTCTTATATTCATCAGAAAGAGTTCTTCATAGAAGAGATGGAGAAGTTCTGTGTTCAGAAGCGCAATTCCCTTGAGATCCGGTATCACCATGGTATTGGGGGAATGGTTCTGAACAGTGGCGGTGAGAGTAGAAAGTCTTTCAGGGGAGAGGGAAGGCATTGCGATGATCACGGTAGAAATGTTCAGTTCCTTTACAAACTTGGGGAAGTGCCTGATCCTTCCGAACACCTTCTTCCCTTTGAAGACTTTCCCTCTCTTCAGTTCATCATCATCCAGGAACCCCATTACCTCGTATCCCATATGCTTTTCTCTTTCCATCCCTTCCATAGTAAGCATCCCGGCGTTCCCTGCACCGAGTATGAGCACCTTCTCTCTCCATACTCCTACATGATAGAGACATTTTTTGCCCCAAAGCCTTAAGAGGGGGAAGGTGAAGAGGGAGGAGGTCCACAGACCGAGGAGGACAATACGTGATACCCTGTCCTGCATTTTTCCAAGGGTGACGATGGTCATAATGGTGAGGGACGCAAGGGAGACGGCCTTCAGGGTAACGCGCGCCTCATCCCAAAATGGCAGGTTCTTTTCGTAGAGGCCCTCATACAACAGGAAGAACATGAAGATGAGGGGTATCCACCACAGGGAGAGATAATAGGAATAGGAAAAGGGAAATCCCGGCAGATTCGACATAAACGATGACAGGATTTCTGTTCTCACTGTCCAGGCAATAACAAGGGAAAGGTAAAAAGAAATGAGATCGATGAAAATGAGGCAGATAACCTTTATGAGTCCTCTGAATAATCTCACAATCCCTATCATCCTGCGATCAGTCCCGCCTTGTACCCTGTATATTTTGCCAGAGACTCCAAAAAAATGTAGGGCATCCAGAGATATCCACGCTGTTTCAGTACAAAACGTAATTGCCCTCTTATGAACCGCATGCCTTCTCCTTCCGGACTGGCGTAGTCGAGCACCCAGGCATTATTCTTCAGGGATGAACCAATATTATAATAGCGCCTGAACTGCTGCATAAGGGAATAGTTATGGGAATGGATTACCGTTGCTTCAGGAACGTATGCCACCTTATATCCGTTCAGGATCAATCGTGCGGCAATGAGCATATCTTCATTTGCCCTGACACCCTCCCGAAACATCCCTGCGTTCAGGAAGAGGTTTCTCTTAATGGCTGAACATGCATTGCTGAAGAAAAATGTCTTGATACCATACTCCCTTATATCATCCAGGGACTTTGTCATGGGTGAATCAGGGTAGTTGAAGCTGCGCGCAAATATCTCCAGGGGGGAAGCGTTGACCCTGGGGATGTGTCTTCCGTAGGAGGCAGCGATATCGTGCGTCTGGAGGGGAGAGGTCAGGGCGCTCAGGAGGGTGTTCCGGTGAGGGAGCGCATCTTGGGTCATGAAAACGAGGATGTCTCCTCTTGCCTCCATGGCAGCCAGGTTTCTCGTTTTCCCGTGGTTAAAGGTCTGCCGCGGGATCACCATAATTTTTGCTCCGAATCTCTTTGCAATCTCCACGGTGCTGTCTTCGGAAGAGGAATCGACGATAATCACCTCCCATGGCTTGATATCCTGCGCGGAGAGCATTGAGAGAAGGTTCTCGATATACAGGCTGGCATTGAATGTGGGTATGATGAGCGAAATTCTCATAAAACCATATTGTATCATACCAATGCGTACAATACGAAGCGAAGTTCCCTATGAGAAGGGCGTTAAGAAGAAGGAACGCCCTTCGCTCAGGTGGTTGGGGTTTGTAGCAGGGGGTGTGGTATAATTTCTCGTTGTGCAAACTCACGGGAGAGCCTTATGCAAGAGGAATTCTCTTGGGGTATTATAAAAGAACTTGATTTTAACGGAGATAAGAGGTTAGGTTTAGTAGAGACTTCCTGAAGGAACAATGAGGCCACAGGGCACAGAAATGAGCAGTAAAAAGGGAGAAGGACAAAGGAGGATCGTGTATTCCGCATCTGTGCTGTTTTCTCTAATCGGTCTTCTGTTCCTTTTTTCCAATGAAGCACATGCGCAAGACCCTCTCCGCGAGCTGAAAGAGGAGACGCTCTCGTATTTCACGCCGCTCAAGGGTAAGGTCGTTGCCGTGATGGGAAAGGTCATCACCGCCGACCTTGGTTCTTCAGCGGGGGTGAAGAAAGGCATGAGATTTACGCTTCTCAAAGAGGGAACGCCATTCCTTCATCCCATCACTAAAGAGCCTATGGGCAGAATCGAAACGCCTGAGGGAAATGCCGTGGTGCGGGGAGTGAAGGAGAAGAGTTCCACGATGGAGATCATGAAGGGCGACGCGACCCTGGGTGATATCGTCCGGATTTCGGAGATGAAACCAAGGGTGCTCTTTTACCAGGACAGGACTGCCGACTGGAGCCTGGCCGACTCCTATTATGATTTGCTCAAGGAGAGCGGAAGGTTCGAGATCATGGATACGTCCCTAAATTCCGCAAGCGATGACGCATTGCTTGCGGAGGCAAAAAAGGTGAACGCGGCGCTCGTGTTCGTGGTCACAGGAAGGCAGCAGGACAAGGAAATGTTCCTGAAACAGAGAATCCTTTGGGTGGAAGACGCATCGGGACTCACGGAGAATGAGGTGAAGGTTGAGGCCGTATACGCAAAGGCGCTCCGGGGTTCACGGGCCACGGTGGCCCCCATCACTTCGGCAGGCGATACCCTCCTTTCCTTTGACCTTCCTTTCGGTGCAAAACTGATTGCCATGGGTGACCTTAAAGGAGACGGAACGCAGGAGATTATACTCAGCACAGGGAGAGACCTTCGGGTCTTCACCCTTGGTTCCGGTCTCCAGGATATCTCTGAGCTGAAGGTGTCAGCCACAGATGATTTTCTCTGGCTCGAGACCGCAGACGTGGATGGTGACGGCAGGGATGAGATTATCGTGACTTCTCTCAGGGGAAGAAGTGTGGATACCACGGGCGATTCATTGGTGCAGAGCGTTAAGGACACGGGCAGAGTCGTTTCCTTTATCTATGCACTCAAGGGTTCTGAACTCTCCTTGCTTTGGAAGGGGAATCTCTTTTTGAGGTCCCTCCCCCAGGGGGGTCTCATTGCGCAAAAGTTTGACAGCACGGATGGTTTCGGGGGTCCGGTCTTTCGGGCTGTATACGCTTCAGGTGAGGTGAAGGCAGGTGATGAGCTGAAGCTTCCCAAAGGGGTGAATATCTATGATTTCGTGTATGTGGATGGTGTCGGAACGGCTAGAGATGTTCTTGCATACGACGATTCAGGATACCTTAATCTTTACAACGAGATGGGACTGAGGATTTGGCGGAGCAATGACAACTATGGAGGAATGCTCACCACATTTAAGAAAGCCGCGCCCACTGTTATGGTGGACAGAGGCGTGTGGTCAATAAAGGACCGGTTATTTGTGAGAAACAGGGACGCCTTTGCGGTGAAAAGGATCCCTCTTGCGAGTATGGCTGCGGGGCTTGGATACAAGAGTTCGCAGATAAAAACGCTCCTGTGGACAGGCTTCTCCATGGAAGAGAGCACCCTGGTGGACGGGATTTCCGGCGCAGTGCAGGATTATGCCTTGACAGGGGATAAGCTTGTTGTGCTGAGCAAGCCCATGTTTGGAATAAAATTCAAGAACATCATGAAGGGTGAAAGTCCCCTGGGGAGCATGCTCTTCATTTATTCCCTCAAAGGGATGTAAAAGGAGGAGCCGCAACGTGCTGCTATCAGGAAGAATCCCTGAACATGTCGCGATAATCATGGATGGGAATGGCAGATGGGCCGAGATGCGGGGTCTTCCAAGGATTGAGGGGCATAAAAGGGGTGCGGAGAGGGCAAGAGAGGTTATTTCTGCTGCCATGGAGGTGGGGGTAAACACCCTCACGCTGTACGCGTTTTCCCTTGAGAACTGGCAGAGGCCAGACGACGAGGTGTCCACACTGATGAAGCTGCTGGAGTTTTATCTCACCAAAGAATTCAACGAACTTATACGAAAGGGCATTGTATTCAGGACCATTGGTGAGGTATGGAGGTTGCCGGCATCGGTACAGGCCCTCCTGAAGAATACGGAAGAGAAGTCATCCTGCAACAAGGGCATGACCCTTGTGCTTGCTCTGAGCTATAGCGGCAGGAATGAGATCATACGGGCGGTGAGGAAGATAATCAGCCTGGGGGTGAAAGAAGAGGATGTTACAGAGGAATATTTTGGCTCCCTCCTTGATACCGCAGGGATGCCTTCACCTGATCTTATCGTGAGATCAAGCGGTGAGAAACGGATAAGCAATTTCCTTCTCTGGCAGGCTGCGTACGCTGAGTTTTATTTCACCGAGACCCTCTGGCCGGATTTTACAAAGGAGGAGTTTTTTCTCGCCTTGCATAACTACCAGATGAGGGAGAGGAGATTCGGCACCGTGCAGGCCAGGGCAGAATCCTAGCATGCACGCCAAGAGACTGCTCGTGGCAGTATTCCTCCTCCCCCTTTTCTATTTCGCGGTCATGGGGCTTCCTGAATGGTGTTTTTTTGCGCTCCTCTTTATTGCATCTGTTCTTGCACAATGGGAGCTCTATGCTATGTATCGCGTCACCGGTCTTATGAGGAACTCCGGGATGTTCTTTGGTG
>Ga0335084_10004193_pt1 | contig 14193 bp, 10 predicted proteins | sample Lox_Sample_44_FD_206721 | JGI IMG/M metagenome (GOLD analysis project Ga0335084, IMG submission 206721) | Soil microbial communities from Loxahatchee National Wildlife Refuge, Florida, United States - Lox_Sample_4.4 | ecosystem: Environmental > Terrestrial > Soil > Wetlands | place: USA...
TCTACGTCAGCAATATCCTCATCATCAACCGGCTCGCCGGGGAAGTCGGACAACTCGAGGCAGAGTACCAGAAGATCCAGGGCATCAACGAATCGCTGCGAACGGAAGTGAGCACCAAAGCGGCTCTCGAGCGTATCAGCCCCAGAGCATACGATCAACTGGGTCTCCGGGCCTCCCAGACGCAGCAGGTCTGGTTCACGATCGACCGCGACAAACTCAAGGAACTCGGGGTCACGTCCGGCGAATCGCAGTAGCACTCGCGGAGGGTCATGATCAGTACAGGACGGACGGCGGGGAAGACGGCCGCGCAGGCGGCATCCCTCTCCATGAAGGAGGGGAATCGCCGCATCCTTGGCGTGAAAGCGGTGCTCCTCCTGTTCTTTGTGCTGGTTGCTCTCCGCCTCGTGCAGATCCAGGTGATCGACGCCGGAACATACAGCGAGCGGGCCCGCAGGCAGTACGAAAAGCCGCAGGAGATCCCCGCGCAGCGGGGGACGATATATGACCGCTCGCATCATCCGCTGGTGACCAACGCGCGCTTCGTCTCGTTCGGAGCCGATCCCTCGATGGTCGGTGAGCGTGCCGGCGAAGTCGCGGAGCGGTTCGCTTCCGTCTTCAACCGGCAGCATGACTTTTACCGTGAGAAGCTCAGCGATGCCTCCAGGCATTTCGTCTGGCTGGAACGGGGAGTCAATCCCGCGACCGAGGGGCGGATCAATATCGCCGCGTTGCCCGGAGTCGTCATGATCCCCGCACCCATGAGGCTGTACCCCTACGGCCGGGTGGCCGGACAGCTGCTCGGTTTCACGGGTGTGGACAACAACGGGTTGAGCGGCCTGGAACTCGAGCTTGATTCCCTTCTCCGCGGGGAGAACGGCAGGCTGATACTCCAGCGCGACGGCCTGAACAGGCAGCGGCAGTCGGTCGACTATCCGCGTGTTGACCCTGTGGACGGTGACGCGGTCACGCTCACGATCGACGTTGAATACCAGTCAATTGCGGAAGAAGAACTGCGGAGGGGTATCGAACGGAACAGGGCGGAGAGCGGGCTGGTGGCGATGATGGAGCCCTCGACAGGCGAAGTCCTTGCGATGGCGAACTATCCGCAGATGAACCCTGCCGACCCCTCCGGTACAGATCAGCAGGCGGTAAGGAACAGGATCGTTACTGACATGTACGAACCGGGATCGGTGTTCAAAGTGGTGACGGCATCGGCGGCACTCGAGGGAAAAAAAGTCGACCTCGCCCGGAAATTCAATGCGGAGCAGGGATCGTACACCGTCCGGCTTGCGAACGGGAAGAAGCGGAACACGATCACCGACACGCACAGGCACGGGATCATCTCCTTCCAGGAGGCGATGGAAGTCTCGAGTAACATCGTCATGGCGAAGGTATCCGATATCATTGGTGCAGACGCGCTCTTTACGATGGCCCGCGCGTTCGGCTTCGGGACCGCAACGGGGATAGAATTGCCGGGAGAAGTGCGGGGCGAACTCAAACATCCGACGCAGTGGTCGGGGACCACGCTCAATTCCATGGCCTACGGCTACGAGGTCGGCGTGACACCTCTGCAGATACTCTGTGCGTACAGCGCGGTGGCGAACCACGGAACTCTCATGAAGCCGTTCGTGGTCCGGTCTGTCGTCGCGCCCGATAACACCGTGGTGGCCGAGCACCGGCCCGAGCCGGTGCGCCGCGTGATCTCCCGGACCACCGCCGCAGCGCTCACGCAGATGTTTCGCGGTGTCGTCGAGAGGGGCACGGGTCTCACGGCGAAGATCACGGGAGTGTCCGTCGCGGGAAAAACGGGGACAGCCAAGAGGGTCATCGACGGCAAGTACTCCGAGAATGATTATACGGCGTCATTCGCCGGGTATTTCCCGGCGGACGATCCGGCCGTGGTCTGTCTCGTCATGATTGAAAACCCCCGCGACCGGGGCTACACGGGGGGGCTTGCCGCCGCGCCGGTGTTTAAAGCAATCGCGGAAAGGATCTATGCGACCTCCGGACGGTTCAGATCACGTCAGGCGGACGTGCGGGCGGACAACGGTGAGCCGGTGGTCCCGGATGTCACGGCGCTTGCCGGCGATGCCGCCAGGTCGCTCCTGAACGAAAGCGGATTCGAATCGACTGTGCGGGGCGGCGGCACCGTCGTCGTGCGGCAGTCCCCTCTGCCGGGGACCAGATCTCCCCGGCACACCGCGGTGGAATTGACGATGGCAGATGAATCAATCCCCGGCGGAGGGCCTGCCCTCATGCCTGATGTTCGCGGACAGGCGATCCGTCGCGCCCTCACACAGCTTGCACTGCTGCACCTCGAGGTGGTGATCCAGGGGTCCGGCGTTGTGGTTGCCCAGGATCCGAAACCCCGTGAACAGGTGCGGGGGGGAACGCGTGTCCTGCTCCGATGTGAAGGGAAGAACCTGTCGTTTCTCACGCCACCGAATTGAGCCCCGAACAACGCAGACGCCCGGGCGATGACCCTCAATGATCTGTTGGACGGTGTCCGCGTCATAAAACTGTACTCGGGTATGTACGGAAAGATGGTGCTCACGCAGGACATATCCGTGCGAAACATTCGCTACGATTCCCGCCGGGTTGAACACGGCGATATGTTTGTCGCCCTCCGCGGGACGGCCCGGGACGGACACCGTTTCATTGACGAAGCGATTGCCGGGGGCGCCTCCGTCATCGTTGTTGACGATGATACTGCCCGTCCGGACTCGCTCTTCATGCACACCGGGGTCCTGAAGGTTGTCGTTCCCGATGCGCGCGTGGCGCTGGCGGGACTATCGGCCAACTTTCACGGCAGACCGGCGGACCGGTTGCAGCTTGTGGGGATCACGGGGACAAACGGGAAGACCACCACAAGCCATCTCATCCGGGCGATCCTGGAATCTGACGGGAGACCTGCGGGTCTCCTCGGGACGATCGAGTACCGGATAGGCAACCGGGTGTTCCCGGCAACGCACACGACACCCGAATCGCTCGAGCTCAACGCGCTCCTGGCGGAGATGGTACGCTCCGGGTGTCATGCCGCGGTCATGGAGGTCTCCTCGCACGCGCTCGTGATGTCCCGGGTTCAGGGACTCAGGTTCCGTGCGGCCGTGTTCACGAATCTGACTCAGGACCACCTGGATTTCCACGGTTCGATGGAAGAGTATTTCAGCGCGAAAAAGATTCTCTTTGATTCCCTGCATGCCGGTGATGTCGCCGTCGTCAACGCGGATGATCCCTACGGGATGCGGATGCTCGGGGAAACCCCCGCGGCCCGGATCACTTACGGATTCGGGGCGGCGTGCGATGTCCGCGCCTCCGGCGTCGAGCTGGGTATTGATGGGAGCCGGTGCACAGTGATGCATGCCGGAGGGGAGATCGGGATCCGTTCCCCGCTCACCGGACGATTCAACATCCAGAATATCCTCGCGGCATGTGCCACGGGCATCGGTCTCGGCATTGAAGCATCCGCGATTGCGGCGGGGATCAGCAGCGTGACAGCGGTGCGCGGACGCTTCGAGAGGGTTGTCTCCCCCGGGGGGTGGACGGCCATCGTCGATTACGCACACACGCCGGACGCGCTGGAGAATTGCCTGCGAACAATCCTGGAGCTGGTGCCGCAGGAACGGGGACACCGGGTCATTACCGTCTTCGGGTGCGGCGGAAACAGGGACAGGGGAAAACGCCCGATCATGGGACGCATCGCATCAGAACTGAGCGACATTGCGATCGTCACATCGGATAATCCGCGCGATGAAGATCCTGCCTCTATTATTGAGGCCATCGTCGCAGGGATGATCCGGGGGCGCGAAACATACACGGAGGTGGACCGGCGCACCGCGATCCGCATGGCACTCGGGAAAGCCCGTACGGGCGATGTCGTTCTCGTTGCGGGCAAAGGACATGAGACATATCAGGTGATCGGCCCGGCGCGCGAGCATTTTGACGATCGCGAAGAAGTGGAAGCGTACATCAGGGAGAAAGGATGAGGCTGACCGTTAAGGACCTCCAGAGAATTCCGCACCGGGAGATCCGGGACCGGGAGGTCCTCGCGCGGAAGAGCGTACGGGGGGTCTCCACGGATTCGCGGACCACGCAACCGGGCGATCTCTTCATCGCACTCCGGGGGGAATCCTTCGACGGGCACACATTTGTGGGCGCGGCTTTCGCGGCCGGGGCCGTCGCCGCCATGGTGGAAGAGGGATTCGACGCGTCGCACCTCGCAGGGAAGCCGCTGGTCGTTGTCGCAGACACCACCCGGGCGCTCGGTGCGCTGGCGCGTCAGTACCGTGACAGGTACGACATCCCGTTCCTGGCGGTGGGGGGAAGCAATGGCAAGACCACAACAAAGGAGATGATCGCAAAGGTCCTGGAGGAGAAATACAACGTCCTCAGCACGGAAGGGAACATGAACAACCACATCGGCGTGCCGATGACCCTCTTCCGGCTCAACCGCAAGCACGAGGTGGCGGTCATTGAAATCGGCACCAACCATCCCGGCGAGATTGCGGGGCTCTGCCGGACGCTGGACCCGACGCACGGCGTGATCACAGGCATCGGCCGCGAGCATCTCGAATTCTTCGGGTCTCTCGACGGAGTTGCCGAAGAAGAAGGGGAGCTTTTCAAATCCCTCTCCTGCCGTGCCGGGGGGATGGCGATCGTCAGCGCGGACGACCCGCGCGTCAGAGTGGCGGCGGCGCCCGTGAAACGGAAACTGACGTACGGATTTCAAACACGGGGCGCCACGGTGAAGGGGCGCCGCGTGGGGCTTGACGGTGAAGGGCGCGCATCGTTTGAATTCCGTTCCCCTGCCATGAAGCGGTGGCACAGGGTGCAGCTGGCGATTCCGGGGAAGCACAACGCGGCGAACGCGCTTTCCGCCGCCGCCGCGGGGGTGGTTTTTCATGTCCCTCCGGTGCGGATATGCAGCGCGCTGGAATCGTGCCGGCCGGTCAGCCGGAGAATGGAATCGGTGTCCTTTGGCGGTGTGACGGTCCTGAACGATACCTACAACGCAAATCCGGACTCCGCCATCGCAGCGCTCCGGACGCTGGCGTCGCTCCGTGTCCGCGGAAAGAAGATTGCGGTCCTTGCGGACATGAAAGAACTCGGCACCCGTGCACTCGAGGGGCATGCCGAAGTGGGAAAGGAAGCGGCGGCGCTCGGCATCGACTACCTCCTGACGTATGGAGAGCTCGCCAGGCACATTCATGCGGCAGCGGGAATTTCCGGTGCGATTCACTACGATCAGAAAAATATCCTGGCGGAATATCTCGCAGAGCTCATCACGCCGGGTGATGCGGTTCTCGTCAAGGGTTCGCGCGGGATGCACATGGAAGACATCATCACATTTCTCAAAGAGCGGCTGCACACAGAGGGGGATGGAATCACCCCCGGAGCAGCGTAACGGGTTCTATGCTTTACTACCTCATCGACCATATCGATCACCTGTATCACATCCCGGGGGCCGGGCTCATCCGGTATATCACGTTCCGGGCGGCAGCGGCGGCGGTGACGGCCCTGGTGATCGCGTTCTGGCTCGGGCCGAGGATCATACGGAGATTGAAAGCGCATCAGATCGGCGAGGCTGCCAAGCTCGAAGCGCCAAAAACCCACCTGGCCAAGGCGGGCACGCCGACAATGGGCGGATTGATCGTCCTTGCGTCGGTCATCGTCCCAACGCTTCTCTGGTCGAATGTGGCAAACGCCTATATCATGCTTATCCTGTTCGTCACCGCAACGCTTGGCGCCGTCGGGTTCCTGGATGACTACCTGAAGGTGGTCAGGAAAAAGCCCAGGGGACTCATCGGGAGGTACAAGATTGTCGGGCAGGTGTTTGTCGGCATCGTGGTGGGAAGCATCATTTATTTTGTTCCGCAATGGATTGACGCCGACCTGTGGAAATACAACACCTCCACAACATTGCCTTTCTTCAAAAGCCAGGAGGTCGATTTCGGCCGCATGTACATCCCCATGGTCATATTCATCATCGTGGCCACCTCGAATGCGGTGAACCTGACCGACGGCCTCGACGGGCTGGCCATCGGAATCGTGGGAATCGTCGGCCTGACGCTGGCGGTGATAAGTTACATATCCGGAAACGCGGTGCTGAGCGAGTACCTGACGATACCGTTCCTCCGGGGGAACGGCGAACTGGCCGTATTCTGTGCGGCCCTGGCCGGCGGAGCGCTCGGATTTCTCTGGTTCAACGCCTATCCCGCCCAGGTGTTTATGGGGGATACCGGCTCGCTCGCCCTGGGGGGCGCCCTCGGAGCGCTCTGTGTGCTCATAAAGAAGGAACTTCTGCTGCCCACGCTGGGGGGAGTCTTCCTGGCCGAGACTGTTTCGGTCATACTCCAGCGGCTGTATTTCAAGTACACGAAGCGAAAGTACGGGCAGGGACGGCGCATATTCAAAATGGCCCCGCTCCACCACCATTTTGAAATGCTGGGTTGGCCGGAGCCCAAAATTGTTACGCGATTCTATATCGTTGCAATCCTGCTCATGATCCTGAGCCTTGCAACGTTCAAAGTGAGATGAAGGGTGAGCGAAACACTGCCAGGAGGTCTGCGGTACAGCGTCCTCGGCGGCGCGCGCAGCGGACTTGCTGTGGCGCGGCTGCTTGCCTCCCGGGGGGCGAGGGTGTTCCTGAGTGACAGCGCACCTCCGGAAAAAATGAAATCCGCGGCTGCCGCGCTCGGGGAAGCGGGAGCAACATTTGAGTTCGGCGTCAACTCGCGCCGGGTGCTTGACGCGGACACGATCGTCCTCAGTCCCGGGGTTCCCTCGGACGCGCCGCTTGTCAAAGAAGCACTTGCAGGCGGGATCCGGGTCGTGAGCGAGCTTGAAGTTGCGAGTTGGTTCTGCCCTGCGCCGGTCGTGGCAATCACCGGTACCAACGGGAAGACGACCACAACGGCCCTCACAGGGAGGATGTTCAGTGATGCGAGGATGCCGTCCGTCGTGGCGGGAAACATCGGCACGGCGTTTTCCGAAGTCGTCGGCAGCCTGAACGGCGACGCGGTGGCGGTCCTCGAGGTGAGCAGTTTCCAGCTTGACCACATCGGTTCATTCAGGCCGAAAGTTGCGGTGATTCTGAACATCACCCCGGATCATCTGGACAGGTATCAACACAGTTTCGCGAACTACATCGCGGCAAAGGAAAAGGTCTTCAGGAATCAGGGAGCAGGCGATGTGCTTATTTACAACACCGATGACGAAGTGACGCGTACGGCTGTGACACGGGACGCCCCCTCAGCGGTGCAGCTCCTTCCCTTCAGCATCCGTGAGCCGCTGGAACGGGGCGCTTTCCTGTCGGGAGGAACCCTGACGGTCTTTGCAGGGGGAAAAAGGCACGACATCGTGAAGGCCGACGCGATCAGCATCCGCGGGGAACACAACCTGGCGAATGCCATGGCGGCGTCCCTTGCGGCCCTTGTCATGGGGGTCCCCCCCGCGTCGATACGGGCGACGCTCACGAATTTCAAGGGCGTGGAACATCGCCTGGAGTTTGTCAGGGAACTCGAGGGGATCGCGTACGTGAACGACTCGAAGGCGACAAATGTCGATTCGGTCTGGTATGCCCTCCGGAGCTTCGACCGGCCCCTCATCGTCCTTATGGGGGGCAGGGATAAGGGGAACGATTATTCGCGGCTCCGGGAACCCGTGCGCGAGAACGTCAGAGCGATCGTTGCCATCGGGGAATCCGCAGACAGAGTCCGCACGGCGTTTGCCCCGGTTGTCCGGGTAGAATCAGGCGCCACCATGGGCGAAGCGGTCCGGGTGGCGCGGCGCCTGGCTCTTCCGGGCGACATCGTACTTCTTTCGCCCGCATGCGCGTCGTTCGACTGGTTTGAGAATTATGAACACAGGGGCAGGGTGTTCAAGGATGTCGTGATGTCACTGAAACCCGGAAGCTGAGCCCCCCATGCGCCAGGAGAAGAACCACATCGATCTTGCGTGCTTTCTCGCCGTCCTCACATTAATGGTTCTGAGTCTCGGCGTGGTGTACAGTGCCAGTTCCACCTGGGCGCTCGACCGGCTGGGGGAGAGCGGAAAGGTCCTGGGAAGTCACGCGATCAAGGTCCTGCTCGGTTTCGGTGCGATATTCGTCTTCATGCAGATCGACTATCACAAATACAGGAAGCTCACAAAGCCCGCGCTCATTTTTTCCCTCTTCCTGCTTGCCGTCACGCTCGTTCTGGGGGGGAGATTCAAAGGAGCGACCCGGTGGATCTTCATCGGCGGATTCGGCTTGCAGCCGTCTGATTTTGCCAAGTTCGCGCTTGTATTTCACCTGAGCGTGCTCATGGCCGCGAAAGGGGAGATGGTGAAGGATTTCAGGAGCGGATTCCTGCCGATGCTGATCTGGATCGGGTGCGTGACGGTGCTTGTCCTGGCGCAGCCCAATTTCAGCATGGGAGCGATGATCTTTGGAATCAGCCTGGTGATGCTCTTCATCGGCCGTGCACGGGTTTCCCACATTGCACTCACCATCGGCGCGCTCCTGCCGTTGCTCGTGCTGTACATGCTCAGCGCGGAATACCGGATGCAGCGTATCATGAGTTACGTCGGGATTGGAGACGGTGCGGGGATGCAGAAGGCGAGGCACCAGCTCACCCAGGCGATCATCGGGTTCGGCAACGGAGGAATATTCGGCCTGGGTCCCGGCGGGAGCCACCAGCGGGATCATTTCCTGCCGGAATCATACGGCGACTTTGTGTTCTCGATCGTCGGGGAGGAATACGGCCTGATCGGCACGCTGTTCTTCATCCTTCTCTTTCTCCTGATATTCCTCCGCGGGATGAAAATCGCGAGGCATGCCAGGGATGAACTCGGCCGGCTGCTGGCCATGGGCATCACGTGCACAATCACGCTGTATGCATTGATCAACGCAGCAGTCACGCTCGGGATTCTGCCGACGACAGGGCTTCCGATGCCTTTCGTCAGTTATGGAGGGACGGCAATGCTCATTTCCTGCGCGGCGATCGGTGTGCTCCTGAACATCTCCACGCAGACCGATCTCCATCCCCGGCTGGGCGGTGCCGGGGCGGGGGTCCGTCCCCTGGCGCCCGTGCAGCACGGTGCCGCCGGAAGGGCGTGATGGGCGAACGGCCCCTGAGACTGGTGTTTGCCGGCGGGGGCACAGGCGGTCATCTCTACCCCGCACTGGCGATCGCTGATGAGATCAGGCGCCGGCACCCTGACGCCGTCATCGTGTTCGTGGGAACAGCGGGAAAAATTGAATCGAGGGTTGTTCCGACGCGGGGTTACCCGTTCGTCAGGATATGGATCAGCGGTTTCCGGCGGGCGCTCACGCCAGAGACCCTGCTGTTCCCGCTGAAAGTGATTGTCGCGCTTCTTCAGTCGGCCCTGCTCCTGTGGAGAAAGAAGCCCGACGTTGTCATAGGCACCGGAGGGTACGTCTGCGGACCGGTTGTTGCCGCGGCGCAGATTCTCGGTCGGCGAACACTGATTCAGGAGCAGAACAGCATTCCCGGGGCGACGACGCGGTTGCTTGCCCCCCGTGCCGATGAGGTGCACATCGCGTTCGAAGGCACCGGGCGGCACCTGCGTCGCAGGGACAATGTCCGGACGACGGGCAACCCGACGCGGGACATCATCGGAGCGGTCAGCCGGACCGAAGGAGCACGCTTCTTCGGGCTCGACGGGGCAAAAAAGACGCTCCTGGTCTTCGGGGGAAGCAGGGGCGCTGCAGGAATCAACGCGGCGATGGCGCCGCTGGCAGGGGAACTTGCGGGAGAAGGCATACAGATAATCTGGCAGACAGGCGAAGAGGAGTTCGGCTCACTGAGCCGTGTGACCGGGGTGCTCCGGGAAGGAGTGAAGTTGTATCCGTTCATCGAAAAAATGGAGTATGCGTACGCGGCCTGCGATCTGGCAATCTGCCGCTCGGGGGCCACATCGCTTGCGGAGCTGACGCGGGCCGGAGTCCCCTCGATACTCATCCCGTACCCGTACGCCGCAGCGGACCACCAGACGGAAAACGCAAAAGCAATGGTCGAGGCGGGAGCGGGGGTCCTGATACCGGATGCCAGTGCATCGGCCCTCCTGCCGGCGGCACTCCGCGGACTTATCAACGACAGGGAACGGCTTCAGAAAATGCGAGAAGCCGCCCGTCATCTGGGTAAACCCGGGGCGGCCGGTGTCCTGGCTGACGCTGTTGAACGGCTTGCAGGGGCGCTATGACTCCGATGGAACACGACAGAACGTTCAAGTACAAGCTCGATTTCTATTATCTCCAGGCGCTCATCTACCTGGTCACGCTCGTTCTCTACGGAGGGATCCGGGGTAACTTCATCGAACGGGAGTTCCTGTACGTGTTGAGCGACCCGATCATGTATGTGATTGTCTTCTTCGTCCTGATGTCGTTCCTGACGCTGGGACTCAATTATATCCGGAACCGCCGTCTGATCATCACGCATGATGCCTTCGTTTTCAAGCACCGGTGGCAGGAGCGGCGCATCCCGTTTTCCGAAATTGAGTGGATGCATATCGGGCGTGAAAGGCGCGTCCAGACGGGGGGACGGTTCCAGGTCATCGTTTTCAAGCTGAAGGAAAGGCGGCGTGTCTTCCGCATCCGGGTCGGGCGCTACGAACGTGAACGCGACCTGGTGGCGGAAATGACCCGCATCGCGGCCCATGTGCCCAGGAGGAAGCAATCCAGGTGGCGTAAACCGGGATTTACGGACAGATAGCACGAACATGTTTTCATCGATCAGAAAACTCCATTTTGTCGGCATCGGAGGGATCGGCATGAGCGGTATCGCCGAGATCCTCATCGATGAAGGGTTCACCGTCACGGGGTCTGACAGGTCCGCGAGCGAGAACACCGAACGGCTTCAGTCCCTCGGTGTCCGCGTGATGATCGGACACGATGCGCGCAACCTGGGGCCCGATGTCGACGCGCTTGTCTATTCCTCCGCGGTGGGGAGCGACAACCCGGAAGTGGCGGAAGCGCACCGGCGGAAAATCCCCGTGATCCGGCGTGCCGAGATGCTGGCCGAGGTCATGCGCCTGAAGTACGGAATCGGCATCGCAGGGACGCACGGCAAGACCACGACCACCTCCATGGTCAGCCTTGTCCTGATGGAAGGGGGAATCGACCCCACGGTGATCGTCGGGGGCCGGCTCCGCGGCCTGGCGGGATCCAACGCACGTCTCGGCAAAGGGGAGTTCATCGTTGTCGAAGCGGATGAGTATGACAGATCGTTTCTTTCCATCACGCCGACGATTGCGGTGCTGACGACGCTGGAAACGGACCATCTTGACTGTTACCGGGATCTCGACGATATCAAGTCCGCGTTTATCCAGTTTGCGGGGAAGGTCCCCTTTTACGGCTTCGTCGTTCTCTGCCTTGACGAACCGGCGCTGCAGGACATCATGCCGAAGATCAAGAAGAAAATCGTGACCTACGGACTCAACGGCCAGGCGGACCTGCAGGCCGTCGACATCGTGCACCGGCAGAATATCTCGAAGTTCACGGTCGTCAGCGACGGGAAAGACCTGGGGGAGATCGAACTCCAGATCCCGGGTGTTCATAACGTCCAGAACGCACTGGCTGCGGCCGCGGTGGGACTCGAACTGGGAGTCCCGTTCCCGAAGGTCAAGGCGGGGATTGAAAAATTCACCGGAGTCTTTCGCCGGTGGGAGGTGAAAGCGGAGCTGAACGGGATCACCGTCATCGACGATTACGCGCATCACCCCACCGAGATCAGGGCGACGCTTGCGGGAGCCAAAGCGGGATGGCGCCGCCGCACCGTCTGCGTATTTCAGCCGCACCTGTACTCCCGGACGCGGGATTTTTACGATGACTTCGGCCGGGCGTTCTTCAATGCCGACGTTCTCGTTGTCACCGACGTCTACCCTGCCCGCGAGGAGCCGATCCAGGGAGTGAACGGCGAACTTATCGCGAACGCGGCAAAAGAGTTCGGCCACAAGCAGGTACAGTACGTGCCGGAAAAGAAAGATCTCCCGGGCTACCTGATGTCGATCACCCGGCCGGGGGACATGGTCATAACGATGGGGGCGGGAGATATCTGGAAGTTCGGCGAGGAATTCATCACGCTGCTGAAGAAAGGGAAAGCGCACTGAAACGATCACACGCCGTCCGGGAAACCGGTCCGGCGCACAGGTTGTCCTGACCGGTGGCCGGCGCGACAAAATCCGCCTCCGGGCGGACCGGCTGGGTTCTCCTGCTGACGTCCGTGCTTCTCATCGGTGTCGTGGCGATGGCGGTGACGGCAAACACCTGGAAGCGCGATTTCAGGGTCCTTCGCGTGCGGACGCAGGGGAGCCTGATCGTACCGGACAGCGATATCGTCCGGATGGCGGCAATTCCGAAAAATGCAAAACTGTTCGATGTCGACCTGAACAGGGCGCGCCTGAAGGTGCAGCAGAACCCGTTTTTCAAGAGCGTCTCCGTCGCGCGCGAAATTCCGGACGGGTTGGCCATCATTGTCACCGAGCGGACACCGATCGCCGCCCTGGTCGCCGACCGGATTCTCTACCTCGATGCAGAAGGGTACGTCCTCGGGCCAATCCGCCCGGGAAAGTTGATTGACCTCCCGGTCATGACCGGTGAAATACCCGCCGCCGATTGTGTTCCGGGGCAGCAGATCAAAAGCCGGCGGCTCCGGGAGGCGCTGGAGATTCTCACGACTGCGGAGCGGGTAGGGGACGACCTCTACCGGATGATCTCCGAAGTACACTGTGAGCCCGACAGCACATTCGTTCTGTTTACCGCCGAATCCGGAGTTCCGGTAGCATTCGGCAGGGGAGACGCCGCCGTGAAGCTCGTCAAATTCGACGGGTTCTGGAAACAGATCGTTATGGCCCGCGGAGCAGCGCATCTGAAGACCGTGGATCTCCGTTTTGCCGGACAGGTCGTCGTCCGCTGGGACGGTGAACACGCCGGCATAGCGCAGTAAACGTATTTCACTTCCACACAGGGAACCGTCATGGATAACATCATAGTGGGTCTCGATATCGGAACGACCAAAGTCTGTGCGGTCGTCGCGGGCACCGACGAGCACGGGCGCATGAACATCCTGGGAGTAGGCCGTTCACTTTCGGACGGCATGACACGGGGGGTCGTGACCCACATAGACCGGACGACAAACTCGATCGTCACCGCCGTGCAGGAAGCGCAGGCTTCCTCGGGGGTCATGATCAAGTCGGTCATCGTCGGCATCGCCGGGGACCATATCCAGAGCTTCCAGAGTCGCGGCGTGATCGGCATCAGCGGTGCCGACCATGAAGTGACGCAGGCGGACATCGACAGGCTGATCGAGGACACCAAACGCGTCGCACTCCCTTCCGACAGGAAGATCATACACGTCATCCCGCAGGAGTTCATCGTCGACGGCCAGGACGGCGTCTATGATCCGCTGGGGATGGCGGGGGTCCGGATGGAGGCAAACGTTCATATTATCACCGGCCTTGTCAGTGCAGCGCAGAACATCTATAAATGCGTCCAGCGGGCGGGTCTCGAGGTAAGCGACATGGTTCTCGAGCCGCTCGCCTCCAGTTATGCCGTGCTCGACGATGAAGAGAAGGAAGTCGGCATCGCCCTCCTCGATATCGGCGGTGGAACAACCGACCTTGCCGTTTTTGAAGAACGGACGATCCGCCATACCGCGGTCATCGGAATCGCCGGGAAGAAGGTCACGGACGACATCAGGAAGGCGCTCGGCATACTCAATGACCAGGCGGAAAAACTGAAAAAGGAGCATGGTTTTGCGTACGTCCCCGCAGTCGTCGACAACGAACCCATCGTCCTTCCCGGTGTGGGAGGCCGCGCCCCGATCGAGATCGACAAGAAGCTCCTTGCACAGATCATCCAGCCCCGCATGGAGGAAATTCTGGAGATCGCTGCGCTCGAGATCAAGCGTTCGGGTTACTCAAAACACCTTTCCGGCGGCGTCGTGCTCACGGGCGGCGGTGCCCTGATCAAGGGGACATCCGACCTTGCAAATGAGGTGCTCGGAATGCCGGTGAAAATCGGTATCCCGACGGGTTTCTCCGGAGGGCTTGTTCGTGAAATCGAGAACCCGGCCTATTCCACCGCTGTCGGGCTTGTCTACCACGGGATAAAATTCCGCGACAGAGCTCCGGTGCAGGCACAGGCCGGGAAGAAGGATAAGTCGATGACGCGCATGGCACAGAAAATGAAAG
>Ga0335084_10004194_pt1 | contig 14190 bp, 13 predicted proteins | sample Lox_Sample_44_FD_206721 | JGI IMG/M metagenome (GOLD analysis project Ga0335084, IMG submission 206721) | Soil microbial communities from Loxahatchee National Wildlife Refuge, Florida, United States - Lox_Sample_4.4 | ecosystem: Environmental > Terrestrial > Soil > Wetlands | place: USA...
CCCTTAAGGGAAAAAGGAGTGCCATCCAGGCTGAGGGAAGAAGGTTCCACTGCAAGGGTATTGCCGTCAGCGGCCAAAAACAGGTTTTCTATTTTTATGGGGATTCCCCACTTCGAAGGGATGACGATATCCTCTCCCTTGAGCTTCCCCTTTGCGGTGAACTGAAATGGTTTTTCCTTTTGGATGTCTGCCCTGAAATCCCCTGCGATCCTGCCCTTGGGCAATTCCTCATCTGCGATGAGCTTAGTCAATGTTTCCGAACTCAGTTTCCCGTCAAAGGCGAGTATGAATTTATTTTCCCGGAGATCGAGAGAGAGGGTTGCGTCAGATGAGGCATCCTTGATGGCAAGCTTGTTTATGGCAAGCCCTTTAGAGTGCTTCAGCACGTCAGCGGTGATCTTCGGCCCTTTCTGAACCCGCAAGTTCCCCTGGAAAAGCGCAGTGTCCTCGTCCATCGCGATGTGTGCATGTTCAAATGTGATGGAATCCCTTGTAGCGAATTGAGAGGGCAGGCTTGCGAGCTTTGCAGCCCATCCGAAGGACTGGGGCCCCATCTTTCCCTGAAAGGTAAGGTCTGTCTTGCGGCGGCCCCCCAGATAACCCTGTAGACTGCCTGACAGGGCTACCGAGGCATCGAGGATCTCTGTCCGTGCGTCTGTTAAGGATATTTTTTCTTCAGTCGCTTCAAAAACCCCTTTTTTCAAAGAGGCAGGACCCGGCAGGGATGCCCAGTCTATCGCAAAATCCTCCATGTTACCAGTCAGCTTGAAATGCCATTCCTTGGGTCTCGATAGAGCGCCTTTCAAATTGATGGTGTCAAGATTGATGACGCCCCGCAGAGACCTTAAATCTTCCAGGGAACCTTTCAATCCTTCAAGGGATTTCAGCCATGGATAGATTTCATCCTGTACGATTCTTAGTTTCCCGGATGGGATTTCAAGGAAAGGAGCAGTCCCTTGGCGTAATTCTCCGGATAGTTCTGCGAAGGATGATTTGCCTAGCGTGCCGCTCAGTTTTCTTATGCTCATTCGCTTCTCGTCATAGGAAAACTGACCTCCCTTTATTACAAGGGGAAAAGGGATTCGCTGATATTCGGCAGTGAAAGAGATTTCGGATAACTCCAGGCGCGGCTTGATGAAGGAGGTGCTCTCACCAAGGATGAGCCTTCCTTTCGCTTCACCGTGGATGGTACTGATGAGATCGATCTCCTTCAGGAGTGGCTCATTCTTTATCAGACGCCTCAGGATGGTTCTCGCTTCTGCAAGATCCGCCTTTACCGCTGCATCGATATGGAGCGGGGCGTCAGTGCCTTTGAGTCCCACTCTTAGTTTCCCGTCTCTCACCTGTGAATTCCCAAGGTTTCCTTCGACATTTGCTCCGTCCAGGATTCCCCTGGAAATAATGCAATCTGCATTGACCTCTTTGAAATCCAGTTTTGGACCAGGGACAAAAATCTCTCCCTTCTGTATAACTCCTTTGATGAATATGCGCTCTGTTTTTCCGAGGTCTTCCAGAGATGCGCCTTGACTGCGCATGGTGATGGAAGGAACCTTTCCTCCCCTCACATACGCAAAAATATTCTGCACGATGGGCAACTCTCCTGCGAGAGAGATGGCCACACTGCGCAGGGACGGGACATCCACCTGGGCGCCGGATATCTCCATGCTGACATTCTGTGCAGTGTTATCCATGACAAGCGTACCGCTCAGGGTGAGCCGTGGGTATTCAAGTTTCAGTTCGTTTAATATTATTTCGGTCCTGTCACCGGCAAGGACAAGTGCTGCGTGAATGCCGGCTCCCTTCAGGAGAACCTTTTCGTTCTTGTTCAGGAAGTTAACGTAAGGGAACGAGCCCTGCACCTCTGCCTGAATGTCTTTGAATCCGAGCATTTTGAATGAGAGCATGAGATTTGCTTCAGAATCTCCAAGACGTTTGGCGAATTCCGGGAAAAAGTACTGAACAACAGGCAGCGGCTTCATTCCGGCTGACTTGAGTGTACCCATGCCTTTGAGATTTCCTGGATCCAATCGTATGCCGAGGGACATGCTTTTTGAGACATTGGAGCTGCAGGTGAGGGTGATGCTGGCTTCTCCGGGTGGAAGCACGATCTGTCCCTCAATATCCTCGAACTGGAAAAGAGGCCGGTCTGCATTTGAAATATGCAGGCTCCCCTTTTCTATGCCAATTCTGGTGCCCGGCATATTTGACGCCAGAGTGTTCAACAGTGCAGAGACGTTTTTCTCCATCTCCTGAACAGAGAGCGGAGGTTTCTTTCCGTCTTTCTGTTTTTCAGTAATAGTGAGAGATATGCGGGGGGCTTCAATCTGAATCCTTCCGATCCTCACCTTCCCCGAGAAAAGCGGAAGTATACGCGGATAAATTTTGAGTGAACCGATAGTCCCTGATGCTGTTTCCGGGAAAGTGAATCTTGCCTGGTCAATCAGTATCCTGGGGCGGGGAAAGAGGGTGACCTCCATTCTCTGAAAATCTATGGTGCCGGAGATTTTCTGGGAAATGCCGGCCTTAATCCTCTCCCTTATGGAATCGAGATCAACGAGCCTCGGAAGAAGAAAGGAGAGGGCCAACAGGATGATGAGAAGGGCACCTATTGCCCCTGCAAGCCACAAAAAAAACGTTTTCTTTCTGTTCAGTGGTTCTTTCATTCCTAAGTATTAAATGTCCCTCTACCCCTGCATTCTCCCATCTGCCTTTCCCGTTTTCTGCAAGGGTACACAGGAAGGATACGCATGGGCGCCTTCCATATAGCAGAAAAGAGGCACTGAAAACAGTTGAGCACCATCTTCCCACGTCCTCCTGTTCCGCATTTCGCATCATGGTCTCATTGAAAACCCGCAATTCTTCCAATCTTTCCGCAGATTAATCAATAGTACGTGTAATTATACCTTTTAGAAAGAACTGACACAACCTCTTTCGTCCATTGTGCAAGTCCTGCCCAGCGATCTGTAGACGAATGAAGCCATTCGTTGGATTAAGGTCCTGGGGGATGGCAAAATTATCCCGCCTTTGAAAAAAACTCCGCACACAGGTGACAGATTGTCCCCCGAGATACTATTATTAATGAGAACGCATGCGGAACAACAACCATATTGACAATGGGAAGGATAATGTCCTGGAATCATCACTGGCACTTGAGTCAGAGAGGTTCCTGAAGGAAATGGTCGCAGGGGCCATGGATGGCTATGAGATAAGGCCATCGCAAATAGAGATGATGAGTGCATGCTCCCGGAATATCGTACACGGAGGGACCCTCCTGGCAGAGGCAGGGACTGGCACGGGCAAGACCTTCGCATATCTGATTCCCATCATCCTTTCCGGAAAGAAGGCCATTGTGTCAACAAAGACCATCAACCTCCAGGAACAGCTTGCCTCCAAAGACCTGCAATTTCTGTCAGGCTTGCAGGAGTTTTCTTATGCAATAGCAAAGGGAAGGGGGAACTACCTCTGCCTGAGACGGTTCAATGCATTCAGGGCCGATGGAGAGAGAGATGCCGTTGAATATAGGATGCTCCACAGGTGGGTCACAAACACGGACACAGGGGATGTGGAAGACCTTGAGATAAAGCGGTCATTCATATGGGACAAGGTATGTTCGGATTCAGACGCCTGCAGGGGGGGCAAGTGCGGTTATTACAGCCGGTGTTTCTATTTCAGGGCGAGAAAGAGATGGGAGATGGCCCGGATCGTGGTGGCAAACCATGCCCTTATAGGCGTCAACAGCATGCTCACAGACAATTCAAGAATGCTGCCGCACGCGGAGGTCCTTGTCATTGATGAGGCTCACGCGCTGGACAGTGTGCTTTCTGAGGTGACAGGCATTACCCTCTCGAACAGGGGATTCGGAACCATTATGGGGAGACTTCTCAAACTCGATGAGAGGGGGACCTACAGGGGTCTCCTCTCAGTGTCCCCCCATCTTTTTGCTCCTGTTACGTCGCTGGTATCCGGGATGGAACTCCTATGGGATCAGATAAGGAGAGAGTTCAGGGACAAAGACATCATAAAAGGCGTTTTTGAATTCGGCGATATGGCCGAAGGACTTACGGAATCCCTCAACTCATTGATCAGGGAGATACGATCCACTACCACCGGACTGTTTAAAGAAGACGAAGAGATTGAACTCGTGGCAAGCATCCTAAAGCTGAAGGCATTCTCGGACGGATTGGAAGGGTTTGTGGGCGGGATGGACGGGCATGTGCGGTGGATCGAAAAAGAGGAGGGGAGAACCGCCTTGAAGATGGTCCCCATCTATCCGGGGGAGTTTGTAGCGCGTCGCATTCTGCCTGAGTTCGGGTCGGTCATTCTCACCTCGGCCACTCTTTCTGTCGCAGGGGATTTTCATTTCATATCGCAGGTCCTCGGGCTAAGGGACCCTGCAACAATAACCCTGTCGTCTCCTTTTGACCTCAAAAGGCAGATGGTCATCCATATAAAGAAGGGCATTGACCTCACGAAAGATGAGGGGACTGTGAGGCTTGCTGAAGTGGTGCGCGAGGAGGCTTTGAAAAAAGACGGAGGGATTCTTGTGCTCTTCACCTCCAGGGAGGTAATGAAAAGGACATGGGACCTCTGTTCTGAAGAATTAAGCGACATGGGTCTCAACCCCATGATCCAGGGTGATTTGTCCAATAGGACAATGCTCCAGGCAATGCGAGAAAGCGAAAACAGCATTATATTTGGCCTCGATTCCTTCTGGGAGGGGGTGGATGTGAGGGGAGATTCCCTTAAATGTCTTATCATTACAAAACTGCCCTTTGAAGTCCCCACAGAACCCATCGTATTGGCAAGAACAGAGATGATCGAAAAAGAGGGGGGCAACTCATTTTATGAGTACTCCCTTCCCAAGGCAGTGCTGAAATTCAAGCAAGGATTAGGGAGACTGGTCAGGTCGAAAACGGATACCGGCAGGATAGTAATCTGTGATGAGAGGATTGAGACCAGGGCTTACGGACGCATGTTTAAGAATGTGTTCTCGTAATGGATTAAGAAGGTTCTTTTCTCTGTAGCCCATGGTCGCCTTCCCTTCTTTATTAGCCACTATCTAGACCTTTTCAAAGGTTAGTACAATCTCTTCCTTCCGGCCGGTTTTGTAACAATGCACAGCTGTTTTATGCGGACCAAATACCCTTTAAACCTTTTCCCCATATCCACGTCTAAATAAATATATGCACCATGAAAACTTATTTGCAAGGAGGAACTACAATGAAAGGTTTGGGTAGGCTTTCGGGAATCGCTGTAGTATTTTCGCTCTTGGCGCTGCTTACAGGCGGCATGGTTACCGATTCACATGCGTATAGGGGCAGAGGTGCTGACCCGGTGATGAAACAGTTGTTGAGGGGAATCGATCTCACTGAGCAACAGAAAGCTCAAATCAAGGAAATTATTCGGGCACACCGCAGTGAGCTGCTTTCCGGAAAGGTTGCGGTTCTCAAGGCCCGGCAGGGTCTGCTGGCAGTGATGGCAAGTGGCGACTACGACAAGGGCGCAGTGGACACAGCCTACAATGCCCTGTCAGTTGCCCAGGGAAACATGACCGGAATACGGGCACAGGTTTTCAATACAATACTGACCACTGTGCTGACTCCTGATCAGCAGACTGCAGTGCAGGAGAAGATTGCAGCAAAAAACCAGAGGATTCAGGGTGTTATCGCCAAACTCCAGGCAAAACTGGGAACGCTCCCTGATATACAGTGATCAATCCATGCAGTGACGGAGAAGCAGCAGTGGATTGACTTTATCGGATGGTGTAAAATAATTATACAAGACCATTTTTTGGAGATGAAAATGAAGAAGGTAATTTGTCTCATCCTTGCAACCCTGCTACTGCTCATGGCAAGCACCGTAGCCGATCATGCATATGCTCAGGGAGGCTCTCACGGAGGCGGAGGAGGCTCTCATGGAGGCGGGGGAGGTTCTCACGGAGGCGGTGGCTCTCACGGCTGGGGTGGCTCTCATGGAGGTCACTGGAGTGGAGGTGTCTGGATAGGCCCTGGCTGGGGATGGGGTTTGGGATGGGGCGGATGGGGTCCGTGGTGGTGGGGTGCGCCGTACTATCCATACTATCCGTACTATCCTTACTATACATCACCCCCTGCAGTCGTCGAACAGCAGCCTCATGTATATGTTGAGCCGACCCCTCAGGAAGAGGAGCAGAGTTACTGGTATTACTGCAGGAAACCCGAGGGTTATTATCCGTATGTGCAGCAATGTCCCGGAGGCTGGCTGAAGGTCATTCCTTCTCCTGTTCCACCGGACGTGAAGGAGTGAAGACATGATGAAACTCAGGAGAGCCGTCTTTTTATTGCTGGTCCTGGTGGTGCTGGGGGGATGTGCGACCCTTCCCACGGGTCCGAGTGTGATGGTGCTGCCGCCGCCGAACAAACCCTTTGAGCAGTTCCAGGTTGAGGACGCTGTATGCAGACAATGGGCAGCGCAGCAGATCGGCCAGAGCCCCCAACAGACCGTAAATCAGAATACTGCCACAGGGGCTGTTGTTGGTACAGCCATCGGAGCAGGCCTTGGCGCTGCAATTGGCGCTGCTTCGGGAAGTGCCGGTACGGGAGCTGCCATCGGTGCAGCAAGCGGGCTTCTTGTGGGAACAGCCTCAGGCGCAAATGCAGGCCAGGTGTATGGATATGAGGCGCAGCGCCGGTACGACATCGCCTATCAACAGTGTATGTACTCCAAAGGGAACCAGATCCCTGGGATGGTGACGCGTACCCGTACTGTCCGGACAGTCCCGCCTCCACCCCCTCCTCCTGGTTACAGCTCTTCGCCACCATCCTATTATGCGCCGTATGCGGCGCCGCCTCCTCCGGGCCAATAGCCGCGCGTTAGGTTGGTTACGTTGGAGTGCCGTAGGATTTGGAATGAGCGGTGGCGCATCCTGGCAGGTGGATTTTATTCTTCGCCTGCCTTTTGTCAATGAACGCCACCTCATTCCAATGAAAAATTAGCATCAGGAAAGAGTTTTCGCACAAGACCGGAACTGCGATAAGGCACGCCCACCATAGGCCAGAGGATTTATGGCATAGGGTAGTGGTTCTGGATACGCTTGGACACAATCAAAACAAGAAGGGGGAGAAATGAGATATGTGTTGATGTTGTTAACTTTGGCAAGTTTAGGCGTCTTGTATCTTTCGGCAGGGGAGGCAGCAGACTGGAAGTCAATTACAGAGAGTGAAGATGGGAACACATCTCTGTTTGTGGATGACGAAAGCATACAGTCTTCATCCGGGGTGGTGAAAGCATGGCTGAAATTGGTCAATAAAAAACCGCAGGATATTGAGTCAAGGCTCATTTCTTCCTATCTTGATTATCGTGAATTTAATTGTGCTGAGAGACGAGCAAGGAGCTTAAAGACCATTTACTATTACACAGACGGCACGAATGAATCATCAGGGGAAGACGAATGGCTCTATATTACCCCAGACACAATCCAGGATGGTGTTTATGACTATCTATGCAAGAAGGGCAAGAAATGAACAGGAGATGTATGCAGTTGCCAGGTTTAAATGCTCTTGGAGGAAGAGAAGCGGCAGATAAGGAAAAGAGGTTGCTCGGGAGTAGAAACCCACCGACCCTTACATTGGAATAAGCTTTCTGAGGGAAGGCGAGGATAAATATGGCAATTATGAAAAATGTCAAACCAAGAGAATTATTTATGGGCAAATTAAGTTACGGTGGCGACCTGCTGGATGAGATCACCGATATTTGCCGGAAGAAAAATATTCAACTTGGGCGTGTTGAAGCGCTGGGTGCAGTACAGAGGGCCCGCCTTGGATTTTATAACCAGCAGACGCACGAGTACCAGTTCATCGTGCTGGATGAACCGCTTGAAATTACCAAACTCGTGGGTAATATCTCACTCAAAGAAGGCAATCCCTTTGTCCATGCACACATCACACTGGCGGACAAAACAGGAAATTCCTATGGTGGCCACCTTGCACCGGGTACGATAGTTTTTGCGTGTGAATTTGTACTGGAGGCCTTCGACGGGCCAATTCTTGAAAGGGATCTTGACGAGACGACCGGCTTGTATCTATGGGTAATGCCAGAGTGAGAGGAAATACACAATCTTTCTTGGGGCCTGCAGGACAAAAAAGGGGATGGAAGAATCTCCATCCCCTCCTCTGCATTCCCTTTTATTTCAGGTTAAGGGTCTTGCCCGCTGCCTTATAATCATCAGCGGTAAACTTCTCATGCATCTTGGCCGCTTTGCCTTCCTTTACTGCCTTCATAAGGGCATCCACGCTCGCGATGTTCTTGCTCTTCACAATCTTCTCCAGCGCCTTGTCCCCTTTATGACAGGAACCGCACTTATCTGCGTCAGCTGCAAAGCCAAGGGCCGCAAACCCAAGGACAAAGACTACGGTCACCACAATTGCGATAATTCTCTTCATTCTCTTTTCACCTCCTTTCTCCTCTGTTCTGTTTCTTTTCCCTTTCAATTTAATTCCTCTTCAAGTTTGATATATCCCTTGTTCATAAAAATATTGTAAAGCCTCGTCAGTTCGGCTTCACTGCTGATATTGTTTAGCCTGTTCTTAATAATGCAGGTGGCTATCTCAGGAGAATAGGCATTATTTATGATTGCCTGTATGAGCCATGTTTTTGTGCTCCTTCTGTTTGCTGTTAATTCTCCTGTTATTTGCCTGATTAACCCGCTAGCATACATGGTCTGCCCGTTTCATTAGCTACAGCTTAGCAAAGAATTGTGAATGTTCAGCGAAAGGATTATGAAGAATTGTAAATGGGGAGAGAGGTTCTGGACGAAGATGGATACATTTTGGTTCCAGCAGGTTCCTTGCGAGTTTTGTTTTCTGCTAAGGCCTTGGTATGAAGTTTTTGGACAGGCCGCGTGTCCCATTCTTGTTGAGTGCTCTCTTGTCTTCACTCAGTGTGCAGATGCATTAAACTGTCCCGCTACAGAATGGCTTCAGATTAAAGAAAAAGGGCCTGAAACCTGCTATAATTCCTCCTAGTACAACTGTAATTAAAGGATAAAGAGGAGAAGGTGACAGGGTCATGACAAAAGGTCGGTATGGTGGTCCTGAGAAGCGAAGAAGTCCGAGGCATACGAGGAGATTTCGGGTAACAATGGAATACGAAGGCAAAATCCATGAAATTAGAAGCATTGATATTTCAGAACACGGAGTCCTTATCCCAAGACGCATACCTGCACCCATAGGAACTCATATTAAACTAACCCTGATACTGAGAGATGAAACCTCCGTATTTAATGGGGTTGTGGTAAGGCATACAAAGTGCCTTGTGAATGGGGCTGAAACTCTCGCTATGGGGATCGATTTTTCTTCGCCTGAGTATCAGGAGTTTGTGAAGGAGAAGATTTCAATTGCTTAGGCTGATCGGCGAGAACTCTGAACATAGAGAGTTATAGGATTCTATTCTTTAGGGCATTTTCTATCTGTTTATGCCATTGCGGAAGGTTTTGGTTACGTTTTGACTGCAGTTGCGTACCTCTACTTGTATCTAAGCCCATACTGCAGAAGCTGGTCGTTACGCCCGGGAGTCAACAAGCGGACAATATCTTCACAAATTACCTATGTTAAAATAAGAGCCTTGAGGGAAGACACATGCCTGATATGGTAATGGTTATGAAGGGAATGAAAACATTTATTTTGGAGGGAGGCTTTATGTTGAAACGTGTCGTGGGAATTCTGCTTCTGATCCTGTGCGTAGCCCCGTCGCATCTGGTTCTGGCAGCCAGCGATCCCAATGATTCCGAGGGGAGCAAAGACCCTGCCCTCTTCAGTCGCATGCCGGGTTTTCACATTTATAACTATAAGGAACTTGAGTTCGATCGACGCGAATTTCAGGTTGGACGCGACAAGACGCAGGCGGTCGAGGGTCGGTATTACTATGCCGATTACTATGCCAACGAGGGCATCAGGATTCCCAGTGGCCTGCAGATTGTTCGTAACTACGTCAATGCTGCCAAGGCTATTGGAGGGACGTTAGTCTATGAATGGGAAGACGGTGGCACCCAGTATGTCACCCTGAAGGTTGTCAAGAATAATTCTGAGTTCTGGGTGACGGTCGAGGGAGCCAGCAACGGGATATACAAGGTTTTCATCATTGAAAGACAGCTTATGAAGCAGGATGTGGTGGCTACTGCCGAAAGCTTGGCGGGAAACATCAATGAGACCGGGAAGGCCGCTGTCTACGGCATCTATTTCGATACCGGTAAGGCTGAAATCAAGCCGGAATCAGAGCCGGCCCTGGCTGAGATCGTCAAGCTGCTTAAGACTGACACCAAGCTCAAACTCTATGTGGTTGGCCACACCGATAATGTTGGCGCATTTGACTACAACATCAACCTTTCCAAGGACCGGGCGGCGGCTGTGGTAAAGGCTCTGGTAGGTAAATACGGTATCGCTTCCTCCCGCCTTACCCCTTTCGGCGACGGCCCCACGGCGCCCGTTGCCTCCAACAAAAGTGAGGAAGGACGAGCAAAGAACCGGCGGGTCGAACTGGTAGCCCAGTAATTCTCCGGGCCTTACCGGCAGGTATGAAGGGGAGAGGATGTGAACCTCTCCCCTTCTACCGCTCTAATCTCTTACTGCGGCGCATGGTTTCATTGCACCGGAGAACTGTCTTTGCGCCTCGCACTTCACGTCCTATCCCATTTCTGTCCTCCGTATTTAACTTTGGCATCTCTCTAATCCTTCCCTGTTATTGAATATTTTGCTGCAATCGCTCCATAATATAACAAATGTTCTATCGACAAGGAGGAAATGATGAAGAGACTGATTTTGGGAATTATTGTTCTCTGTGCCATGCTTGCGGTTGCAACAGTGTCTTATGCGATCCATGAGCAGAACCCGGCAGAATCTCCGCCCGTTGAGGGCACAGGAACTACTCCGATGGTGTCAAGAGGTGCTTCGACCAATGCCACAACGCTCCAGGCACTGATCAATCTGCTTGAGAAGAAGGGGCTAATCACAAAGGAGGAACTGCGGAAGGAAGCTGATCGCCTCAAGAGCGGACGTTAACAGCGGTTGCTCTGCTTAGATAAACGAGCAGGTACTTTTCACCGTCATTGACCTGAGTTTGATGGGTCTCCCAACACGAAGAGACTCGTCGAAAAGAAAAGGGCTTGCATCTTTGCAGATCCTTTTCTTTATTGGTGGCGGGGAGAAGATTTGGACCTCTGACCTTTGGGTTATCATGACCCCTTGTCAAAGAAAACTTCCTGGTAAGCGGCAATAACACATGCTCACACAGAGGCGGCCGTACTTGATCGACAAGTCGAGGACAGAACAAATCGGTTCCTTTTCTCGCGGCCCTTTTCCCTCCTACTCTTTGGGCGGCGTATTGCTCCAGCTCTCTCTGTTCGTCCGCCACCGGCCGCCACTCCTTATCATTTCGGCGGTACCGTAGTTTTTTTCGTTTTCTATCATGCCCGTGACGTAGAGGACCGCCCGTTCACCGTTTGCGCTTATAAACCCTTTTTCTATCGTGAGCTTGGGCGGGGTCATGAGGGCCATAAATTCCATTCCTTCTTCCAGGTCATTGTCGGAAAGCTTCTTTCCCTTTACTGTTTCGGGAGCGAATTTGCGGAACTCCTCAATATCCTTGTTCATGAGGGCTGCATGATATGCCATGTAAGCCTTGCCCGGCTCGCCGCCGCCGGCGGGCAGTGCCTTGCCGCTGCCGGCGTCGGGAAGGGGCTCAGGCTTCTTCGCCTGAACGACCTGCGCCTTAAACGCTACGTCCAACTCATAAGTATGGCCCACGAATTCTTCTGGCTTCTTAGTCCTGAATGTTCCTTCGATCCTCTCTTTTTCAAGAACCTTATAGATGAACTCTGCGTGGGTAAAACCGGACATCATGAGCCTGCTTTCACCAAGCATCGGCTGGTAAATCATTTCGAATACAGGTTTCCCTGAGTCATCTATCTTGAAGAAGACCCATGAACTCTCCTGAATATCCCGCCCAGCATCGGCGAGGTCTTCGAGGTCTCTGAGTGCCCCGTCCTGAAGAGGTCTCTCTGTGATAAGTACGGCGATATCGGTCTTGTTCTTTTCGAAGGTGTTCGGTTGCGCCATTGCATAGGCATGACTGAGCCCCGCGCTTTTTCCGTCAAGCGTCAGTTTCCCCGAGGCAGTCCCTTTTTCTGCGCCCTCCACAGGGAACAGTGCCACAGACACTGCAAGAAAACAAAGCGCACATGCAGCGGTGATGAGGCGGTTTTGTGCTTCCTTATGCGTTGTCATAGTATTCTCCCTTCTGTGAATTCTCTCCGGGTTCAACAATACACCATCGTGGAGAAGCCGGAATGACAAGAGAAGGACGCTACCCTCATGTATTTTTTCCTTTGATGGGCAAGGTAAAACAAAAGTTGGCTCCTTCTTTCGGCCATCCTTCCGCCCATACTCTTCCACCGTGCTTCTCCACAATCCTCTTTACGATCACAAGCCCAATACCTGTTCCTTCAAATTCCTCTTGACTGTGTAACCTCTGAAAGATATTAAAGAGCTTATCTGAATTTCCCATGTCGAATCCCACGCCATTGTCCTTTACATGGTAGATGTTTTCATTTCCCTCTCTGATTCCGCCCACCTCAATGGCTGCAATCTCTTTAGGCCCGGTATATTTAATGGCATTCGACAGAAGGTTAGCAAAGACCTGACGCATCATTGAATGATCGCAATAGGCTGGCGGAAGTCCTTTCATTTCCAGCTGTACGCGGCGATTTCCGATAGTGGGCTTAAGTTCCTCAAATACTTCTGTGATTAACGCACCCATATCTATTTCAGACTTCTGCAACTCTTTAGTGCTGACACGGGAGAAGGCAAGAAGGTCATTGATCAACTCCTCCATTTGCTTTGCCTTTTCCTGAATAATCTTCAGCAACTGACCACCTTCACCATCGAGTTTGGCTGAATAGTCCTTCAGCAGGATACGGGAGAGGGTGTGGATTTTAATCAGTGGTGATCTAAGATCGTGGGACGCCGAATAACTGAAACTCTCCATATCCCTGTAGGAGGCTTCAAGTTCTGCTGCATGGACTTGCAGGTCGTGATTCAGTTTCTTGATCCCGTCTTCAGCCTCCTTGCGTTCTAACACTGCGAATCCTAACACCAAAACATATGCCATGAGACGAAGCACATGCCACAGCCACCACGTAGTGTCCCAGGGAGAGGAATAAGGGAAGCTAACCTGGGCTGTGCTGAACAATGTTGCCATAGAGGCAAACAGGAAGAATTCTGGACTTCCCGAGCGATGGAAGTCAGCAATAAATCGCACGGCTGAGACCGCAAATAAGACTCCTGCTATCAGATTGATTGATATAGCAAGAGTGGTAAACTGTTCTTCATGGAGCATAACGGGTAATGTGCATCTGGAAGACATTGTCCATATACCAAACAATACAGAACCGCCAACTACAATCCACGGAACCAGCCTCTTCCAAGCCATGGTTTTTCTTGTTGCGAGTCCGGGCAGCCATATCAGGGAGAAGCAGAAACCACCTACGAGGCCAGCCACGCTGCGAAGCAAAACGGATCCCGTATGAAGCAATGAAGCAGCATGGAAACCATCAAGAACACCCATTCCGAGAAACCCCATGGCCATCGGAAAGAGTTTCCCCCCATATTCCTCCTTCTTCCCCCACAAAAGAACAATAGCCATAAAGATAGCAATCGCCGCCCCTATGGCTTCGACGGTTGAATGAAGTGATTCATTGATAATCCTCAAGTCCTTCCACAGAATATTGCCGGTCGCATGGACTATAAGAGAAAAGATGATTATTGCAGTAAGAAAGAGATATGAATGTGTATGTTTAAATGTCTTCACCCAATCATGCCTAAGGATTCTCATTTCTTAGACCGACAAATGCCTTGACACGGTTCAGGCTCCTTTCTTTTTCTCAGTAAGGAATTTATTGGGAAAACATCTCTCTGATTCACTTCTGCAATTTTTTGGCTATATAGACCCTCAGCGGACATTGACAAAAATAGTTGCCACCGTAACGCACGGAGAACTTGCATTCTTTTGGTTTCAACTCTAAACACAGGAGAAATGCTTCCAACCCAATATCTAACGCTTCGCAAAGCTTTTCTTGTCCAGAGGTATAGCATACAAAATCCTTGGGGCATTGCAATCCGTTAAGGATTTGTTGTATTTCCTGCTTGTGCTGTTTCTTCA
>Ga0335084_10004195_pt1 | contig 14186 bp, 11 predicted proteins | sample Lox_Sample_44_FD_206721 | JGI IMG/M metagenome (GOLD analysis project Ga0335084, IMG submission 206721) | Soil microbial communities from Loxahatchee National Wildlife Refuge, Florida, United States - Lox_Sample_4.4 | ecosystem: Environmental > Terrestrial > Soil > Wetlands | place: USA...
TCAAAAGCGACGCCCATCCATTCCGTAAAGTAAAGAATCGGGAGCCCCAAGTCCTGCCTCATCTCCAGATTCATCTGGCAAAGACCGCAGGAGGTCACGATACAGTGAGCCCCTGCCTCCTTGGCCATGGACACAATTTTCCCCACCAACTGTTTGACCACCTTGCCATTGGTCATGGCTAAATCTGCGCCACAACAATCCGTCTTGTAAGACCATTCCACCGGCTGAGCGCCCAGAACTTTCATTAACCGGTCCAGATATTGAGGATTCTCCGGATCGTCTAACTGGTTGATTTTGGGGTGTCGAACCAAGGCACATCCATAATAGCAGGCGGCCTTCAATCCCGTGAGAGGCTTCTTCACCTTTTCCTGAACTTTTTCCAAACCAATTCGATTCAGGACGACATCCATCAAAGCTAAAATCTCAAGGGAAGGCTGATAGGTAAATCCGACGATCTCTTCAATCTCCTTTCGCTCCGCCTCATCGTTCTTTAGAACATGCTCGGCCCTTTTCAGATAGCTAAAACACCCGGCGCAGGGGACGACCAGTGGCCCCGTCTGAGCAGACTGCGCTTTGGAGATATTCCTGGCTGGAAGGCAGAGAGAGAGGAGACGATTCAGACTATGGGTCGCCGCAGCCCCGCAACAGTTCCAATCTTCGATCTCTACCAGTTCCGCCCCCAGGGTTCTGAAAACGTCATGGGTCGATAACCCATACTCAAGAGACGAAGAGTGATCGGTACAGCCCGGAAAGTAAGAAAACCTCATTTGAACCTCCAAGAAATGACAAATGTCAAAGCTCAAATTTCAAAGGAATGTCAATATTCAAATAAACCAAAGACTTTGTACCCGTTTTAAGAAAGAATAATCTCAACATCTGTTTGAGCTTTGGGTTTAATTTGAGATTTGAACTTTGATGTTTGACATTGTCTCAACCTACTTCTCTTTGCTGCATTTTTCAAAAATTCTTTTGATCTCCTGCTTTCCTTTGACGAAGCTGGGGAACAAGGGAAATTTGCCCTTCAAAAAGAGTTTCACGCCCGGAATAAGGGAATCTGCCATCATGTCTTTGCTCCGAAGGACGTAGTCCATCAGCATGGTGACCTCGTGAGCCCTTCCCCCTCTCCGGACGCTTTGAATAAAGGCCTCATGGAAGAGATGAATATTCTTCTCTTTTGCCGGAATCCCTTCTTCCATGGCCATCTCCCTCAAGGCATCCATGAGGATCCCGATATGAATCTCATTCGGACAGCGCGTGCCACAGGTCTGACAGTAAACGCAGAGCCAGATGGCACTGCTTTCCAGGACTTCCTTTTTCATTCCCATCTGAATCATCCGGACAACGTTATTGGGCCGGATATCCATGTAGGGGGCCGTGGGGCACCCTGCGGTACACTTCAAGCACTGATAGCAGAGACCCAGGTTTTCCCCGCTTCTCTTTCTTACCTCTTCCAAAAAAGAGAAATTCACTTTTCCCGCGCCGGTCACGGTTTCCAATTTAATCTCCTCCTTAAATTATAAAATATATTGAAACACCTTACCGCAGATAGACGCTTGGCAATTCATGCAACAAACGTATCAACCATCCGAAGGACCTGCCCTGAAGATCCATTCCTCAACTCACAAGCATTGTTCGGACAGGAGGCGATACAGGCTCCGCACCCTTGACAGAGCGCACTGTGAACGATCGAAACCCCACGGCGGGACTCCATCTCCCTTGCTTCATAGGGACAGATCTCCACACAGATCCCGCATCCGCTGCAAATTCCTTCATCGACAAACGCGATCAAAGGATCTTGAAGAAGTTTGTCCGCGGAAAGCAAAGCCTGAATTTTACTCGCTGTTGCAGAAGCCTGAGAGACCGTGTCTGAAATATCCTTAGGACTCTGGCCGCAACCCGCGAGGTAAATCCCTTTGGTCGAGCTTTCCACAGGATAGAGCTTGATGTGGGCCTCGGTCAAAAAACCGTGTCGGTCTACCGTCGCCCTCAGTTTTGCAGCCAGATCCTTCACTCCCCTGCTCGGAACCATAGCCGTGGCCAGGACAACCATATCGGCCGCGACTTCAACCATCTTTCCCGTCAACGTATCTACCCCCAACACCCTCACTCTTCCATCATCCTGGAAAACTCTGGAAACACGCCCCCTGAGATAGAGAAGCCCTTTTTCCTCGACTGTCTTCTGAAGAAACTCCTCATAGCCTTTGCAGTCCGAGCGGATATCCATGTAAAAGATGTAGGGCTGCCCGTCCGGGACCTGTTCCTTATAGATGGCCGCATGCTTCGCCGTGTACATACAGCAAACCCTCGAGCAGTAAGGCATATATCGGTCCGGATCCCTTGAAGCCACACACTGGATAAAGACCATCTCCTTTGGCACCTTTCCATCCGATGGCCGAAGGATCTTTCCTTTCGTAGGGCCACTGGGTGAAAGCATTCGTTCAAAGGCAAGACCATCGATCACATCGGGAATTTGACCGTATCCATACTCTCCTAACTGTTCCTTGGGATAGAGATCATATCCCGTCGCGACCACGATGGCACCTACCTTCTCCTCGATCCGTCCATCTTCCTGCTTGAGATCGACGGCCTTCTCAGGACAAACCTCCTCACACCGATGACAACTTCCGTCCGAAAAATATCGGCAATGCTCACGATCAATCGCCGGTTTATTAGGGATGCTCGAGGCGTAATAGGTATCCATCGCTTTCCGTAGTCCCATCCCCCTCTCAAACTCCGAAATATATTCAACGGGACAATTCTCTACGCAGAGGCCACATCCCGTGCATTTTCTCCCATCCACGGAAGTTGCCTTTTTACGGATCACCAATTCGAAATTTCCCACATACCCCTTCGCCTCTTCCAATTCCGAATAACAGTGAAGGTCGATCCTTGGATGCTTCTCGACTTCCGACGCCTTTGACAGAATTCCACTGAAAGCAGGGTCGAAATCCGGAAAGGTCCTTGACAATTGGGCCATATGGCCTCCCAGGGCAGACTCTCTTTCCAGAAGGATGACCTTATACCCCCCCTCCACAAGGTCGAGGGAGGCAGTAATTCCGGCAATGCCCCCTCCCACCACCAATACCTTCCGGTCGATGGCGACGGCGATGGCCTCCAGCGATTCGTTCCTTCGCACCTTTTCAAGAGTCGCCCGGATGATCTCTTCCGCCTTTCGGGTCGCTTCTCCCTTGTCCTTTTGATGGACCCAACTGCACTGTTCTCGAATATTCGCAATCTCGCAGAGATAGGGGTTCAGCCCTTGAGATTTGACTGCCTTCCGGAAGGTATTCTCGTGCATGTTGGGCGAGCAACAGGCCACCACCACTCCTCCCAACTTTTTTTCGCGAACTGCCTCGCGAATGATCTGCTGCCCCGGTTCGGAGCACATGTAAATGTAATCGGTGCTGTGGGCAATGTCTTCCGTCCCGGCCATCTTTTCAGCGACCGATTTGACATCAACGGTCCCGGCAATATTGACCCCGCAATGACAGATAAAAACTCCCAGCTTTCTCATGATCGCTTCGCTTGAGGCAAATGCTTTTTTGCCTCCAACCTCAAGGCTCCGTCAGGAGCCGATCCTCAAGTCCGGTGAACCGGGCGCTCCTAAATCATTCTAATGTCTTGCAAAGAGCCCTTGAACTTTGCTCGCTGCGGCATTGGCGTGGGCCACCGCATCGGCGATGTCTTTGGGCCCCTGGGCACAGCCCGCGATATAGATCCCTTCCACGTTGGTCTCGACCGGCCTTAATTTTCTATGCACTTCTGTCAAGAATCCAAAATCATCCGTTTTGATCCCCAGCTTGCTGGCAAGGTCCTTTGCGTCCCCCCGGGGGACAATCGCCGTAGCCAAAACCACCATATCCGCGGAAATTTCAACTTTCTTCCCCGTCAGCGTGTCCACACCCCAGACAACAACCTTCTCCCCCTCTCGATAGATTCGGGAGACCCTTCCTCTCATATAAAGGCTCCCCTCTTCTTCCATCCCCTGCTGGATGAACTCCTCGTATCCTTTCCCCGTTGAACGGATATCCATGTAGAAGATATACGCCTGGCCGTCGTGGACCTTATGCTTATAGAGCCGGGCATGCTTGGCCGTATACATGCAGCAGACCCGTGAGCAGTAAGGCATGTATCGCTCCGGATCTCTTGAACCCGTACATTGGACAAAAACGACTTCCTTGGGGATTTTACCGTCTGAAGGTCTCCGAATCTCCCCCGTGGTCGGTCCGGATGCCGAATTGAGCCTCTCAAAGGCAAGACCATCGATCACATCCAGAACGTCACCACATCCATACTCGGCAAAACTTTCTCTGGGGATCAAATCAAAACCCATCGCAGTGATAATCGCTCCCACTCTCTCCTCGACAAAATGATCTTTCTGTTCGTAGTCGATGGCTCCAACCGGACAGATTTTCTCACAGATCCTGCATTTTTTTTCCAGAAAATAGCGGCAGTTCAGGGGATTGATGACAGGCTTATTCGGAACGGCCTGAGGGGAGAGGGTGAAGATGGCCTTCCCTAAGCCCATGCCCCGTTCGAACTCGGATGGGTTCTTCGAAGGGCATTTCTGTTGACAGAGGCCGCAGCCCGTGCATTTCTCCCAATCGACGTAGGCAGCTTTTCTTCGAATTCTTACCTTAAAATCTCCTGCCTTCCCCTCGACATGGTCGACCTCAGAATAGGTCAGAAGCTTGATGCGGGGATGCTGGCCTGTCTCAACCGTTTTCGGAGTCAAGGTACACTGGGCACAATCGAGGGTGGGGAAGGTTTCAGAAAGCTGAAGCATTCGGCCTCCGATGGAGGGAAGCTTCTCCACAAGCACGACTTCATACCCGCCATTTCCCAGGTCGATCGACGCAGAGATCCCGGAAATTCCCCCGCCGATCACCATCGCTCTTTTTACGAAAGCGCCGTTCTCTCCCATCTATAGAAGCCCTTTCTCTCTTAAGAAGGGCAAAGGATCCACCGCATTCTGCTCGAACCCCAACGTTTGACAATCGAGTCCCATAGCCATTCCCAAGAGCTGGGTAAAATAGAACACCGGAATAGCTTTGAAATCCGAATGCTTTTGTTTGATATCAGACTGTTTATGGTCGATGTTAAACGTGCACATCGGACAGGTGGAAACCATCGCCTCTGCTCCGTTTTTGATCGCAGAAGCGAGGATCTTATGGGCGCATTCCGTAGCCACGTCCGGGGCTCCGACAGATTGAAACGATCCACAGCACTCGATCTTGTACGGAAATTCAATCGCCTTCGCTCCCAGCGCCTCGAGGAACCCTTCAAAAAGAGTCGGCCTCTCCTTATCATCAAATCCCATCTCCTTAAACGGGCGGAGGAGCATGCACCCGTAATAGGCCGCCGCTTTGAGTCCAGCCAGGGGCTTTTTAACCTTCTCTTTGAGCCGATCAAATCCGATGTCCTGTTTCAGGATCTCTAGGTAATGGAGGATTTGAAGGTCTCCCTGATAATTCTTTTCGATAAAATTGTTGATCTTATCCTTTTTCTCCCCATCCCCCTGAATCAGTCGGTTCGTTCGTTTGATCACGTTAAAGCAGATGGCGCAGAGGGTGGTCAGAGCTGTCCCTTCTTCCCTTGCTGTCGCCAGGATTCGCGAAGGCGGAAGAAGAGCCATGATGTTATCCGTGGCGAGGGGAAAGGTCGCCCCGCAGCAGGTCCAATTCTTAAGTTCCTTCAATTCAAACCCGAGCAGATGAGAACAGGTCCGAGCCGTCTGATCGAAATTCTTCGCCTTGGTATTCAGGGTACACCCTGGAAAATAAAGATAATCCATAAAGACCCCTGAAAATGACAAATGTCAAAGTTCAAAGTTCAATTGAAATCCGAAGTTCAAGTGTCGAGAATTTTGGATTTTGTAATTTGACATTCCTTTGGCATTTGGATTTTGACATTTGAAATTTCCTTAAGAAAGGAACTTTCTGAAACCACTGACAAATGCAATTTGCGGTAATTTCTCCAAAAAGTCTTCGGGAAATTCGGGAATCTGAACGTGGTCTCTTCTTTCCTTCTTTCTCAGCACCACCATCCTCAATGCATCCATCACCCGGGCAATATCGATTCCCTTGGGGCATCTCGACGTACATTGAAGGCAGGAGGCGCAAAGCCAGAAGGTATTCACTCCGAGGGCTTCCTCTTCCAACCCGAGCAGCGTATATCGTATCACCTGGTGCGGCCCCACCTCCATCGCAAACGCAACCGGACATCCTGCCGTACAATTCCCGCACTGGTAGCAGGCAAATAGGTTTTGCCCGCTGATCAATTCCACTTTTTTGGCAAATTCGTTGTGGACCCTCTGTCGCGTCAACTCTATTTTCATCGTCGGTCTCCAGGAATGAGTTATAAACAAATAATAAAATATCTTTCATGACATAACGAGCAGGATCCCCAGGTATCCGACCGTCAAAAGGGCCTGTGTTCCAAGGATTCTGTTTTTCCCCGCCCGTGTCCGCGCTTATTCCCTCCGGTATTTTTTCTCACCTTCAATATAAAGATCATTTCCCCTGACATCGTTGATGACGATCACCGGGAGGTCCTCCACTTCTAACCTCCGGATCGCCTCGGGGCCAAGATCTTCATAGGCAACGATCTCCGCTTTCTTCACCCGTTTACCCAAAAGGGCCCCGGCTCCTCCGGTTCCGGCAAAGTAGATTGCTTTATACTTCTTCATCGCTTCCTTCACCGCTTCGGATCGCATTCCTTTGCCGATCATTCCTTTCAGACCTCTCTCAATCAAGGCGGGCGCGTAGGCGTCCATACGATAGCTCGTCGTTGGCCCCGCCGATCCGAAGGCCCGCCCGGGTTTGGCGGGCGTGGGCCCCACATAGTAGATGATCTGGCCCTTGATATCAAAAGGAAGGGGTTTCCCTTCTTTCAGCAGATCGAAAAGCCTCTTGTGGGCCGCATCCCTGCCGGTGTAGATGACCCCGTCAATCAGGATTCGATCACCGATTTTCAATTTTTCCAGGTCATCATCCTTGAGGGGTGGCGTTAATCGTATCGGTTGAGTCATTGTAACCCTCGTGTCCGTGTGTCCGTCGTCCATGACCGTGAATCGTGTCCGCTCTCTACCTTTGTCTTTCGGACACGGACCACGGTGAACGGACACGTTATTCAAATAATTGCCTCTTTATGCCTCTGGGCATGGCATTGAATGTTGACAGCGAGCGGGAAACTCGCGATGTGGCAGGGCATGAGTAAAATATGAACGGCCAGAGAAGTCGTTCGTCCACCAAAGCCTTGCGGCCCGATCCCCAGGCGATTGATCTCGGCCAGGATTTCGGATTCCAATCGATCCAGTTCCGCATCCGGATTCTTGCTTCCGAGAGGCCTGAGCAGACTCTTCTTCGCAAGGAGTGCAGCCTGCTCGAAGGTTCCGCCGATTCCCACTCCCACAATGGTGGGAGGACAGGGATTCGACCCGGATTCCCTGACTCTCTGAACCACATAACGCTTGATCCCTTCGACTCCGTCCGACGGAGTAAGCATCACCACCCGGCTCATGTTCTCACTGCCGCCGCCCTTAGGAGCCACGATCATTCTAATTTTATCTCCAGGGACCACATCCGTATGGATGATTGCAGGGGTGTTGTCGCCGGTATTCGCCCTCGTAAAAGGATGGCAGATGGATTTCCTTAGATAGCCGTCGCGGAATCCCTGTCGAACACCTTCCTCGACGGCGTCCTTCAGATACCCGCCGACCAGATGGACCTCCTGCCCCAATTCTAAGAAGACTACGGCAAAACCCGTGTCCTGACAGATGGGAACCTCCTCTTCTTTTGCAATTCGGGCATTCTCTTTCAGTTCCTTTAATATCTCAATTCCCAGAGGGGATTCCTCTCTTTCCATCGCCCGATCAAAGGATTGAAGCACATCCTCTCCGAGATCGGTATTCGCCCTCATGCAAAGGTCTCTCACTTTCTCGGTTATCAACTTCACGTCAATCTCTCGCATGCTCCCCTCGTCGTTCGTGACTCGTGATCCGTGACCGTGTGACTCAACACAAATCGATTTCCATCTTTCCCTGCCCTTTCACTCTTGGATTTGACGGACACGAGACACCGACACGAACCACGTTTTTCTACAGCTTCAGTTCCGCAATGCTCTTCTTAACGCTCTCCGCAGACTTTGAAACCAGTTTTCTCTCCTCTTCCGTCAATTGAAGTTCAATGACAGCCTCCGCACCCCCGGTCCCTAACTTAACCGGAACGCCGAAGCAGATATCCTTCAGCCCGTATTCGCCGTCGAGATAGACACAGCAAGGCAGGATTCTCTTCTTGTCTTTGAGAATCGCCTCCGTCATCTGGATGGCTGCTGCAGAAGGGGCATAAAAGGCGCTTCCCGTCTTAAGGAGGTTGACAATCTCTCCCCCTCCTTTTCGAGTTCGGTCCACCAGCCGATCGATCGTTTCCTTGGGGAGAAACTGGGAAAGCGGAATACCGCTAAGGGTGGTATACCTCGGGAGGGGAACCATCTCATCCCCGTGGCCTCCTAAAAGGAGCGCTTGAATATCTTCGACCGAAACGCCTAATTCCATCGCAATGAACGCTTTGAAGCGGGCGGTGTCAAGAATCCCTGCCATCCCAATCACTCTCTGTTTCGGAAACCCGCTCTTCCTAAAAGCCAGATAGGTCATGGTATCCAGAGGATTGGTCACCATGATCAGGATAGCCTGGGGAGATCGTTCAACCACTTGCGCCACCACCGACTCGATCACCTTCTTGTTGATCTCCAACAAGTCTTCCCGACTCATCCCCGGTTTCCTGGGAACGCCCGAGGTGACAATAACGACACTGGAATCTCTCGTCTCATCGTACCCGTTGGAACCGATGACCCGCGCATCGAAACCTTTGATCGGCCCTGCCTCAAAGAGGTCGAGAGCCTTTCCCTGAGGAATTCCCTCAAGGATATCGACCAAAACCACATCACCGAGTTCTTTTTCAGCGGCCCAGTGCGCCGCTGTCGCTCCCACGAACCCTGCGCCGATAATCGAAATCTTCTTCCTTCCCATAAGATCCCCTCCTCTCAAGAAAGAATTCGAAATTCTAATGACAAAGCCTTCCCCTCATCGCAAGTAAATTAGATTCTGTCCCTTCCGGATCCCACAAACCAACGGGAGTAACCTAACGTGTGGCGCTTGCTCATTGAACTTGGGAGGTACGAATCTCCCCTTCCTTCATCCCATTCCATCAGGAGAGAGCGTAGGAACAAGGAATCTTGGGGATTCAATCTGATAGCCCTTTGAATGGAACCCGCAAGTTTTTCGAACAATAAGCTCCGGCTGTAAGATCATCTCCTCGGGGGCACCCACCCTTCGGCCCTCGATCCTCTCCACCAATGTCTTCACGGCGAGGGCACCCATTTCATACTTCTTCTGGCCGATGGTTGTCAATTCGATCCCTTTGATTGATGAAAATTCAATATCGTTAAATCCAACGAGTGCGATCTCCTCTGGAACCCTAAGATCCGCTTCCAAGACTGCCTGATAGATCCCCAGGGCCATGTAGTCGTTTGTCGCAAAAATCGCGGTCGGACGCTCATCCATCTTAAGAAATTTCTTGCCTCCCTCATAGCCGGACCCTCTTAAGAAATCCCCTTCCAGAAAATAATCGTCCATGACTTTCAATCCGTAAGCGGCAAGCGCCTTTTTTCCGCCCTCCAACCGTTCAAAGCCAACGGAGGATTCTGAGGATCCGCCGATCACCCCGATTCGTTTATGGCCCAATTTGATCAGGTGCTCGACAGCGAGAAAACCACCGCGGATGTTATCGACACCGACATAATCGATCTTGTTCCTGACGACGGGGTCATAGGTTCTCCGATTGACCAATATGGTAGGGAACCCCTCCTTTGCCAGTTCAATGATGTTGGGGTCCCCCATGTGGGCAGAAGTAAAAATGATGCCGTCCACTCCTTTGCTTTGCAGCATATCAATATATTTCTTCTCCGTGGCAAGGTCGTAGTTGGTGCTGCAAAGAATGATATTATACCCCAGACGGATTGCCGTCGTCTCGATTCCCTGGGAAAGCTCTGTATAGAAGGGATTGGCAATGGTAGTGATAACGAGACCCAGCGTCTTGGTGCGTCTCATTACCAAACTTCTGGCGATGAAATCTGGCCGGTAGTTTAATTCTTTGGCAATGGAAAGAATCTTTTCCTTAGTCTCATTCTTAATGCGGGACTTATCGTTGAGCGCCCTGGAAACAGTAGTATGGGAAACATTAGCTTTGCGTGCGATATCCTTAATTGTAGTCTTCTTATCCATTTTGCGTTAACGTTAACACAAAAAATTGAATCTTTCAAGGAAACTACAAATTATTATTAAAAATTAAATAGTTATACTGTCGAAAAGGAGTTGCGCTTCAACCAATCCACTGACGGACAGCTGTCAATTGTCGCAACAAAAAAATACCTCCCTTCTAGCTTGCTTTTCTCTGCGACTCGACCTTGGCCTTGGCAATGGCTTCATCTTCCTTCTTCACATCTTCCAAGGTCTTCGGTTTTACCTTATCCGGTACAGGCTCCAACCCGTATTTCCATTTCAAGAACTGGGTCCCTGTCTGAGGAAAGAGAGCGCACAGCAACGTATCACAGACATTCTTAGCCAAGCCCTCTGTCTCTTTTTTTGCTTTCTCCATTTCCGGTTCGATCAGGTCCGCGGGCCGGCAGGTGATGGGCTCCTTTCCCCGCTTATATCCCTTCAGCACCGCTTTCTTGACATCATCTGAAATCGGAATCGGCGGCCTCCCATAAAGACCATACACATAATCCTGGGTCTCCATCGATACCATCTTATACCGGCCGAACAGCACATTTAATACCGCTTGAACCCCAACAATCTGAGAGGTAGGCGTCACCAGCGGAGGATTTCCCAGATCTTTTCTTGTCTTCGGGAGCTCGACGTAAACTTCATCGAGGCGATTCAGCGCCTTCTGCTGTTTGAGCTGGCTGACCATGTTTGAAATCATTCCCCCGGGAATCTGATGCTTGAGGACGCTCGTATCGATCACCGCCATCTTCGTCGTATCTAAGAAATCACGATACTTCGGGGCGATACTCTCGATGTAATCCCCGAGTTTCAAGAGCTTGTCCAGGTCCAACTTCGGATCCCAGGGCGTTCCTTCCAACGCGACCAGAATCGGCTCCACCGCGGGCTGCGAAGACCGAAGGGCAAAAGGCGCAAGGGCCGTATCGATAATATCCACTCCCGCCTCAATCGCCTTAAGATAGGTCATCGATCCCATGCCGCTTGTATAGTGGGTATGCAGCTGGAGGGGGATCTTCACCGTCTTCTTCAAAGTCTTAACCAATTCGTAGATATCATACGGAGCCAACAGCCCGGCCATATCCTTGATGCAGAGGGAATCCGCCCCCATCCCCTCCAGCGTTCTTGCCTTCTCAATATAGTAGTTGAGATTATAGACCGGCCCCCCCATCCTTCGCTCAGTCAATGAATAGCAGATCGTCCCCTGGATGTGCTTTCCCACTTTCTTGATCACCTTGAAAGCTGTCTCAAAATTTCGTTCATCATTGACCGCGTCGAAACAACGGAAGATGTCGATCCCTACTTCGGCCGACTTCTCTACAAAGGCCTCCACCAGGTCATCGGGGTGATTTCGATAGGCTACCAGGTTCTGACCCCGAAGAAGCATCTGAAAGGGAGTTCGAGGCATCAATTTCTTCAGCACTTTCACTCTTTCCCAGGGATCCTCTCCTAAAAAACGATGGGCTACATCAAAAGTTGCTCCTCCCCAGACTTCCACAGAGTGAAATCCCACTTGATCCAGTTCCTCGGCAATGGGAATCATATCCTCTGTTCTCACCCTCGTGGCCAATGTCGACTGGTGCCCGTCCCGAAGGGTCGTATCGGTGATCTTGATCGGTTTCTTCGGCAACTTATCCATCCCTTCCATCTTGATCTTCCTCCTTTCCTTAGGATACCGACAGTTGGATTATTCCATTAAGGATTTTACCCCAGCAGGTTGATAGGAGTCCTTAATGATTCTCGATTCTCAATCAAATAATTGAATATTTAAATGGGGTTTATCAGTTTGGCTGAATTGTGCGTTAACGTTAACATGAGATCCTAAATTAAAAGACTTCGAACTTTTTGTCAAGAAGAATATTTGCTTGCTTTATTCAGCTAATGTCGTGGAGATAAATGGTCAAGGATTTAGATGATGGAAAAAGCTAAACGTACCTTCGGCGCTGGTAATTTGGTTTAAGAAGATGAAGAGATTTAGTGGACTTTCTTGTCAAAACCTTCCCAGTACTTGTCTCTTAAACTTTTCTTATGAATCTTTCCGGACCCCGTCCTGGGAAGGGACTCGATGAAGTCAATCGATTTAGGGGCCTTGTAGTGAGCCAGCCTTTCCTTGCAGAATTGGATGATCTCTTGCTCGGCCGCCTTCCGACCGGGTTTCAAAACCACGATCGCTTTTACCGCTTCCCCCCATTTTTGATCTGGAACCCCGACGACGGCACATTCTAAAATGGCCGGGTGGGCGTAAAGAATATTTTCAACCTCGGTCGAATAAACATTCTCGCCGCCCGTCAGGATCATGTCCTTCTTCCGGTCAACGATCGTGACATAACCCTCTTCATCGATCACCGCCATGTCCCCGGTGAAGAGCCAGCCTTTCTTAATCGACTTCTTCGTCTCATCGGGTAATTTCCAGTAACCTTTTGTGACGATGTCTCCCTTGACAATGATTTCTCCAATCTCTCGTTCGTCCCGTTTGACTTCCTCTCCCTGTTCATTGATTACTTTCAGCGCCACGCCGATGAACTCTCTTCCTGTTTTGGATTTGAATCGAAGCTGATCCTCACTCGACAGCTTCTTCAAGTGGTCTTTCAAGACAGAGAGCGTCAAATAGGGACTGGTCTCGGTCATGCCGTAGGTCTGGATATAGTCACATTTAAAGGTCTCTACAATCTTTCGTACCACTTCCGGGGCAATGGGCGCCCCTCCGCTCAAGAGAACCCTCAGGCTGCTGTAGTCATACCTCGCCACGTCCGGATGATTGACCATCAAGTTGAGCATGGTCGGGATGAGATTGGTCAGCGTGACTCTCTCTCTTTCGATGGTTTCCAGAACGCTCTTCGGATCGAACTCCCTCACCAGGATATGGGTCCCTCCTACCCATGTTACGGCCCAGGTGGCCCAGGCATCCGCCAGATGGAAAAGCGGCGCCACATGAATCCAAACGTCACGATCGGTAAGATGGACCTCCGCAATTGTGCCGAGAGCATGCGTTGTCACATTCTTATGAGAGAGCAGCACTCCCTTCGGCCGGCCCGTTGTACCGCTCGTATAGTAGATCTGCGCGACTTCATCGCTGTGAACCGTGGGAGATGGAAGGGGGGCGGAATCCGCCTGTTCCAGCGCCTCTTCGTAATTCAAATCGATGAAATAATTTTTGCCGGTCCGTTTCCGGTTCGAAGCCTTCGGCGCTGGATCCGGCAAGGAAGACGCATCCTTCCCCTCACCCGTCCAGAGGATTCCCTTGATCCCTCGAATCTCCCTCCGGATGGGGGCCAGCCGATCCTTATACATCGCGTCAGCGATCAATAGCTTCGATTCTGAATCCTTGAGGATAAATGCGATCTCTCCGGGAGAGAGCCTGGTGTTGATAGGAACGGAGGTCGCTCCGATCTGCGGAATGCCGTAATAAGCTTCCAAAAACGTATGACAATTGGGATGGAGGACGGCGACTTTATCGCCCTTCTTGATCCCGAAACCCTTCAAAGAGCGGGAAAGACGGTGAACCCGCTGGTAGAATTCCAGGTAGGTCCAATCTTTACCGCAGCAGACGACGGCCCGCTTCTGCGGAAAGAGTTTGACCGCCTTGGCCAGCGTTTCGGTCAGAAGCATTTCTCCCTCGGATATCTCGATCCGGCTACTCTTCCTCGGTCTTTGTCAGATCCTCGAATCGGATATCGAGACCCAGGATGCCTTTGATCTCCCCCACCTCATTCCTGATCGGCCCGGAGACGGTGATACAGAGAGCTCCCGTGATCTTTGAAGAGTAGAGGTCCGTGACGTGTACTTTGCCATCTTTTAACGGCTCGATAAACCAGGAACGATTTGAGTAGTTTTCTCCCATTCCCACATGCTCGTATTTGGCTTGATCCACTGCCTGGCAGATATTTCGTGTGACTTTCGTCCC
>Ga0335084_10004196_pt1 | contig 14181 bp, 10 predicted proteins | sample Lox_Sample_44_FD_206721 | JGI IMG/M metagenome (GOLD analysis project Ga0335084, IMG submission 206721) | Soil microbial communities from Loxahatchee National Wildlife Refuge, Florida, United States - Lox_Sample_4.4 | ecosystem: Environmental > Terrestrial > Soil > Wetlands | place: USA...
AGGGCACAGAGAAAATCGCCCTCCGCGTCCTTTGTGTCCTCTGTGGTTAATGCCTTACAGGATATACCGGGACAAATCCTGGTCTTTCACGATGTCGGCCAGCATCTTGCGTACGTAGTCAGCGTCCACTTTGATGTGTTCGCCTTTCTTGTCCGGAGCGTCGAAGCTGATTTCATCAAGGACGCGCTCCATGATGGTGTGCAGGCGGCGGGCACCGATGTCTTCCGTGCCTTCGTTTACGCGGAAGGCATAGCGAGCGATTTCTTCCTGGGCCTCGCGGCTAAATTCCAGCTTGACGCCTTCAGTTTCCATCAAGGCCACGTACTGCTTCACCAGCGAGGACTTGGGTTCGGTCAGGATGCGGATGAAATCCTCCATCGTCAGCGACTGCAGCTCCACCCGGATGGGAAAGCGGCCCTGCAGTTCGGGAATCAAATCGCTGGGTTTCGAAACGTGGAAGGCGCCGGCGGCAATAAACAGGATGTGGTCGGTTCGAACCATGCCGTAACGCGTGTTGACGGTTGTGCCTTCGACGATGGGCAGGATGTCGCGCTGCACGCCTTCGCGTGATACGTCGGGGCCATGCCCGCTTTCGCGTCCTGCGATCTTGTCGATTTCGTCGAGGAAGATGATGCCCGAATCTTCCACGCGATCAATCGCCATGCGGGTGACCTGGTCCATGTCAATCAGGCGCTGTTCTTCTTCCTGGATCAGGTACTCAAAGGCCTCGTTCACCTTCATCTTCCGCTTCTTGGTGCGCTGGCCGAAGATGTTGGGCAGCATGTCCTTGATGTTGACGTCCATCTCCTCGACGCCCTGGTTGGAGATGATTTCGAAGGACGGGAAATTGCGCTCGCGCACGTCGATTTCGACGGTGCGCTCGTCGAGCTTGCCTTCGCGCAGCTGCTGGCGAAGTTTCTCGCGCGTGCGGCCTTGCGACTCATGGCCGGAAGAAGCTGTTGTCCCTTCGAGCACCATCCCACCCGTGGTCGCCTCTGCGGGGCGGGGAGGCGGTGGCGGAAGCAGGATATCCAGCAGGCGCTCTTCCGCATTGAGCTCGGCTTTGTCGGAGACGTCTTCCAGTTTTTCTTCGCGCACCATCTCGATGGCGATTTCGACCAGGTCGCGAATCATGGACTCGACGTCGCGTCCCACGTAGCCGACCTCGGTAAACTTCGACGCTTCCACTTTCAGGAACGGGGAGTTGGCGAGCTTGGCCAGGCGGCGCGCGATTTCGGTTTTGCCCACACCGGTGGGGCCGATCATGATGATGTTTTTGGGAATGACCTCTTCCGCCAGGTCGGGAGTTAATTTCTGGCGGCGCATGCGATTGCGCAGGGCGATTGCGACGGCGCGCTTGGCGTCCTTCTGACCGACAACATGCTTGTCCAGTTCGGCGACAATTTCACGCGGGGTGAGCTCGTCGAGCGCGATCTGTTCCTCTTCAGCGGCAGCGGGTAGGTAGATAGCCATAAATCTGTCGTCGGTCGTCAGTCTTCAGTCGTCGGCCAAGTCACTTTCTGACGACTGACGACCGATGACTGAAGACTACAGTTCTTCAATCGTTACCTTGTCATTAGTATAGATGCACATTTTGCCGGCAATCTTCATTGCTTCTTCGGCGATCTGTCGCGCTGTCAGCTGGGTATGCTCGGAAAGGGCCTGCGCCGCTGCCTGGGCGTAGGGGCCACCGCTTCCAATCGCCGCAATGCCGCCGTCCGGCTCGATCACATCGCCCTGGCCGCTCAGCAGAAAAGTCTGGTCTTTATCCGAAACCAGCAACAGGGCTTCGAGATGGCGCAGAAATTTGTCAGTGCGCCAGTCTTTGGCCAGCTCGACCGCACCCCGTCCCAGGTTGCCGTGATATTGCTCCAGCTTCGATTCAAAGCGGCTGAAAAGGGTGAAAGCGTCAGCGGTGGAGCCGGCGAATCCGGCCAGGATCTTGTCCTGATAGAGGCGGCGAATCTTCTTGGCGGAGTGCTTGATCACGCCTTCGCCGAGCGTGACCTGGCCATCCCCGGCCATGACGACGTTACCGTTGCGGCGGACCGAAAGCACTGTGGTGGAGCGAATCAGACGCTTCGTAGGCATGAGCGCAATTCTTGATTATAGCAGTCTCCCTGCAGGCGCGAGCGTACCCCCACTTTACGTCCTCAGGTCTCCGTAAGTGTAATCGTCACCCATGCTGACGGCTTGACGGATCGTCCAGCAGGAGCCGCGATGCTCGCGCCTACATCGCTACTGCAACGCTATGAGCGGCACGGCTGCCACGGCAGCGAGGATGCCCGCGGTTTTCCAGTTTGTGAATTCCTCTTTCAGAAAGAAGCGGGCCAGCAACACTGTTAACGCAGGATAAAGTGAAGATAGAACGACCACCGAATCCAGCCTCCCCGTCTGATTGGCTCGAATAAAAAGTGCGGTGCCGGAAACGTCCAGACACCCGGCGAAGACGGCAATGGTTGCATCCCCACGGAGCAGTGGACCCTTGCGCCGGCGGGACAGCGCGATACTCCCTACCAGGAGCAAGGAGGCCACGCGTGAAAACACGGCCGACCATAACGGAGAGCTGTTGCCGGTGCGGCTAATGCAGAGGAAGAATCCGGCAAAGCCGATTCCGGCTAGGGCAGCGATGAAAACGCCGCCAGCATTGCCTGAGCCATCAGGACGCGAGATCAGCCAGATGCCCAACCCAGCCAGGAGAAAACCGACGAGGCCAAGTTTGCCCGGCGGTCCGTGCGTGATCATGGTGAAAGCGGCCGGGATGGCGGCCCCGAGGACGGCAGCCACGGGGGCGGCCAGTCCCATGCCCCGCGAAAGAGCCCGATAAAACAAGAGGAGAGCTACTCCGCCCAGCGCCCCGGCCGCAGCGGCCCAGAGTTGGCTTGACCGCGAAGGAAGATCTGGGCGCATGAGTAGCGCGAGGGCGAACATGAGTACGAAGCCCCCGGCGTGGGATAGGGCCGTCACCAGAAAGGAATCTGAGCGCCGGGAAGCGTACCCCCCGCTGAAGTCGCTGGTCCCCCAGCACAGAGCTGCCGTCAGGCTACAGGCGACCGGCACGAGTTGTTCGACAGAGGCCAAACTAGATCCTTTTGCTGGTCGTCCGGAGGACTGAGAGTAGCACGCGATAAGATGTCCGGGCAGGCTCGGTTTCTGGATGCGTTCCCGATCAAAAAGGAGCCGGTATTTTCTTAGGAGAATGGAGCAGGAATGTCCGCAGCCTTAGTTCTGGGATTGGTCGGCGGTCTGCTGGTGGTGGCCTTCCTGGCCAACCGCGTCTCTGGACTGACCCGAATCCCGGATGTGCTGGTGCTGATGATGCTGGGCGTTCTACTCGGTCCTGTGCTGGGTCTGGTGCAGCCCGGCACGCTGGCTCAGACCACCAATCTGTTGGGAACGCTAGCCATCATTCTGGTGCTGTTCGAAGGCGCACTCGAGCTCAATCTTCGCGATACCTTGAAGCATTGTCCCGGCAGCCTCCTGCTGGCCACGCAGGCCTACATTTTCAGCATGGTGCTGGTCGCGGTGATCGTAACCAGCCGTCTCGGATTGTCGTGGACCGACGGGCTTCTGGTGGGGGCTGCACTGGGCTGCACCAGCAGCACGGTTGTGCTGCCCGTCTTGCAGCAACTGTGGGCGGAGGAACCGGTCCGGGTCACGCTGATGCTCGAAGCCGCCTGGGGAGATGTGTTGGCGGTGCTCACGGTGGGGCTGCTTCTGGGCCTGCGCAGCCAGGGTGAGGCGGTCGCGCAGGGGCTGCCACATGATTTTGAGATGTAGTCTGGTTGTGATTTGCGTTCAGATGATGGCAGGAGCCCCAAGCCCCAAGCGCTCCCGATTTTTCAAATGGCGAAGGCCAAAGTCAAAAGCCGCGGGCGGAGCGCCCGCGTTACCCCCACACTGGCTAAATTGACTTGCTGAAGGTCCCCGGCCTAACATGGCCGACCTACCTCTTTATGATCGGCCAAACCATCTCACACTACCGCATATCGCAAAAATTGGGTGGCGGCGGGATGGGTGTGGTTTACGAAGCGGAAGACCTGCGCCTGGGCCGCCGCGTAGCCTTGAAATTCCTCCCCGAGGAACTGGCGCGGGACCCGCAGGTCCTGGAGCGGTTCCGGCGCGAGGCGCGGGCGGCGTCGGCCCTCAATCATCCCAATATCTGCACCATCTACGACATCGGCGAAGACGACGAGCGCCAGTACATCGTGATGGAATATCTCGATGGTACGACGCTGAAATACCGCATCGAAGGAAAGCCCTTGTCGGTGGAGCAGTTGGTGGACTTCGGCGTGCAGATTGCCGACGCCCTGGATGTGGCGCACGCCGCCGGCATTGTCCATCGTGACCTGAAGCCAGCGAATTTATTTCTTACCAAGCGCGGACAGGCTAAGATCCTCGATTTTGGCCTGGCCAAAGTGGCCGGGCGGCCGATGCCGGAACTGGAGCCCGTGGGCGCGTCCTTCGCGACCGCCGCCGTGGACGCGGCCAACCTCACCAGCCCGGGCAGCACGGTGGGAACCGTGGCTTATATGTCTCCGGAGCAGGCGCGTGGAGAGGAAATTGACGCTCGCACTGACTTGTTCTCTTTTGGTGCCGTGCTCTACGAGATGTCCACCGGGCGGCAGCCCTTCACCGGCAACACCTCCGCAGTAATTTTTGACGCCATTCTGAATCGGGCGCCGACCGCGCCGGTACGGCTGAATCCCAATTTGCCAGCGGAGCTGGAACGCATCATCAACAAAGCTCTGGAGAAGGACCGCGAACTGCGCTACCAGGTGGCGTCAGAAATGCGCGGCGACCTGAAGCGCCTGAAGCGCGAGATTGATTCGGGCAAGAGTTCGTCGGTGAGTGTGTCGACTCAGCCGGGCTCGACTCCTTTAGGGCCTTCGCCGAGTGCGGTGCCGCCGCCTTCGGCTCCAACGGTGCCACCCGTGTCCGCGATCTCGGGACCGGTTTCGTCGGCTCCAGTTGATGCGCAGGCGCCGAGCCGAAAGCGGTGGTATATCGCAGGCGCTGCATTGCTGGCGTTGGCCATCGGCATCGGCGGCTTTTTTTACACCCGCAGCGCGGGCGCTCTTACAGAGAAGGATTCCATTCTGCTTACTGATTTCGTCAACACCACTGGGGACGCGGTTTTTGACGGCACTCTGAAGCAGGCCCTGGCAGTGCAGCTCGAGCAGTCGCCTTACCTGAATGTGTTTCCCCAGGAGCGGGTGCGGGACACGCTGAAGTTTATGGGGCGCTCTCCCGACGAACGGCTCACTCCCGACCTGGCGCGCGATGTCTGCCAGCGGGAGGGCATCAAGGCGGTACTGAATGGAGCCATCAGCAGCATCGGGACCCAGTATGTAGTGGACGTCAATGCCGTGAACTGCCAAAACGGCGACAGCCTGGCCCACGAACAGGTGCCGGCGGACAAAAAGGAACAGGTTCTGGCAGCAGTGGGGAAAGCGGCTTCGAACTTGCGCGGCAAGCTGGGCGAATCGCTGGCTTCACTGCAGAAATTCGATGCGCCGGTGGAAGAGGCCACAACTTCGTCACTGGAAGCACTCAAGGCGTTCAGCCTGGCCGAAGCGGAAAGGAACAAAGGGTCCGAGTACACTGCGATTCCCCTGTACAAACATGCTCTCGAACTGGATCCCAATTTCGCCGTGGCTTATGCGCATCTGGGCCAGGCCTATGCCAACACCGGACAGAGCGCTCTCTCTATCGAAAGCACGAAGCAGGCATTTGACCGGCGGGAGCGAGGCAGCGAACTGGAAAAGCTCTACATTTCCTCGCACTATTACGAAATCGTCACCGGCGAAATTGACAAAGCCATCGAAACCTACCAGCTCTGGAAGCGGACTTATCCGCGGGATTCCATTCCCACCAACAATCTCGCTGTGGAGTACGCCTGGACCGGCAAGTTTGACCAGGCCCTGATAGAAGCTCAGGAAACCATGCGCCTGGATCCGAACAGCACGTTTAGTTATGGAGTCCTGGGCGGCGCCTACATCGGCCTGAATCGTTTTGCCGAGGCCAGAGCCATTCGACAGAAAGAACTAGGCCTCAATCTGGGCGGGATGAATGACCACGCCGACCTTTACATGCTCGCCTTTCTCGAAGGCGACCAGGCCGGGATGCAAGGCGAGGCGGATTGGGCAAAGGGCAAGCCGGATGCATTTGTCATGCTCGAAGCAATGGCGGAAGTAGCGGCATCCGGCGGAAAGATGCAGCAGGCACGGGACTTGTACCAGCAGGCTGCTGATAGCGCGCGGCAGGCGAAGCTTACGGACAACGTAGCCGGGATCATGGGCCGCCAGGCGCGGACGGAAGCCGAGGCCGGGGACGCGGCGCAGGCCCGTGAGAGTGTCCGGGCCGCGCTGGCTATGGGTCGCAACCGGTTCGAGTTGGCCTCCGTTGGCCTGGCGCTGGCAACCGCCGGCGACGTCGCCCAGGCAACCACCATCGCGGACACACTGAGCAAGGAATTCCCGTCCGACACCTTGGTCAACAGTGTTTGGGTGCCATCGATGCGGGGCGCGGTCGAGTTCAGCCGGGGGAATCCGTCGAGGGCGATCGAGTTGCTCCAGCCCGCTGTTCCTTTCGAGTTTGGCTGGCCGGCGCGGGTAACGCCCAGTTATGTTCGCGGGCTAGCCTATCTGCGCTTGCGCCAGGGGAAAGAGGCTGCAGAGCAATTTCAGAACATTCTGAATCATCGCGGAGTGTGCGGGACCCTGCCGACTTGCTCCCTGGCCCATCTCCAGTTGGGACGCGCCCGCGTCCTCTCCGGCGACAATGCCGGCGCACGTACGGCCTACCAGGATTTCTTCGCGCTGTGGAAAGATGCCGACTCCGACGTTCCCATCCTGAAGGAAGCCAAAGCCGAGTACGGGAAACTGCAGTAATAAATGTGGGCCGGCGTCCCGCTCGTGCAGGAACGACCCGCCTGTATTGAGAGCCCGCCTTCGGCTGTCCGGCGGAGCGAAGCTCCGTTTATTGCTTTCCGCAGAAACAGTGTCGAGCTGCGCTCGACTGGGCGGGCGAGGGCGCCCGCGCCACATCGAACCGGCGCCTACATGTCTTTGACGTGGGTCGCGATGTACCACTGGTTGCCAAAGGGATCGGTTACACCACCACTGCGGTCGCCGTAGGGCTGGTCCGTCGGCTCGGAGATCGACTTGGCCCCGGCCGCGAGCGCACGACGATACACCGCATCGCAATCCGGGACGTACAGATAAAACATCGCCGGCATGGGCGTGTACTTGCCATGGGCCTCACCCATCTCGACGACCGAATCCCCGACACCCACTTCGGCGTGATGGACCACGCCGTCGGGCGACGCATACTTGGCAATCTCCCGCGCCCCGAAGGCCTTTTTCAGGAAGCTGATCACCGGCTCGGCACGCAGCGGATGCAGGTAGGCATTGACGCTGTGCAGACCCTCGGGAGTGTAAGACTTCCCCTGGTGCGTCGCGATGTACCAGTAGTTTCCAGCCGGGTCTTTCACGCCGGCGGAGCGCTCGCCATATTCCTGGTCCCTGGGTTCATCCATCGACGTGGCGCCTGCCTGCAGGGCCTTTTGGTAAACTACGTCGCAATCCGGAACATAAAGGTGAATGGCATGCGTGTTCGGGGTGGTGCGGAGTTCGCGGCCCGGAATGCCGCCGCCCATCATGAGCATGGAGTCGCCGATGCGTACTTCTCCATGGAGCCCGCCTGCCGTTCCGACGGCGCGGAAAACCTCTTCGGCGCCAAAGGCCTGTTTCGCGAACTCGATGAGAGCGGGCCCATCCGCCGCAATCATGTACGGCGTTACAGTGCGGTAGCCCTTGGGGACGGGGTCCACCGCCGGCTTTTTCTTCTCCTGACCCTTCATCATCTCGCGGAAGCGGCGGTGCATTTCCTCAAGGGACAATTCCTCCTTTATCGTATTCACGCCCCAGGTGTAGCCGAAAGGATCGAGCAAATATCCTACGCGGTATCCATAAAACTGGTCGGTGACGGGACGTTCCAGCTTGGCCCCGGCCGCGACCGCGTGCTCGACGAAGGCGTCCACGTCCGGCACACTGATCTCCATGCTGATCGGCGAGTATCCCCAGGTTTCGGCGCTGTAGCGTCCGCCATCCGGCCACTCTTCCGCGAGCATAATGACCGAATCTCCAATCATGATCTCGGCATGGGGGATTCCCATTTCGTTCTCGAAACGGAAAGTCTCTTTCGCTCCAAAGGCCTTCTTATAGAACTCGATTGCTTTGCCCGGGTCCTTGAAGCTCAGCCTCGGTGACGCGACAGTACGAAGTGCGGCGATGGATTCTGTGGTAGTGGCCATGGAAGTATTACCCCTTTCCAGATCTGCTTTTAGACGTTGCTTGAAATCCTCGCGCGGAAGCCGGCGCAGCTCGGCCGCAATGTGCAGCAAAGGCAGCAGCTCGGGGTCCGCCGACCGCACCGCCACCACCGGCGCCGCCAGAAGCTGGGTTACGGCCTGGTCCAGCTGCTCGACTAGATTTCGGTTGGGCAGAGAGCGCTTAGGCATTGGCACCCTCCATACGGGAACGCAGGTTTTGCAAGGCGCGGAACTGCAACTGCTTCACTGCGCCTTCGCTGCGTCCCAGGGCTTGCGCGATTTCACGGATACTTTTCTCCTCGGCAAAACGCATTCCGATTACACGCCGTTGATCGTCGGGAAGCTGGTCCACCAGGTGAAAGAGCCGGGCGCCTTCATCGGCCTCCTCGAGCTTGGGCCGCGCCCCGCGGTCGGCAACGTCAACCAGGCCGTCCTGGCCGGTGATTTCTCTGGTTCCGCGTTTTGACCGGTCCACGATCATGTTGGCAGCAATGCGCAGCAGCCAGCCGGCAAAAGGCACGCCGCGCCACTCGAAAGTGTGGATACTGGCCAGGGCCTTGTGAAACACATCTGAAGTCAGGTCCTGGGCCGCGTCGCGATCCCCCACGCGTCTGGCAATGTAGGCATAAACGCGGGCGAAATTCAGTTCATACAATTCGCCAAAGCGGCTGGGGTCCTTTTGCGCGGCTTCGACCAGCAGGCGGTCGTCTCCCTGCAAGCCGGAGATTTTCTCCCGGGAGCCCTTCGCTGGTCGCCTGACGGCCATCGTGCCTCTAACTATATAAACTTCTGGACAGGAAAAAGGTTACGGGTGAAATTGAGGGGCAGCGTGCCTCGCGACGAAAAAGCCTTTACAAAGGTGGCGAGTCATCCTGAGCGCACGAACTGCTTCGCAAAGCGAAGCAGTTACGAAGTCGGAGGACCCCCAAGCACACGTGGCAACGCGCGGTTACATACGCGCAAAGACCCGGGCGGATGGGGAGCGGGCAGGGGTAGGCCGCAACACCGCTCCTCCAACAGCGATGTCGAAGGTTCAAAACCGCCGGAGGGCGTGTTCCAGGCCTGAATTCCTGCTGCCGCGCGTGTTAGAATCGCGTTACTTGCCTGTGACTGCGAGAACCCAGGTTGATTGAACTCGCACCCTCGATTTTGGCGGCTGACTTCGCCCACCTGGCGGACCAGGTTGCTGACGCTACGGCTGGCGGGGGCACGGTTGTCCATGTAGATATTATGGACGGCCATTTCGTCCCCAATCTGACCATGGGGCCGCCCCTGGTGAGATCGCTGCGCAAGGCGACGGACTTGCCGCTCGATTGCCATCTCATGATCGAGAACGCCGACCAGTTCATTCCTGAGTTTTGCGAGGCTGGGGCCAACTGGATTTCGGTGCATCAGGAGGCCTGCGTGCACCTGAATCGCACCCTGCATCTGATCAAGGACCATGGTTGCCGGGCGGGCGTGGTGCTCAACCCGGCGACGCCGGTTGAAACCCTGACCGAAGTGTTTGACTTGGCGGACTATATACTGGTGATGTCAGTGAACCCGGGGTTCGGGGCGCAACAATTCATCCCCGGAGCGGTCCATAAAATCCGCCGCTTGGCCCAGCTCAGGGCACAGCGTGGCCTGAGCTATCGTATTGAGGTGGATGGCGGTATTGACCTCGGCACGGTGGCCGAAGTGGTTCGGGCGGGAGCTGAAATTCTGGTGGCGGGCAACGCCATCTTCGGGAAAGGCGATCCAAAGATTAATGCTCGAGAGCTGTTGAAGACTGCAGTGGAGGCCACGCTGCAGAGAGTCTAGAGAGGCAGTCGGTCGTCAGTCCTCAGTAGACCCTGGTTTTTTCTGACGACTGACGAACCGAAGATTGACGACTGTATTCCCGAGGTTCCCCCTATGTCGCGTCGTATTCCGGTCATTATTTTGCTGGGCGTGCTGGCGTTTGCTGTCGGCTGCACCAATAAGAAGGTCAACAATCCCCTGGCGAACGTGGGCTCCAAGCAACCCGACAAGGTCCTGTTCGATCGGGCAATGGATGCCATGAAGCACAATCGTTTCGATGTGGCGCGGATCACGCTGCAGACCCTGATCAACACTTATCCCGATTCGGAATACATTGCTCGCGCCAAACTGGCGGTGGCGGATTCCTGGTACGCCGAAGGCGGAGGTACAGCGCTGGCCCAGGCGGAAATCGAGTACAAGGACTTCGAGACTTTCTTTCCCAACATGCCCGAAGCGGCCGAAGCGCAGCTGAAAATTGCCAACATCCACTATCAGCAGATGGAGAAGCCGGACCGCGACTACACCCATGCCATGCGCGCGGAGGAAGAATACCGCCAGCTCATGCTGCAATACCCGGACAACAAGAAAGTTGTGGAGGAAGGCAAGAAGCGTCTGCTGGAAGTGCAGGAAGTGATTGCGGAGCGCGAATACCGGGTGGGGCGCTTTTACTATCTGCGCCAGTCTTATCCCGCGTCCATCGCCAGGCTGCGTTCCCTGGTGGACAAGTATCCTTTGTACAGCAAGGCAGATGAGGCGCTCTATCTTCTGGGGCAGGCCTACGAAGGTGAGATCGCGATGCTGCGTTCGCGACCGGGCAACGAGGTATACAAGGCGCGCATGATCGAGGACTTTGCCAAGAACGCGACCGACGCCTACTCCCGCATTCTGACGAGGTATCCGCTTATGGAGCGGACGGTGGACGCTAAAGCGCGGCTGGAGGCTTTGCACCAGCCCGTACCTAAACCGACAAAGGCGGCCCTGGCCCAAAACAAGGCAGAAGAAGAGAGCCGCCGGGAAACCAGTACGGTTTCCAAGGTGATGGGCAATTTCCAGAAGCACCCCGACGTGGCTCACGCTGCGCAAGTGGGTGAGCCTACGTTGGTGGATCCGCAAATGGTCAGTGCCACCTCCGTAGTGCAGGAGGCGACGCGGGCCATGATGGGTGGCGCGGCCGCGGGCGACAAGAACGCGGTGGCGATTGAAACCCTGGGCAAGGGGGCCCTGGCTGCCAACCAGCCGGCGCCGCGGTCGGATACGCCCGCGCCGGAAACGGCAGTGACGCCGGCCGACAACCCCGCTCCGGCAGCCGATGCCAATGAACTCACCCCCAACGTGGCCGCCGACCCCAACGAACTCAAGCCTAACGTCGACATCAGCACTCCGACCGTGCCGCCCCCCACCCAGGTCAACGAGCTCAATCCCGGGACCGACGGGCAAGCCGCCGCCAACCCAGGCAATGCGAATGCCGGAGCGTCGGCCCCCGCAGACGACAAGGACATTGACGCAGCGATGTCCTCCAGCAAGCACAAGAAAAAGAAGGGCCTGCACAAAGTCATTCCCTTCTAGCAGCGCCGACTGAGCAGCTGAATCGTAGATTCAGCCCTGGTAAGCAAACCAAGGGCCGTTGTCTGCGCTTGTCAATGACCAGTGGTAACCTGCTTACTGTCTTCTTGTCATTGACTTACGATCCGGCACCAATTAACTTCAGGCTGTCTCCCCCTCACCAAAGGAAATCCCTTGGCGCGAAGAATACTGCTTGCCGACGACAGCGTAACCGCCCAGAACATGGGCCGGCGCATCCTCACGGATGCCGGCTACGAAGTCGTCACCGTCAATAACGGCTCGGCAGCGCTCAAGAAGATTGCGGAAAACAAGCCAGACATCATCGTCCTGGATGTCTATATGCCAGGCTATGGCGGCCTGGAGGTGTGCCAGCGCGTCAAGGAAGGTGGGGACACGGCGCGTATTCCCGTGTTGCTGACCGTGGGCAAGCTGGAGCCCTTCCGGCCCGAAGAAGCACGCCGCGTGGGCGCTGACGCTTTCATCGTCAAGCCCTTTGAAGCCACCGAACTGCTTACCGCGCTGACCAAACTCGAAGACAAGATTGTGGCTGCGCCGCAGCCGCAGAAGTCGGGCCGTTTCGCCAAGGCCCTGGCGGCAGTCGAGGGATCCGATTTTGGCGACAAGGAAACTGGTTGGAAGAACCGACTTACTATCCCCGGCCCGAACGCAAAATCTAGGCAGGCGGAAGCAGAAGCGCCGCCCGAGGTGGTGGCCGGCCCCTCCCGCGATTTCGCGCGCAGCGAGACTGGCAAGCCCGCGGAGCCGAAGCCCGAGTTTGAGCGTCCGATTCCAGCCGGCCTGCCGGCTGACATCACGCCCGAGGAAATAGCCGCTATCACAGCGGCCGCAGCGTCATTCGACGGCAAGGCCGGACATCCTACCGTCGTCGCCGAGGGGTACGCATCGGAAGTTGCGCCCGCGATGCAAGCGGCATCGGCGGAGACCACCGCGGTCGCGCCGAGCGAGCCCGAGCCCCCTGCTGCAACTCTGGCTTCCGCGACAGAATTGGAAGCAGCACCTCCGGCGGAAGCCGCCGCCGAGCCCGCCCCAGGGGTGTCTGAAGCCGTTGCCGAAACGGTTGCAAGCCCCGAAGCTGCGAAAGTTGCCGATGTTCCTGCCGCAACCGAATGGCCCGCGGCAGTGGCGGAAACTGATACTGCACCGCAAGCAGCGTCAGCGGCACCCGTTACTGAAAGCGAGACACCTTTTAACCGAGATGCCGAGGTGATGGCTGCGATTGCATCTCTAGCACCGTCGAATGGCCAGGGCAGCACGAACGAAGCAGGTCTGGAGGGTGCCGCGGCCAGTTCCGTGGCGGCCGCCGAGGTTGCCTTTGCCGGGCCGCGATGGATTGCGGAATCTGTTGCCGTGACCCTCGAGGAATCGGCGTCCACACTGGAACAGGAGATGGAACAGGCCTCTGCGGCCAGGACGGCGCCTGAATCTGCCGCCAGCGATTTGGCCACTGCGACAGCGGTTGAGGTTGCCCCTCCGGCTCCTCCGCTAGAAACGGTCACCGACGCCGTGAGTGTCGAACAGGTCGTTGCCTCCGCCGAACCGGTCACGGCTCCGATAGCCGCTGAGGCCAGCCCCGTCGAATCGTCCATAGTGCAAGAAACCGCGCAAGAGAGCGTGCCAGAAAGCGCGCCAAGCGCCGCAACGCAGGAGCCTAAGCCAACCGTGCCGAAGGGAGAATCGGCTTTCGCAGCCGCCGCAGCGGCGTGTTCCGGCTCGGAACACGTTGCGGCGATGGAAGCAGTATCTTCAGCCACCGTTGCGCCGGAAATCCCAGAGAGAGCACCCGTCGCCAGCGTGGAAGCGCCACCGCAACGCGAGGCCGAACTGGCCGCCGCCTGGCAAAACTGGAAGCAGATACGCGAGTCCCTTGTCAGCTCGCCGCCTGCACCCGTGGCGGGGACCCCGGCTGACGAAGCCAGCGCTTCGCCGGCCGCCCCTCAAGCAGAGCCGAGCGCGCCCGCCCCGGTTGCAGAACAGGTTGCAGAAGCAGACCCAGAGGCACCCGAAGCCGAAGCGGCCTCCGTTGAGGCGCCAGGAGAGTCCACCGCGATCGCCAGCATCGTCGATACCATGCTGGCCGAGTTGAGGCCCAAGCTGGTGGAAGAAATTGCCAAGAAGATGAGCTCGGAAAAGAAGGACAAAGAAAAAGAGAAAGACAAGAAGAAGAGGAAGTAATCCCGCCTTAAGTCCCCACTTCAAGCCTATTAGTCTTCTGTAGGATGTACCTGCCAGCAGGTGTAGAATGCAGGAGTTGGGGTCAACAGCCTCTGCCTGCGCCAGTCATTCCCCTCTGGCGGTCTGGGCCGGAGTAAATACGACAGCAGCTTGACCTCCCGTTGGTCATGAAAAACTACAAACCCCTCTCTGCCCTAACGCACCGAAGCAGTCGCGGGAATGCCCGTTTTCTATGCTTGCCCATTGTGTGCCTGGTGCTCTCAACCGGTGCAGTGGCCCAGGCGGTCGGCCCCATCCACCCCAGCTACCCG
>Ga0335084_10004197_pt1 | contig 14178 bp, 15 predicted proteins | sample Lox_Sample_44_FD_206721 | JGI IMG/M metagenome (GOLD analysis project Ga0335084, IMG submission 206721) | Soil microbial communities from Loxahatchee National Wildlife Refuge, Florida, United States - Lox_Sample_4.4 | ecosystem: Environmental > Terrestrial > Soil > Wetlands | place: USA...
GCCCGAGAGCACGCCATGGGTAACATAGGCGCTGACCGAGACGGCGCCCGCTTCCTTCAGCGCCACCGCGGCGTTGCAGAGCGTGCCGGCCGAATCGACGATGTCGTCCACCAGCACGCAGCGCTTGCCGCCGACATCGCCGATGATGTTCATGACCTCCGACACGCCGGCCTTCTCGCGCCGCTTGTCGATGATCGCCAGCTCGGCGTCGAGCCGCTTGGCGTAGGCGCGGGCGCGCACCACGCCGCCGACATCGGGCGAGACAATGGTGATATTGCCGCGACCGAAATTCTGCTCGATATCCTTCACCAGCACGGGCGCGGCGAAAAGATTGTCGGTCGGGATGTCGAAGAAGCCCTGGATCTGCCCGGCATGAAGATCGAGGGTCAGCACCCGGTCGGCGCCGGCGACGGTGATGAGGTTCGCCACGAGCTTGGCCGAGATCGGCGTGCGCGGGCCCGACTTCCGGTCCTGGCGGGCATAGCCGTAATAGGGGATGACGGCGGTCACGCGGCGCGCCGATCCGCGGCGCAGGGCATCGAGCGTGACCAGCAGCTCCATCAGATTGTCGTTGGCGGGGAAGGAGGTCGATTGCACCACGAACACGTCCTCGCCGCGGACGTTCTCGTGGATCTCGACGAAGACTTCCATGTCCGAGAAGCGGCGCACCGCCGCCTGGGTGAGCGGAAGATTGAGATAGGCCGAGATCGCTTCGGCCAGCGGCCGATTGCTGTTGCCGGTCAGAATCTTCATTGCTTACACCCGACTGCGTCCGCGGCGCCCGTCCCAAGGGCAGGACCCGCACCTGCCCCCCGCGAAGGCGGCCGGAGAGTATCAATCCGTCATGGGGCTGTAAACGAATTTGCCAGGCTGCGACAAATTCACAGAAACATGAAATAGATCAACGTGATGAGCGCGAATCCGGTCAGCATCAGAAGGTAGGGCATGGGCGATTCCTGGCTGATCCGCCAATGGCTCGTCAAGGCGGCACGGCGAGGCCGGCCGCGGGCGGCGGCACCCCCCTCCCTAACCCTCCCCCACAAGGGGGGAGGGGATGAGGTCGCGGTGTGGATCGCAAAGCGCGCTCCAAGCTTCGAAGTAGAGTGTAGCGATCACATCAACTTGGGGGTGGGGCAGCCAACTCGTCGCTAGCGGTCACCTCACCACCAGGTCCGTCGGCATCTTCGAGAGCGGCTCGCAGCCCTGCTCGGTCACGAGCACGGTCTGGCCGTTGGTCATGGCGACGCCCTTGGCGCTGTCGAACAGGATGATGTGGATGAAGAAGACCTGGCCCGGCGCCGCCGGCTCCGGGTTGCCATGATAGAACATCGGCCAGTCCATCCAGTTGGGGGCGAAAGTGGTGCCGAGGCTGTAGCCGGTCGCGTTCAACCGGTTCTCGCGATGGCCATGGGCATCGCAGACCCGGGCATAGGCGTCGAACACCTCGCCGATCGGGCGGCCGGGCTTGAGCGCCGCTTTGCAGGCTTCGAGCGCCTCGACCGCGACCTCATGCATCTCGCGTTGGCCCGGGAGGGGTGCCCCGATCGGGATCGTGCGCATGAGGCAGGCATGATAGTGGCGATAGACGCCGGCGAACTCGAGGGTGAGCTGGTCTTTGGCGTCGAGCTTGCGCCGGCCGGTGAAGTAACGGCAGAGCAGCGCGTCGCGCCCCGAGCCGATGATGAATTCGTTGGCGGGATCGTCGCCGCCGCCGCGAAGGATCGCCCCCTGCATCGCCGCCAATATGTCGCCTTCGAAGGCGCCGGGGCCGGCTGTGCGGTGGGCCTCGGCCAGCGCCTGGTCGGCGAGCTCGGCGGCGCGGCGCACATAGACGATCTCGGCGGGGCTCTTCACCAGCCGCAGGCGGCTGACCAGATCGGAGGCGTCCTCGAGCTTGCAGAAATCCTCGAGCGCCGCGTTGAGGCGCATCGCATTGCGGCCGGTGAGACCATAGGCCTCGTATTCAACGCCGAGCCTCTTGTTGTGAAGCTTGAGCTCGGCCAGCATCGCCTTGAGCTCGAGCGCCGGCGAGGCCTCGGGGCCGTCGACCCAGATGCGGATATCCTCGATCACCGAGGTGTGCTGCGCCTGCCTGAGATCGGGTGCGCGGGTCAGCAGGAAGAAGCGGCCGTCGGCGCCGAGATAGAGGCATTGGAAGAACACATAGCCGAATGTGTCGTAACCGGTCAGATAGTACATGCTCTCCTGCCGGAACATCAGCAGCCCGTCGAGACCGCGTTCCTGCAGGGCGGCGACGGCGCGGGCGCGCCGGCCGGCCAGCTCGTCGGGAGTGAAATGCAGCGCCATGGGTCTTCCTCGAATGCAGAAGGGGACTAACGATGCGCCGCCGGAAAGGACGGCGGAGAGCTCGGCAAGATAAGCATGCGCTAAGGCTCCAGGCAGATCAGGGAGAGGAGCCGGCCATAATCCTTCTGGCCCTCGAGCGTGGTGCGCCGATAGCTGAAGAAGCGGTCGGCCTCGGCGCAAGTGTCGCAGTAGGCGAGGTTCACGCGCTTGACACCGGCGGCACCGAGCCGCGAGGCGACATAGCTCGGCAAATCGAAAAGATAATGACCGGCGCGGCGCGACGGCGCGAAATAGTCCTCGTTCTGCGGGTTCTGCGCCAGGAACGGCGCTGGAAACTCGGGTCCTACCTCGTAGGAGCGTTGTGCGATGCAGGGGCCGATGCCGGCGGTGATGCGATCGATATGGGCGCCGAGCCTGACCATGAGATCGAGCGTCGCCTCGACCACGCCGCCAAGCGCGCCGCGCCATCCGGCATGGGCAGCACCCACGACGCGGGCCTGGGCGTCGGCCATCAGGATCGGCGCGCAATCCGCGGTCAGAATTCCGAGTGCCAGCCCCGGCTGGTCCGTCACCATGGCGTCCACCTGCGGCGCCTCCTCGCGCTTCCAGGGGCTGGTCACATGGACGGCCTTGGCACTGTGCACCTGATAGCAGGTGACGAGCGGCACGCCCTCGAGCTCGGCGCGCGACAAGGCGCGCCGCCGATTCTCGGTCACGCGCTCGGGATGGTCGCCCGACCCGTACCCGCAATTGAGCGTGGCGTAAGGTCCCTCGCTGACGCCGCCCTGCCGCGTCATGAATCCATGCCGCACAGCGTCGAGATCGTTGAGCCGGCCAAGCGTGATCATGACGGGGCGATCCGAGCGGGTTCGAAGTTCAGACGGCGGGCGCGGAAAATCCGGCTGGCGCGGGGCCGTCGGGTGCCGTCAGGGCCAGCGCCTGAAACAAGGTGCCCATTTCCTGCGGATCGAGCAAGCGGGCGAGGGCCCGCTCGACAGCGGCGCGGCCCGCTGCGTCGGCATCGCGTGTCAGGCGCTGCGCCCGAAGCCTGATCCCGAGCGCCTCGAGGAACTTGCCTTGGCCGATCGGCCCATGGGCCCGCGCGCCGCATTGCGTGGCGGCGCGGCTCAAGGCGGCGAAATCCACGTGGGCGCTGAGATCGACCAGTCCCGGCTCGGCCAGGGGATTCTCGATCCGGGCCTGGCCTTGGACCGCCTGCAGGCTCCAGCCTTTCCCCTCGCCATAGCCATAATCGACCAGCAGCGCTGCCCCGCCCCCGCCTGCCAGCCGGCGGCCGATTTCGCCCGCGACCGCCAGCCCCGCGGGCGAAATTTCGACCAGCTGGCCGACCGGCGCCTCTTCGCGCGTGCGCGCGTCGAGCAAGCCGAGCGGCGGACCCGGCGATGCGAGCGCGAAGGCCAGCGGCCCATCGATCCGCGATTCCACAACCACCCGCTCGCGCCAACCCTCGGCCGTGCGCTCGAACTGATGGACCGGCAAGGCATCGAAGAATTCGTTGGCGAGCAGCAGCAGCGGAGCCTCCGGCGCTTCCGCCAGCGCGTCATGCCATCGCGGCGGCGCGATCAAGTCGGCGAAAGGCGCTAGCGCCTCGCGTTGCCGGCCGCGCAGCACCGGGCTTGCCTCCACCAGATGCAACCGCAGTGCCTTGTGGAAGGCGGGGCGCAGGCGCGTCGCGCGCAGCGCATCGGCGATCAGCGTGCCGCGACCGGGCCCGAGCTCGGCCAGCAGCACCGGATCGGGCGCACCCATGCGCTCCCAATAATCGAGGCACCAGAGCCCCAGCAGCTCGCCGAACATCTGGCTGATCTCGGGCGCGGTCACGAAGTCGCCCGCGGCACCCAAGGCCGGCCGCCGGCGATAATATCCATGTTCGGGATGAAGCAGCGCTTCCTGCATGAAGGCGGCCACCGTCATCGGGCCGGTCAACCGCAGCCGGCGGCGCAGGAAGGTCTCGAGCGGCGTCATGAATCCTTCCGGAAGTGATTCCGGAACGCCGGCATCATTGCGACTGTGGCGCCGGCTTGGCCCGCAGGATGAAGACCAGGCCGATGAGGATCATCGGCAGCGACAGCAACTGGCCCATGGTGGTGCCGAAAGTGAGGAATCCCAGCTGAGGATCGGGCTCGCGCAAGAACTCCACGAAGAAGCGGCACAGACCATAGCCCGTCAGGAACACGCCCGACAACAGGCCGAGCCTGCCGCGCACTTGCGTGAAGCGCGCCAGATAGAGGAGGATCAGGAACAGGATGATGCCCTCGAGCGCCGCCTCGTAAAGCTGGCTCGGATGGCGCGGCTCCGGTCCGCCGCGATCGAAGATCATAGCCCAGGGCACGTCGGTCACGCGGCCGAAAAGCTCGCCATTGTTGTAGTTGGCGAGCCGGCCGAAGAAGAGGCCGATGGGCGTGGCGCAGGCCAGCACATCGGCGAGCGCGAAGAACGGCAGCCCGCGGCTGCGGGCGAACAGGATCATCGCGAGAATCACGCCGATGAGCCCACCATGGAACGACATGCCGCCATGCCAGACCATGAGGATCTTCAGCGGATTCTGCAGATATTCCTCGCCATTGTAGAAGATCACATAGCCGAGGCGGCCGCCGAGGATGACGCCGAGCACGGCCCAGACCAGGAAATCGTCGAACAGCGCGCGGCCGAGCGGCATGGGCGGCAGGCTGCCGAGCCAGACGCAATAGCGCCACCCCGCGAGCAAGCCCACCACATAGGCGAGCGCATACCAGCGAATCGCAAAGGGTCCGAGCTGGAGCAGGACCGGGTCGAGATGCGGATAGGGAATCGCGAACAACATGGCGCCGCCTGGTGCGGGTGAGGTGGGGCAAGTTATAGGTGCTGCGATGCGGTCGCGGCAAGCTGGTCCGGTCCCCCTTGGCGCGGGTCCGCTTTCGCGGCGAGAATGGCATCGGCGCTCGAAACGACAATGGCGAAAAGGGGTACCGGCAATGAACCAGACGATGCGTGCGGCGAGCCTGGGCATGGCGCTCGCGCTGCTGCTGACCTGCGGGACATCCGCGGCGCGCGCGGAGGTCTATCCGGTCGGCGACAAAGGCAGCATGTGGGCCGAGCCCTACATCGTCGCCTCTTACCGCCATATGGACGAGATTTATGCCTCGCGGCTGGTGCCGCGATCGGGTCCCGTCTCCGAGCTGCCCGCGGGCGAGCCGTTGGCGATCGATGAATTTCCGGTCTCGGGTCAGCCGGTGAAGCTTGAGGACTTCGTCACGCGCGCCCGCACCACCGGACTGATCGTACTCAAGGACGGCAAGATGGTGCTCGAGCGCTACTGGCAAGGTGCCGATGCCACCTCGCGCTTTGCCTCCTGGTCGATGGCGAAATCCTTCGTCTCCACGCTGGTCGGCTTCGCCATCGGCGACGGGTTGATTCATAGCGTCGACGATCCGGTCACGACCTATCTGCCCGAGCTCAAGGGCAGCGGCTATGACGGCGTGCCTATCAAGGCGATCCTGCAGATGTCCTCGGGCGTCGCCTTCCGGGAGGATTATGTCGACAGTTCCTCGGATGCGCTCGTCATGTGGAACGCGGTGCTGCAATACAACAAGCGGAGCTTCGCCGACTTCGCCATCAGATCGAAGCGCGAGACCGAGCCCTACGCGAAGTTCAACTACAAAGGCCTCGACAGCGTCGTGCTCGGCCTCTTGGTGCATCGCGTGACCGGCAAGTCGCTCTCCGCCTATCTGGCCGAGAAGCTCTGGGGTCCCCTCGGCATGGAGGGCGATGCCGGCTGGATGACCGAGGATCGCAGCAACCAAGCGCTCGAGGCGCCGTTCTGCTGCCTCAATGCGCGGCTGCGCGATTATGCCCGCTTCGGCCAGTTCATGCTTCAGAACGGCGCCTGGGGCGGTAGGCAGTTGCTGCCGGCGGGCTGGGTCGCGGAGGCAACCTATCCGGTCGGCGGCCAGGTCGCCTTCGGCGAGCTCTATCCGGGCGATCCGATGGGCTACCAATATCAGTGGTGGGTCGAGCCCGGCTCCGACCGCGCTTATGCCGCCGAGGGCGTCAATGGGCAGTTCATTTACGTCAATCCGGCCAAGAAGCTTGTCATCGTCATGACCAGCGTGTGGAAGCAATTCTGGGACGACCGGCTTGCGATCCAGAGTTGGGCGCTCTTCGACGCGATCGCCGGCCGCTACGGTGCCTGATTGCCGTGCCGGCTGGCGCTGTCGGTCAGCGAGCCTGCCTAACCCGGTAGAATCACCGGATGCAGGGCCGGTTCAATCGGCCTTGTTCTGAAATGCAGGCCGTATAACATCGTCGCCGCCATGAACCAGAACGCCGACAGCAGGAGCCTTCGCGTGCAAACCCAAAATCGGTTCCTCGATGATCTCGCCAAAGTGGCGGCGAGCGCGCTGGGCGGCATGAGTTCGATGCGCCAGGAGATCGAAGGGCGGATTCGCGAGCAGTTCGCGCGTCTGCTGTCCGGCATGGAGCTCGTGAGCCGCGAGGAATTCGACGCGGTGAAAGCGATGGCGGCCGAAGCGCGGATGGAGCAGGAACGGCTGCGCAGCCGCCTGTCCCAGCTCGAGACGGAGCTCGCCAAGGCGCGCGAAGCGGCCAAGGCGGAGACCCCCTCGACGCCGACAACCCCGCCGCCCGCCTCGTCGTCGCAAGTCTGACGCGAAAGGTCCCGTTGCCCGATCGCTCGACCGGCCCCGAGGGGCCGGAAGGGCGGCGGCCTGACTTTGCCGAAATGTGACGCAAAGCCGGGCCGCCGGCCGGTTGTCCACAGGTTCTCCGGAACCAAGCCGGAAATTCCCTCTTAAATCTCCAGATAGCAGTTGCACGCGGAGTCCTGATTTGGCACGCTAAATCTGGTGGGTAGATTGAGCTGTCATTCTACATATCGGGGCCACCACAAGACCTACCCGGATGTCCCGTCGCCGGAAGCCGCGCGCCCAGCGCATTTCGATCCGACCAGGCCATTCCGTCACCGCATACGTCTCGGTGCCCCGAGGCCGGCTCTTGGCAAGGAGGGCGCCTGATGGCGACAGCCAGGTTTGAGCGGACCGAGCCCCGGCATAATCCCCTCGACATCCTCGAAGAACTGGTCAGCGCCAACGAATGGCGTTTCGACCGGACCGCCGACGAGGAAATGGTGGTGGAACTGCCCGGCCGCTGGTGCGATTTCCGGATGTTCTTCGTCTGGCACGAAGATCTGGAGGCGGTTTACTTCTCCTGCACGTTCGATCTGAGGGTGCCCGCGCATAAACGGGGTGCCATCGCCGAATTGCTGGCACTCATCAACGAGAAACTCTGGCTCGGCCATTTCGACGTCTGCTCCGACGAGCTGGTGCCGATGTTCCGTCACACGGTCCTGCTGCGCGGGGCCGGCGGCGTGAGCCCCGAGCAGCTCGAGGATCTGGTCGATATTGCGATCAGCGAGTGCGAGCGCTTCTATCCTGCCTTTCAGTTCCTGCTGTGGGGCGGCCGCAAGCCCGATCAGGCGATCGAGGCGGCGCTGCTCGACACGGTCGGCGAGGCCTGATAAGCCGCCGTCCCCGAGGTCCGGCAGAAAGGCTGCCGGACCTTGGCGGATCTGAAGGAGGGTTCTTTCATGCGCGATCTCGAGGGACCGCTGCTGCTGGTCGGCTGCGGCAAGATGGGCGGCGCCATGCTGGCGGGCTGGCTCGAACGTGGCCTCGAACAATCCGAAACGCATGTCGTCGAGCCCAACAAGGCCGCGCTGGGGGCGCTCGCCGATGAAGGGCTGCATCACCATGCCGATTTTTCGAGCCTGCCCGCCAGGCTCAGCCCGCGCACCGTGATCCTGGCGGTGAAGCCGCAGATGATGGCGTCCGCCTTGCCGGGCTGCCGGCGCTTCGTCGGGCCCGGCACGCTGTTCCTCTCGATCGCCGCCGGCAAGACCATCGCCTATTTCGAGCGCGAGCTGGGCCGCGGGCCGCTGGTGCGCGCCATGCCCAACACGCCGGCCGCGATCGCGCGCGGCATCACGGTCGCGGTCGCCAACCCTTTGGTCAGCGCCGACCAGCGGGCGCAGGCCGACCAATTGCTCAAGGCGGTCGGAGAGGTCGCCTGGGTCGAGGACGAGGCGCTGATCGATCCGGTGACGGCGGTTTCCGGCGGGGGGCCCGCCTATGTCTTTCTGCTCATGGAATATCTGGCGGAGGCGGGTGCCGCCTCGGGATTGCCGCTCGATCTGGCGCGGCGGCTGGCGCGGGTGACGGTTTCGGGGGCAGGCGAGCTGGCCCGTCAAAGCCCGGAATCGGTCGAGCAGCTGCGCCAGAATGTGACGAGCCCCGGCGGCACGACGCTCGAGGCCCTCAAGGTGCTGATGGCCGAGGACGGGCTGAAGCCGCTCCTGACCAAGGCGATCGCCGCCGCAACGCGCCGCTCGCGCGAACTGGCCAATTGACGGGAGGTTCCGATGGCAGCGTCGTCGGCCGCATTGCCGCCCAGCGCGCGGCGCGTGCAGGCCCTGTTGCGCGCGGCCGGCCATAGCGGCGAGGTGGTCGAGTTCGCCGAAACCACGCGCACCGCGGCGGAGGCGGCCGCCGCGATCGGCTGCGAGGTAGCCCAGATCGCCAAGTCCGTGATCTTCCGCGCCAAGCCGTCCGACCGGCCGGTGCTGGTGCTCGCCTCCGGTCGCAACCGGGTGAACGAGAAGCTGGTGGCGGAACGGCTGGTGGCGAAGGGATTGGGCGAGGGCATCGCCCGCGCCGACGCCGATTTCGTGCGCGACAAGACGGGCTTCGCCATCGGCGGGGTGGCGCCGATCGGGCATGCGACGCCTGCCATCGTCTTCATCGACCGCGATCTGCTCGGCTTCGCGCAGATCTGGGCGGCTGCGGGCACGCCCTACGCCGTCTTCGGCCTGACGCCCGACGAATTGATCCGGCTTACCGGCGGCGAGGTGATGGCGGTCGCGTGACGCGCCGGCAGCCAGTCCGGCCCCCGCCGCCTTTCGATGTCGCCCCTGGCGCCCTACATTGATGACAGTCAGTTTTCGTCACGGGGCAGAGGCCATGGCACGCAAGGTGAGAGCAGGAGGTGGCGGCGAGACGGGAGCGGCCAAACGCCGGGGCGCCAAGAGAGGCCGGCGAGCGGGTCCGAAGGCGGCGAAACCCTCCGGCGCGGGAACCGGCACCATCGAGCAGGCCGCCGTGGAGGCGGCTCTGGCCTTGGCGGAGCGGGGGCCCTGGGCCCGGGTCACGCTGGCGGATATTGCCGCCGAGGCTGGCTTGTCCCTGGCGGCGCTGATGCAGGAATTTCCCTCCAAGACCGCCATCCTGGGCGCCTTTCAGCGCGGCATTGACCGGACGGTGCTGGAGGCGGGCGAGGTTGGTGAGGGTAGCGCCCGGGATCGGGTGTTCGAGCTGCTGATGCGCCGCCTTGAGGCGCTCGGACCGCACCGCAAGGCCCTGGCCGCCATTGCCGCTGCTTCGCCTCAGGACCCGCTCGGGGTTCTCTGCGGCTGGAGCCGGCTGGTCCATTCCATGGGCACGACGCTGACGCTCGCCGGCCTTTCTGCCGAAGGCCTCCCGGGGCTGATCCGCGCCAAGGCGCTGGCGATGATCTATGGCTCCGTCCTGCCTAGCTTCTGGCGCGACGATAGCGCGGACCTGTCGCGGACCATGGCCGCGCTCGATGGCAGGTTGCAGCGCATCGAAAGCGTCATGAGTTGGTGCCAGTCCCGCATCAAACCCGCAACATGAATTTCAGATTATTGAAACGTAATGTAAAATTGCATTTTTGTTGCACTGCAAAATAACCCTTGACGAATTCTGGACGATTCCCATATTGTGCACCGCAACAAGACTTTCGGCCCACCCTGGGCCGCACCCCTGTCGCGGAGAAGCAACCATGGCCAAGGCGCAAAACACCGTATTCGACTACGAGTTCCCCAAGCTGCCCGACTTCACGCAGCTGCAGCAGGACTACAGCCGCTATTTCGGCGACTTCAGCAAGATGTTCGCCAACGGCAAGTTTCCCGGCTTCGATATCGAGGCGGCGATGACCTTCCAGCGCAAGAACGTCGAGGCGCTGACCCAGGTCAATCAGGCGGCCCTCGAGAGCGTTCAGGCGCTGGCGAAGCGCCAGAGCGAGATCGCCCGTGAGGCGGTCGAGACCTACACGAAGTTCGCCAAGGAAATCGGCGCCGTCAGCGTCGAGGATCGTTTCGCGAAGCAGGCCCAGGCCGCGAAGGAGATCTTCGAGCAGGCCGTCGCCAACCTGAACGAGCTGCGCGAGATCGCGCAGAAGTCGCAGGACAAGGTCGCGACCCTGATCAACAAGCGCGTCAGCGACAACCTCGAGGAAGTCAAGTCGGCGCTCCAGCCGAAGGCCTCCCCGAACGGCGCCGCGAAGAACTAACGCCGAATTTTCTGTCGGTTTCCTCCCCGGGGCCGTTTCGCCGAAAGGCGAAACGGCCCCGTCTTTTTGGGATTCGTCGGCATTGCTGACGGTGCCGCTTTTGCCGAATAGGCAAAGGGTCGCATTCTTCCTATCGTCGCGGTATCGCGAGGAACGAATCGAAAGGGCTGCGCGCATGAGCGACAGCAAGAAGACCGGCGTGCCGCCGCTGCGCGCGGCCATCGCCTATGAGGATTTCGACCGGGTCGACATCCGGGTCGGCACCATCGTGGCCGTCGATCCGTTCCCGGAGGCGCGGAGCCCCGCCTTCAAGCTGCAGGTGGATTTCGGACCGGAGCTCGGGACGCGGCGCAGCTCCGCGCAGGTGACCAAACTCTACAGCCCGCAGAGCCTGATCGGCCGCCAGGTGGCGGCGGTGGTGAATTTCCCCCCCAAGCAGATCGGGAAGTTCATGTCGGAAGTTCTGGTGCTGGGTTTCCCGGATCATAACGGCGACGTGGTGCTGATCGGACCGGAGCGCCCGGTGCCGAACGGCGGGAAGCTGTATTGAGCCCTGTCAACAGCGAGCAGCCCCCTCCCTGACCCCCCTTGCAAGGGGAGGGGACAGTGAAAAATTGTCCCCTCCACCGCTTGCGGGGGAGGGTCAGGTGGGGGCTGCTCGCTGTCGAAACTAGACCGGCAGCCGCAGCAGTGCGCGCAAGCCCCCCATCGGCGAGCGGTCGAGGATCAGCTCGCCGCCATGGCTGCGCATGACGTCGCGGGCGATGGTGAGGCCGAGGCCGATGCCGCCGGTCTCTCGATTGCGCGAATCCTCGAGCCGGAAGAAGGGACGGAACACCTCCTCGCGCATCTCTTCGGGAATGCCCGGCCCGTCGTCATCGACCGTGATCTCGATCGTGGCGCCGACATAATCGGCCGCGATGGCGACACGGCGCGCATGGCGGCGCGCGTTGGCGATCAGATTGTCGAGGCAGCGCCGGATCGCGTCGGGCCGGATCGAGACCGGCATTGGCCCTTCGACCCTGAGTTCGACCGGCTGGCCGGCCCGAGCCGCGCCGTTGGCCACCTCGCGCAGGAGCTGGGCCAGGTCCACGGACTCGGGCTTGCCGGCGCTCTCGCCGCGCGCGAAGGCGAGATAGCCCTCGACCATCTTGCCCATCTCCGCCACGTCGGCGCGCAGCTCGTTCACCTCGGCGCTCTCCGGCATCATCGCCAGCTCGAGGCTCATGCGGGTGAGGGGCGTGCGCAGGTCGTGGCTGACCCCGGCCAGCATCTCGGTGCGCTGCTGGATCTGGCGCTGGATGCGGGCGCGCATCAGGTTGAAGGCCGCCGCCGCCTGGCGCACCTCTTCCGCACCCTTGAGTTCGAAGTCGGGCACGTCATGGCCCTTGCCGAAAGCCTCGGCCGCATGACCCAGCCGACGGATCGGATGCATCTGCGCGCGCAGGAAGAAGGTCGCGGTGCCGAACAGCACCAGCGAGGTGCCGACCATCCACAGGATGAAGACATAGGTGGTTGAGCTGAACAGCCGCTTGCGCGGCGTGGTCACGCGCAGCACGCCCTCGGGCAGCTGGACATAGACCTCGACCAGGTTCTTGAGCGAGCGGCTGTCGATCAGGTAGGGGCGGCGTACCCGCGCGTTCAATGCGTTGGCAAGCTTCTGGTCGGTCAGCATCTCCTGCGCCAGGATCGGTTCGTTCGGCAGCACCGCACCGGGCAGGAGCTCGGCATCGAGCAGCATCTTGTCGTGGGCGATCTCGAACACGCGGGGATAGTCCTCGGGCCCCTTGGCGAGCTGCATCATCTCGATGATGGCGCCGATATCTCCGCCGACCCCGTAGGCGAGCTGGCGCGTCACCGTGTCCCAATGATCGTCATAGAAGACCCAGGTAGCGATCACCTGCAGCAGGATCAGCGGCGTGACGATGATCATGACCGCGCGCCCGAACAGCGAGCGCGGCAGCACCGCGTTCCACAGCCGCGAGAAGTCGCGGGCCGGCTTGCGGGTCGGCAGGGTCGAGGCGGTCATGGCTCAGTCCAGCCTCAGCATATAGCCGCGCCCGCGCACGGTCTGGAGATAGCGCGGGAAGCGCGGGTCGGGCTCGATCTTGCGGCGCAGCCGCGTGATCTGCACGTCGACGGCGCGCCCGCTGCCCTCGGCCGACGGCTGCTGCGACAGCTCCTCGCGGCTGACCGCCTCGCCGGCGCGCTGCGCCAATGCCGACAGCAGTTCGGCCTCGGCCGCGGTGAGACGGATCTCCTCCTGGCCGCGTTTCAGCTCGCGGCGGTCGAGGTCGAAAGCGTGCGGCCCGAACCGCAGCAGGCGGCGCGGCGTCTGGGCCTGGAGGTCGCGGCTCCGGCGCAGCACGCTCTGGATGCGCAAGACCAGCTCGCGCGGCTCGAACGGCTTGGCCAGATAGTCGTCGGCGCCCTGCTCGAGCCCGGCGATGCGATGTTGCGCCTCGCCCATCGCGGTCAGCAGCAGAATCGGCACGTTGCTGTCCCGGCGCAGCGACTGGGTCAAGGCCAGCCCGCTTTCGCCGGGCATCATGATGTCGCAGACGATGAGATCGAAGGCGAGGCCGGCCAGCCTTTCGCGCGCCTGCTTGGCGTCGCCGGCCGCGGTCACGCGGAAGCCCTGGTCCGTAAGGTATTTGCGCAGAAGCTCTCGCAGCCGGTTGTCGTCGTCGACGACGAGGATGTGGGGCGCTTCGGCGGTCATCTTGGGCGGATTATAGGCCGGTGCGGCAAGCCCAGGCCAGCCGCCGAGCCCGGCTTGGCTCGCGCGATCCGGGGGCTGTTTCAAGACTGCCGGCGCGGCAGTGCCAGGGCGGCGCGGTCCTGCTCGTTGATCAGACCCAGCAGCACCTTGCGGAATCCTTCGACCGCCTCGGCCCCGGCGCTGCGATAGGCGGCGGCGACCAGCGCCCGCTGGCGCTCGGACAGCCGCCGCTCCAGCTCGGCCCCCTTCTCCGTCAGCTCGAGGAGCCGTTGGCGGCGGTCGCGCTCGCCCGGCCGCTGGCTCACGAAGCCCTGCTCGACCAGGGCCCCCAGGACGCGGGAAAGCGACTGTTTGGTGATCTTGAGGATGGCCAGCAGCTCCGACACGGTCATGCCGGGCTTGCGGCCGACGAAGTAGATGACGCGGTGATGGGCCCGGCCGAAACCGAACTCCTCCAGCATGGCGTCGGCGACGAATGTGAAATCTCGGTAGGCATAAAACAGCAGCTCCATGCCCTGTCGGAGGTCCTCCTCGCGCAAAAACAAAGGGTTGGCAGGCGGTCGGGGCTCGGCCATGGCGTGCACGCGTGATGGGGTTACGTCAACATTATTGACTTATTTTCGGGTTTTCGCCTAAAACTGGCATTGCCGGTCCTGCTACTATAATGCGCCGGTTCACGCTGTCCCGCGCGCAAAAACGGCGTCCGGCCGGTTTCGCCACCCCGGCGCGCCGGCCCCGGCCGACGGGGCCGTGGACCCAGCGCGCCC
>Ga0335084_10004198_pt1 | contig 14178 bp, 13 predicted proteins | sample Lox_Sample_44_FD_206721 | JGI IMG/M metagenome (GOLD analysis project Ga0335084, IMG submission 206721) | Soil microbial communities from Loxahatchee National Wildlife Refuge, Florida, United States - Lox_Sample_4.4 | ecosystem: Environmental > Terrestrial > Soil > Wetlands | place: USA...
CATCAGCGAGGACGTGATCGATTTCTATTGCCGAGAGGCGCGTGTTCAACGGAACTGCGATCACCCCCAACCAGGCGCACGCATACACCAGCTCGATGTACTCGGGTTCATTCGGCAGAAGAATGGCCAACCGGTCCCCGACTCCAAAACCGTGTCTGCGTAACGCCGCGGCAATGCTCGCAACACGATCGTGAAGCTCCCGAAAGGTTGAGCGCGTCCCGCCTGAAACAAGCGCCGTCCGTTCCGGATAGTATCGAGCGGCCCGGCCCAAGGAGTGGGTATGAATCATCCTAGGTACTCCGCATAATGAGCGGCGGCCGAGGCTTGGTGAAGCAGGTTCATCTCCTCGGGCGGCCGGGAAGCACCCTGGCCTGGATCGGGCGGGCTATCCGCTCGCCGATGATCTCACGGCCAGGATGGGCGCCGCGACATCATGGGCGTCGGTGAGTTCGTCCCGTGCCAGCCGCGTGACTGCGGCTACGAGTTCCCGGTAGAGAGCGAGCCGCCCCCGCCACGCCTCGGCCGCGTCTCCGCCAAGCTCCACGTACGCGGAGATGGCGCGCTCGACCGCGCCCATCGCCTCATCGACATCGATCGGCGGCGCCGCTCCCCTCCCCTGTGCGGCCTCCGCCACAGCAGCGAGGCACGTGGCCACGTCCGTACCGAGCCGCGTTGTAGCTTCCCGGACGGTTGTCGGAATGACACCCGTCCCGCTCTCGTCCCGAGCGATCGCTAGCAAGACGAGAAAGACGCTCTGGGCCTCGCCGGTGAGCCGCTCGATGGCCGCCGGACTGGCCGCGCCCGGCTCGAACTTCGACGACTCGATGAAGCCCTGTAGGTCCGCCACCTGCTGGGAGATGAGGCGGCGCCGCGCATCCGCATCGCCCGCTGTTTCCGTGGCCGCCGCGAGCGCGAACCCCGCCAGCGAGCGCAGCAGGTCGGCCAGGCGCTCGCGCATCCGATCCGCCGCGCGGACGGGCCAGAGGATGTGCTCGATGATGCCGAACACGATCAGGCCCAAGGCGACGCCGATGAGGCGATCCCGAAGGACAGTGAGGTTGCTGCTCGGACCAAAATCATTCAGGACCCCCTTGAAGAAGGCGAGGCCCATCTGGTAGCCCCCGTACGAGATGCGGGGCGTACCGAAGTTGGCCCACGCCGCGATCGCCGTGCCGGCGCCGAAGACCAGCCAGAACCCGCCGATCGTCTCCATGTTGGGCAGCAGGTACACGAGGGCGATCAATGCCATGCCACCTCCGGCGGCGGCGCCCCCGAAGCGGAGGAGGCCCTTCTGGTTGCTGGCGCCGATGGTCGACAGCGACACGACGAAGCAGGTGATCACGGAGGTATAGATGCCCCGGTAGTCGAATCCGACGAAGAGCAGGAAGCAGATCAGCGCCGACAGGGCGCCTTTGATCGCGAACCGCACATACTCCGCGTTGGTGAAAGCATCCGGCAGCAGGAGGCGTGGCCTAGCTTCCTTTGGCCGCTCGGCCGGGGCCCGGACGTGAACGACGACCGCAATCTCGTGGAGGGCGCGCTCCATATCCGCGAGAGGCGGCAGCGCGACGGAGGGCTGGTCGGCAACGGCTGTGGGAGCCGCCTCATCCGGCGGGCCCGGCAGGTGGCGCTCCGCGAACGCCTGGCGCGTCCGCGCGCAGGCCTCCGCCACGCGGAGCAGCGCGGCCCGCGCGGCGGCGCCAGGCGGCGGCGCCAGGGCTCGGAGCGCCGCGGCGCCCGTCACCAGCCGATCCACGAGAGTGATGATCGCGGCGAGCTCCTCATGACGCTGCCGCGCCCATGTCTGCGTGAGCGAGGCGGTCTTCAGCAGCGCGAGCGGGCGAGACATGCCGGCCGTGGCGAGGGAATCGAGCGATAGGCTGGGCGCCGCCGATGGGGGTCCCGGCGCGCCAGCCAGCCCGCGGACGGTCTCCTCCACCACGCGGAGCCTCGTATCGAGATCATGCTGAAGGAGCGTCAGCGGATCGCCCGGCGCGAGCAGGAGTTGCACACCGAGGTTAACGGCGAGGCCGAGTGTCACGCAGAGCCAGATCCAGAGCACGAACTCGACGAGAAACTCGGGCGAGGGGGAGAAGACGGCGGGTACCGTCGCCACGTCGGGCAGGGCCATCACGAGAGCCGCCGGGAGCCCGATGGCCGAACCCAGCGCGCCGATCGTCAAGACCCGCTTGAGGAAGAGTCCCCCGAAGAGGAACGCGGCCAGGAAGCACAATCGCAGCCATGGGATGTCCAGGGAGATTTCCAAAGCGGCGAGGGCCATCCCTAGACCGAGGGTGACACCGACCACGGCTAGGATCGACCCGAGGAGTGTGGCGGCGGTATCCTCCTGGGTGATCAGGTACATGACGATCATCACCACCAGTCCGTGAGGGATATGGTGGGTCATGATCGGGATCGTGGCGGCCAGGCACGCCAGGGTGAGCCGGAAGGCGGCGCCGCCTCGCCCGGGCGTTGGCCCGAGCTCCCGGCGGAGAAACTCAAGGAAGGTGGAGGTGTTCATCGGGCGGCCGCATGGAGGGTGCCACGCACGGTAGCGACCGCCGAGGCGCCCAGGCGAAAGGAGTCGTCCGGGTCCTCCACCTTGATGCGCACCGGAAAGCGCGCCGCCAGACGGATCCACTCGAGCGAGCGCTGGACCTGCGGCAGGCCCATCACGCTGGTCCCATTCTCTGGCAGCACCGCCCAGCCGAGGCCAACCACCGTGCCCCGGAAATGCCGGCCGGGCTGGGACTGGAGGTAGATATCCACGGGTGCCCCCGCGGGAATATGGCGGAGTTGTGTCTCGCGAAAATTCGCCATGACGTACCAGGTGCCGGTGTCCACGAGCGTGAAGACCTCGGCCCCGGCCCGGGCGAAGGCGCCGGTCGAGATGTTGAGATTGACCACCTTGCCAGCGAAAGGTGCGCGCACGCTGCAATAGCTCAGGTCTAACTCCGCCGCGTGCACGGCCGCTTCGGCCACGGCCAGCCGGGCATTGATACCCGCCACCTGGCCCACGGCGTCCTCGGCGCGGGCCCGCTCGCTGCGGGCCTGCGCCAGGGCTGCCTCGGTGGCCACATGCTGGGCGCGGGTGGACTCCAGCGTGGCCACGGCCGCACGCTTACGCGCTTTGGCCTCCTCGAGGGCGGCGACGGCTGCGCGGACGGCCGTGCGCCCCTGCTCCACGCCCATGGCGGCCGAGACCTGCTGGGTGCGGGCCTCTTGCACGCGGTCCGCCGTGGTGAATTGCCGCGGCAACAGTGGCTCGAGGCGCTTCAGGTGGTCGTCGGCGTGCTGGAACTCGGCCTCAGCGCGCCGCAAAGCGGCTTCCGACGCGAGACGCTGCGCCTCCAGGCGGGCGATCTCGGCATCGGCCACGACCGGATCCATCTCCCGGCGGGCGACCTCGTTGGCAGACGCTGTCAGTTGGGCCTCGGCCCGGGACAGACCAGCCGCCGCCGTGGCGACGCCGTTCTTCAGGCCATCCACCTCCTTTCGGGTGAGCACCAGCGTGGCCCGCGCGCGCTCCAGCGCGATCGCATACGGCCGCGGGTCGATCTCGAAGAGCAGGTCCCCCTGTTGCACCTGCTGGTTGTCGCGCGCGTGCAGCTCGACGATGTGCCCGTTGACCTGTGGGGCGATCCCCACGAAGTTGGCCCGGACGGTGGCATCATCCGTCTGCGGTCTCGTCTCCCATTGCAGAAGAGTAACGACTACGGCGATGGCGGCCGCGGCGACAATCCCCGCGCCGAGTGCTCGGCCAAGGATGCGGCGGGCGACTGGGCCCGAGGGAACTTGTCCGTTACTCATGTCTTAGCCCCTGAAGAGTGCCACCCAGAGCACGAGGGTGACGAGGATGGCGAGACTCGGGTACACCAGCGCCCGCGGGCCCAGGTAGGGATCGAGCCCGGTGGAGACCAAGAGCCGCCGCCCGAACCATGCGGCGATGATCCCGATCAGGGCGCACAGCATCCAGGACGGGAAGAACGAGCCCACGATATTGATCACAGGTCCCATGGCGCCTGCGTCACCTCGCCTCGGCGCCGGTGTTGAAGGCGAGCGCCGCCGAGGCATTGAGCAATTGCAACCGGGTGTCCAGATCGACGAACCGCGCCCGGCTCAGCTCCCGGCGGGCGGCCAAGAGGTCGGTCAGCGTCCCGAGCCCCTGCCGGTAGGACTCCAGGGTCGCCTCGTAGGACCTCCGGGAGGCGTCCAACAGCGCGACGGCCACGTCGAGCCGGCGCGCCGCGAGGCGGACGTCCGTATAGGCCTTCCATACGTCGTTGATGGCCTTGTCGCGGGCAGCGGTCACCTCGTTCTCGGCGGCTCGGCGCTCCGCCTCTGCCAACTCCACCCGCCGCCGGGTAGCCCCGCCCTCGAAGAGGTTCCACTCAAGAAAGAGTCCGACACCGTAGCTCGGCTCGGCGGCGCTGAACCACCCGGTGGGCTGATTTCCTCCGGTGATCTTCGCCCCGCCGGCTATCGTGTTGACATTGCCCACCAGGGAGAGCGTTGGGTAATAGGCCGCGCGGGCGCGGCGGACCTCGGCCTCCTTCTCGCGGACCGCCGCTACCTTGGCGATGAGATCCGGCCGTCTTTCCAGGGCCCGGTCGATCACCTTCTCCACCGAGTCCTCCAGCGCGGCGGGCGGCGGCAGCGCCGAGAAATCCGTGACCTGGATGGGCGTCGTGGGGGGAAGGCCAATGCTCTCCGCCAGCGCCACTTGGGTGTCGCGCTCCGTGGCGAGCACGTCCTCCAGATCAAAGGTGGCTTGTGCCTCCTGCTGCCGAGCGAGGGCGACATCGGGAAGCGTCGCCAGCCCGTTCCGCAATTGCGCTTCTGCGGATTCGCGGACGGCGCCGGCCGAATCGACAGCGCTCTGCGCCACCGCGATCTTTCCCTGAACGCTCGTCAGCGCGAGGAACGCCCGCCGGACGCGGAAGATGATCTCCTGGTGCTTGCGATTGAAGCCCAGGTTGGCCGCCAGCAGACGCTCTTTGGCTGCATCCATGGCGTTCCCCCGACGCCCGAAGTCGAGTAACAGCCAGCGCAGGTTCAGCGTGGGGAAGACTTGCGCCAAATCGGCGCGGAAAAAGCCGCTCGGAGCGACATTCTTGGGTGCCGGGAACGCCTCGCTCTGGTAGCCCCCAAGCGCTGAGAGCGTGAGCATTGGAAAGTACTCGCTCTCGACCAATCCAACGCCGATCGCAGCCCGGCGTGCCCCCTCCCACGCCACGCGCGTTTCGGGATTCAGCCGCTGGGCGAGGTCGATGAGCTCGAGGAGGTCGTAGCGTTTCTGCGGGTCGATGGGCGATCGCTCGGCCTGCTTGAGCACGTTCGTGTATCCGTGAAGGTCTGGGGAGCGCCAGGGTGTGCTCGGCACCGGCGCCACCTGACGCGCCAGTGACTCGGGTAGCTCGCGGTCGATTCGCGTGGACGCCGCGGGCTCGGCCCGGGCCTCCTGGGCGCCCGCGGGATCCACCGCCTGGCTCGTCAGGGCACCCATCCCGAGAAGCAGCGACAGCAAGATGGTTGATCTCATGACGGCCCCTCCGCTGGAACTGTCAGCGGCGGCACGCTGCCGATGCCAGAACCACCAATCAAGGAAGACAGTCTTGTGCCCTCACCCCGAGCCATCCCTGGCAGCACTCTGGCTGGGAAGCTCGGGAGGCCGTCACCTCGCACCGGGCCATCATTTCTCGTTGATGGCCGCCTGTCGAGGCCCGCGGCTCAGCGTTCCGGAGCCGACGGATTGCGTCGCTCCAATGTGCGCCGGTGCATGGTGGTTCACGATCAGGCGAGAGCCCCGCTGGCTCGTCAGATACGTCCACACCCACTGAACGAAGACGCTCACGCGAAGGCTGGACTGGCCAAGAAACTCGAGATGCACCGCGGCCCATGCCAGCCATGCGAGGAAGCCGCTGATCCGTATTCGCCCGCTCTGCAAGACGGCGAACCCCTTGCCGACTACTGCCATGTTCCCTTTGTCGAAGTAGCGGAACGGACGTAATGCAGGTTTCCCCGCGATCCGTCCGTGAATCAGTCTTCCTGCATAGCGTCCCTGTTGCATCGCAACCTGAGCGACGCCGGGCAGCGGCTTTCCGTCCTGCTGGAGCGAGGCGGTGTCGCCCACCACGAAAATTTCGGGATGTCCTGGCACCGTGAGATCCGGCTGTACCTTGACCCGTCCCGCGCGATCCGTCTCCACCCCCAGCCATTTTCCCGCCGGGGATGGGGTCACTCCGGCAGTCCAGACCACCGCCTTGCTCGCGATCCGTTCGCCCCCCACAATGACGCCGTCCTCATCGATCTTCTCGACGGCCTGGCCCAACCGCACCTCCACACCCAGCCGGTCCAGCCGTCGTTTCGCGGCGGTCGAGAGGTCCTCCGCAAATGCGCCCAGCACGCGGTTCGCCATGTCGACCAAAACGATTCGCGCTGAGAGCGGGTCGATTCGCCTGAACTCCGAGCGGAGCGTCGTCCGCACCAGCACGGCCAGCGCGCCGGCCATCTCGGCGCCGGTGGGTCCGGCCCCGACCAGGACGACGGTCAGGAGATCGCGGTGCCGGCTTGGGTCCTCCTCGGCCTCCGCCTGCTCGAACGCCTGGAGGACCCGGTTCCTGACCGCGACGGCGTCCGCCAGGCTCTTCAAGCCCGGGGCAAACTGTTCGAATTCGTCGTGCCCGAAGTAGCTGTGCCGCACACCCGTTGCCAGGATAAGGTAATCATACGGAATCGGCACTTCCACTCGATCGGCGGAGCTGGCGACAACGTAGTGTTGCTCCTTGTTCACGGCGGTTACCTCGGCCAGGAGCACCGTCGTATTCCGCTGGTTCCGGAGAATCCCGCGGATCGGAGAAGCGATCTGCCCCGGGGTAAGGACCGAGGTCGCCACCTGGTAGAGCAGGGGCTGAAAGAGGTGGTGATTGGTCCGGTCGATCAGAATCACCTGGGCCGGAGTTCGACGGAGAGCCTTGGCGGCTGCCAGGCCCCCAAAGCCTCCGCCGACTATGACAACACGCGCTTGCTGTTCAGGCATCGCTCGGTTCCTCTCTTCATCAGCAAAACCCTTGGGTGTCCCGTTGGACGCTGACTTTGCCTGCGTAGCGTCGCGAGACAAAATAGACCGTGGCCAGCACGAGACCCAGCCCGAGCACTTTGCTCCGCGCCTCCATTTGGTGGCCGATGCCCGCCTCTCCGGCTCCTAGTTCTTGGAGCAGGACACATGCCATCCGGCGCGACGAGCTCTCGGCTGCTGCGACATTAGTGAATTCGAGGCGTTGCATGCGGCCACGGTTCAGACCGCGCAACCCCTGGAACGGAAACGCATTCGGACGGTCGCAACAGATTGCGAGCTGTCACGAAATGTTGGAGGAAAGATGGCCACATGTGCCGGAGCGAGTCGCCACGGAAGGTTAGCGGGCTCCGGGTTGAGCCGGCCCATGAGGGCGTCGGCGACCACAGATGCCGCGCACACACACGACCGGTGAACCCTCTCCATAAGCCGGACCGGCCGCTCACCAATCGGCTGGCCGGTGCTCCCGTCCCCACACCCCGTGCGAGCCTCCTCCCTCGATCTCCCAACATTTCGCGACCCTCGCAATATCTTGTGAGGCCAGTGCCAACTGCCCCCCATTTTGGCAGCCTGCGCTGCCCGTAACTCCCTGTTCTGCTGCCATTTCCGCGTTTCCATGCAGCAAGCACGTGTGGCACTCTGGTTGCTGTTCTGAACACACAGTGGCGAACGACGCCAATGTCATCGTCATCAGACCCAGGGCCCGAACGTGTGGTCGCGGGTGGTGAGTTGTTGGTGGATGCTTTCGGATCAGGGCTAACGGTGGACCCTTCGAGATCGAGGACAGACGATGCGTACGATTCTTCAGCATCACCTGACAGCCTGCACGTCATGGCGCGGCTCACCCGGGTGGGGGTTTCTCGGCCTCGTGCCCGTACCTGGGCTCGCCGGTGGGAATCCCTGACGCACCCCTGGCTGTACCATCAGTAGACGCGTGCGCATATCGTTCTGTTCAGCGGAGTGGAAGGAAGGCCACGCATGCTCACGGATGCCACCACCCAGGGCGGATCCGCCGGCTCCGCCACGCCTGGAGGCCAGGGCATCGCGCTCGAGGCCAAGCACCTCTCCCGGGCGATCACGGGCAAGGTGCTGGTAGACGATATCAGCGTGCAGGTCCAGCAGGGCGAGGTCCTGGCGGTGGTCGGGCCAAGCGGAGCGGGGAAATCGTCCTTCCTGCGATTGCTCAATCGGCTGGATGAGCCAACCAGCGGGACCGTGCTCCTCCAGGGCCAGGACTATCGGCAGATCGCGCCCCAAACCCTCCGGCGTCGCGTCGGCATGGTCATGCAGATGGCCGCCCTCTTCCCGGGGACGGTGGCGGACAACATCGCCTTTGGCCCCCGCCAGCATCAGGAGACCATCGCTCCCGAACAGATCGAGGCCCTGGTGGGCCGCGTGGGGCTGCCCGGATACCAGGACCGGGATGTCAGCCACCTCTCGGGAGGCGAGGCACAACGCGTCTCGCTGGCCCGCACGCTGGCGAACGGCCCTGCGGTGCTCCTCCTGGATGAGCCCACGTCAGCCCTCGACGACGCCTCGGAACGGGGGATCGAGGCGCTTCTGGTGAGCATCATCCGCGAGCGGCAGATGACCTGTGTGATGATTACCCACGATCTGCCGCAGGCCACGCGCGTCGCCCACCGCACCATGATCCTCGAAGCCGGCACGCTGGTGGCGATTGGCCCGACCGCGGAGGTGCTCCATGCTCGCTGAGGTGCTGGACAGCCTGAGCCGCGATGTTCTGGGGGGATTCGCGCAGGCGGGGGTCGCCATCGGGCTGTGCTTGGTCGTGGTGCTGCTCTGCCGCCGGTTCGCCGTCCACGTCGAGCGCGAGACACTGATCTCGCTCCTGCGGGGCCTCGCCCAGATGGCCCTGGTGGGGGTGATCCTCGCCCTGCTCCTCCAGCGCCACCTCCTCGTGGGCGGGCTTATCCTGCTCGCCATGACGGGAGCCGCCGCCGTGACAGCCGCACGCCGCGCCCCGGGAATTCCGGACGCGTTGCGGCTCTCGTTCTATTCGATTGCGGCCGGTGCAGGCATCGTGGTCGTGGGGATGCTCGCAACCGGCAGCCTCGCCCCGAACGTCGCCACGCTGGTGCCCGTGGGCAGCATGATCGTCGCCAACGCGATGAATGCGTGCGCCCAGGCCCTGGAGCGGTTCCGGGCCGAGGTCACCGCGCACGTGGGCCAGGTCGAGGCGGGCCTAGCGCTGGGAGCCGACCCCGCCGTGACCGTGGCGCCCTACGTGGAGCGCGCGGTCTACGCCAGCCTCCTCCCCCGGCTCGACATGCTCAAGTCGCTGGGTTTAGTCTGGATTCCCGGCGTCATGGCGGGCATGGTGGTGTCGGGGGCCAGCCCGCTTTATGCCGGGATCTACCAGTTTGTCATCGTCGCCATGATCCTGGCCGCCTCGGGCCTCACCGGCCTTGTTGTCATGCTGCTCATCCGGACGCGCGTCTTCTCGCCGGCCGCGCAACTCTTGCTCCGCCCGGCGGAGCCGCGCCCTCTGGCGAGCCAAGCGAGTCCCGGGAAGGAGTCACGATGAAAATCGGAGTGATCAGAAGCGTGAACCGGATTCCGCCTCGGCGGCTCCGCTCCTGCTCTCGGCATCCCCGATTCCCCGTGGCGCTTGCCGCTGCGGTCCTGATTGCGGTCACGGCGGTCACCGGCTGCTCGTCACCCTCTTCGGGCCAGCCCCAGGCCACGGCGGCCCAGCAGGGGAACAGCTTCGCCGTCACGGCGGCCACGGTGGAGACCCGGGCCGTGCCCGTCGCGGTGAACGCCATTGGCAATGTGCAGGCCTATTCCAGCGTAACGATCAAGACCTTGGTCGACGGACCGGTCATGCAGATCGCGTTTCGCGAGGGGCAGGAGGTCAAGCCGGGGGATCTGCTCTTCGTCATAGACCCCCGCCCGTTCCAGACTACCCTGGATCAGGCGCAGGGCCAGGCACGGGCAGGACGAAGCCACGGTGCGGCGGGCCCAGGCCAACCTGGCCCGCGACCAGGCCCAACTGAAGTACGCGCAGATCGAGGAGAGGCGTTACGACGATCTGGTCCGGAACGGATACATCTCCCAGCAGCAATATGACCTGAAGAGGACCACTGCCGAGGCCGCGCAGGCCACCGTCGCGGCGGATGAGGACGCCATCGACAATGCGAAGGCCGCGGTGCAGGCGGATCAGGCGGCGGTGGAGAATGCCCGGCTTCAGCTCAGCTATACCACGATCCATTCCCCGATCGCCGGGCAGACCGGCCCGCTGCTCGTGCACCTGGGGGACATCGTCAAGAACAACTCGACTTCCCTGGTGGTCATCAACCAGATCCATCCCACGTACGTCGCGTTCGCCGTTCCCGAGCAGCATCTTCCCGAGATCAGGCAGTTCATCGCCCAGCGTCCGCTGCCGGTCAGCGCGTTCGCCCCGAACACCAGCACCCCCTTGGCGCAGGGGACGCTGACGTTCATCGACAACACGGTGGACCAGGCCACGGGGACCATCCAGTTGAAGGCCACCTTCCCAAATCCCAAGAACACCCTATGGCCGGGACAATTTGTGAATGTCGTCCTTTCGCTGACCACCGTCCCGAACGCCACCGTGGTGCCCGACCAGGCAGTCCAGACGGGCCAACAAGGCCCGTACGTGTACGTGCTCAAGCCCGATCAGACCGTGGAGTCGCGCCCTGTACTGGTGTCCCGGACGGCTGATTCCCTGAGCATCATTGCCAAGGGCCTCTCGCCCGGCGAGCAGGTGGTGACCGACGGCCAGCTCCAATTGCATCCCGGCGCTCGGGTGTCTATCCAACCCGCCACGTCGGTGGCGGAGGCCGGAGTGTCCACGCCATGAGCATCCCTGAGTTCTTCATCCGCCGGCCCGTCATGACGAGTCTCGTCATGCTGGGCATCCTGCTCTTCGGGATCATGGGCTACCGGCTCCTGCCCCTGAGCGACCTCCCCAACGTGGACTTCCCGACGATCCAGGTCTCGGCTTCCCTCCCCGGGGCCAGCCCCGAGACCATGGCCTCGGCCGTGGCGACTCCCCTGGAGAAGCAGTTCTCCACCATCGCGGGCATCGACAACATGACCTCGACGAGCGCGCTCGGGACGACCCAGATCACCATCCAGTTCGCCCTGAGCCAGGACATCAATACGGCAACGCAAGATGTCCAGGCGGCCATCAGCGCCGCCCAGCGACAGCTCCCTTCGGGCATGCCCAGTCCGCCCACCTATAGCAAGGTGAACCAGGCGGACGCCCCGGTCCTGTACCTGTCCCTCAGCTCCAACACGCTTCCGCTCTCCACGGTGGACAACTATGCGGAGACCACCATGGCCCAGCGCCTCTCCATGGTGAGCGGGGTCTCCCAGGTCATGGTCTTCGGGGCACAGCAGCATGCCGTCCGGGTCCAGCTCGACCCCTCGGCACTGGCGTCGCGCGGGATCGGCATCGATGACGTGCAGACCGCCATTGCCAATGCCAACGTGAACCGGCCCACGGGGACGCTGCAGGGCCGCAACCAGACCTTCACCATCCAGGCCACCGGGCAGCTCACGGACGCCGCGGCGTACCGGCCGGTCATCGTGGCGTACCGGAACGGCTCCCCCGTGCGCCTGGCGCAGTTGGGGCGGGTCATCGACAGCGTCCAGAATGACCTGACGGCCGCCTGGCAGGACGACACGCGGGCGATCGTGCTGGCCATCCAAAGGCAGCCCGGCAGCAACACCGTCCAGGTCGTGGACGCGGTTCGGCAACTCCTCCCCACGTTCCGCGCCCAGATCCCCGGCGGCGTCGCCATGAATGTCCTGTACGATCGGTCCGTGTCCATCCGCGCCTCCGTGAGTGACGTGAAATTCACCCTGCTGCTCACCATCGGCCTGGTGATCCTGGTGATCTTCCTCTTCCTCAGGAATGTCTCGGCCACCCTGATCCCCAGCCTGGCCCTCCCCATGTCCATCGTGGGAACCTTCGCGATCATGTACGTGCTGGGCTTTACCTTGGACAACCTGTCGCTCATGGCCCTCACCCTCTCCGTCGGCTTCGTCGTGGACGATGCCGTCGTCATGCTGGAGAACATCGTCCGGCACATCGAACGCGGCGAAGGCGTCCTGGAGGCCGCCCTTCACGGCTCCCGCGAGATCGGGTTCACCATCCTGTCCATGACCCTGTCGCTGGCCGCGGTCTTCATTCCCCTGCTCTACATGGGCGGCATCGTCGGCCGCTTGTTCCGCGAGTTCGCCATCACGGTCACGTCCGCCATCCTGGTCTCGGGCTTCGTCTCGCTTACCCTGACACCCATGCTCTGCTCCCGGTTCTTGCGCCCGCCCAGCGCTGCGCGGCATGGCGGACTCTATAACTGGACCGAGCAGGGCTTCGAATCCCTGCTCGCGGTCTATCGGCGCACGCTGGAATGGGCCCTGGCTCACCGCCGGACGAACCTGGCCATCTTCCTGCTCTCGCTCGCGGGCACGGCCTACCTCCTCGTGGTGGTCCCAAAGGGGTTCATCCCCAGCGAGAACACGGGCCAGATCATCGGCTTCACGCAGGCGGCGCAGGACGTCTCGTTCGACGCCATGGTGCGCCATCAGCAGCAGGCGGCCGCCATTGTCCGCCAGGATCCAAACGTGGAGACGTTCATGTCCAGCGTGGGTGGCACGGGGGCCAACTCGACCGGCAACATCGGCCGCCTGAACATCTATTTGAAACCGCTGAATCAGCGAACGCTGTCGGCGGACCAGGTCATCCAGGAGCTGCGGCCCAAGTTTGCCAAGCTGGTCGGTCTGCGGGTGTTCTTGCAGAACCCCCCCACCATCCCCATCGGCGGGAAACTCGCAAAGGGCCTGTACCAGTACACCCTGACCGGGCCGGACACCAAGACCTTGTACCAGGCAGCGCTGCAGATGGACGCAAAGATGCGGGCGCTGCCGGGTTTGCAGAGCGTGAACTCCGACATGCAGATCAGCAGCCCGCAGGCAACGGTCCGCGGGGCCCAAGTCGAAGGAGACCTCGCTGGGCGAGGCGGTGATCCGCGCCAGGGCGTTCAAGGGCACGAGCTGCTCGACCGGGACAAGGCCTCGGCCCTTGGGGTGACGGCAGATCAGATCGAGGGCGCGCTGTACGATGCCTACGGCCGTCGACAGGTCTCCACCATCTACACCCCGAGCAACGAGTACTGGGTGATCCTGGAACTGCTGCCCAAATACCAGCAGGACCCCACTGCCTTGTCGATGCGCGCAGGCATTCCAGGCGTCCCTGCAGGGGCTCGGCCTCCTTCGTGGGCATCATCATGCTGGTGGGCATTGTGAAGAAGAACGCCATCATGATGATCGACTTCGCCGTGGAGGAGCAACGCAAGGGTTTGCAGGCGGCCGACGGGGTGTCTCCTCCGCTTCCGCCCCATCATGATGACCACCATGGCCGCCCTCATGGCCACACTCCCCATTGCGCTGGCCACGGGGCAGGGTGCCGAATCCCGGCGCCCGCTGGGTCTTGCCGTGGTCGGCGGCCTGCTGGTCTCCCAGTTCCTGACCCTCTACCTCACCCCGGTGATTTACCTGTACATGGAAGAAGCGCGCGGCTGGCTGACATGGCATCGGCAAAGGCCTGCCAAGATCGTGTCGACGGGGGAGCCCGTGGGCGGGCAGACTGCCTGAGGTATGGCGGGCCGTCCGGGGAGGACAGCCGATCCTGATCCGCCGTTGGCGGCGTAGCCTGTGGCTATGGAGGTGGCGCAGCCACTCTCGTCCCATCGGGTTCTGGCGCCACCAACGTGCTCGCCACCAGCCAGACCACCGGCAGCAGAAACACCAGCGACCCCGGCACCCACATGATGACGTGGGCGATCGGCTGGTCCTGAAGCGCAGAAACACCCCAGATTCGAGCAACACCCGCGTAGGCCGGGTAGATCAGGTGGTCGGAGAACGTGAGGATCGCGGCCAGCACGCTGTTCTGCAGGTCGGCGAGGACGATGACCACAGTTGGAGTGATTAGAATCCCTCAGACCCCACCACATCGGGCGCTCCCAACCAGCAATAGACTACAACGGAGACAACCGCGAGCATGATGATTTCCCCCCCCACCCACATCACCACCCCCCCGATTAGCTGGCCCG